>Ga0209430_1002360_pt1 | contig 12260 bp, 11 predicted proteins | sample BarGraIncub1133A_FD_184504 | JGI IMG/M metagenome (GOLD analysis project Ga0209430, IMG submission 184504) | Arctic peat soil microbial communities from Barrow, Alaska - Barrow Graham LP Incubations 11-33A (SPAdes) (version 2) | ecosystem: Environmental > Terrestrial > Soil > Wetlands > Peat... | reverse complement strand
CCAGCTACAAGAACTGCACCTATAAGTAAGTCTGCTTTTCGAATTATTTCAGCGGCGCTATATTCACTATACATTAGTGTTGCTACCCTACCTGAAAAAATATCATCAATATAAGCTAGTCTCATTACATTAATGTCCAAAATAGTAACCCTTGCTCCTAAGCCTAAGGCCATCTTAGCTGCATTTGTACCTACAACTCCTCCACCAATTATAACAACTTCGGCCGGTAAAACTCCTGGCACACCACCGAGTAGAATTCCGGAGCCACCATAATATTTCTGTAGTAAATTTGCTCCTACCTGAACGGACATCCTTCCTGCAACTTCGCTCATTGGTGCCAATAAAGGTAGTGATTTATCTGTTAATTGCACAGTTTCATATGCAATGCCTATGACCTTCTTTTTTATTAAGGCTTCAGTAAGTGGACGATTAGGGGCTAAATGAAGGTAGGTAAATAATGTTTGCCCTTCCCTTAATAGCTCATATTCACGCTCAAGAGGCTCTTTTACTTTCACGATGATTTCAGCTTCTTGAAATATTCTTGGTACTTCTTCCATTATAACGGCTCCAACTGATAAATACTCGCAGTCTTCAATACCGCTACCTACCCCTGCTGACTTCTCAACAATTACTTTATGTCCTTCTTTTACTAGCGCATAAACCCCTGCAGGTGTTATAGCTACTCTGTTTTCATTGTTTTTTATTTCTTTTGGTATGCCGATAATCATAAGCTTCTCTCCTTGTTTTGTTATTATTCCTTTTCACTTTCAGGAACGATTGAATGTGAATTCTTTACTGTAGAAAGTACCACAATCGTGCGTGTCTTCTGAACCCCTTGAATACTTTTTATCCTATTTAAAAGACTTTCGAGTGTAAATGTATTTTCAGTAATTATCTTTAAAATATAATCATAATCACCTGCAAGATAATGGCATTCCAGTATTTCATTTTCACCTTGTACAACCTCAATAAATTTGTCAATAAACTTTGGTCGCTCCAAACTAATAAACATCATCGCAGTAAGATCTTTTTTGAACTTTCTAGGGTTTACAATAGTTGTATATTGCTGAATTATTCCCGAAGATTCAAGTTTTTTTAATCTTTCACTTAAAGCCGGGATTGATAAATTTACATTTTTACTTATTTCTGATGCTGTAATTCTGGCATTCTTTTGTAGCAGCTTTAAAATAGTGATATCGATTTTGTCCATAACCTGGAACCTCTTCCGAAAGTTTATTTTATATGTAACACTTTTAAAACCGCATGAGCCTTCTTATGTGATTTTAGCATATTTCAAAAATAATTAATATAAATAATGATTAATACCATAATTATTTAGTAATTTAATCCTATCCTCCTAAATATATATGGTTCAGCTATGATTTTATATGCATTAAACTTAAAATTTTAAGGATTATTTTATCTTATTAGAATGGTTAGTAATCCAACAGTACAAATACCTGTAATTACAGAAATAAGCATATTTTTTGAAAAGTACGCAACTAATGAAGTAATAATTGCAGCTAATATATATATATTTGAAAATGATAAGTCCAGTCTACCCTTATTTATAAAAATAGCAGGAGCAATTAGAGCTGTTAAAATGGAGGGTGCTATATATCCCATATATTTAAGAAGACTTTTAGGGATGTCCTTTTTCCTTGCTATCACTAATAGTGGGAATCTGGTTAAATATGTAGCAATTCCTGCTCCAAGTATAAATATTATAATATCACTCTTCATTCGAAAAGATCTCCTGACTTATGCTTTTAGATTTCGAACGTTCAATTAAATTTTCAGATACCAGACCTACAAAACTAGCGCTAATTCCTGCCAGGATAATGTACCATTTTCCTGGGATGTAAGTGTATCCAAGCAGTGAAATAATTCCTGAAGCTATTACCGTAAAAACTACCGGGAAATCCTTAATCATAGGAACAAGAATTCCAATAAATGCCGCAACAAAAGCAAAATCAAATATAAAATTAAATTGTGAAGGAAGCGCTGCTCCAAAAATACATCCTAAGACACCCGCTCCTCCCCATAACAAATATATATTTAAACCGCTGCCAAGAAAATATTCCGGTGATGGCTTATTTTTCTGAAAGTGATTATAAGTTACTGCGTAGCTTTCATCAGTCATAAAAAAAGCACTAACCATTTTGATTTTAAAAGAAGCCTCTTTTAAGTAAGGAGAAAGAGATGCTCCCATTAGTAAATGTCTCAAGTTTATAATAAAAACTGTTATAATAATTGATAAAGGGTTACTTCCAAGTGCAAGCATTTGCACTGCTGCAATTTGAGATGCACCTGCAAAAACAAAAAGAGACATCGCAGCAACTTCAAGAACAGAAAGTCCTGCCTTCCCACCTAGAACGCCATAAACCAACCCGTATATAGATACACTTATTCCAATTGGTAAAGTATCAATAAAACCTTTTCTTATTTCTTTAAATTTTATCATTTTTAATTCATCCTTTATAATATACAGGTTGTCTTCTTTTGCAAACTATATTACGGAAAATTTGTAAATTGTAGTATGATTATATTCTTGTCCTGCTTTAAATAGTGGTGATGGAAAATGTTTATGTCTCAAAGAGTTTGGGAAAAACTGGGTTTCAAGACAAAGCCCATTATTTTTTTTATAAACCACCCCACCTTTACCTATATCTGTGCCATCTAAGAAGTTACCTGTATATAGCTGTACTCCAGGCATGGTTGTGAAAACTTCCATGATTCTCCCGCTCTTCTCGTCATATACCTCTGCTGCCTTTTCAGGACTTTTACCACTAACATTTAGAATCCAGTTATGGTCATACCCATTTGCAAACGTTATTTGTTCATAGTCACTGTCTATACCGTCCGAAATTGTGGTTAATTCGGTAAAATCCATAGGGGTTCCTTTTACAGTTCTTATTTCTCCAGTTGGTAACGAAAATTTATCTGCCACAGTAAATTTATCGGAATTAATCATAACTTTGTGCTTTAAAATATCTCCCGATGCATGCCCTGACAAATTGAAATAGGAATGATTTGTAAGGTTTATTACAGTCTCTTTATCCGAAACAGCGAAATATTTGATTTCAAGAGCATTATCTTCCGTTAAAGTATAAGTTACATTAACCTCAAGATTACCAGGATATCCTTCTTCCCCATCCTTACTTAAATAAGTAAGCTTTAAACTTTCCATTTCATCTTTTTTAAGTATTTCAGCCTGCCAGAGAACTTTGTCAAAGCCCTTTTGACCTCCATGAAGATGATTATTACCTTCATTTTTATAAAGATTATACTCTACCCCGTCTATTTCAAATTTTGAGTCTTCAATTCTATTAGCATGTCGACCTATTAGAGCTCCAAAAAATGGACCTTTTCTTAAGTAATCCTTAAAATTTTCATGTCCCAATACTACATCATCCAATTTACCTCTTTTGTCCAGCACACAAAGTGAAACTACAATTCCTCCGAAATCAGATATTTCAGCTGTCGCTCCTTTTGAATTAGAAAGAGTAAATATACTCGCGTCATTTCCTTCTAATGTTTTTCCATAAAATCTTTTTGTAATTCTCATACGGCAAATCCCCCTTAAAATAATAAACTGAGTATATCAAAAAAATTAAGGTCGGTAAATAACTACTCCTTTAATTTCTACAAATATCTAGTTAAAATATTTATTCTTGAGACTCATAAAACTTCTTTATTATACATAAGCGTAAAACAATCCCCACCTTGCAAAAGATGAGGATTGTTTTACGCTTAAAAAATAATCTTACTTTTTCTATCTACTTCGTCCCTTTTCAAATCCTTTCATTTTGTCACCGAATAACCAAAGGAACCCAAGGGTTTCGTCAAGAATTGCTTATTTAATGGTGTATCCTCCGTCAATCACAAGGTTCTCACCGGTGATCATAGCAGCTGCATCCGATGCAAGAAATAGTATACTAGCTGCTATTTCTTCTGGCATTGCAAAACGCTTCGCAGGAATTTGTTTTTTCATATTTTCACCAACTTCTCCTGCCCATGCTTTCCTTCCAAGATCTGTTAGAACTACGGTTGGCGAAACAGCGTTACACCGAATATCATATTTTGCCCATTCATAGGCAATCACTTTTGTCATAGCAATAATTCCACCCTTGCTTGCACTGTAAGCTACATGTTTGTCGAGGGCAATCAAGCCAGCTTGAGAAGCCATATTGACGATGGCACCGCCCTTTTGAGATTCGATCATCTTTTTACCAACACACTGAGTCATCAAAAAGGATGCCTTTAGATTGATATCAAGTGTTTTATCCCAATAATCTTCACTTAGTAATTCAGCACTCTCCAAGAGTACCACTCCCGCGCTATTGACCAGAATGTCAATCCCACCAAAACTATCGATGGCTTTCTTGACAGCAGCGTCACGAACACTCACATCCAGCAAATCACCTGATATACCTACACATTTCTCTCCCAACTGTGCAGCTAGATCTTCAGTCATTGGCGACATATCAGCAATGACAACATTGGCACCCTTTTTCAAAAACATTTTCACTACAGCGTTACCGATTCCGGCTGCACCACCTGTTACAATCGCCGTCTTGCCATCTAAAGAAAAACTAGTATCGAATCCTTTAAATTCCATGTTTCAATCCTTCTTTCTTCTTTATATAAGATCTATTTAGAGGACGAAATCACCGTCAACATTCCTGTATCCAGAAGCGAAATCCAGGGCAAGTGTGACAGGTTAAACTTTTTCTGCCTGCCCGCTCGTTATAGATTTATCTATAGCCTCTAAAATACTAATGCCATTCTTTGCATCAGAGGAGGTAAATAGAGGTTCTTCTCCTTTATTAACAATTTCAGCAATTCTATGCCACATTTGTTCGTATAGGTCACCCTCTCTGACATTTATGACCTCAGTACCGCCTCTTTTGTTCTCAAGAGATATATCATCACCCTTAACATACATAGCCCCCTCGGTGAAACGGATAATGAAATAATTTTTGTCGCATCCCAAATATGCCGAATGACTAAATACACCTGAAACGCTATTCTTATAAGATAAGATAGACATAATATGATCGTATTTTCCCATTCCCTCACGGAGCGTATTACCTAAAGCATAAATACCTTCGGGCATTCCAAACAAAGCAACTATCAATGCCAGGTCATGGACACCGCCGTCATAAATATGACCTAATGGAAAATCAGATTCGATACGCCACAATGTATTGCCATAGCCCATTGTAACATCGTTGACCGAATCCAATAAATAATGAGTGACTTTTTCAAAGGAAACAAGTTTTCCCATCTTCTCTGAATTAATTATTTCCTGCATGACCGGTAACTGGGGATTATATATAAACTGCTCAAGAACATAAACCTTTTTACCCGGAGCTTTTTCAGCTGCAATAATTTCATCTACGTCCTTAACGGTAACTGCAAGTGGCTTTTCAGTAAAAACATCTTTACCTGCCTTAAGTGCTGCCAAAGTAACAGGAGCATTAAGCACAATAGGGGTTGTAACAAAAACAGCATCAATATTTCCATCTTTTACAAGTTCTAAATAATCAGTATATGCAGAGGCAATAGGATATTTCTCCTGCCACCGCTTAGTATTGTCTGGATTTCTAACACAAAATGCAGTTACTTCAAAGTTTTTAGGCATTTTATCAATAATCGGCATATGTACCTTTTCCCAGATTAGACCAAGTCCAACTAAACCTATACGCATTTTCATAATATATTTTCTCCTTATCCTTTTATTCTGGACATCGCAATGCCCTACTTTCTATTCCTTTTCAAATTTGTTTTCTTTGTAACCGAGTAACCAAAGAAACCCAAGGATTTTGCAAGTGAATAATACTCTCCATGTGAGAAACAAATTAAGCCCGCTTTGTTCAAATCAAGCTTGCCATTTTCGTCAATCAAAGCCTCATCTACATTTGTTGCCACAATCTCAGCCAAAAACATGTCATGTGAACCTAGCTCTATTACCTGTTTTACAACGCACTCCAAATTCACAGGGCACTCCTTAATAATTGGGACACTTACGATTGAAGCTTTCTCTGGAGTAAGACTCATAGCTTCAAATTTATTTATATCTCTGCCTGATTTTACGCCACAAAAATCTGTTGCAAATACTAATTTACTGGTAGGCAGATTTATTACAAACTCACCTTTTTCTTTAATCAGGTCATAAGAGTAGCGCGGTTTCCTAATAGATATTGATACCATAGGAGGGTCAGAATTTACCGTACCCGCCCAAGCTAAGGTAATTATATTAGGTTTTCCCTCATTATCTACACAAGATACCATAATAATAGGTACCGGATTCAACATCGTTGATGGTTTCCAAACTTGTTTTGCCAAAATTGTAGCCTCCTCATAATCTTTTTCTAAGCAATTATACATATACTCTGTTATAAATACTACCTGTCTGAATTCAAATCTGCCAAAATGAAAATAGCTGGAGAATTCCAATAAGTTGCAACCTCATTTGTTGAAAATGAAGTCATATCGTCAATATAGCATTGTGCTGGAGCAAGTCCAGATAACTTGGCTTTTGCAACTTCATCATCAAGTGCAGAGTTAGGACCACCTACCATCAACCCAGGTACCGGATTTATTACACCGTCTCCAATAGATGTTCTATGATGCGGTTGCATAACCTGTTTAGAGCCAAAACCAGTTACATAGCTCTGATTTAAGGTATTTCTTCCCAATAAATAATGTGTACAGTTTTCAGCTACTTCTTTATATTTGACATTGTTATTCAGCTTATCTGCAATAAGCAAATGCATAGCATGGTTTTCAACATTCATATTACTTCCCCAGCTGTATTCCATATTATGCATTGCAAGCAAATATCCATCATTCTCTGCAGTTGACACAAACATGTCAGCCTTTTCCAACCAACTCTTTCTTATTTCTTCAGTTTTATTCAAGTCAGTCTTTTCCGAATCTGCAAACAAATAAGCAATTGCTGCAAAACCACTTACATTTTGCCAACCAAGACCAAATCCATTGGACTCAAAGTTTTTAACAAAATAATCATTGTACTTCTCATTCCCTGTTGTTCTGAAAAGTTCGGCAGCTGCCCATGATATTTCATCTGAACCAGAACTGTCTCCGTATTCCCCACTTGTTACATCCTGTGGGTTCTTGAATGCAACAAAATTTTTGTTTTTCTCCAACCAGCCCCAAGCCTGTTCAGATGCCTGTAAACATCTCTGAGAAAAGCCTATATCAAAATCCTTGAAAATCCTTGCCGTCATTGCAGTCACAGCTGCAAAATCTGCTGTAGCTGTAGTGGAAATCGGCATTACCAGTTGGTCATCTACATCTTTATCAGGCATTGTTGTCATGTCAGGAAAATCCCTTGAGGTCACCTTATGATAAACACCTCCCGATGCTTTATCCTGCATCTTTAGCATCCACTCAACACCATATTTTGCTTCATCAAGTATATCAGGAACTTTATTTGAGCTCTCTGGAATATTATTAGTATCAGTAAAGCTATTTGGGTAAAACTCATATGCCAGCAATAAATCAGCTGCCGTTACTGCTGCCGGAACTACATATCGCCCATAATCTCCAGCATCATGCCAACCTCCGCTCACATCAATTTCCTTACTCTCATCCTCATACAGCTTTGCCAACGATTTGTGACACGCAGCATGAGTATAATCACCAGCATATTTGCTCTCTAAAGCAATACCACAGCGCTTATAATATAGTGCCTTAAGCATGGCATCAGCTATTCCAGTGTATAAAGCCTTATCGCCTATTTTGAAAATGTAGGACTTTCCTAATTTAGGGATGGATATAAAATATTGTCCAGCCACTGTAATCTCTGAGAAATCAGCCTTACTTACCGAATCTCCACTTGATTCATCGCTTACCTTTCCACTCAAATCCTTAGTCAAAACTACTTTGTTTGTTGCTACATCAACAACTTCAAAGGAATTGTACTGACCTTTTATGATAGCTATTTTTTTATCTGCACTCTTATAACCAATTTGGTTAATATGAATATCCTCACTTAAATCCTGCCCTGCTGTTTGCCCAGTTCCTGATATATCCGCATTTGTACTTTGGACTGCCGTTTCTGTTGCCTCAGATATTTTAGTATCTAATGTTTTAGAGGAACAAGAAGACATTGTAAAAATCAAACTACCAGCCAAAGTAAAGGTAATTATTCTTTTAATCCAATACATATTTACACTCTACCTTCTTACTTTATTATAAGTATTTAGGAACAACTAAATAATACCTCCACATTTTTGAAATGACTATTATTTACTTATTTCTTAATTGCAAAAACATATATTTATTATATAGCAATTTCTACTAGAGAATATTAATTTTTTATAAATACTAGAATTTTAAACTTGCTATTTATCGAACTCTTGAATTTGCTTCCTTTTTTATCAGCCTATAAAAAACACATCAACCATTTGAATTCCAAAATTATCAGCTTTTTCATGGACGATAGACTCACCAATTTTATCCTCACCTAAAAAAATATCAATAATATTTCCTTTCACTTTACTTCCAGTATCCTCCGCAATGTATATCCCATCTAAACTACTAAATGATTTAGGAAATTGAATATAAAGTTTGCTGCCTAAAGGTATTACCGATGAATCCACTGCTACTGTTCTTCCTTTGGTTGCTTTTGCTCCAGAAGAAGTTATTCCATACAATGGATGATTACGTGGTTTGCCACAACATTCTATTGAAAGATCATAAGCCGTTGCTTTCATTATTGTTTTTTTAACGTTTTTGAAGTTTAACTCTATTTTATCAGCACTTTTTATTTCAGTTTCTTCTAATAAACCCCGATAATTTTTTAAAAGCAATGCCTCTAAAGATTGACTTTGCTTTTCTGAAACTTTTAGTGTGAAAAAATCTTGTCTAATACTTTGCAAAGCATTTTTAGTATTATCAGTTTTAATTTCTGCAATATAATTGTTCCCAAATGTATTTATTTTTAGAACAATTATAAGAATTATTAAAGACACTCCTATTGCAATATTTTTTATATTTAATCTTTTTACTTTGTCTATAAAAATAAGATTACTTTTGCATATGGTATGCAAAGCCAAACCATCTTCAGACCTATTTTCCAAGTGTTCTATCTGATATGCTTCCGGAATCTCAGATTCCTCAGATAATTTATTACTCTCAAAATATAAATCTGAAATATCATCTGTACTGTTACTATATTTTAATTGAATGGTATTTTCCAAAACTCCACTTGTGATTTCTTCCTTATTTATTTTCAAATCTTTTACATCCAAATCATATACACTTTTAATAAATCGCTTAATATTTTCTTTCTCGATGTTTTTTGAAGTAACCTTATTAAACCAACTACTCAATGCTGATAAAGCTGCATCTTCATTTACGTCTACGTCAAATTTGAGGTTTAAGCATTCAAGAAGAATATCCGCTGAATTTATTTCAAGAGAACCCCGATTAACCATGGTTTTTATTATATTATCTCTCAAATTAGTTTTCAGGGATTTCTCGACCTTAGGTATTCTTTCATCAATAGTTTTTTCAATAGCGTCCGCTAAAATCTTAGCCTTTTCCTTTGGTGTCGAGTCCGCATACTTAATAGAAATGTAATTTCTAAAATTGATTACATTTTTTGATGACAAAATAATAATAGATTCCAGTTCTTCCATGATTTCTTTATCCATAGTTATGTATGCTCCAAAATTTATTAATCATAACTTGAATCGGCAAATCGAGCATAATCATAAAGTGTTTTATTAGAGCTTAGAAATAAAAAAATACAGAATTCCGAGAAAATCTCAAAATCCTGTATTTTCAATCTGATTTGTCATCAACTTTTTTAAACTACAAATTTAATACCAACCATATTGTTCAACAGCGTCATATAATGCAAGTATATTTTCAGAAGGAACTTTTGGGGATACGGAGCAAGCACTGCTGAGAATATAGCCTTTGCTGCATTTCTTACCGATTTCGATCCGATCCTTAGCAATTTTCTTAACATTCTCAGGCGAATGTCCTAACAACTCATTTACTGAGTCCAAATTTCCTTTTATGAAAACTTTATCACCGATTTTTTCAATGGCCTTTTCAAGATCAACATCCCCTAGAGGACTCGGATCAAGACATTCAATTCCATCCACGCCCGTTTCTACAATCAAATCCAATCGATCCCCTATTTTACCGCAAGTATGGATATAACACGGAATATCATAATATTCTTTAACTCTTTCTATAACCTCTTTTTCAAAAGGTAAAACAAACTCTTCGTACATTTTACGAGAAATAAACCCGGAACCAGCAAGAGGAGAACTTAGTTTCAAAGCATCTATCCCTCTACTACATTGAGCTAGAGCCCAAATTATAACAGAACTGTTTATTTTTTTCATTATCTCTTTGCTTCTATCAGGATCATCCAATAAAGCTAAGAAGCCACCTTCATATGAACCAAACTGTAATAAGAAGTTTTCAAAAGTTGTACCTATTTCACCATGTATCGACAATTCCTTTGATATATCACTGCGCATAATACAGTTTATAATATCAAAATAATAATCAGGAATGTCACTTTTCGATTTAAAAAGTTTCAAAGTATTTTCATCAAATTCATCTATAGATATTGCATTCTTACATAATTTTTTTCCCATTGGATAAGGATCTTCATCTGGTGGAACAAATGTTTTTCCCCCACTTAACCACGTAATGATATGTCCGTCATTAGTTTTTTCTATCCCCATAATTTGATTTTTAATTTCTGGATTCCTTCCTGGGAAGTTTAATAAAATGCCATCAAATTTATACTTTGTTGATATATTTATATTTGCTTGGCTAAACCCCTTAGAAGTATACCAAAAGTCAATCGGATCGATTCCAGAATTTTTATACATATGACCAGTTGCTATTTGACACATAATTGGTACTCTATCAGGTTTCACTCCCTTCATAGCCAATTTCATTCTTTCTTTGGAATTCATAATGAATCCTCCTTAGTATTATCATAGGCTCTAAATAATGGAATTCAGTCTACAAAAATGCCTTGCCTAAATTTTTACCTCTCGCCTTTCGCGATGGGAAACATATGCTGCTTCCATTAATTCAGTAAGCTGCATGCCTTCCTCAAGTCCAAAAAATATTTCGGCGCCCTCAGTTATACCCTTAATCCATTGCACCGCTGCTCTGGGTAATGCCTCAGGTAGTGTAGATGGAGTTATCCACCCCTGAACTGGAGTTTCTATATTTTTTGATATTAATCTAACCTTGTTTTCAGTCCCACCGATAACTAAACTACCCTTTGTTCCATAAATCTCAAGAGAAGCTGGGCTATCAGGAGATACAAAACCGGTTTCCACAACAGCAATGGCCTTATTTTCATATTCTATAATACATACTGCATTATCTTCCACTGCTCTATTCGTATAGCTATTGAACATTGAAGTTATTCGCTGCGGCTTGCCTAGAATCCACCTAGACAGATACATAGGATGAGTTCCAAGGTCAATCATAGCCCCTCCGCCACAAAGTTCAGGATCATAAAAATGGTCTGGAAGCCAATTAGCCAAAGCACCATCATGAGCAACTCTTGCTCTGAGAAACGTAATATCACCGATTATTTTTTCCTGTACTATCTTTTTTGCAAAAAGGTTGGCAGGAAATGTTCTGTGGGGCAGCGATATGCAGAACTTCACACCCGCCTTTTTTACAGCTCTTGAAATTTCCTCACACTCCTTGACAGTAGGAGCCATAACCTTCTCAGTAAAAATATGTTTTCCTGCTTCTGCCGCCGCAACCATTATTTCCTTATGCATACTGGTAGGAGAACATATGGCAACAGCATCTACATCATCTCTCATAAGCAGAGAGTCCAGATTTGCCTCAAAGGTTGCTCCCAGTTCAACTGCCCATTGTGCTCCCCTTTCTTTTATCTCATCCCATACATATGTTATCTCTACATTATCCATTGATTTTAATTCATTTGCATATTCATCTGCATGCACATGCCATCTACTCAACATAGCAACTCTAACCATTTAAATATCTCCTTTTACTTACTTTTCTATATATCTAAAAAATCATAATGTTTTTTCTAAATTCTCTTTATATGTCAACCCAAATATACGTTCTTTGCAGTCAATCAAAGAACACAATCCGCTTTCGGGATGATTAAGGTAAAAGTATGAAGTAGCCGAAAAATCATCTTGCCTATAAAAATTCAGCCAACTGCCTGGAAGTATTGAAGGGTCGTCAGGTGAAATTCC
>Ga0209430_1002358_pt1 | contig 12268 bp, 12 predicted proteins | sample BarGraIncub1133A_FD_184504 | JGI IMG/M metagenome (GOLD analysis project Ga0209430, IMG submission 184504) | Arctic peat soil microbial communities from Barrow, Alaska - Barrow Graham LP Incubations 11-33A (SPAdes) (version 2) | ecosystem: Environmental > Terrestrial > Soil > Wetlands > Peat... | reverse complement strand
CGGGCGTCGGGGCCGGCGCCGCAGGCGCTCCGGCCGGGCCGGCTACGCCCGCCGGCCTCCTGCAGCTCACCACCGGCGGCCTCACCCTCGAACAGCTGAACCTCATGCTCACCACCCTCCCCATCGACTTCCAGTTCGTCGACGAGCACGACCAGGTGCGCTACTACAGCGAGGGCGAGCGCATCTTCCCGCGCAGCCCCGGCGTGATCGGGCGCAAGGTGCAGAACTGCCACCCGCCGTCGAGCGTGCACAAGGTGCAGCAGATCATCGACGCCTTCCGCGCCGGCGACAAGAGCACCGCCGAGTTCTGGATCGAGCTCGGCGGCAAGTTCCTGCAGATCCGCTACTTCGCGGTGCGCGACGCGGCCGGCGCCTATCGCGGCGTCGTCGAGACCGTGCAGGACGTCACCGGCATCCGCGCCCTCGAAGGGCAGCGCCGGCTGCTCGACTGGTGACCCGCGGACTCGGGCGGCGGCCCTTACGGCCGGCTCGCCCATGGGTGCGATACCATTGACGGCGCTCAGGCGGCATCACACGAGAGGTGGTCCGGCGATGTATTGGCAGCGCGGCACGCTCACGCCCGAACAGACCAGGCTGGTCCTGCGCGACCTGCCCATCGACGTCAGCTTCGCCGACGAGAACGACGTGCTAGTGTACTGGAGCGGCGCCACCTACAAGACCTGCGACGCGCGCTACATCGGTCGCGACGTGCGCGACTGCCACCCCGAGCACACCCTTGAGTGCCTCGAGGAGATCCTGCGCGAGTTCAAAGCCGGCGCCAGGGATGTGGCCGAAGGCTGGGAGCAGGACGGCAAGCGCTTCAAGTACACGCGCTACACGGCGGTCCGCGACGACGCCGGCGCCTACAAAGGCATCCTCGAGGTGAACCACGACGTCACCGCTATGCGCGCCCTCGAGGGTGCGCAGCGTCTCCCGGGCTGGTAAGTAGGAGCGAACGTGGAGATGCTCGCACTCCTCGCCATCAGCGGCGCGAGCAAGGCGCTGTTGCTGATCGTCGCCGGCGTCGCCGGCGTCTTCACGGGGCTCTCGCTCCGCTCCTGGCGGGAGCGACGCAAGAAGTGACGCCTACCGCCGGCGCACGAACAGTCCGTCGCGGCCGGCGAAGTCCAGGACCATCAGCCTGACGCTGCGAGCGCGGCCGTCGCGCACGCTGAAGACGGCCGCCGTGGCGGTCTGGGGCTGGCGCCAGGTGTCGCCGTCCCACGGCACGTAGCGCAGCGTCGCCCCGCGACCGAGCCGGACGCTGAGCCCCGAGCCCGGACCGCGTCGCACCGTCACGCGCCCGTAGTAGGCGTTCGCGAAGGCGCCCTCGTAGACGGCCCTGTCGCGCGGCGACGCGGCATCAGGCGGCGGTTGCGGCGGCAGATGCTCGTACGGGTCGAGGATCGATCCCTTCAGCTTGTCCTGCAGCAGCTGCAGCTCCTCCGTCAGCCAGTCCTCTTGCTGCGCACCTTCCATGTAGAGGTCGTACAGCGTCTTTGTCAGGGCGGCCGCCAGTGCATGACCCTCCGGGAACGCGTTGGTGAGCACGACGATACCCACGCCGTCGGCCGGTGCCATGCTGATCATGGGGCTCACACCGGCGCTGAAATCGCCGCCGTGCTGCACCACGCGGCGCCCGAGGTAGCCGTACGTCTCCCACCCCAGTGCGTAGGCGATGGGGCCGGCCTCGTCGTCGTCGATCACCGTGGTCGCCGCGTGGGTCGCGGCCAGGGCCTTGTCTCCCGCCACGCGCACGCCGGCGAGCGCCCCCCCGTTCAGCTGCATGCGCAGGTACGGCACCATGTCGGCGATGGTCGAGCTCACGCCCCCCGCGGGGGCGAAGTTGTCGTCGTCCGCCGGCGTCCCGGCCCGCATCGTGCCGTCTACCATCGTGTGCGACCCCGAGCGGTTGGGCGCGTCGAGGTAGTCGCGGTAGCTGAGGACGGTCGCGTCCATGCCAAGCGGCGCCAGCACCCGCGAGCGTACGAGTCTCTCCCACGACTCACCCGTGGCCCTCGAGGCGCCCTCGGCGGCGGCGGTCGGCAGGGCGTTCTGGTAGGCGTAGGCCGCACGGAAGCCGGCGACCGGCTCCAGGTACCGGAGCCGGCGCAGGATCTCCATGCGGCCGTAGCCGAACTGCTCGAGCTCGTCGCCGGCGTACTCGGGCAGCCCGCTGCGGTGAGCCGTGAGATCGCGGAAGGTGACGTGCCGGCTCACCCACGGATCCCACAGCGCGAAGCCGGGCCAGTACTTCTCCACGGGGTCATCCCAGCCGATCTCGCGCTCGCCGACGAGCGCGGCCAGCATCGTCGTGGTGAAGCTCTTCGAGATGGAGGCGAGCTGGAACACGGTGTCCTTGTCGACCTTCTCCGGCTTGCCCACCTCGCGGATGCCGAAGCAGCGCACGTAGACGGCGCCGTCGCCGGCGACCACCGCGACGGCGGCGCCGGGCGCCTGGCTGCGCGTGAAGATGTCCTCGGCCTGCGCATCGAACTCCGGGAGGATCGCCTTGACCGCGACGGTCGCGGCCGCCCGCCTCGCGGCGGCCTCCGCCGACGGCGTCGGCGAGAGCAGCGGAGCGACCGAGGGCGATGGAGTCGCGGCGCCGGTCGAGGTGGGCGACGCCGAGGCCGCGGCCGAAGGCCGCGCGGTCGGCGTCGCCGCGGGCGTCGCCTTCTCGGTGACCTTGACGCCACACGCGGCCGGCAGCGCGGCGAGGCCGACCGCCGCCGCGATCAGCAACGCCAGGGTGCGCATCTTCATCAGCGTGCCTCCTCGTCAGGTGGGGCGGCAGGGCTTCTCGTACCCGCGTTCGCGGCCTCGCCTCTCCTGTTCGCCGCGGGCCCGCGCATACCCCCCGCCGCGACACCGCTCCTGGTGTAGACTGCCCGAAGGTCCGAACACGGGGGGCGCGATGGGTACCTGCAGGACTGGGCACGCAGACAGAGACGTGACCGACGCCGTCGGGGTCGTCCTCGACGACCTCCTCGCGGCGCGCACCCCGAAACGGATCGCCGAGTCCTCCCTCCCCGAGGAGGCGCTGCCGCTGGTGCACGCCGTCAACCGGCTCGTGGGCTTCATGGAGGAGCTCGCCGTGTTAGTGCTGCCCCTGGCGCACGGCGACATCTCGGCGCCCATGCCGTCCCCCGACAACGCCATGGCGGCGCCGTTCGTCGAGCTGCAAGGACACCTCAGCAGGCTCACGTGGCAGGCCGGCGAGATCGCCCGTGGCGACTACAGCCAGCGCGTTGACTTCATGGGCGATTTCTCGCACGCTTTCAACTCGATGGTGCAGCAGCTCGCCGAACGCGAGCAGCGCCTCAAGGCCGAGATCGAGCGCCGGCACGACGCGGAGGAGACCCTGCAGCGCGAACGCGACCTGCTGATCGCCGGACCGGTGGTCACCTTCCGCTGGGACATCGGCGACGAGGGCACGGTGCAGTACGTCTCCCCCAACATCTCCCTCTACGGCTACAGCGCCGAGGAGCTCCTGAGCGGACGCCGGACCTACGACAGCATGATCCACCCGGACGACCTGGCCTGGGTAGTCGAGGAGGGCAACGAGAAGGCCCGCAGCGGCCTCGAGACCTGGGCCCAGGAGTACCGGCTCGTCGACGCGGCCGGCGAGACGCGCTGGATCCGCGACTACACCCACGCCGTGCGCGGCGCGGAGGGCGCGGTGACGGCCTACGAGGGCTACATCATCGACATCACCGCGCAGAAGCGCGCCGAGATCGAACTGCGGCGCCGGGAGGAGCAGCTGCGCATGCTCTCGCTCACCGACGAGCTCACGGGTCTCTACAACCGGCGCGGACTCTTCGCGCTCGGCGAGCACATGATGCGCAGCGCGCACCGGCACAAGTCGGGCATGGGCGTCGTCTTTCTCGACCTCGACGGGCTCGCGGCCATCAACGAGCGCTTCGGCCACAGCCAGGGCGACCAGGCGCTGCGCGACCTGGCCGACGTGCTCACGGCCTGCATCCGCGAGTCTGACGTGCCGGCCCGCGCGGGCGGCGACGAGTTCGTCGTGCTCGTCGAGGACGACGCGGCGGCGGCGGAAGCCCTGGCCGAGCGCATCCGCCGGCGCATCGCCGCCGGCCACGCGAAGAGCCAACGCCCTTACAAGCTGGAGGCGAGCCTGGGCCTCGTGTTCTGGCCCGCCGGCGAGGCGGCCACACTGCAGAGGCTCATCGAACGCGCCGGCCGGCGCGGCGACGAAGCAAAAGGCGCGCCGCAGGGCGACTGACGGCGGCGCGCGGCACGGGAGGGATCATGGCACGCAGCACCAAGAAGACCGAGCCGCCCGAGACCGTGGAGCGGCAGTGGTCGCCGCGCGTGAGCGCGGCGCTGCTCGAGCGCCTCGCGGCGCGCGCCGCCGTGTCGGCGGCCAAGAAGACCATCTTCGTCGAGGCGCCGTTCACCGGCGAGATGCTGGGGCACGTACCGCACGGCGCGCCCGCCGACGTGGTGGCCGCGTGCGCGGAAGCGCGCGAAGCGCAGCAGGAGTGGGCGCGGCGCTCGTTCGCTGAGCGCGCCGCGGTCATGCTGCGCTTCCACGACCTCGTCATCGACAACGCCGCCGAGATCCTCGACATCATCCAGCTCGAGTCCGGCAAGGCGCGCCGCCACGCCTTCGAAGAAGTGCTGGATGTCGCCATCCAGGCGCGCTACTACGCGCACACGGCGGCGGCCTTCCTGAAGGCGCGCCGCCGCCAGGGCGCGCTGCCCGTGCTCACCAAGGCGTGGGAGCACCATCACCCGCGCGGCGTGATCGGCGTCATCGCCCCGTGGAACTACCCGCTCACGCTGGCGGTGGGCGACGCCGTCCCGGCGCTCATGGCCGGCAACGGCGTGGTCGTCAAGCCTGATGCCCTGACGCCGTTCTCCGCGCTGTGGGCCGCGGGGCTGCTCGAAGAAGCGGGGCTGCCCCGCGGACTCCTGCAGGTGGTCACGGGCCGCGGCGCCGAACTCGGCGAGCCGCTCGTGGACGGCGCCGACTACCTCATGTTCACCGGGTCGACGGCGACCGGCCGCAAGGTCGCGGCCATGGCCGCCGAGCGGCTCAAGGACAGCTCGATGGAGCTCGGCGGCAAGAACGCCCTGCTGGTGCTGCCCGATGCGAGCCTGCGGCGGGCCGTGCCGGGCGCGGTGCGCGGCATCACCTCGAACAGCGGCCAGCTCTGCATCAGCATCGAGCGCGTGTACGTGCACGCCGCCGTGTACGACGTGTTCGCGGCGCGGCTCACGGAGTCTCTCCGCGCCGTGAGGCTCGGCCCAAGCCTGACCTTCCTCGAGGACATGGGTTCCCTGATCGGCGCCGACCAGCTCGCGAAGGTCGAGGGCCACGTCGCCGACGCCGTCGGCAAGGGGGCCGAGGCGCTGGCGGGCGGCAAGGCCCGCCCCGACCTCGGCTCGTACTTCTTCGAGCCCACGTTGCTGGCCGGCGTCACGGACGAGATGGACCTGTGCCGCACCGAGACCTTCGGCCCCGTCGCGGCCATCTACCGCTGCGACTCGGTCCAGGAGATGGTCGACCGCGCCAACGACTCGAGCTACGGCCTCAACGCGAGCATCTGGACGCGCGACGCGCGTTTCGGCCGCGAACTGGCCACGCGCGTGCAGACGGGCACGGTGAATATCAACGAGGCCTACTCGGCCACGTGGGCCTCGGCAAGCCCCATGGGCGGGTTCAAGGAGTCGGGCCTCGGGCGGCGCCACGGCCGCCAGGGCCTCATCAAGTTCACCGAGGCGCAGACGGTGGCGGTGGAGCGCCTGCTGGCCATCGACACGCCGCCCTTCCTGAGCCACCAGCAGTACGCGACGCTCATGAGCGCCGCCATGAAGCTGCTCAAGCACGCGCCGATCATCAAGTGACCACGGACGGAGGGATGCTGTGACGACGATCAACAACAAGCACGTGCTCATCACCGGCGGCGCCTCCGGCATCGGCCGGCGCCTCGTCCTGAGATGCGCCGAGATGGGCGCCGCCGTGTCCATCCTGGACCTCGACGAGGCCGGCGCGAAGACGGCCGCCGCCGAGGCGGCGGCCCGCGGCGCCGGCCCGGTGCGCGCCTTCGCCTGCGACGTCGGCGACCGCGAGCAGGTCTCCGCCTGCGCCGCCGACGTCCTCGCCGCTCAGGGCGCGGTGGACATCCTCGTGAACAACGCCGGGGTAGTCAGCGGCAGGCCGCTGCTGGAGCTCTCGGACGAGCACATCGAGCGCACCTTCAGGGTCAACGCCCTGGCGCTGTTCTGGACGACCAGGGCCTTCTTGCCCGCCATGATCGCTCGCGGCAGCGGGCACATCGTCAACGTGGCCTCGGCGGCGGGCCTCATCGGCTCCCCGCGCGAGACCGACTACGCGGCCAGCAAGTTCGCGGCCGTGGGCTTCAACGAAGCGCTGCGCCTGGAGCTGAAGCGCAGCGCCCCCGGGGTCAAGACCACCGTGGTGCGGCCCTTCTACATCGACACAGGCATGTTCGCCGGCGTGAAGACGCGCTTCCCGCTCCTTCTCCCCATCCTCAAGGAAGCCGACGTGACGGAGCGCATCCTGCGCGCCATCCAGCACGACACCGCGCAGGTCGACATGCCCTGGATGGTGCGGACCCTGCCGCTCATGCGTCTGCTCCCCGTGTGGGCCTTCGACGGCCTCGCCGACTTCTTCGGGATCACGGCGGCGATGGACGAGTTCACGGGACGGGAGACGCCGGGGAGCTGAGGGAGACGGAGGCCGGCGGGGCTGCGCCGGCCGGCCCGGCTACAGCCGGAACTCGTGCCGGCAGTAGTCGTCGCCGGCGCTCATGGAGTGGGTCTGGGTGTGTGCAGACGCGTCGACGCCGAGCATGCCGCACACCGTGCCGCGGTCGAACGGGCACACGATGTCCGGATACTCCTCGGCCAGCTCGCGGTAGACGCAGTTGCGGACCTCGACGGCCACGACGCCCTTGGCGCCGTCGTCGAGGGTCACGCTGTAGCCCGCCTCGTCCATCCAGGCGAGCGCGGCTCGCGGGGCCAGCTTGATGGGCGGCTGCACGTCGTCGCCGGCGATCTCGGCGGCGGTCTCGGCGCCGAAGTCGCGGCCCAGCGCGAACGCCAGCTCGCCGGCGACCTCTGGCTCGACGGTGCTGTCGATCAACCGCAGCAGGAAACGCGACAGCCGCTCGTAGCGTCGCGGCGGAAGCATGACCTCGAGCCGCTCCGCGGTGAGCACGTAGGTCTTGGCCGGCCTGCCGCCGCCGGAACGGCGGCGCGTGCCGGACTCCACCAGACCAAGCTGCGCCAGCTTCTCCAGGTGGGCGCGGGCGACGGTGCGGTGCACACCGAACACCTCGGCCACCTCGCTCGCCGTCAGCGGCTCGGACGCGCCTCGCAGGTAGCGGTAGATGCCGCGGCGGGTCGGGTCGCCGAAGACGTCGGCGAGCTTGCCCAGATACGTGCCATCTTTGTCGTACGCGGTGTCCACCGCCACAACTCTATCGCAACTCGCGGGCGACCGAAAGGCTAGCGAGTGTCGAAATGCACCCAATCTCTTCATCGAGCTGGCCAGGAGGGCCCGCGCGCGGCCCGCGTTACGGAACCCCGCGCCCGCGGGAATGCAGCAAGCACCGGTGCGTCAGCCTCATACGGGCCGTCGTCGCCGGCCTGCCGTCGCCGCCGAAGGGAACATCATGATCAAGGTCAGGACCTTCACCACGCCCATCAAGATCTTCGCCACCCAGCGCGAGCTCCAGGAGCTCGACGACCACGTGAGCGCCTTCCTGAACGAAGAGAGCGCCACCATGGTCTATTCGGTCAGCGACACGACGACGGCCGGCGAGAACGGCGAGACCATCGGTCTGATCCGCACCGTGGCGTACAAGGCCGACGACGACTGACCAGGTCCGGCGCGCCGAGGACCCGGCCGCCCCTGTGCTACTGTTCTGCCCGATGTCTGGCGCCCTGACATGACGGACCCCATCCCGGCGGAGGCCCGCGCGGCCAACCTGCGACTCTGGAACGCGTGGACCAGGGTCCACGAGAAGAGCGCGTTCTACGACGTGGAGGGCTTCAAGGCCGGCGCCACGTCGCTGTGGCCGCTCGAGCTCGAGGAGCTCGGCCCGCTCGTCCACGAGGGGACGACGCTGCTCCACCTGCAGTGCCACTTCGGCATGGACACCCTGAGCTGGGCCCGCCTCGGCGCGGACGTGGTGGGGCTCGACCTCTCCGACGAAGCCATCGGACTGGCGTGGAGGCTGGCCGACGAGGTCGGCCTGTCCCGCCGCGCCGAGTTCGTCTGCGCCGACCTCTATGACGCGGACGCCCATCTCGGCAGCCGCGTCTTCGACATCGTCTTCGTGAGCTGGGGCGCCATCGAGTGGCTCCCCGACCTTGAGCGCTGGGCCGGCATCGTCGCCCGGCATCTCGCGCCCGGCGGCACCTTCTACATGGCCGAGATCCATCCGTTCGCCTACGGCCTCGACGAAGTCCCCGGCGAGCACGACGTGCGTGTCGGCTACCGGCTGCTGCCGGCACCCGACCAGCCCGTGGTGGAGCCGTTGGAGGGCAGCTACGCCGACAGCGGCGCCGACACGACCGGCCTGGTGTCGTACGGCTGGACGCACGATCTCGCCGAGATCCTCGGCGCCCTCACCGGCGCCGGTCTGCGCGTGGAGCACCTCCACGAGTTCCCCACCTCCCCGGCGCCGTTCTGGGACTGGATGGTCCGGGACGAGGCGCGCTGGTGGTGGCTGCCGGACGGCGAGGGCGGCCTACGTGGCGACCTGCCGTTGAGCTACTCCATCAGGGCGACCAAGCCCGCGACCTGATAGGACGAGCCGCGATGCTGGACGACTACCTCAAGGCGAACCTCGCGAGCTGGGACGAGGCCGTAGGCCTGCACGTCGGCTCGCAGATGTACAACGTGGAGGGCTTCAAAAAGGGCCGCTGCTCGCTCTCGGACATCGAGCTCAGCGAGCTGGGGCCGTCCGTCCACGAGGGCACGACGCTGCTCCACCTGCAGTGCCACTTCGGCCTCGACACTCTCAGCTGGGCGCGGCGCGGCGCCGTGGTCACCGGCGTCGACTTCTCGGGCGAGGGTGTCGGGGCGGCGCGCGCCCTGGCCGACGAAGTCGGCCTCTCCGCGCGCGCCGCCTTCGTGCAGAGCGATGTCCTCGCGCTGCCGGACGTGCTGCAGGGCCGCTTCGACGTCGTCTTCACCTCCTGGGGGGCGCTCATCTGGCTCGGCGACCTGGAGCGCTGGGCGCAGGTGATCGCCCACTTCCTCAAGCCAGGCGGGACCTTCTACATGGCTGAGTTCCACCCCTACGCCTTTCTCCTCGCCGACGACGCTGCGCCCGAGTCGCTGCGCATCGGCTACCCCTACTTCCAGTACGGTCGGCCGCAGCGCTTCGACGAGCCCAGCGACTACGCCGACCCCGAGGCCAAGACGCAGCACACCGTCACGTTCGAGTGGAACCACGGCTTCGCCGAGATCCTCGACCCGCTGCTGCGCAACGGCCTGCGCCTCGACTCCCTGCACGAATTCCCCCACACGATCGTCGGCCTGCCGTTCCCCTTCCTCGAGGTGTGCGAGGACGGCCTGCAGCGCGTCAAGGGCCACCACGAGGACTTCCCCCTCAGCTTCTCGCTGAAGATGACCAAGGAGGGCTGACCATGCCCGACGAGAGCGCGCGCTCCCACCGCTACGCCGAGGTCAAGAAGCGCATCGGCCTGAGCGGCGCCGGTCGCGGCGGAGCCTGACGGCGGCGAACCCCTCCTCACGGCCGCCCGTCTCCCGGCGCAGGATGTGCTCAGCACGCCGCGCGCCCGGGTGCGTCACGCGCGCGGCCACCCGATGGGAGGATCACGTGAAGAGAAGCCCCCGCGCGCCGCACCGGTCAGCTGCGGCTTCGCGTATCACCCACGAGCGTGCCCTACAGGGGCGCGCTCGTCGTGAGCGGGACGCTCGCCGAGACCGCCGCAGAGACGGCCGTGGACCTCTACAGGCTGTGGGCCGGAACGGGCGAGAAGGTCAAGATCGCGACCGTCGTCACCGCGCCCGACGGGCGCGGCGGGGCCGCGTTCAGCCATCGCCTCGACGGCTGGACGAGCAACGCGCGGCTCGTAGCCGAGTGGGGCGGCGACGCCGTCGCGCTGGGCACGACCGCGAGAGCCGCCGTGGTCGTCCGGCAGGCGGTCACGCTGCGGGCCGACAAGACCTCCGTGCCCGTGGGATCCACCTTCAAGCTCACTGCCCGCGTCCGGCCGGGCAAGCCGGGCCAGCCCGTGGTGTTCGAGCGCAGGGTCGGCAGAGCATGGACCCTGCTCAAAGCCGTCAAGCTCGGCGCGGGTCGCACGGCCGACTTCACCTGGAAGCCGCCGCTGGGGGCCTCGAGCCTGCGCGTCCGCGTTGCGGCCATGGCGGCCAACGGCGACGCCCGATCGGCGCCCGTCACGATCACGGCGACGGGGCGCTGAGCGGCGACCGGGGACTTGACCGCGAGGCGCTGCGGCCGTATCCTTTTAGTGCGTAGTCATAGTCTAAATATGTGAATACGCATCCCGTCAGGGGATACGGTGGCGCCTTTTCCACCAGGCGCCCGGGCCCCTCGAAGGCGGCGCCTCCCCTCCAGGCGCCGCCTTCGGCCTTTCTCGACCACGCCCTGCGGCCCGCGACTGGTCTGGGGGCCCGCGCGTATCGCCGCAGACCGGTCAGTCGCGCGGCGCGGCGGCGAGGCCCGCGAGCAGCGCGGGCAGGTCGACGCGGGCCACGACGAGGTCGGCGGCGGCCCGCACTTCGGGCGCCGCCTCAGCCATCGCCACGCCCAGCCCGACCCAGCGCAGCATGTCGAGGTCGTTCTGGGCGTCGCCGCAGGCGACCGTGCGCTCGCGCCGCAGGCCCTCACGGTCGCAGAGCCACTGCAGAGCGCCGCTCTTGCTCACGCCCAGAGCGGCGAGCTCGATGTACGAAGCTTGCGAACGCGCGACGAAGAGGCGATCGCGCCACTCCTCCTGCAGCCGCGGCAGTAGGACGTCCACGTCCGCCGGCTCGCTGAGGACCACGAACTTGGTCGGCGGGCGCGCCGCGACCTCGGCGGCGAGATCGTCCACGAGCTCGATGCCCACCTCGGCATACTCGGCGTACTGCCGCGCCCATTCGTCGAGCTGCTCCACGTAGAGCTGGTCGTCGATGTAGGCGTTGAGATGGCGGCCGAGGTCGCGCAGGCGACGCACGACCTCGGCCGCCACCTCTCCGTCCATCGGCCGATGCAGCAGGCGTTCGCCCGTGCCCAGGTCGGCGACCATGGCCCCCTGGTAGCAGACGACAGGCCCATGTGACAGGCCGAGCTGGGCCGCCACGCGCCGGGCGCTGCGGAACATGCGTCCGGTGCAGATCAGGAAGGGCACCCCGGCGGCCTCGAGCGCGGCGAGCGCACCCGGCAGCTCAGGCGAGAACTCGAGCTCGGGAGTCAGCAGCGTGCCGTCGAGATCGGAGGCGACGAGGTCGGGGCGAAAGAGCTCCGCCGTCACGGTCTCAGGCCCCTCTCCCCTCGCCCTTCGCGATCGTCAACGGCCGCGGTGACAACGGTTGCCGCCCCTTGCACACGGGGTACAGAAGGGGTGTATGCTCGTTCACAGGAGAAGCACGGACCCCAGCACCCACGGGGCGGCTTCTCACGAAGACCTGGTCATTCCCAGGTCTTCTTTTTTCGCTCGAACCGGCCCCGCGTCCGCTCACGTGAGGCGCGTGACGACCACGTCGAGCCCGTCCAGCCGCAGGCCGCCCATACGCGCGAGATCGGCCGCCAGGAGCCCACCGGCGCGCGCCTGCACCCCGAGCACGTCGCGCGCGGGAAGGTCGGCCTCGAGGCGTACCCACCAGCCGTCGCCACGTTTGGTGAGCTCGAGCCCGCGCGTTTTCACGCCGGGGAGGTCGCTCTCGAGACGACGGCGCAGGGCGCGCGCCATAGCGAGGACGTCGAGCTGCGCGCGACTCGCCGCGTCGCCGAACTCCAGCAGCTCGGGGCCGCGGCGCTGCGCGCGCAGCTGGCGCACGGCGAGAAGGATCAGCGCCACGGTCACGACGGCCGCTGCCGCCGCGGCGACCGCCGTCGCCCACCTGGGGTCCGCGGTGAACTGCGACCACCATTCGGCGAACGGCCACGCGACGCTGCGCTCGCTGGCCAGCACGGCCTCGCGCACCAGGTCCGCGGCCGCGAACAACAGCCCCACGAGCCCCGCGATCACCGCGACGACACGTCCGCTGGCCGTCACGGCAGGCGCCTCT
>Ga0209430_1002357_pt1 | contig 12273 bp, 11 predicted proteins | sample BarGraIncub1133A_FD_184504 | JGI IMG/M metagenome (GOLD analysis project Ga0209430, IMG submission 184504) | Arctic peat soil microbial communities from Barrow, Alaska - Barrow Graham LP Incubations 11-33A (SPAdes) (version 2) | ecosystem: Environmental > Terrestrial > Soil > Wetlands > Peat... | reverse complement strand
ATGACTGACAGGTCCAATATATCAGACAATGTTATAGTTGTTGCAGATCGTGGATACGAAAGTTATAACGTATTTGCTCATATTGAAAAGAAAGGCTGGAAATATGCAATTCGAGTAAAAGACATAAGTAGTAACGGTATTCTTTCAGGACTGAAATTACCAAACACAGATGAATTTGATGTAACTATTTCTAGGATACTTACAAGAAAGCAGACCAAAGAAACGAGAAGTAATCCTGAATTATACAAATTCTTACCGATGAACGGTACATTTGACTATCTTGATCAGCACATAAATAAGTTTTACCCAATCACATTCAGAGTAGTGAGATTTAAAATTTCAGACGATGCTTATGAAACCATTATAACAAATTTAGATTCAGAACAGTTCCCACCAGATAAGATCAAGGAACTTTATCAATTGCGCTGGAATATTATGCCGATATCGGCATAATGCCCCTTATGCCGACTTTTCCGTTATGCCGATATTTACTTTTTCTATTTTCGGAAGCATTGATAATTACACAATGCTTCTGAAAATATCGGCATAATTTATTTCAGTCCACTAAGTTTTTTTAGAATCTCATCATCATCTGCATATTTAAATGTAACATCATCTTTAAAAACCGAATTCTCATTCTCAGCGAGTTTTTCTGAAGCTTTGCGTTTCATTTCTATTGTTGCTTGAGCGTAAATTTGCGTTGTTTCAAGATTTGTATGCCCTAGCCATTCTGAAACAAGTGGCAATGGGACTCCAGCCATATATAAATGCATTGCCCTTGTGTGACGAAATAGATGAGGATGCAGATGGACTATTTCAGGTTTTATCAGTATCGCTTTATTTTCATAGACTTTCAAAAATCGTTGGACATTATCGGCAGACATTTGAGTAACAACGTCTTTCCTTGTCGTGTAAAAAAGATAGCTGTCTTTTTCTTTTTTATAATTGGGATGATATATTTTGCAGTATTCATAGAATATTTTTACAACATCTGCTGTGATTGGAGTAACACGATATTTTCTTCCTTTACCTACAACATGCAATTCTGCCTCATTAGCACTTTTTATAACAAAATCCTGTATTCTTAAATCTAAGATTTCTTGATCTCTACAACCACTATCATAGAGTAGGGCAATGTAAAATTTATCTCGCATTCCAGTTTCCCGTGAAATATCTGGTTGCTCTAAAGTCAGTTTCATATCTTCAATGCTCAGATAAACCATTTTTGTTCGTCTTTGATCAGGACGCCTTGCAATTTCGGCTATATCATTTAAGTCCGCATATGCCAATTGCTTCTTTTTATTCAGATATGAACAAAATGTACGTATATGGGACAGACGTTGATTAATAGTAGTTACTTCATTACTACGAGTCTTCTCCAGCCAATCCATGAATGCCATAATATTATCTCTGTTAAAATCAGATGTGGTAACATCTGTGAGAGATTTTTGTTTATTATCTCGAATAAATATAAGATACAGATTAATGGCAAATTTATACGACTCCACTGTGTTTTTACTCTTTTTACGTATCTCAGGCAGATATACCGTCAGGAATTGTTTTATTGTCTTGAATAATTCAGGATCTTTAATCTTCTTCATCAATCTCAGCCTCCCCATAAATAGTATCGAACTGAGACCAATCTATCCCTGCCGATTTGCGAAGTCGCTCTGGTAAAAGATGAACATAATATAAAGTATCTCTGAATTCTGAATGTCCCATATATGTGCTCAGATAAGGCAATAGTGACATGACGTCTTTTCCTTCATCAATCCAACGCATCATATTTCTCGTAGCGAAACAATGGCGAAAATCATATGGGCGAGGATTCCCATGTTTAACCAATTCACTATTATCCCAACATATATGAAATTGTCTTGTCATCCATTTAGTCTGAAATGGCTCTCCATCCCATCTTTCGAAAAACCAACTCCTTTCACCAGTAAAAATGCTGTATTTTATACACAACTGACGCATATCTTCAGACATGATTATATGCCTATCTTTGTTTTTCTTAGTCTGCCTTATATAAATATCACCTGTATCTAAATCTATATCGTCCATTCGGAGATGCAATGGTTCTGAGGGACGCATTCCACAGCAATACATCATTCGGAATAATACTGGAAGGACAATCTCACGTTTATAAATCTTTTTTCTTGAAGGGGAAATAGTATCAATTGTTTGAAACAGAATCTTCAGTTCCTCATCCGTAAAAATATATGGAAGATATCTATCAGAATGAATTGTGTAATCATCATCTGGTATGAAAGCATTTTTTCCTAACGAATTAATAAACCTTGTATATTGTCTCAATAAAGAAATGAATACTGCCTGTGTTCTTGCTGTTTTATAAGGATAATAATTCAGCCAGGCATCGACCATCTCCTGTGTTATATATGTGGCATCGACATAGTTATTGCTACAAAAATGGATGAATGGTGGAACCGAACTTTCATATGTAGCAGTAGCATATCCAACAGATTTCCTGAAATTTATCATCTTTTGGAAGTCATCCGATAATTCATCCATAAAAGTCATTTCATGCTACCTCCTCCTACAGAAATAGGATTAGAAGCATAAATTCCACCAGTAATTGGAATCTCTGAAAAATCCATAGCACAGAACGATACCTGTGTTCTGTTGTATGAAAGATATGGCCGGTCTTCATCGATTTTTTTATGCCCTAACATCTGTGAAATAGTAGGCAGTGGTACTCCTGCTAATGAAAGTTCTGTAGCAAATGATCTGCGTAAACTATGAAACGCCCGCTGTGGTTTCTTCTCTACACTTGAAATCTGCCTGTATTTTTCAAGCATTCCATCCAATGATGAACTACGGGCAATCGCTTTAATAGGTGCTTTCGTTGTCAGAAAAATCTCAGAAGCATCACTTTTAGGACGTGCATGTAAAATATAATCAGCAACTGCGTTCATCACAGTTGCATTAAGTGGCAACTGGAGGGGAGCCTTTGTTTTACTTTGAATAATCTGAACTTCTGCCGTTTTCCAGTTGATATCTTGAAATCTCATCTTTACGATATCAATTGCTCTTAATCCAGTTTCAAAGGCCAGAACCAGTATAGCATTATCACGAATACCGACAGATGTTGATGTGTCTATACATGAAATCATACGCTTAAATTCATCCTGTGAATATGGTGGAATAAGTCTAACAGGTGCGGATTTCATTTTTAACATGGAAAGATCTGATTTTAAATCAGCTATCTGATATTTCTTAAAATATGCTGAGATATATTTTAATGCTCGAAACGTACGACCGATACTCCCTTTGTTTGTTTCAGATACCGTTTCCATAAATTTAAAGAAATCTGTATCAGAAATATTTGCATCTATTATACCTGCATCTTCTGTAAAGCAGAAAAAGTGTCTCGTTACAATATCCATTTCATGACGTGTCTCTCCATGAAGAACATTATCATCTAATATTTTTCTAATCAACTCATTGTGCAGAGCAGATGGATGGTATCCTTTTTTTAGTACAGCTCTAGAAACATCTATAATTCCGGTCTCAGCATAGGATTTTAACATTCGAACAATACGTTTGATAAATCGAAAGTATTCTAGGCAGAGTTCCCGATTCGTGTAGCGTTTCTCAGCATTTGCCTGATAATTATTCAAAATCACTTCAGAATAACGACCATCTCCTTTCTCTTTAACATAACGTATTATTGTATTACTTACATTTTTGTACAAAAGAACAGTAGGTTCTTTTATACCGGAAAACTTGATCTGTTGCATCATTTCATCTACAACGGCTTCAATAGATTGCTTCATGACAATACCTCCTGTAATGATTTATTTGATTCCTAAATCATAACAGGAAATGCCGATTTTTTCATTTTAGGTTGACCTCAGGAGCTGCATTATGTAAAAATATCGGCATAACGAAAAAGTCGGCATAAGGGGCATAGAGGTAAAGTATGATGAAATTAAGCATCGGCTTCAACTTGAAAACTTTGATGGAATAAATGAAATAGCGGTTAAACAAGATTTTTATGCAACGATATTTTTGGCAAATATGGCTACATTAGCAAAGATGCAATCAGATGATTTAATTCAAAAAAAGAATAAAGAAAAAAATTTGAAATATGAATACAAAACTAATGTAAATATTATGGTTAGTGAATTAAAAGACGAATTGATACTCATAATGATGGAGAAAAATGAAAGAAAACGTAAAATAAGGTACAATATGTTATTAAGCGAAATTTCAAGAAATACTATTCCCATAAGACCTGATAGGCATAATGATCGGATTTTCAAAAAAGCTAGAGATAGATATCCAATGAATGCAAGGAAAGGCTTATAAAAAATTGAAGGATCGTAATACAAAAAGAGTAAAATTGAGTAGGTGATAAAGCACTAAAAATCGAGTTTACTTGGTATAAACGATTTACATTTTATGGATATAAGCGCCTTAATATAGGTTTATATTAGTGAATCAACTAATATATGGTTAAATAAAACAAATATGTTAATTTATTGGTTTTATATTTTACTGGAAATAATTTTACAAATTAACTTTATGACATTGAGGAGGGGCCCCCGAACTCCTGATATGGAAGCATTCCAAGTCCAATCAATATTTCACGTTCCTTAAGAGCTTCCCTTATATAGGTAACTTTATGCTCTACTATGGCCTTCAATTCATTGTAAAACTCTGTTTTCAGGTAACCGGTTGCACAATTAAAGCCACCGTATTTTGTTACATCATTCAGAAGCACCATGTTCTCAGGGCATACAAGTCCTCCCCTTTGTACAATATAGCTTGTAAATTTTCTGACTGTTTCCAGGTTGATATTATGCCAGGTCATTACAGCATCCGCATCCCAACCTGCTATTCCCTTGTCCATCCAGAAACCTAAATGCTTTAGATAAGCATCCATGTAATCGGGATTGGAGACATCGGGGCCGGGCCTGTCCCAGCAGGTTAAGACCGTACCGTCATCTTTCCATTCAAACCATTGAATCCTCAAGTCATCCAATCCTTTATCCCTTGCTTCCTTTGCGGCCAGATAATCGGGATGCTGCCAGCCTACATATTCAGGGACTGTCATCATTACGATCTTGATATCCTTCTCTTCACATGCCTTCATTAGGCTGACAAAGTCTTCCATGGTGCCGTAATGCGGGTCAACATCATACCAATCCTGCAGTACGATGCCGGTCCACTTATAGTCATCCCCAAACTTTCCTACTGAAGGTATTTTATAGCCCGTTATGCCCATTTCCTTAAAATAGTCAAGATTATTCCGTATGCTTATGAAATCTCCAAGACCGTCCCTGTTACCGCCACTTAAGCCGAAAACGCTGGCCAGCAGCAAGGTAGGATGTGTTGTCCACCAACCTGCAGGTTTATTTGTCATTTTACCCATACATACCTCCAAAAGTAAATTTAACAGGTTTATATAAACCCTTCCGTTATATTATTAGTGTAGCTGAAATTTTCAAACGATTCTAACGAAAAACAATTTGTTTCTATGCAAAAAAAACTAACTGAAGACATTTCTCATATTTATCTGTCTATGCTGAGATAAGAAGTATATCGAATAAAACTGCTTACTTGGATGCAAACAGCTAAGCTAATCAGATACTGATGAAATAAAGGAAATTTAGCTGTCTAAAATGCTATAATTTGTACATAAAAATATAATTTGTACATAAAAATATAATTTTTCTACTTGTAGGCAAATAAGAAAAGACTTATAATTTATGTAATTGAATCACAATGGAGGAGCATTACATGAGCAAACTGCCAAAAGATTGCATTGAAAGAATATATGCCGGTTGGTTGGGAAAAGTGATCGGTGTCAGGCATGGTTCCAACATAGAGGGATGGAGCAGTGAAAAGATAGAGAGGGCCTATGGAGAGGTCAAAGATTACTTGTTTGACTTTAAAAACTTTGCTGCAGATGATGACACAAACGGACCAATATTTTTCATAAGGGCTTTGGAGCATTTTACCCATACAACGGATCTGACTTCTGAGCAGATCGCATTGACCCTGCTTAACTATGTACCCCACGAGCATGGCTTTTTTTGGTGGGGGAAGTACGGCGCGTCTTCAGAAAGCACATCCTATCACAACCTGAGAAATGGTATAATGCCGCCTCGCTCGGGATCCGTTGAGCAAAATGGAGCCATAATGGCTGAACAGATTGGCGGACAAATTTTCAGCGACACCTGGGGTCTTGTCGTGCCCGGCAATCCATCTCTTGCAGCTGATTATGCACGGAAGGCATCATGCGTGACTCACGGCGGCAACGGTGTGTATGGCGGAATGTTTATAGCTGCCTGTATAAGTGAGGCCTTTATTGAAACAGACATGGAAAGGATTATTCATGTCGGTTTGTCCGTCATCCCGGAAGATTGCACCTATACAGTAATGGTCAGAGATGTCTTGAGATTCTATAAAAGCAATCCTCAAAACTGGAGAGAATGCTTCCAATTTATTAAAAAGGAATACTGGCGTGACAAATACCCGGGAGGATGCCATATTATACCGAATTCTGCAATCATTGTTCTTTCACTGCTTTATGGAGCAGGCGATTTTTCCAATACCATAAACATCTGCAACATGTGTGGGTGGGATACCGACTGTAATGTAGCCAATGCGGCTACAATTATGGGAGTCAGGAACGGACTGGAAGGTATTGATTATAAATGGAGAAAGCCTATTAATGATATCCTTGCATGCTCCAGTGTCGTAGGAAGCCTGAACCAATTGGATATATGCTGGTGTGCATTCTATATCGCCAATATGGCATACAAGATTGCCGGTGAACAGCCGCCTGAAAATTGGGTGGATATTTTATCAGGAAAAGCTGCAAGGTTCAACTTTGAGCTTCCTGGCTCCACACACGGATTCCGCATCGCTTCGGATGTGGATGGAAGGTTTGATTGCAGACTTGAGAATTCTACTGAATACGCACACAGCGGGAAGGGTTCTCTTAAAGCAGTGGCCAGCCCGATGAGCGGGGGGAATGAACTGCGTGTGTATTACAAAACCTATTATAGGCCGGATGATTTTAATGACAGCCGTTATGACCCAAGCTTTTCACCGGTGCTTTATCCGGGGCAGGCGATCAGTGGAAGCGTCATGATTCCTGAAAACCCTGAAAGCAGTATTGTAGCGTGTATGTACGTTAAGGATGGGAACAGTGGAACGGTCTATGAATCGGACAAGGTTGTGCTGACACCTGGAAAATGGGAGGAACTCCAGTTCAGGATTCCAAGACTCGAAGGGGCCTGCATCGAGGAGGCTGGCGTGAAGTTTATACCCAGGAAAGCCTTTGGAGGGTGCACGGTTATTGCATATGTGGATGATTTTGACTTCTCGGGCAAACCCGATTATACGATAGATTTTCTAAAGGAACGAATAGAATTCTGGAACTTGCTTCATATGGATGTCAGCCAGTTCACCTACCTAAAGGGAATCTGGGAACTTGAAAATGGTGCTATGAGCCTAAGCAGCTGCGATTTCGGAGAGGCCTACACCGGAGGATACGATTGGACCGATTACAGCTTTGAAGCTACCATCATCCCTCAGCTAGGTGCTAATCACAACATAAACTGCAGGGTTCAGGGTGCCATAAGATCTTATGCTGTTGGGCTGGCACCGGATAACAAACTTGTATTATATAAAAACGAAAATGGCTACCGTACGCTTAATGAAGTGGCTTACGAATGGGATTGCGGTAAAGAATACCGTATTAAGGTGGAAGTTAACGGCCCTACGATAAAGGTAAGTGACAAAACGGGTATACTTATTGAATTTGCAGATGAAAATAAACCTTACCTCAGCGGACAGATAGGTGTATCAATACAGAATGGAAGCCACTGTCATTATAAGGATTTCGACATAAGTACTTTGGAGTAGAGTATTGAAAGAGAGAGGTCGGATAAAATGTTCAAAGATAATGCAGTAAATGTCGGTATCATAGGCTGTGGTTCCATCACCATGCAAAGGCATGCACCCGAATATCATGCGAATGTGAACGCCAGAGTGTCGGGCTTCTATGACTCGAGGCCGGAACGTGCAGAGGAGATGGTAAGATCATATGGAGGCAAGGTATATGACAGTTATGAAGCAATGCTTGCAGATCAATGCATAGATGCCGTGAGTGTATGCACCTCCAATGCGTATCATGCTCCTATTACCATCGCTGCACTTAAAGCTGGAAAACATGTACTATGCGAAAAACCCATGGCAGTCAGTATCGAGGATGCTGTACAGATGACCGAGACAGCCAGTGAAACCGGAAAATACCTGATGGTTGGGCATAATCAACGATTTGCAGCTGCGCATATCAAAGCTGAAAAAATTCTGTCCAGTGGTGAGCTTGGCAGAATTCTTACGTTCAGTACGAGTTTCAGCCACAAAGGGTCAGAAATGTGGGGCATAGAAAAGGGAACCCATTCGTGGTTCTTCAACAAAAAGGAAGCCATATTCGGTGTATTGGGAGATTTGGCAATACATAAAGTCGACCTTTTAAGATGGCTGACGAAAGATGAAATTAACGAGGTTGCAGCATTTTCTGCGACTCTGGATAAAAGCGACAGTAATGGCAACTTAATAGGAGTGGAAGACAATGTGATATGCCTTTTGAAAACTGCAGGTGGTATTATGGGCACAATGTCGGTCAGTTGGACCAATTACGGAGAGGAAGATAACAGTACCATCCTTTACTGTTCGAAAGGTGTGCTAAAAATATACCATCAAGCTGAATTTCCCCTGGAGATTATTAAAAAAGATGGGGAGAAGGCATATTTTAAGATTGGAGCAATTCAGACGAATACAAATCAGACAAATTCAGGAGTGATAGATGCTTTCATCGAAAGCATCGTCAAGGGTATACCGCCCAAGCTTTCAGGGCAGGAGGCGCTGGAGGCAATGAAGGTTATTTCGGCTTGTATCGAATCCTCAGATTTTGGAAGGACTGTTAAAATAAAGTATATTTAGCAGCCTGTGTATATTAAGCTTTACGGCATGGGAGGGGTTGCCAACTGGTGAGGGTTCTGAAGGAGTTGACACCGGCTTTTTCGATTTTAATTTGTGGGCCGAATGAGGTGTGGGAATTCGGAGATGAGAAATATGCAATAATTAGGAAAATTTATAAGCTTCAAGCCAGGCCAACTATTCCGGAAAATTAATTTGTTCAGGAGGGTGAAGGTATGCGATTTTCAGTTTGTGTTGAGGGTGTTTACCGTGGGAAGGAAATTATTGAATCACTGAAATTAGTAAAAAATCTCGGGTATGACTCATTTGAATTTTACTGTTGGTGGATGTACGAGCTTGATAGAATAATTCAGGTTAAAGATGAGCTGGGCATGACTGTGGCAGGTACGTGTATGAAATTCATTAGTTTAACAGACGCATCAAAGCAGCAGGAATATATACAGGGTATCAAGGAATCCATTGATGCCGCAAGAAGACTTGGCTGTAAGATGCTTATTTCACAGACCGGCAATGATATGGTGGGAATACCTAGAGAAAGGCAGCGCAGGAATATGGTCAATACACTGACAAAGTGTGCTCCGATACTTGAGAAGGCAGGAATTATACTTGCAATCGAGCCTTTAAATACCTATGTTGATCATTTGGGTTACTTTCTGTATAGCTCACCAGAGGCCTTCGAGATCATTGAAGAGGTCGGGAGCCCCAATGTGAGAGTGCTGTTTGATATATATCACCAGCAGATAATGGAAGGAAACCTGATTAGCAATATTGTCAACAACATGGACAAGATCTGCCATTTTCATGCGGCAGGTAACCCAGGCAGGCATGAGCTTTATTATGGTGAAATCAACTATGGGCAGATTTTTGAAGCCATTAGCAGGACAGGTTATACGGGCTTTATGGGGCTTGAATATACGCCGGTTGATGCTCCGGAAAAAGGGCTTGAGTTTGTAAGAGATAATTATGTTAATATCTATTAAAGCCAAGATTTTTATGGAGTATCAAACGCATTCCATCTATACTTAGGTTTGGTCGAAGGATCCAGGAAAAAATATGTGCCTAAGGGGGTATATTATGAAGGCAAGCGTATTTACGGGACCATGTAAAAATGAGGTTATGGACAGGCCGATTCCGAAAATCGGAGATAATGAAGTGCTTATAAAGGTAGAGGTGTGCGGTGTATGTGCATCAGAACTGGAATGCTGGTTTAATGGCGACGGGGGAAAAACCGGAATCAGGGGGCATGAGCCGGTGGGTATTATTGAGGCTATGGGAAAGGATGTAACAGGCTTTTCACTGGGTGACAGGGTAACTGGGCTTATAGGGAGTGCCTTTGCAGAATATGCCAAAGCTGACGTCAGTAAAATTGTGAAGGTACCTGACAGGCTTGATCCTGTTGAAGCACTGGGAGAACCGCTATCTTGTCTGGTAAGTGGCGCTGAACGTACGACGATACACATTGGTGATACGGTAGCTGTGGTAGGGCTGGGTTTTATGGGCATGGGTTTTATGCAGCTTATGAAGATAAAGGGCGCCGGCAGGATTATAGCAGTTGATGTAAGGCAGGATAGCCTTGACAGTGCACTTAAACTGGGGGCAAATAAAGTTTATTTACCCGATAAGGTGGAAGACATATATAAGGTAACTGAATGGGCGCATATAGGCAGAGGTGTGGATGTGGCTGTTGATGCCACGGGTAAGCAGCCCGGCCTTGATTTGGCGGGAAACATGACTGCTGTCCATGGCACACTGTCAATCGTTGGCTGGCACCAGGGCGGGCTCAGGAATGTTAACATGGAACTGTGGAACTGGAAGGGCATCACTGTGATCAATGCCCATGAGCGCAGGGAGCATGTTTATATGGAATGTATGAAATCCGGATTGAAGATGATCGATGCACGCCTTTTCAACATGAAGGATATGATTACACACGAGTTCTCACTTAATGAAGTGGATAAAGCGTATAATGCATTGAAAGCAAAGCCGGAAGGCTTTATTAAGGCAATCGTGCGGATTTGACGTCATTGTTTACGCCATTCTCTAGGCGCTACTCCTGTAATTTTCTTAAAATGCCTGTTAAAGCTGGACAGTGATTCATATCCGACGTTTAGGGATATATCAAGCACAGTAGCATCAGTGTTTGAAAGCATGGCTGATGCCATACGAATCCTAAAATGGTTTATAAATTCCAGAGGCGACAGTTTCATGACCTTTGAAAATATTCTCCTGAAGTTTGTAGGGCACATACCGCATAATGCAGCCAGCTCGGGGATATGGATCTGCCGATTGTGATTCCGAAAAATAGAGTTCAGAGCAGGAGAAATACGTACGATATCATTATGCCCAACATTGAGGATTCCATCGGGATTGTATTTCATAATAGTCCTGGAGAGTCTTGCCAGAAAACATAATGTGAGGCCCTTTACAGCATCCTTGTATAAATTGTTTTGTCTGCGTAATTCCTCAATAATTTCCCGAATTACGGTAACAAGGTCAGCTTCATCTTTACCAATGATCACATTCATAAAATCGATACTACCATCCAAACAGGCAAAAAGCTGGGGCAGATCCCTAAATCCAATTTCATTTAACAACAATGCCGGATCTAAATAAATAAAGCACCAACTACTGAGACTTTCAGGACTGCTTTTTGCTATATGAATTTCGTTTCTGAAAACCACGCTGGCATCACCCTTGCAAAATGGCATTATTTTATTGTCCACAACGAATATTCCAGAACCCTCGTAGCAATAACCAATTTCCAAAACATCATGATGGTGCAAGTGCGTTAAAGGGGTAGAATCAAGAGTATACAATTTCTGGCTACCAGGTTCGGAAAATGGGAATTCCCGATTAAGCTTGACTGGGACATATACCAGTCTCAGTTCTGAATTTGGGCTTTTAAACTTTAACTGTCGTTTCTGCATAGTTTTTGACCTTTTCGCGGAAGAATTAAGCAATAATATATATTATATTATCATTAACAGTATCATTTGAAAAGATAATTTATTTAAAGTATTGATAAAATATAACATTTAAATAACTATCCTGGAGTTTGCAGTTGATAAAAAACTTAAATCAAATGAAAAATCACAAAGAATTATGGGGAGGTCATTTAGCGTGAAAAAAGCACTTGACTTTAGCTAGAAGGGCGAACTTAACTAAGCCTTAACGATTAGCTAAAGCAATGATTAGCGTGCGGTCTCATTGAACCACTTATTTGTACTTGAAAAGATGATTCTTACACTAGTTATTATACTGTTTTGAACTGAGAAAGTAATCTACGACTCA
>Ga0209430_1002352_pt1 | contig 12288 bp, 15 predicted proteins | sample BarGraIncub1133A_FD_184504 | JGI IMG/M metagenome (GOLD analysis project Ga0209430, IMG submission 184504) | Arctic peat soil microbial communities from Barrow, Alaska - Barrow Graham LP Incubations 11-33A (SPAdes) (version 2) | ecosystem: Environmental > Terrestrial > Soil > Wetlands > Peat... | reverse complement strand
CGAAGGGTATGACGTAACCGTTGCCGCTTCCGCCGCGGAGGCGTTGCGCATGATGGAGTCGGCGCTGTTTGATCTGGTGCTGTCGGATGTGAACATGCCCGGCCTGTCCGGCATTGAGCTGCTGGCCCGCATCAAAGAGAAATCCCCCGAGACAGCCGTCCTGATGCTTACCGCCTTTTCAGCCGCCGAGCAGGCGGTGGAGGCGATGAAGCTTGGGGCATACGACTATATCGGCAAGCCGTTTAAAAACGAAGAAATCAAGCAGCTGGTCAAAAACGCCCTTGAAAAGCAGGGGCTCAAGCGTGAAAACAGTCTGCTTAAAAAGGATGCCAGCGAGCGGGACAGTTTCTGCGGTATTATCGGCAAGAGCCAGAGTATGCGGGAACTGTTTGCCATGATCCAGAAGGTTGCCGCCAGTCAGAGCAGTGTGCTGATACTTGGCGAGAGCGGCACCGGTAAAGAGCTGGCAGCCCGTTCGATCCACACCTGCAGTCCACGCAAGTCAAAACCGTTTGTGGCCGTCAACTGCGGCGCGATCCCGGAAAACCTGATTGAAAGTGAGCTGTTCGGGCATAAAAAAGGTTCTTTCACCGGCGCGGTGAGTGACCGGCCGGGCCTGTTCGAACAGGCCGAAGGGGGGACGCTCTTTCTGGACGAGATCGGTGAGCTGCCGTTGCTGCTGCAGACCAAGCTGCTGCGGGTGCTGCAGGAGCGCGAATTCAAGCGGGTAGGGGACGCCGTGACCCGCAAGGCCGATGTCCGGATGGTCTGTGCCTCCAACCGCGATCTGGAAGCTCAGGTACGGGAAGGCTCTTTTCGGGAAGACCTCTATTACCGAATCAACGTTGTTCAGCTGGTCATGCCACCGCTGCGGGAGCGGATCGAGGATATTCCGCTGCTGGTAGAATATTTCTGCCGAAAATATCAGGCCGCCGATGCCGCCACGCCGGTGGTCACCCCCGGTGCTCTGAAGGCGCTGATGAATCATCCCTTCCCCGGCAACATCCGCGAGCTGGAAAACTGTATCGAACGGAGTCTGATTATCGATCCGACGGTTATTTCCGAAGCCAGTCTGCCACAGCAGCTGCTGGTCAGTAAAATGCCCTGCCTCACCGCCGACTGCGATATCCCGGAAGAGGGAATACAGCTGGAACCGCTGCTGGAGGAGCTGGAAAAAAAATATCTACTTAAGGCACTTGAGAAAACCGGCGGGGCGAAGAAGAAAGCGGGCGAGCTGCTGGGGATGACATTTCGCTCGTTCCGCTATCGGTTGGCGAAGTTCGGGCTGGACATCGAGGAGGAGTAACTATTTAAATTCTGGAAAAAATTCGATTTAGATGTTAAATTAGATGCTAATATGAATGTCTATTTGGATAGGAGGTCTCTCGTGAATACTATTCTTGCCACTATGAGTACGAGCGTTACAGAACTTAAAAGAAATTTTGCAGGTATACTCAAGCAGGCGGATGACGAACCGGTAGCGGTTATGAATCACAACCGCCCGGAGGCATATCTGTTACCCGCCGGGTATTATGAGAGGCTTATCGCATACATGGAGGATCTTGAGGACGCAAAATTAGTACGCGAGCGTTCAAACGGGCCGTTCATTGAGGTAAACCTTGATGATCTATAAGCTGCGCTTTCACGAATTGGCGCTGACAGAGTGGCAAAAGCTTGACGGCAGCGTGCGAAAACCTTTGAAGAAAAAACTGGCGGAACGACTTGATAATCCGCGTGTTCCATCTGCTGCCTTGTCAGGAATGGCTGATTGTTACAAGATCAAATTACGAGGTGTCGGATATCGTTTGATTTATCGGGTGGAAGATGATGTTTTGTTCGTGACGGTGATAGCTGTTGGAAAGAGAGAAAAAAATCAGGTTTATCAAGCTGCACAAGGGCGAATTTTATAAATGGCATTGAAAATTAGAGGCTTTAACGCAAAGGTGCAAAGACGCGAAGACGCCAGGAAAGGCGAAAAGCTTTAAAGGTTAAACCAAAAAAAGATTCTTGCCTTGCCTTTGATTTTCCCTTGCGACCTTGCGCCTTGGCGTCCTTGCGTTAAAGAATGTACTGTATCGAAAAACTTAACGCAAAGGTGCTAGGACGCGAAGACGCTAGGAAAGGCGAAAAGCTTTAAAGGTTTTAAACCAAAAAAAGATTCTGGCTTGCTGTTGATTTCCCTTGCGACCTTGCACCTTGGCGTCCTTGCGTTAAAGCCGTTAAAAAGGCCTATATGATGGATGAAAATGAACTGAGCAAAATCATTGTAGAATCAGCCATAGAAGTCCATCGGAGCCTTGGCGGTCCTGGGTTGCTTGAAGGCGTTTATGAAGAGGCACTGGTCTGGGAACTCAAACAAAGGAACGTTATGCTGGAACGGCAGCTAACGGTGCCGATTGTCTACAAGGGAAACTCTCTGGCAACACCGTTACGGCTTGATATACTGGTGGAATGCAAAGTTATTATTGAAGTGAAATCCGTCTCGCAATACAACCCGATATTTGAAGCTCAGGCCCTTACGTATTTGAGAATGTTGAATCTGAAACTGGGGTTGGTAATCAACTTCGGTGAACGTCTGGTAAAAGATGGGATTCATCGTGTTGTGAATGGCATTGAAAGTCAGAGGAAAGGCGCAGAGACTCAATAAATAGGACTTAACGCAAAGACGCAAGGATGCAAAGACGCCAGGAAATGCGAAAGGCTTTAAGGGTTTAACCAAAAAATAGATTCTGTCCTTGCTGTTGATTTTCCCTTGCGGCTTTGCGCCTTGGCGTCCTTGCGTTAAAGAATGTACTGTATCGAAAAACTTAACGCAAAGGTGCTAGGACGCAAAGACGCAAGGAAAGTCGAAAAGCTTTAAGGGTTTAACCAAAAAAGATTCTGTCCTTGCTGTTGATTTTCCCTTGCGGCTTTGCGCCTTGGCGTCCTTGCGTTAAAGAATGTACTGTATCGAAAAACTTAACGCAAAGGTGCTAGGACGCAAAGACGCCAGGAAATGCGAAAGGCTTTAAGGGTTTAACCAAAAAATAGATTCTGTCCTTGCTGTTGATTTTCCCTTGCGGCTTTGCGCCTTGGCGTCCTTGCGTTAAAGAATGTACTGTATCGAAAAACTTAACGCAAAGGTGCTAGGACGCAAAGACGCAAGGAAAGTCGAAAAGCTTTAAGGGTTTAACCAAAAAAGATTCTGTCCTTGCTGTTGATTTTCCCTTGCGGCTTTGCGCCTTGGCGTCCTTGCGTTAAAGAATGTACTGTATCGAAAAACTTAACGCAAAGGTGCTAGGACGCAAAGACGCCAGGAAATGCGAAAAGCTTTAAAGGTTTAACCAAAAAAAGATTTTGGCCTTGCTGTTGATTTCCCCTTGCGTCTTCGCGCCTTGGCGTCCTTGCGTTGAAGAATCTGACCTGATTTTGCCTTCGCATCTTTGCGTTGAAGAATGAGATTGATGAGTGACACTATTTGTCACCACACACTGCCGGAAAAGGGTTGTAGAGAGACGGTCAGTGTGGGGTGGGCTTTGTTTTTGTATAATTACGATAAGTTGCAAAAGTATTTGATATTGGTCTTGATATTGCGTATTAGTATGATAACATCACAACCAAGCTCTGATTCTGGAGCACAAATCATGAAAGGAGAAACATTATGTTTAACAAGCTTCGTAGCAAAAAAGGTTTCACCCTGATCGAGCTGCTGATCGTTGTTGCGATCATCGGTATCCTGGCAGCTATTGCCATCCCGCAGTTTTCGTCTTACCGTGCTAAAGCTTATAACACGGCTGCCACCTCGGACCTGAAAAACCTCAAAACAGGTATGGAAGCATTTATGGCTGATAATCAACAATACCCAGATAACGTTTTTTACCAATAATTTACCAATAATTTAACTTGAAAGGAGTCTACAAATGTTTAAAAAAATATCAATTCTGACAGCAGTTACTCTGCTTATGTCGTCATTTGCTTTTGCAGCAGGTAGTAGCTCTTCAACTTTGGATATGAGTTTAACTACTGCTACCACTGGTTTGAATCTTACCGGTGCGAAAGGCGCTGCATCAGCCACTTCTCCTCTAATCGGTAAGAACTCCACAGGTGTAGGCGTTGGTGTTACAACCGGCGCCCAGGGATATGCACTTATCACCCAGCATATTAACAGCACCAAGGCATTTGGTACTACTTTTGACAGTACTGCCATTGTTTCAGCTGATGTAACTACTAAGGGTTCGCCACTTATGGTAAAACCAGCTAGCTCCTTATTATCTACGGCCTTCACTACTGGCACTTGGACATCAATGTAACCTTATTCCGTTTTGGTACATCAAGCGGGGTGTTTCGACATCCCGCTTTTTTTGTGGACACGAATATGCACGAATCTCAAAAAACACGGACATATTTATTGTGCCTTGTACTTTTTGTACTTGGAATCTATTATCCATCACTGTTCTCTCCTCTTAATTCTCTCGACGACGTGGGAATGTATCAATATCTTCTAAACTCTGATAGTTTCAGTCTGCAGGGTATTTTTTTTCCTGGCACCTCAGGAAGTTATTATCGTCCCATCCTACTTCTGTCATTTATGATGGATAAATTTGTATGGGGGCTTGAAGAAAGCTTCATGCACCTGGAAAACATCCTCTTTCACCTTACCAATACTTTGCTGGTCTATGCTGTAACCCGACGTGCTGCTGAATATCTTCCCAAGCCATCACCAGTTGCACCGTTTGTGGCAGCACTCTTTTTTGCCATCCATCCACTTAATACTGAGGCGGTCAATTGGATTTCAGGACGGACCGATCTGCTGGCCGGTTTTTTTCTGCTGCTGTCAATGTATTTAATGTTGAAGCGGCCATTGGGCTGGCTACAGTCGCTCACGGCGGCACTCAGTATGCTGCTGGCCTGTCTTGCCAAAGAAACAGCAATATTCTTTCTTCCCGCAGCTTTACTTTTCCCCTTTTTTATATCTGTGGCCAGAACTGATGCAGCTCCGCTTCGTACAGTATTTCGCTGTTACTGGCTTCATCTCGTAGTTTTTAGCGCTGCCGGAGTCGCCTATTTTGCCTTTCGCACGTTGGCATTCTCTAAAGGTGATCAAGGGGTTGCACGCGTGATGACCTACGTTGGCGGATCCGCTAGTTTCGGTATGCTGATTAACGCGAGACTGGTTTTAAAAGCCGCCGGTTTTTATGCAAAAAAACTGTTGATCCCTTTCCCACTTAATTTCGGTATCACCCATGTTTCGGAAATCTATCTACCACTTGGGGTGCTGGTTCTGGCGGGTATCATATGGCTTATAATTCGTCGGACTTTTCCGGCTTTTTTTGTGGTCTGTGCGGGCGCCATCGGTACTTCAGCACTTATGATTCCGTTACTATTCCTGACCTGGACTCCTCTTGCCGAACGCTATATGTATATTCCTTCCGCGTTTGTTCTGGTCGGCACGACACTAGCGGTGTTCCAATGGGAACAGTGTCAGAGATATCGATTACATCTAACCCTTGCTGTATCATGTCTTGCTCTGATTGCAATCTATGGTACCTTTACTCGCAATATTCTCTGGCAAGATAATCTGGCTTTATATCAAGATACACTACGTAAATCGCCCGGCTTTATTCCGGCGCAGAACGAGATTGCCAGAGCCCTTTATGTACGTGGTAGAAATCAGGAAGCAACAGCGATTATAAAGTCACTCCAGATTCCTGAGAATCTCATAAATAAACAATATGGCGAGCTCAGCAAGGCTGCTGCTTTAGCAAATAGCAATGATTTTGCTGGTGCAAGGATGCTATCAAATCAAATATTAAGGAACCCTGGTAAACATGAAGTATTGATATTGCAGTGGTTGCTTGAAATGGATAAACTTCAGCTCATGGCTAAAAAAGCATCTTTTAAAGAGCTTTATATCGGTTCTGTTAAAACTTTGACCCGTCTCATCGAACTCACCAACGATCCCTTTTATTCCTATCGTCTCGGGATTGTTAATATGCAGGTAGGCGAGAGAGAAAAAGCGCTTACTGCATTCAATACCGTTGTCCGCACCGCCCCTCCCACCGCCTATTACCTCAAACCGGCTGAAAAATTGGCACGGGATCTTGCTAAGTAATAAAACATTTTAGGGACTCATCATTTAACGAAATACCATTTAGGAGATATTGGATATTGGGGTCAGGCATGACTTTAGGACGTATGAAATGAAATGGTATGTCAGATCGCCACTGTGGGAACGTGCAAAAATGGGGTCAGGCTTGCAACATTGCAAGTTGGTAAGTCATGTACTCCCACCGTCTTTGCCCTGATGAGCCTTCGTGTACAAGTTATAAATTTGGGCAAGAAATGCGGACCATCAGGCTGCCAGTTTGAAAGGCATGATGTCCCGATTAAGCCGTTCCGCAAGTCGATCTACTGCCACCTCCAGATCGTATCTAGACTGGAGATTTAACCAGCTCTGCGGGTCAGTTTCGAAAAATCGAGCAAGCCTTAAGGCCGTATCGGCGGAAATACCACGTTTGCCGGCGCATATTTCATCAATACGCCGCTGGGGAACTCCAATGGATTTTGCCAGACGGTAGCGGGTTATATTCAGCGGAATTAAAAAATCCTCCAGAAGTACTTCACCAGGGTGGATCTGTGAGATGTCTTTTTGAGTTTTCATGGTATATCCTTTTTAATGGTAGTCAACGATTTCAACATCAGAAGTATTGCCTTCATTCCAGCGGAAGCAGATCCTCCACTGTTTATTGATACGGATACTGAGTTGCCCTTCCCGATCACCTGTCAGCCATTCAAGCTTGTTATTGGGTGGGACTCGAAGAAACATCAGGGTTGCAGCAGCGTCAATCAGCAATAACTTGCGCCGGGCAACACGCTGTATGTCGCTCGGGAGACGAACAGAGAAAGTGCCGTGGAATATTTTTTCTGTCTCTTTACAGCAAAACGAAGTGATCATGGGAACATACTATCGCATGGTAATACTAACGTCAAGTGTTAGTACTGCTGAAAGAGAATGGGGGTCAGGCTTGCAATAGAAAAAAATGGGGTCAGGCTTCCAAGATTGCAAGTTGGTAAGTAGCCTACTCCCACCGCCAAACCCTGTAAACAGGACAAGTGTGTTAACGAAATAATTGTCTGCAAGAAACTCGCAGAGGAAATGTGGACGGATCTATTTTGAATTTAACCACAAAAGCTTGTCAGGGGAGAGCACTACAATCTGAGTAGAAACAAAAAATCATACATATTTCTGTTTGTATTGACAATCAGTATGTTCTGGTGGTAGCGTTCCTTCAATGCTAATTCAACGAACCATACAAACTGATCTTATCCGCTTGGCAGGGCAATACCCGGTCGTAACTATTGTCGGGCCGCGCCAATCCGGAAAGAGCACTCTCACGAGGATGTCTTTCCCAGACAAGCCTTATGTATCCCTTGAACAACTCTCGCTTCGGGATTTTGCCCTGTCCGACCCGGTTGGTTTTCTTGATACCCACGCCAGGGAAGGGGCAATATTGGACGAGATCCAGCGAGTCCCGAGCCTATTATCCGAAATACAGGTGAGGGTGGATGCCAGACCGGAGCTAAAAGGCGCATACATTCTCACTGGCAGTCATCAGTTGCTGCTGATGGAGTCGGTGACGCAATCGCTTGCTGGTCGGACGGCAATCCTTAAACTACTTCCGTTAAGTCTCTCAGAACGTACTGAATTCGTCGGCATCCCTTCAGACGTCCCGCATCTCTTGTTTAACGGTTTCTATCCCCGCATATTTGCCGATAATCTTGATCCTGTCGAAGCGCTTTCATTTTATATCACCACATACGTAGAGCGAGACGTGCGTGAAATAATGGCGATCAAGGATTTAGCCGCCTTCTCTCGCTTCCTGAAATTATGTGCGGGACGGACGGGGCAGATACTGAACGCTAGTTCCCTTGCTGTTGACGCAGGTATCAACCACAACACCGCCCGCTCTTGGTTATCGCTGCTGGAAGCCAGTTTTATTATTACTTTGCTACAGCCTCACTTTAACAATTTCAATAAACGGTTGATCAAAGCGCCAAAGCTTTACTTCTGGGACGTAGGTCTTGCTTGCCATTTGTTGGGGATCGAGCGTGCTGAACAGGTTGCAAGCCACCCGCTTGTTGGATCACTTTTTGAGACATTTGTTGTAACTGAATTGATGAAGCAGCGCCTGAACCGGGTACGTGAACCGAGACTCTACTATTGGCGGGATAATGCGGGGCATGAGGTGGATTTATTACATGAATCCGGTGATGCTATTATTCCAATAGAGATCAAGTCGGGGGCAACAGTCCAGCGGGATGCCTGGAAGGGCATAGAATATTATCGTTCTCTTAATCAGAAAGCTACTCCGGGGGTAGTCGTTTACGGTGGCTCTGAACAACAGGATCGTAGTAGTGGTTTACGGATAATCAGCTTTTCTCAAATCGGAGACCTGATGGATACCTTGAAAGTTTGATGGAGTGGTACTCACGGGGGATGTGAGATGAACACGTTCCTCGTCAGAAGTATAGCCCATTCACATTCAATAGAGAATGGGGTCAGGCTTGCAATAGTGCAAGTATGCGAGAAATAAAAAGAGCTGGTTGCCTTCACAACCGCCGCAAAATCCGCCTCTCCCACCGCTTAGCCCTGAAAAACTGGATAAGTACGATCACGAAATTATTTCTATCGTACTAATACCGCAAACCGGCTGAAAAACTGGCGAAAGATCTTGCAAATATAAAATGGGCGCCTGTTACGTTTAAAAAATAATTTCTTGTGATACGTCACATAGTAGTGATAGATTCGTCTTACCACAACTTACTTCTGGAGCAACATTATGCAAACAACTCTTTCCAGCAAAGGGCAAATAGTTATCCCACGGCAGATCAGGCAAAAGCATGGCTGGGAGTCTGGTGTTTTATTTACCATAATTGATAAGGATAACACTCTGATTTTTCAACCAGTAAATACAAAAACACCAACTAAGCTGGAAGATGTCATTGGTTGTGTTGGATATCACGGGAAGAAAAAAAGTCAGTCGCAAATGGATGCGGGTATAGTTGAAGAAGCAAAACGACGGACAGAATCATGGTAGCGATAGACACAAATATTGTCGTGCGTTTGTTGGTAAATGACGATCCCGCACAAACTACTAAGGCATCAGTATTGTTTACTAAAAACAAAATCTTTATTCCCAAAACTGTTATCATGGAAACGGAATGGGTCTTGCGTGGTGTATACAATATTGAACGGGGAATAATTAATAGTGCGTTAAAAACATTAATTTCACTTGAACAAGTAGTAATTGAGGACGAGACCATTCTTTTTGAAGCACTGGATTCACACCAACAAGGAATGGATTTCGCTGATGCCATTCATCTTGCATCAAGTCGTCGCGCAAGCTCGTTTGCAACATTCGGCCTAAAGTTTAGATCCAGCGCAAAAAAACTATTGCTAAAACCAACGGTATTTGCACCATGATATAAAATTACACGTCACACCGGTTTTTTTGTGCACCATAGTTGTTGGGGAACTGCTTGCGGGTTTTAAAAGAGGTTCCAGAGAACAAGAGAATAATACCTTAAAAAGAACGGTACTCCGATACCTACAAATGATATCTGGATTGCGGCAAGTGCAATGCAGAACGGACTGGTCTTACTTACGACTGATCAGCACTTTTCACTTCTTCTCCAAATTATATCCGAAATCGTCACCGTTCCAGAAAGGATTTAAGCATGGCAACAATTATACGTATCACCCTGAAAGGGATCTTTCGTGATCGGGTTTTTCAGAGCATTATGGTGACAGCGTGTGCTTTCCTGTTGATCCCGGTCATAGCCTCACTTTCAATGCGCCAGGTGACAGAACTTTCCCTGACGCTGTCTCTTTCTCTGATCTCATTTATCCTGTTGCTGCTGGCGGTGTTTCTGGGCGGCACGTCGCTCTGGAAAGATATTGAACGGCGCTATACCTACAGCGTACTGGGATTGCCGCTCTCCAGACAAAGATACCTGTTGGGGCGTTTTGGGGGTACGGCTCTGTTTGTGCTGCTGGCCGCAGCTGTTCTTGGAGTGGCCGCTTTTGCCGTGGTACTCTATTCGTCAACCACCTATCCGCCTGACAGGCCGATTGTCTGGTCAACCATGGCACTCTGCATCCTGTTTGATGCCCTCAAATACATCCTGCTGATTGCGTTAGCCTTCCTCTTTTCAACCGTCAGTACATCATTCTTTCTGCCGGTTTTCGGTGCTATAGCCGCATTTCTGGCCGGCGGAGTTACCCCGCAGGTGTATGAATATGTCAGCTCCCCGGCATCCAAAGCACTTTCCCCTTTTGTCAAGCAGCTTGCCAAGGGTCTCTACTACATTCTTCCCAATTTCGGAGCCTTTGATCTCAAGGTGAATGCGATCTATGCTCTGCCGATCCCAGCAAACGGCCTTTTCCTGACCGTCGCATATTTCGTGGTGTATGTTGGGCTTCTGTTATCTGTTGCGGCGGCGATCTTTGCCCGGCGGGAAATGAGGTAGGCCATGATGCGGACAGTCTCAAGCGGAATAGTATGCCTGGTTTTGTATCTGGTGTTGATCATTCCCTTTACCACCTATCTCAAGAACAAGCCGTTCGTGGAAAAACTTGGCTATGTGCCTTCAGTCACAGCTCTCAAGGTCGTTGCCGCCGATCATAAGGAGTTGGTAGCGGCATCGCTGGTGCTGAAGGTGTTGATGTATTTCGGTGGTCTCGTTGAAAAGGCGCAAAATCAGGTGGTAGTCCCTCCGGACTACATGTCCATGTCCCGTTTGTTGCATGGTGCGGTCAAGCTTGATCCATACAATATGGATGCCTACTATTTTGCGCAGGGCTTTTTGACTTGGGATGTCAAGCAGTTTAAGCTGGCCAATGATCTTCTTGACTACGGCATGAAGTATCGCACCTGGGATTGGTATCTTCCCTTTTTCGCTGGGTTTAACAGTGCCTATTTTATGAAAGACTATGCCGCAGCCGCCAGGTATTATCAACGTGCCGGTGAACTTTCCGGTTCTGATCTCAGCAGGCTTTTGGCCGGGCGCTATATGCAGGAATCAGGGCATACGGAGCTGGCTATTGCCTATTTATCCGCCATGGAAAAGGGTGAAAGAAATCCTGCGCTCAAAAAAAATTATCAACTCAGGTTGACGGCTTTCCGCGAGACCCGGCGTATTGAATTGGCCCGTGATCGCTATCGGGAAACACGGGGAGTAATGCCGAAAACGGTCGAACAGCTGGTTTCAGGAGGATTCCTCTCCCCACCGCCCGTAGATCCCTATGGCGGGCAGTTTTATCTGGAGGCGGATGGGAAAGTTGCAACCACGAGTAAGTACGCTTTTGGCGGGGTGAAGAAGTGATTGGTTGTTTTGTGGTATGATTTCTCATCTCGCTTGCGCTTGTATGAAAAACGCAGTAGTGTCGATTTTGGAGGTGTGATATGCCATCATTGCAAGTAAGAGAATTACCTGAGAATATATATCTTCAACTCTGTCGTGAGGCAGAGATACAGCATAGATCTATAGCACAACAGGCGGTTGCGATTCTTGCCCGTGGGCTTAAATTGGAGCTTGATCCCAAGTCACGCCGGGTAGCACTGTTGGCTCGGATTAATGCAAATCCCATTAAACTGAATGTAGTACCACCTGTTGACCCAGCGCAACTCATTCGGGAGGATCGTGAACGATGATTACGATTCTCGATGCCAGTGCCGCAGTTGCAATTGCGATGAATCTTCCCGAGTCGATAAAATTTCAACCAAATATCGACACATCCGATATGGTAATTGCCCCGGATCTCTTCGTGGCTGAGGTTTCAAACGCAATATGGAAGTACGTCCGCGCCGGGATTCTTGATTCAGATCAGGGTAGTAGTGCTCTTGAGCGTGCCGTAAGTCTTGTTGATACGTTTGAACCAGGACAGATGCTGTACAGGGAAGCGTTTGCCTTGTCAGTTGACCATCTGCACCCGGTGTACGATGCTCTTTATCTGGTTTTAGCTCGTAGACATAACGGTGTCTTGGCAACACTTGATAAACGTTTGGCAGAGTTGGCATCGAAACTACATATCAGATTAGTACAATAGTATGACTGGAGTTGTGATGTATGAACGCCATTGAGATAACGGGTCTGTGCAAGCAGTTTAGCGGCAAGCGCATGACAAAGGTCGATGCCCTGAAGGGGCTTGACCTCACGATTGAAGCGGGTGAGGTCTTCGGTTTTCTGGGTCCGAATGGCGCCGGGAAAAGTACGACGATCAAGCTGGTGATGGGACTTTTGGGCCCG
>Ga0209430_1002348_pt1 | contig 12298 bp, 10 predicted proteins | sample BarGraIncub1133A_FD_184504 | JGI IMG/M metagenome (GOLD analysis project Ga0209430, IMG submission 184504) | Arctic peat soil microbial communities from Barrow, Alaska - Barrow Graham LP Incubations 11-33A (SPAdes) (version 2) | ecosystem: Environmental > Terrestrial > Soil > Wetlands > Peat... | reverse complement strand
TATTTGAAGGTAAAGTAATTAGTAGCTAATACTGTGAATAATGTTATGAAGAGCCGTGTGCGGGAAATCCGCAAGCACGGTTCTGTGAGGGTTTTGGGAGAGTAATTTCCCATTTCTACTCGACCATAACTTATAATTTATTGGGTAGATATTTGCTGGTAGGATTCTCATTTTATTAAAGGAAATTAGCTTTAGCACAGCCTGTTGGGGGGCCTTATGAGAGGCTTGCCTCGAACTTGCTTCTTGGCAGACCAAAACGGTACACCTTGATTGCGGCAGTGCCGTCCAGGTGCTTGAGGGGAAATAGTGCCCCCTGCTATCGATAGAAAATTGCCGTACTACGGCTTACTCTTCATTTCATTTGTTTTCTTACTCTTTCCACATCCTCATTAGATACCTCTAGTATTTCCGTAATAGTTTCTACACTATATCCTTTTATTAAAGATTTCTTTATTTTTTCTATCCTCTCTTTTACTTCTTTTTCTATTCTCTGTTTTACTTCTTTTTCTATTCCTTTTTCTATTCCCTCTTCTATTCCTTCTTCTCTGATTTTTTTATCTATCTGCAATTTCTTTATCGCTTCTAATAAAAATTCTCTATTTTCTTCACTTATTTGTGGTACACCCATTTTCTTATACACCTCCAATATACTATTTGTATTTATCTCAGTTAACACATTCATTATGATTGAATACAAAGGATCTTTTGTATTTCTTGCATATTCATTAATCCATTTTTCAAGTAATCCACTGTCTTGTTGCTTGATTTGCAATAATTTTAAATATTCCGAGTCTTTTTTATTTAAATTTTTATTATTTACTATTATCTGTGTTTTTATATCGGTATTTTCTATATAGTATATTCCTTTTTCTATTTGGCTTGTATTTACTCCTTGCTTTTCTTTCAAATATTTTATTAGTTTGTTTGGATATTTATTTACTACAATACTTATTGTTATTTCTTCTATACTTATTGGATTTGTTTTTTCTGATAGTACTTTATATAAATATGCATAAGCTCTAACTTTATAATAATCATCTATAGAAAAATAATCCGTTGGCGATTTATACTCCATTACATTGTATTTTCTAAATATCTTTCCCATAGTTTTATCTATTTCTATATCATCTAGTTTTTTTATTACTACTACATCTATTCTTAGCGGTTCAGCCGTTAACTGATGTTCTATTTTAAAATCTAGATGGTCTTTATAATCTTTAAACTCCAACTGGATTGCGGCTGCAAATGCTGGATGCCATTTTATTTTTTCTTCTCCCACTATTATCACTACTTTTCTTTTAATTTTTATCTTTCACTAATTATAACATCTTCCTATTTATTTTTAAACATCTATTTATTTAAGAGATAGTAACAAAAGTACATGCTGCTTTGATTTAATCATAGTGGATGAGATGTACTATAAGGCTATTAATGATAAATGTGATGTAGTTTGTGGTTCTAGATATGTAAAGGGTGGGAAACATATTGGAGATCCTAAACTAAAAAGAAGGTTTTTTAGTATTGCAGGGAAGCTCCTTCACTTTTTTATAGGTATTAAAACTCATGATATTTCAAATAACTTTAAGATGTACAGCAGGAGAGTCATTGACACCATAGTTATTGAAAGTAGTGAAGAGTTTGAAATAGGAATGGAGCTTACCATGAAGGCGTTTATAAAAGGATATAAAATATCAGAGTTACCAACAAACTGGAGAGATAAAAGCAAGGGTGAATCAGATTTTAACAGGAGGAAATGGACTGCCATGTATATGCACTGGTATAGAGTAGCCCTATTTCACCATTGGTTTAGTAAATTCGAAAAGGCAAAATAAAAAAGAGGTAATACCTCTTTTTTATTTTATAATATCTCCATATATGAATTGATGAAGTCTAGCAATAGTAGCTACCTTATCCCAGACTAAAACATCAAGACCATTAACTATTTGATTTTTATAAAGACCATCATAAGGAACTTTAGATTCTTCAAGCTGATTAACCTTATTTGTCAATATATAAGTACAAAGGCTCATTATATCATCTGTCTTTAAGCTTGTTTCGATATAAGGGAACATTGTATCTGCTGCTTTGGGAATACTCGTAATAGCTAAGGTAGAAAGCTTTTTTAAAAGTGTATTTAATACATCTCGTTGTCTTTGAGTTCTTTGAAAGTCAGCATTACCAACATATCTTATTCTTTCATAGGCAACAGCTTGCATACCATTTAAAATCTGCATACCGGGTTTGATTAGAAAGGGAGCTTTTTTATGCTCGATTACAGCTGTTTCTGAAAGGTTGGTATTTGCTGCATTTATTTCGGGATTAGTTATATTTATTGGTATCCCGCCAACATAGCCAATAATTTTTTCAAGACCAAAAAAGTTTACTTCCACATAATCTGTTATATCTAAATTATAATTTTGATTTATAGTTTTAATTGCTAGAAGAGGACCACCAAAAGCATGCGCATGGGTTAGCTTTTGATTCCCATGGTCTTCAATAGTTACCAAAGAATCTCTCATGAGTGAAGTCATTTTAATCTTTTTATTATCCCTATCAATTGCTAAGATAATTATTGAGTCAGCTCTACCAGGGTCACTTTTAGGTTCTCTGGAATCTGTCCCTAGCAAAAGTATATTTGTTATATTTGGCTTAGCTGGAATGGTTGAAGAATCTATACCTGTAGATATGGGATCCTTCGGAATAATTACTATTTTTATTTTTGAAAGATGGCTTTTTACATATAAATTAGCAACAAAATAAGTGGTGGAAGTTATAAGGATTAAAGAGACTAAAGTGAAGAAAAATATTTTAAATTTCTTATTTAATTTAATTTTCATTTTTATCTCCTTGAAGGTTTAATATAATTATTTTCTTCAAGTGCTTGTGATTTTATTTGAATTTAATGATATAATTATTTGGGTGTTATGTGAGTTGAGTTGAATTGAATTGTAAAGTAAAACATACCTTGTACATTATTTACGATTGAGATATAAACCTTTTAATTGATGTAAACAGTCTAAAAAAAATTTTTAAGAAAATATGAGGAAATTAACATGGGTATTAGTGTAGTACTTTTAGCATACAAAGAGGCGGAAAATTTGAAAATTCTCTTTCCTCGTATTATTAAATCGCTTAAAGAAACTGGACAGGATTACGAAATTATTCTTATTGACACAAAAGAAACCTTGGACGAGACCCCACAGATTTGCAAACAATTTAATGTGAGTTATATAAACCAGGAGGAAGAACACTACGGCGGAGCTTTCAGAACTGGTATTAAATATGCTTCAAAGGATCAGATGCTTGTATTAGACTGCGATGGCTCTCACAGCCCTGAAGCTATAGTAAATATTTACGATAAATATCAAGAAGGGTATGATCTAGTGATTGGTTCTCGTTACTGCAAGGGAGGCAAAACAAAAGATTCCTTTGGTTCATTTGTAATGTCAAAGATTCTAAATACTGTCATGAGAATCATAATTGGAGTTAAAGCAAAGGATATCTCAACAAGTTATAGAATGTATAATACTTTTCAGCTGAAAAGTATCTTCCTAAAATGTGAACATTATGATGTTTTACAGGAGGTCATCCTTAAGCTGAGGCTAAACAATAAAAAATTTAGAATCGGTGAAGTACCCATCGTGTTTGAAAAACGTATCTATGGGGAATCTAAACGACAGCTTCTAAAATTCATAAGAAACTACCTTAAGACATTATTTCGCCTTCTTTTCATGAGAATAAAAGGAAGAGATAAGGATGTTTCAGGGAATAAAAAAATACAATTTTAGGAGGGTGAGCTTTTGCTTAAAGAAATGCTAAAGAAAAAAGATTTCAGATATATTGTTATGTATGGGGTAATAGGTGGAATTGCTGCAGTAATTGATTTTTCAGCATTTGCTTTTTGTGTAAAAGTACTTTTCATTCATAATGTAGTGGCCAACTTGATTAGCATGCATCTAGGGATGCTATTCAGCTTTACTTGCAATACTTTTTTTAATTTTAAAAAGACGGACAAATTCCTTCGAAGGTTTCTCTCATATTATATCATTGTCCTTATTGGAATGGGCATATCTAGCATAATGGTGGGGATCCTTTCCATCCATTTTCCTGTTCTAATAGTTAAGCTCATTGCTATAATTATCGTTTCTATAATTCAATATATGTTAAACCGATTTGTTACATATAGATTTTAACATATAAAAAAGTCCTAACTAAATTAACTTTGGTTAGGACTTTTTCAACTATTAATAATATTTTTATTTTAAATGGTATTCATTCAACACTTATATATACAGCATCTTCTTCTTTAACTACTTTAATATGCTCTACTTTAGGGTCTTCTGTTCCTTGAACATAAAGTCCCACAGCCTTTAATTTTTTTACATACTCTATAATCTCGGATGTGATTTTTTCTCCTGGACAAAGGATTGGAATACCTGGTGGATAGGCTAGTAAAAATTCACCACTTATCATACCAACACTTTTTTCCAGCAGCATTGAGGTTTTTACACTATTGAAGGCTTCCCTAGGTATTTGAATTTGCTCAGGGATAGCTGGCATGTCTATAAAGTCTGACATTATAATTCCTTCATTGTGATGCTCTTTACTTATTTCCTTTAAGGCATTTATAAGCTTATCTATGCTTTCTTTGGTATCACCAAAGGAGCCTACAGCTAAGATATTATAAAGATCAGCCATTTCTACCTGAATGTGATATTTATCTGCTAATATCATATCTAAATCATAACCTGTCATACCTAAGGCTCTACAGGTTATCGTCATTTTTGTAGGATCCATTGCAAAAGCTCCTGGTTCTCCTAGTATTTCTTTTCCAAAGCAATAAAATCCAGGTATTTTATTTATCTCTTCTCTAGCATAGTTTGCTAAATCTATTGCATAATCTAGAAGTTCTTTTCCATGAAGTGCAATTTGACGTCTTGCACAATCCAAGGAGGCCATCAATATATAAGAGGGAGAAGTGGTTTGCATCATACTTAACAGTTGATGAACACGTGGAATATCAACTAAACCAGCTTTTACCTGAAGTAAGGAACACTGAGTTAGAGCTCCTATAATTTTATGGGTGCTTTGAGCACATATATCAGCACCTGCTTGAATCCCAGATATAGGAAGCCTATCATTAAACCCTAAATGAGGACCATGAGCTTCATCCACTATTAGTGGAATATTATACCTATGGACTATTTCACTTATTTTTTTAATATCTGTTGCAACACCATAATAGGTTGGATTTATTATTAAGACTGCCTTTGCGTCTGGGTTCTCCTTCAAAGTAGCTTCAACTGTTTCTGGAGTAACTCCATGTGCTATTCCAACCTCTTTATCTAGGCAAGGCTGCATATAAACTGGAATGGCTCCACTCAATATAATGCCTCCAGTAACTGACTTATGAACATTTCGAGGGATTATTATTTTATCTCCATCACTAACCACTGACATAATCATAGCCTGAATGGCTCCAGAGGTTCCATGAATGGAGAAAAAAGCAGCATCAGAGCCATAGGCATCTGCAGCTAGTTCTTGAGCTTTTTTAATAGCTCCCGTAGGATGATGGAGACTATCCACCAATTTAAAAACAGTAACATCGATTTTGAAGGGATTATCTCCAATAAATTTTTTAAACTCTTCATCTACACCTACACCTTTTTTGTGGCCAGGGACATGAAAAGGTACAGTATCCCTGTCTACATATTCCATAAGAACATCAAACAAGGGAGTTTCATTTTGGTCTAACTTATGCATAACAGTACCTTCTTTCATTATAATGCTTTGGTCTAAAAGGAGTTGTGATAAAAGCTGTGCCAAGCCTTGAGATAACAAGATTTAAAAGGTGTCCTTTTGGCCAATACTAATTATAGGATAATTGTTTTCTAAATGCAATAAAAGATTTTGTAGATTATTTAGTTTTATAGTATAATATTACTGATACTATGGATATTTTGGAGGTTTAGACATGACTTATAAAGATAAATACAATTTTTGGCTTGAGGCAGAGGGCATAGATGATATTACAAAAAAAGAACTACAGGCAATTACAGATGACAAAGAGATAGAAGATAGATTTTATAGAGATTTAGAGTTTGGAACAGGAGGACTTCGAGGTGTTATGGGAGCAGGTTCCAACAGAATGAATATTTATACAGTAGGTAAAGCCACCCAAGGCTTTGCAGATTATTTAAAATTTACTAACAAAGGGGATATCTCTGTTAGTATTGCCTATGATTCAAGGAATATGTCGATAGAGTTTGCAGAGGCTGCGGCCTTAATACTTGCAGCAAATGATATTAAGGTTAATCTTTTTGAATCCTTAAGACCCACTCCTGTATTATCATATACAGTTAGGCATTTAAAAAGTAAAGGTGGAATAGTAATTACTGCTTCACATAATCCGAAACAATACAATGGCTATAAAGTATATGGTGAGGATGGAGGTCAGGTTACCGATAGCGCAGCAGGTGAGATACTTGATTTTATAGAAGCGATAGAGGACTTTTCAAAAATAAAGAAGTTAAGTAGAGCAGAGGCAGTGAATAATGGATTACTTCGCATAATTGGTGAAGAAGTAGACAAAACCTATATTGAAAAAGTAAAATATCTAACTATAAGAAAAGAACTTGTAGAGGAACATGCGAAAGAGTTAAAGGTGATATATACTCCAATTCATGGTGCTGGGAATGTTCCAGTGCGAAGAGTACTACAGGAGCTAGGCTTTAGTAATATTATAGTTCCAGCAGCCCAGGAAATGCCAGATGGCAATTTTCCAACAGCTCCATATCCTAATCCTGAGGACCCAAAAGTATTTGAAATAGCAATAAATATGGCTAAGGATATAAATCCAGATATTATTTTTGCCACGGATCCAGATTGTGATAGAATAGGGCTTGTGGTAAAAGACTTAAAGGGAGATTATAAGGTACTTACAGGGAATCAAACCGGAGTTTTACTTACCCATTATATAATATCTTCTCTTATAGAAACCAATGTAATGCCAAGAGATGGAATAATAGTTAAGACCATAGTTACAACAGAAATGGCTAGGGCTATAGCTGAGGACTATAAGGTGGAAATAATAGATGTTCTCACGGGTTTTAAGTATATAGGAGAAAAGATAAAGGAATTCGAAGAAAAGAAGGATAAGACCTATATCTTTGGCTTTGAAGAAAGTTTTGGGTATCTAGCAGGAGATTTTGTAAGAGATAAGGATGCGGTTATAGCAGCCTCCTTAGTGTGTGAAACGTGCTTATATTATAAGTTGAAGGGTAAGAGCTTATATGAGGCACTTTTAGACCTGTACAATAAATATGGCTTTTATAAGGAAACACTTATATCAATAGAATTAAAAGGTAAAGAAGGACAAGAGAAAATTTTAAAGGCTATAGATTATTTAAGACATAATGTAAATGATGAGGTTAACGGCGTTAAGATAAATAAGAAGATGGATTATAAGACCCAGGTTGAAAAGAATATGGTAAAGGGGATAGAAACCAGCATTTTGCTGCCTGTATCCAATGTATTAAAGTTTATTCTTAAAGATGGTTCAGCTTTTGTGGTTAGACCCTCTGGAACAGAGCCGAAGATGAAGGTATACTTATCAGTAATAGGTAAGAGTTTAGAGGACTCAGAAGAAAAACTAATCATATTTCAAAAGTCAGTTATGGCAATAATTGACGAAGGATGTAAATAGTAATTAGGTGAGGTGCTTGCACCTTGCCGTTTTTGTTTAATTTGATGTGCTTCTATAAAAGAGTTATGTAAAGGTAGTGATGAAATGGATATTAAAGCTAAAAACAATGAGAAGCTAGAGAAACTACTTTTTCTTGAGCTTTCTAAGGAAAAGGTTCAGCTTATCTTTGATAAAGAGGTCATAAATGAGTGCTATTTCCCATTAAAATACTCTGAACTTACAAGTAAAGTATCTGAAGGGGATCCTCTAGAGGAACTTCCAGTAAGCCTATTTATTGAAGGAATGTTTTATTTGTTAGGGTTAGATCCGGATTTTAAGTATGCTATGTTATATAAAGAGATATTAAGCAAAATGAACAGTTCGATTTCTTATATTAAATTTCTTATAAGCAAAGAGGTTGAAGAGAAAAGTGAGGGTGAAGCTTTAATTCTAATTAAAGGTCTTCTTCAGGTGGAAAAAACCATGGATAATTATAAGAAGGCTTTCCTTCTATCTGATGCCTTAAGATTGCTTAATAATGATTATGAAGAAGAAGAGCTAATGATAATTGAAGAAGCAGAAAAGCTAGATAGCTTTCCTGAACCGTATTTTTATAAGGCAATGGTATTAAAAGATAAAGATGATTATGCAGGGGCTTATTATGCCCTTAATGAATATATGGTTAAGGGGGGAGAGAAAACCTCTGAGCTATTGGTTTTGAAAAATATGTTACAGGAGCAAAGAGATTATTCTTCTGGTAAAGAATTAGCATATACAAACCCAAAGGAAGCCTTAAAGCTATTATTACCTTTATTAGATACAATTGCTTCAAATGCCATACTTTATTTTTATATTGGTGTAGCTTATAGAGTAATAGAAAACTATGAGAAGGCTATTTATTATTTGGATGAATCAGTTTTTATTGATAATGAATTAGTTGAGGTAGTAAATGAGTTGGGAATAAACTATGCTTGTCTAGGGGAATATGCTACAGCTGTAAGTTATTTACGAAAAGCCTTTGAGTCAACAAAGTCTGTAGAGATATGTACCAATCTTATAATGTGTTATATAGATATGAAGGATATTGAAAAGGCTAAGGTTCACTTAGCGCTGGCAAAGAAGCTTAGCCCTAAGGATGAAGTGGTTTTGGAAATTGAGAAGATGCTGGGATAATGAAATCCAAGGAGGGTATCCTAGGATTTTAGTTACCTAAAACTTATGAATTAAGTGACGATTTAATAAATGCTTGATAACACCAATTACAATAACGTTTATAAATAGCAATGGTGTAAACATGGTACACGTCATATCATATAGTGTCTTCACAACCGAGCTACTTTAATTTATAATAATTGGCTTAAAAAGTTTTAAGTCTCTGAAGTCCCTATTTGATTTTGCCCATTTTTAGCAAATTCTAGTTTGCTTTCACACTAAGCCACATGTTCATATCATGCATAAATTCATGCATAAAGGAAATATCTTTATGATTACTTGATTCTTTTCGAAGAGAATTTAAGATTACTTAATTTCAATGAAATGATAGATATAAAAAAGTTTGCTAATTAGGCAGAAAGCTGTCAGAGCTGAAGCATGAAAATATAGCCCTTGCATAGCAAGGGCTATATAGTTTTTTTGAAAAACTTCTTCTTGAAACAGAGCTGGACTTTTTTAAATGGTCGTGTTATGATAATATTGGAAGGGTAGGTGGGCACACCATGGATGATATTATCATAGTATTTTCAGGAAGAGAAATCACATCTAAAGACATAGAACTTCTAAAATGGACACGAAAAAAATACCCACAATTATCAAGAAGTGAATTGGCATCAACATTTTGCGAATTCATAGGATGGGTTACACCTGCTGGATGTCCCAAAAAGCCGCAATGTAGACTGCTATTCGATAAATTAGAACTAGAAGGGTTCGTAGAACTGCCACCTGCAAGAATTAATTCAAAGAAAAATAAAAAGCTCTTAATCCCAAATTACGATATAGATATAACTCCAATCGAATGTAAATTATCAGATATTGCTCCTGTTTATTTAGAAATTTCAAGAGCAGGATTGGATTTAATGCTTTGGAGGAAATATATTAACGATTACCACATGTTGGGATATAAGCATGCTTTTGGTTCTGCGCTACAATACTTTGTAAAAAGTGGTGATAAAAAATTAGGATGTATTCAGTTTTCAGCATCCTCTTGGGCTCTAAAACCAAGAGAAGAGTGGATAGGGTGGACAATCGAAGATAGAAAAGCAAGATTAAATTTAATACTGAACAATAGCCGGTATTTAATTTTTCCTTGGGTTAATATTTCTAACCTTGCAAGTAAAGCATTATCTATAGCAATAAAGCAAGTACAGGAAGATTGGCTTCGAGAATATTGTTATGCACCAGTACTACTAGAGACTTTTGTAGATCTTTCTCACTTTGCAGGAACATGCTATAAAGCATCAAACTGGACATTTCTTGGTGAAACAAAAGGTCGAGGTAGAATGGATAAAAATCATGAAGCTGCCTTATCTCCAAAGGCGATATATGTATATCCCCTGCAAAAAGACTTTAAGGATTGTCTTAAAGGAATTAAGCCATGCAAGGTGGTGAATCCTGATGAATAGAACAGAAAAGAGGCAAGAACTAAGAGAAAAGCAAAGAGATTTGATTACAAAGAAATTAGAAGCTCAAGGCTTCGTTACCTCAAAAATTGTGTATGGAGAAAAAAGAAATATAAGCAATAGAAAAAGCATCTATGCTACGGCAGAAGAAGAGAAAGCTGACAAGCAAGAAAGTGCAGAAGCAGCTTTAAAGGTTCATAGAAAAATGCTACCAGTACTTCTTAAGAGGTTAAGTAAAATAAAGGATCCAAGGCAACCCAAAAAGACAAAACACAGTTTAACAGTGCTAATGGTATACGGAATACTTATGTTTGTATACAATATGTCCTCATTAAGGAATTGTAACAAAGAGATGAGTACGGCAATATTTTTTCAAAACATGAACGCTATGTTTCCAGAATTTGAGACGATGCCTCATGCAGACACGTTGAGCCGATTGTTGGAAAGAATAGAAGTGTGTCAAATAGAAGAAAGTCTGCTTGAACTCTTCGAAGACCTTATTAAGAGAAAGAAATTTAAAAATTACTTAATAAACAAAAGTTATGTTATTGCCATCGATGGTACTCAAAAATTTGTGAGGACAGATAAATGGACAAAAGAATGTTTGGAAAGACATGTTGGCAAGGACAAACAATCACAGTACTATGTTTATGTGTTAGAGGCTGTAGTAATCCTAGACAATGGCATAACCTTGCCATTGATGAGCGAATTTTTAAACAATGAAGAGTACAAAGACGTTATTTCTAACAAACAAGATTCCGAAAGAAAAAGTTTTTACCGATTTGCAAAGAGAATAAAACAAAGATTCCCGAAACTGAAAATAACATTAACAATGGATGGACTTTTTACCTGTGGGCCAGTACTAAAAACCTGCCGTGATAACGGCTGGGACTTTATGATTGTGTTTAAAGAAGGTTGCATTCCCCAATCTTTTGCAGAAGCCATGGGGCTTATTAAGCTTACTCCTGAGAATGTGATCAAGCGTATTTGTGGAGACCGCAGCCAGGTTTATACGTGGGTTAATGGAATCGAATATACCTATGGTATCAATGATAGAAATAAAGAAATGCTACATGTAGTGGTCTGTGAAGAAACTTGGGAAGAAATAAATAAAACTACTAAAAAATCTGTAACAAATTCAACAAGATATGTCTGGGTATCTGGGAAACAACTTACAAAGTCTAATGTGGAAACTAGATGTATCAAAATAGGACGTTATCGCTGGAAAATTGAGAACAACTTTTTTGTATTAAAACATCAAGGGTATGAATATGAACATTGTTTTTCGTACAACTGGAATGCCATGGTTGGATTTCACTATCTCATGAACATAGGTAGGTTTATAAATGTGTTGCTTGTGCACAGTGAGCTTCTAGCAAAAAAAGCCACGGAGCTAGGTATAAAAGGCTTATTAACTTTTATTTTCAAAGCATGTGCAGGAGACGTTCTTAATTTAGATCGTATATCAGCGATAGTAATAAAAGAGAATTACCAATGGAGATTGGTAATTTAATTAAAAGGTATAAAATATAAATATTAGAATAAAAACCTTTAGGGGTTTATTTGTCGTTAAATTTTAAATGCAGCTACTTATCTAAATCAGTAAAAGTTTATTTATGAATAGTATTTTTCAATAAAAATAGTGTGTCTAGAGCTTACAACTTGTTTAGTGAATAATAGTTGCTTGTTAAACGCTAATAATTGGAATAATATTGGAAACTATCAGTGCAATAAAGATTTCATGCTTCAGCTCTGGATTAAGCTTAAGTCTGTTGAAAGATAGTAATGACTATGGTAAAATAAAATAATCAATAAATTAAGATTAAAGGGGATGTTTTAATATGCAATATTTTATTATAATAGTATTAGTATTACTTGTTATAATTGCAGCAGCATCATTAAAGATTATAACCACAGGTTATGTATATGTGGTAGAGAGGCTTGGTAAGTACCATAAAACTCTTGAACCCGGGTTTCACTTTATATATCCATTTGTAGA
>Ga0209430_1002345_pt1 | contig 12305 bp, 13 predicted proteins | sample BarGraIncub1133A_FD_184504 | JGI IMG/M metagenome (GOLD analysis project Ga0209430, IMG submission 184504) | Arctic peat soil microbial communities from Barrow, Alaska - Barrow Graham LP Incubations 11-33A (SPAdes) (version 2) | ecosystem: Environmental > Terrestrial > Soil > Wetlands > Peat... | reverse complement strand
TTTTTATTCTTGGAGCTTTGGAATTAGGGCTAGAGTCAGCAGATTGTGTTGTATTTGAGGATGCTGAAGCCGGAGTGGAAGCTGCAAAGCATGCCGGTATGAAAGTTGTTGGTATAGGCGATAAAGAAATTCTAAAAGATGCTGATTTTGTTATTTCAGGACTATTTGAATTGCTATAATTTCCTTTATGGAACAGTAAAAGTTGGAAAGCCAGCGTCATTACAATATCATCTCTTGGAAGTGTTGCAACTATTATGGAACTAATAAAGGAACAAAAATAGTGTTCAAAGCATAAGAAAATAGCCTATACTATTACAGTATGGGCTATTTTTATTTTAGCTTTATAATAAGTTCATCCAATAGAACCTCATCCTTTTTATCCATATTATGAAGTCTTTCAAAAAGTATAACATTTAGATTATTTTGGAAGGGGCTTTTTATAAAGATATTAGTTATAATGATTATAAAGGAATTACTCCGATGCATTGTTATTTGAGAAAGCAAAAAATAAATTGGAGAATCATGAAGTTCTAATGTTAAGGAGTTAATATAATGGGTGAAATTTGTGATAAGTGTGGTAATGATAAAAACAAAAATGGGAATGCGAGGTATGTTTGGCGAAGGATGAAGCAGCGGCAACAGCTACTTTTACCGATAGAATATTTTTTCCACAAAGAGCTAGAAGAGGTATGCTTAGAAGGAAAATAGAATCTAAATTACTAAACAAAGTTTTATTTGGTCTTGTGATTTCGTGCGCAATAATCGTATTTTTATTTTTTTATACATATAAATTTAAGGAAAATGCAGTAAATATACTTGTCAAAATATTACCACAGAACCAGACTTCATCATATGTCCTTGGACAGTATAAATCAATAAATGAATTACATGTGTTAAAAATTAACAAAGCAAATAATAAAGTACGCAAAGTTTATCGGGGAAATAAAAGTCGGCTGTGAAATTAAATCAGTCCAAAAGGAGATAAATAAATTCTCTATTGTTTTATCAGAACCTTTTGTTGTAGAACATGAACTCAACAGAAACGGTGCGTGGGAAGGTAAAGAAGGTACTTGGAATAATTTCACCCCAGATGATGAAGGAAAATTTACTAATGAACAAAAGAAAATGATTGAGAAAAGACTTATTGACGAGTTGAAACAAGAAGATAAAAAGCGAAATAACGAACTAGTTGAAGATTTACTTGCAAAATTTGGTACAAAGAAGGATTCATTTAGTATTACATATGTAAAAAAATAACGCATTTTTGTTATAAATATGTGCCGTTATGTCCTAAATCTATAGCCAGCACCCCAAACAGTTTCGATATATTGGGGATTTGAGGGTTTAGTCTCAATTTTCTCTCGTATTTTTGCTATATGGACAGTAACAGTCGCAGCGTCACCCAAAGAGTCTAAACCCCAGATTTTTTCAAATAAATCTTCTCTATCAAATACTCTGTTTGGATTTTGAATAAAAAACGATAATAGATCAAATTCTTTCTGCGCTAGGTTTATTTCTTTGTTATTTACAAACACTCGCCTAGAATCCTTTTGGATTTCCAGACCTCGGACAGTGAAAGTATTGGTATTAGTACTACTTCCGTATTTGTTTTTCATTCTGTCATGTTTTGCAATATGAGCATTTACTCTTGCCACTAATTCTCCAGGACTGAAAGGCTTTGTAACATAATCATCTGCTCCAAGGCCAAGGCTTCTAATTTTATCAATTTCTTCTTTTTTTGCAGACACTACAAGAATTGGGATGTCTATCTTATTTCTCATGCGTCTCAATATTTCTAAACCATCTATTTCAGGCAGCATAATATCAAGAATTAAAAGGTCAAAAACCTCTTCTTCTAAGCATTTAAGGCCAGTGAGCCCACTCGAGCAAACTTTTACAACAAAATTACTCATTTCTAGATAATCTCTTTGGAGCTCAGAAATACTCTCGTCATCTTCGATTATAAGAATTTTTTTCATTTCCATATTTAAAACACCTCTTCTTAAAATTGAACTACATTGAACTACTAAGGAGCGATTAAAATATTATCCTAGGAAACCTTCTTAAGGGATATCATAATACTTGTTCCGGTGGCTTTATCACTCCTAATCCAAATCTTTCCTCCATGTCCTTCGATGATTTGTTTCGCGATGGCTAAACCTAATCCGCTTCCACTAATATTGCTGCGAGCTGTGTCAGCTCTATAAAATCTGTCGAAAACATATAGAAGGTCTTCCTTGGCTATGCCCGAACCATTGTCTTGTATTTCAACTATTATATCTACTTTGTTCTCACGGAGAAGTATTGTAATTTCACCTTTTTGCTTATTCATATATTTACGGGCATTGTCTAAGATGTTGTTTATTACACGCTTAAGTCTTTCACGGTCAATAGAAACAAATTTAAACTGTTTTAACTCACTTACAAAGGCTAATTTGATACTCACTTTCTCAAGGTCTGGTTCGTTTTCTTGGATGCAGTCCTCAAAGTACTTAACAATATCTGTTTTCTCAAAATTAAAAGGAATTTGGTTTAAATCAAGCTTAGAAAATAAGAGTAAATCATCAATCATTACATCCATATTAGTTGCTTTTAAATAAATAGTTTTCAAGTACTTTTCCCGCTTTTCAGGAGTATTGGCTACACCGTCAATAATTCCTTCGACATATCCCTTAATAGAAGTGATAGGAGTCTTTAAATCGTGGGATATGCTTGAAACAAGCATCTTTCGGTTGTCATCATACTTCAAATGAGTGTTAACAGACTCCTTTAGCTTTAGGCGCATTTGTTCAAAAGAATTACTTAAGTCTCGTAGCTCTGAATCGCCATCAACTACTACTTCATGACTAAGATTTCCAGAGCTTATTTCTCCTGCAGCAGTTTTTAATCTGTTGAGAGGTTTTATTAAGCTTTTTGAAAAGTATAGGGAAGAGACTATATTAGTTATAAAAAATGAAATTAGAAATACAATTGGAACAAATATTATAAAAATGTTAGCAGTAGAGCCGTTTTTGCCTAAGTTGGAAAGTAAAATAATATCACCTGGGATATCGTCTTTGAAAATGAGGGGTAAAACTTTTACTATGTAAGTTAAGCCGTTTAATTCGATAGTATCTTTTGAAACACTTGAGTCCTTTTCAGCAAGACATTTTTGCAAATCAATTGGGTCTAATATTTTAGTAAAAAAAACAGGTTCATTCTTTTTGATTACTATAATCTCCGTACTTACAGTAGCAAATTTTGCTGCATAATAATCCTGGAAATCTTTGTTAAAAAGCTGTTCCGGGTTACTCTGCATAGAACTTCCTTCTGTTTTAAACAATTCTGTTCTTATATCAATTGTCTTCGATATTTGTTCATAGCTTAAATCTCTGTCTAAAATTCTAGAAGAGACAAATAGAAAAATAAAAGAGGCTACAACTGTTATTAATACAGGAATAACAACAATTGCAGCATTTGATATAATTAATCTTTTTTTAAGACCCATTTCGTTTACCTTTACTTCCCTTAAGGTTTACAAATCCTTTTTATCAAACAAATAAAATCCAGCTGTAAATGACATTATACCATAGCCTGCCATGATGAGAAACATCCTTAGGATTTTTAAAATAGGGATATTGTCTGCTATCCAAAGGTTATACCAATCAAGCGTAGAGGTTATAAATAGGCTTGAATATTGAGAAAAAACATATCCAAGGACTTTAAAAGCAAGGAAAAGGATGATGCAAAGGAAAAAAGTTGCAGATCCACTTCGAAATAAATTTGCAAGCATTACAACTACTAAAATTAAGGTTATTATTGGTATAAGAGTTACAACATAAGCTACTAGAATTCTAACAAAACCTGTTGCGGAGAGAGAGGCTGTATTAAAAATGAAGCCTGTTAAGGTCGATAAAATCATAACTATAAAGAGGTTGGCCAAAACAAAAAATGCAGTAGCAGCTATTTTTGCGGAAAACAATTTAATTCTAGTAACAGGACGAGTTAAAGCTATTTTCATGCTGTTTTGTGAAAACTCTCCAGTAAACACATCAATTGCTACCAGTGCTGTAAATAAAGGAAGAATAGTATTAACAAATAAGGTTAATACAGTAATAGGAAATTCCAAACTACTGACGCCCCTGATCCCAAAGCCATTTCGTACTCCAATTACAATTAGTTGACTTAAAACAATAACTACAAGAGATATAATAATCACAACAACAGCTTTTTTCTTTTTATACATTTTCTCAATTTCATTTATAAATGCTGCTTTAAATCCTTCCATTATTGTCAACCTCGCTTATAAAATAATTTTCAAGTGAAGCATAGTTCATTAGAATATTTTCCATAGTATCAACACTTAAAAGCTTTCCGTCAAATATAATACCGATTCTGGTACATGTTAACTCAACATCATGAATCAAATGGCTAGAGATAAAGAAGGTGGTTTTTTCAGTTTCTGAAAGTCGTTTAATAAGTTTTCTCATTTCAACCATACCCTCAACATCCAGACCGTTTAGAGGTTCATCAAGTATTACAAGCTCAGGTCTTGAAAGTATAGCAGCAGCTATTCCTAGCCGTTGCTTCATTCCCAAAGAAAAGTTTCTTGATTTTTCATTTTTATATTTAAAAATTCCTGTAATTTCAAGGACTTCATCGATTCTTTTATCATCTATATCAGTATAGTATCTGGAAAACTGTCTTAAATTTTCATAAGCGGTCATAAAGGAATACGATTCAGTTGTTTCCACAATGCAGCCTGTCTTCTTCATCGCCTGCTCGTAATCAGTAAGGATACTGTGACCAAACATTTTTACGTCCCCGCTATCAGGCTTCATTAGGCCTGTCATAACCTTCATCGCAGTTGTCTTTCCTGCACCATTAGGGCCAAGGAAACCGAAGATGTCACCTTTAAATATATCAAGGTTTATGTCAGTAATTCCGCGACTGTTCTTATACTTTTTTGTAAGTCCAATTATTTCAAGTACCTTTTCCATGTTTTTATGCTCCCTTAAAAAAATCTGCCGTGGGTCCAAAACCCACGGCATTAATGGTTAATTAATCAAAAACTCTTACGAAGTTACCATCATTTTTAGCATCTTGTTGGCCTGCATAGAAATTAATATTTCCACTTTGCATATTCCAACTGATATTTCCCATTTGACTTTCCCCATCGGATGATTTGAAGTTAAATTCTGCAAAATAACCATCTTTCATTTCTGCATCAAAGGTAAAATCTTCTTTAGTATATTCTGAAGCATATTGTGCTTTATACTCTTCATAATATCTTCCCTCAATATTTGTATCACTTATTCCTGCAATTACTACAAATCTCTCACCAATTTTTATAAATTTGTCGTCTTTTAATATGACAATGTCATTTTTATATTTTCCAATGAAGCTCTTTGATACTGTTTTACTATCAGGAGCTACTTGAATATTTTTTTCAATCTTTTTACCTGTTAAATCAGGTTTTGTAATAACTGTTGAATTTACATCAGTAACTCGTACCAAAAGATCAAGACTTATTTCATGTATAGTTCCTGACTTGTCTTTTCCTGAAAGGGTAGCAGAAGCTAATACGCTTTCCAACAATCCATTTTTGTCTGTTTTTGCAGAAGCTTTTACGCTTTTAATAAAAATGTCTTCTGTAATCTGGGAAGTTGGTAGGTTTTCTTCAACCATACTTTTATCTTGTACAAGGCCTGGTTTTACAGCCATCATTGAACTTGTAGATAATGTTTGCTTAAATCCAAAGGAAGCTACAGCATTTATTAAAGCAGGAATTTGTGCTTCACTAAGCGAACCGGATAGTTCTTTGGTACCATCTGCATTATCGTTTACGATTACATAGTCCTTTAGACTCCCAATCACAGCATCTACAATCTTTTCAGCATCCTTCGCCGTATCTTCCTTAAAAGGATTTTTATTTATAGCATCATAAGTATTACCCTTATCACCAGTCATTTCTGTTACATAATATGTGTCGTTGTCATTATTATGTGAAATATATGTGTCTTTGTCAGTATAGTTGAATGACTCTTGCTTTTTACCAGCCTTATCTTCTGATGTAATTATTGATTCTGACTTTTTGTTCACACTATCTGCTTTTGTTATACTGGTGTTTGATGTAAGTAAACTGCCATTATCTTTCACGGAAACAATAGTTTGTAAAGTATAACTTTGAGATTTTTCAATTAAACTCTCCGCTGTGAATTTCAAGGCATCCTTTGCCTGGTCATATCCGGTTTTTGTAGATATGTCTGCAAATGCAGTTGTTACAAGCATAGTAGCTCCTATGCAAAAGCTCAGAACCATTATCGCTTTTTTGTTCTTTAGCATTGTGCTCAATCTCCTTATGTTTATTTTTAAGAAAGTACTTCCTTAATACTATTGTATATGATATTTGTTGATTTCCTCTAAAGTAATTATTAAGAAATTATAAACTATTAAGATAATTATAACAACATTCCCACTAAGAATAAAGTAGGCATCTCTAGAGGATATGAATTAAATGAATGTTGACAAGTTGAAGACTAACGCTGAAGACTTTCATATTAGAGCTAAATCTTGACGCAAGAAGCAGCTTTCTTCGTGCGTCAAATTATTATAGGTCTGCGATGACATGTTTATCTCCTAAGGATAAAATGCATTATGAAAACTGGAAAAAGGCAAAAGAATGCTTTGAAAAAGGCTTCTTACCATGTTACTTTTTACAACCAACAGCTAATAAGGAAAAACTCCCAACTTTGATTGTCGTTACTGGCGGAGAAGGGACGGCAATGGAAATGTATTTTTGGTGTGCACCTGAAGGCTTAAGAAGAGGTTATAATGTGCTTCTCTGTGAATTACCCGGAAATATCAGTACTGTGTATTTAAGTTCTGAGCTCACACTGAGAGCAGATACAGAAGTCCCTATGAAGCAGGTGATGGATTACTTATATACAAGGCCAGAGGTTGATATTGAAAAAATTGCATTAATTGGATATAGTGCTGGAGGATACTTCGCAGCAAGAGCAGCCGCTTATGAAAAAAGGATTAAGGCACTAATTACTGATTCCCCATTACGTGATATATATATAATGTTTACTGCTGTTTTTCCTAAAATATTATTATCACGAAAAACATCTTCATTATTGGCGTTTATAATAGAACATTTTACGAGTAAATCAGATAAGGTAACAATTGATTTACTATTATGGGAATCCGGAATTGAAGTTTTTGCCGATTTCATTGAATTGGTAAAACAAGTTAATTTAGAAGGAATTGAAAAGGACATTATATGCCCGACTTTGGCACTTGCCAGTGAAGGAGAAGGCCAAACATTCCTAAATCAGGCTAAATTGTTTTTTGATAATATATCTTCCACTAAAAAGAAAATGAAAATATTCACTAAAAAGGAAGGTGCAAGTGCACACTGCCAAATAGATAACATTAGCCTTGCAAGTAAAACAATATATGATTGGTTAGACGAGATTTTGTGAAGAAATATTTAATAAAATAAGATATGGATAAGAGCTTCGGATTAAAAAGCAGCTCTTATTATGATATAGTAATTACCATAAAAATGCCCACTATAAATGAGAAAGTAATTACAAAGCTCATTTATAGTGGACATTTTTCCCGTAGAATGAACACGACTTAACAGTATTTATGCATTACATTATATATCTCTACTACAACGTCAATCCTTCTTTGCTAGACTCATTCCATAATCATGTGCAGCGATAATTCTATCTGTATTTTCTTCATATTCGGTATCAATTACTTGCAATTCAGGGTGGGATTCCAAGTAAGCGAATGTCTTAGCAATACCTTCCTTAAAAGACATCGTTGCCTCGAATTCCAGTGCCACACTCTTTAGCTTGCTGTTGTCGAATACAACGCTGCTGATTTTGTCTCCATTGAGGTTGCCCAGTTGATCTGGCATAAAGGCTACAATGAATTCGCTTGAGATATGTACTGGTTTGGGTTCAACTCCAATAACTTCTGCAATCTGATTGAGAACCTCATCCCATGTCATTACTTCGTCCGATGTTATATGGAAGGCTTCTCCTATTGCCTTTTCCTTACCCATCAATCCTACGATTCCTTTTGCAAAGTCTGTGTTGTGTGTAATCACCCATAAGGATGTTCCGTCTCCAGGTACTATAATACGTTTGCCTTTACGCATTCTGTCGATAAGTGACCATGGTTTGAGCCAGCTTACTAATACATATGGAATAATCGTATCACCATAAGTGAGGGAGGGACGGACGATTGTCACAGGGAACCCATCTTTTTTATATGCTTCCATCATAATCTTTTCACACTCAATTTTATTACAGGAATATTCCCAGTAGGGATTTTCGAGAGGCATATCCTCAGTAACCAGATAGTTTTTGGAGGGACGCTGATACGCAGACGCCGAACTAACGAAAATATACTGGGTTGTCTTTCCCATAAAAAGGCGGATGTCTCTCTTAGCTTGTTCAGGAGTAAAGATAATCCAGTCTATGATTACATCAAAAGTGTGTTTCCCAAGAAAACTCTGTACACTCACCTCATCATTTATATCTCCATACTGAATTGTAGCGCCTTTCATGATAAACTCTTTGTAATCTCCGCTGCCTCTGCAATAAAGATATAAATCATGACCCTGCTTGAGAAGAAGTTCTGTTGCCGCTGTGCTGATATTACCTGTACCGCCAATCATAAGAATCTTCATATTAAATCACTATTCCTTTATAAGCATTTATTAATCTATAAATTCAGCCATCGTCGTTTTAAACGCCCGCGTGTTCAATTCTTCCAAAGACAACCCGTCGTATATTTTGTTAAAAACCTCAAGTGCCCAGGGACCGGTGTAGCCCATATTATGCACGCAATTTATAAAGCCTTTGATATCAAAGTCACCCTCTCCGCAGAATAATCTTCCCGATGGATCATGATTAGGGCTACCGGGCAGGTTCCCGTCGTTAAGTTCAAGACCGACTAAATATTTCAAGGGAATACGGCTAATTTCCTCGAAAGTGATTCCAAGATTCACTTGTTGCACAATATCAATGATTATACCACCATTCTTAGCGCCTACGGTTTCCACCAAAGTTAATGCATCTTTAAGATTGTTAATCATAGAGGAATCCATAAACTCAAACCCGATTGTTGCGCCATAATTTTCTGCTTCTTTACATAACGAGGCGAAGGACTCAACTAATTTTGGCATAGGAGTTATTGTACGATAAAAATCTCCAATCTTGACATGTTTTGCTTGCAGTGCTTCAGAAGCCTCTAGCAATCTTTTTTTACGATTATCCGATTCCCATTTCCTACCGCCTTCAACAAACCAGTCAGTGAGAAATTCTAGTTCGATGTGTTTAATACCGTTGTCATCAAGAATTTTTTTCATTTCCTTCAGAGTTCTATTATATAGAATATGCTCTAAATCAGTATGCCATATTCCTATGCCTGTAAATCCTGCCTTAGCTGCAGATTCCACTCTGTCTTTAAAATCAAAACGGCTTATTTCACCGTCACCTGGAGCCATCCCGGAGCAAGACCAAAACAAATTCATCAATTCTACTTCTCTTTTCATAATTATCATCCTTTCAAATCAATATAATTTTTGCAGAAAAACACTACTGAAAGGTTTTTCAGACTTTTCTTTTTGATTTCAGACATTTATAACCCCCATGTACTCGATATCCCGAATGAATTGTCCTATCTAAATATAATTATTATACTCTAATTTTAAATATAGACAGCCTATAAATCAATGTATTATCCTACTTTGTATATAACAAAACTATCATTGGTCATCATAAGTGTATTTCAATATTGTATTTTATAATGTATACTTTAAAAGTAGCAATTTGAATTGTAAGCGTATTACGTAACTGCTAGGAGGTGTTTTACCTGAATAAAATCTCAGTAGATAAATTTAATCCCTATATAATCAGCGTACGTTATTTTAATGGTAAGGTGTATGAGGAAGGTAAAGTGTTTCCTGAAAGAAATGTATACGATTATGAACTAGAATACATTCCTGATGGAAATGGAACGATGGTGTTTGACGGAGTAGTGTATCCACTTCAAGGTGGAACTACTTTCTTTAGAAAACCTCATGACAAAAATTATGGTATTATGCCATATGAGTCATATCTAATAATTTTTGACGCATCGGGAAACTGTAGGAATAATAGTGATCAGTTTACTATAGGCAGAAAACGTTTCCAACCTCTGAAAGAAATTGATATTCCAATTCCTTCAGTTACAAGGTTTTTTTACAAAGAGAAAGTGGAAAGCATACTTAAGTGCATGCATATGGAGTTCATGCAATCAAACCCGCTTAAACCGCTTTTACTTAAGTCTTATTTTTATCAACTTATTAATGAAATCCTTTTACTTAATTCAAATCAAAAATGTGACTGTAATTTAAATTTAACACCTATAGTTCAAAAGAGAATTGAAATATGCATTAAATACATCAATGAGAATTTTAAGAGTGATATTGATATTAGCAAATTATCTTTAGAGTCAAATATAAGTCCAAGCCATCTGTATCGAGCTTTCAAACTAGCTATAGGACAGAGCCCTATTCAGTACATGTTAAAACTAAGAATATGCCACGCAAAAAGACTTCTAGTGCAAACTGAAAAAGGAGTTAAAGAAGTGAGCTATGAGTGTGGATTTGAAGACCCTAGCTACTTTTGCAAAATATTCAAGCAAAAAACAGGAGTGACACCACTATTTTTCAGAGAAACCTATCCGCTTAAATTTCTATAAATATTATACCAGAAAAGGTAAAAACACGCGTATTGTTTACCGTGCTTAAGCTATATATAATAACTTCAGAATGAATATGAGGTGTATAATGAAAAAACTGCTGCAATTTTTCAAGGATCTACCTATACAAAAAAAGATACTTATAACTTATCTTGGTGTAATACTTCTGCCGATTTCAATGCTAGGGTATTTCTCAAATAAAATATAAATGCTTTCAAATGTAATATCCAAACCAATAAGAAAATTGACAAAGTTCACAAAGAAAGTTACCAAAGGAGACTTAGACCTCCAGTTTATTGTGGAATCAAATGATGAAGTCGGTCAACTGGGAGAAGGACTTAATTATATGATTTTAAACATCAAACAGCTTTTGAATCAGATTTTACATGAACAGAAACAAAAGCGTTCATATGAATTGAAGCTTATTCAGTCGCAGATCAAGCCGCATTTTTTATATAATACTCTGGAATTAATATCCTCACTCTCTAAGCTCAACAGAACAGGCGATGTAATTAAAACATCAGAGTCTCTTTCCACCTTTTATAGGATAGCTCTGAGTAAAGGGAGCGATGTAATAAGTATAAAAAAAGAGCTTCAAAATGTACTAAGCTACCTAGATATTGTAAAAACACTTTATATAGATATAATTGATTATGAGATTAACGTTACAACAGATGTTTATGAATACCAAATAATGAAGCTGACTATCCAGCCAATTGTTGAGAATGCCATATATCACGGCATCAAACCCTTGAACCGTAAAGGAATGATTAGAGTTGACGGTTTTATTGAAGATGGGCTTCTTAAGATTAAAGTGATCGATAACGGAGCGGGTATGACTCAGGAAACGATAAATAATATATTAGATGGAAAATATGAAGCGATGAATAAGAGCTTTGGATTAAAAAGCGTTGACAGCAGGATAAAGTTATATTATGGAGATGCATATGGTATTGATATAAAAAGCAGCTCTGATTATGGGACTGTTTAAAGAAAATTTTTCATGTAAATAATTGGTCCTAGATGGGGTGTCGCCAACGAAACCGACAAAATCCCCTTTAAGAAATGAGTAGATGATTTACTTACGTGTGTGATATAATTAAATACGCAAAGGAGTGTGTAAAAGTGGAAGAAACATTAAAACTTATTTTGGATAAGATTAATAGCATGGATTTTAAGATAGGCAGTATAGATTCTAAGCTGAATAAACTTGAGGATCATGTACTAATTATAGAAAACAAACTAGACAACAACTCAAAAGCATTATTTGATGGGTATCAGCAATTATCAGAGAAACTGAATGTGCTTGAAAGTAAGGTAGACAATATTAACTCTAAAGTTGAAAAACAGGAAGTAGAAATTAGGGTTATTAAAGGTGGTAAATAGCATCTGTGCAGCTAGGGGCAAAGTAGAAAATACTTGCCTTTTTATTGTCAGTATAATGGGGTCAAAACCCTCGCCTTAAGGCGAAACCTTTAGGTCAACCTCCTGAGAGTTTAAAGAAAACTTCTTGTGGAACACTAAACAAGAGGTGATAAGATTTTGGAAAACTACAGGAA
>Ga0209430_1002344_pt1 | contig 12310 bp, 12 predicted proteins | sample BarGraIncub1133A_FD_184504 | JGI IMG/M metagenome (GOLD analysis project Ga0209430, IMG submission 184504) | Arctic peat soil microbial communities from Barrow, Alaska - Barrow Graham LP Incubations 11-33A (SPAdes) (version 2) | ecosystem: Environmental > Terrestrial > Soil > Wetlands > Peat... | reverse complement strand
TACAGTGGCTTAAACAAGCAAAAAACAATATTCAGTTTTTTTAAAACCTATCAAGGCTTAGTTAAACTCGTCCTTCTAGCTAAAGTCAAGTGCAATTTTCACGCTATATACTCCTTAATTTTAATATCCAACTACATCTGAACTAAGTCTTCTTTATCTCAACGGCGTTACTAATTCTGAACTAAGTCTTCTTTATCTCAGCGGCGTTACTAATTCTCCAGCTATATTAGCTGGAGAAAGTGCCGCCAAGTTTCGAAATAAGTGCGACTAGAGTTCAGAAAACTACATCTGAACTAAGTCTTCTTTATCTGCTATTGCTACTGATGCACTTGCACCAATTCTGCTTGCACCCGCATCAACCATTGCTTTTGCAGTTTCATAATCACGAATACCACCTGATGCCTTTACTCCCATATCAGGTTTAACTATTCCCCTCATTAACTTTATATCAGAAACAGTAGCACCCCCTGTGCTAAAGCCAGTTGACGTCTTAACAAAATCCGCATGCGCTTCTTTACAAATTTTACAACTTTGTATTTTCTCCTCTTCTGTAAGTAAGCAGGTTTCGAGAATTACCTTAACGAGGGCTTTCCCTTTAGCAACCTGAACTACAGCCTCTATGTCCTTCTTAACAAAATCAAAATCTCCAGATTTTATTGCCCCTACATTTATTACCATATCAACCTCTTTAGCACCGTTCTCAATTGCTTCGCTTGCCTCAGCAACCTTTGTAGCAGTGGTTGTAGCTCCTAGAGGAAAACCGATAACTGTACATACCTTTATAGCACTATCTTTTAAAAGTTCGCTACAAAGTTTAACATAGCTGGGATTCACACACACCGAGGCAAATCCATACTCTATAGCCTCACTACAAAGCTTATTTATTTGTTCCTTTGTTGTATCAGGCTTTAGCGCAGTATGATCTATCAAGCTTGCAATTTTCATCATTCTAGTACCTCCATTGTTAAAGTATTTAATAAAATTTTATCTATATACTTATTATCATCATTTCTTTGCTAAAATTCAAGTGTTCAGGAATATCTAACTTGTAGATCTCAATTTTGAAGGGAGACCCTTTCTCTCAAGACAAAATGGAGGGAGACGTATTTCTACGCAAAAAAAATAGGTTAGTCGCCATCGACTAACCATATAAAGGGGGTCAAAATGTATTTTGTGAGGTCTATATTATATTAGCCATTAATAGAAATATTTATACAATAATCAAAAAATTTAATTCTTCACTTCAATCTGAGCCATTTTTTCATAGAATTGGATTATACCACTGTGATCTTCTTTTGCTTTTCCGTCGACCTTCATAGCCTGCATTATTTCCATGACCTGGCTTGTCAACGGTATCGGCACTCCAATTGCATGAGCCGTATCAAGTGCATTCGTTAGATCCTTTATGTGCAGCTCTATCCTAAAGCCCGGCTTAAAATTCCTGTTTAGCACCATAGGCATCTTTGCATCTAGCACTGTGCTTCCTGCAAGTCCACCTCTTATTGCTTGATATACCTTTTCAGGATCAACCCCAGCCTTTGTCGCAAGAACCATGGCTTCAGACATCGCTGCTATATTCAGTGCTACAATTATCTGATTCGCCAGCTTAGTAACATTCCCACTGCCTATTTCACCTATCAGGACTACTGAGCTTCCCATAGTCTTCAATATGTCTTCAACTTCTTTGAATTCCTTTTCCGGACCACCAACCATTATTGATAGTGTGCCTTCTACAGCCTTAGGTTCTCCGCCGCTTACGGGAGCGTCCAGCATGACAACACCCTTATCCTTTACCTTTTCAGAAACTTCTTGTGAAGCCAGTGGCGCAATTGAGCTCATATCGACCAGTATCGTCCCCGACCTTACTCCTTCTATCACTCCATTTTTGCCTAGCACGACTTCCTTAACATGTGGTGAATTAGGTAGCATTGTTATGATAATCTCAGTCTTATTTGCTACATCCTTGGGAGATGCGCCTTCCTCTGCCCCGGCTGCTGTCAATTCATTAACGGCATCTTTAAAAATGTCATAAACCACAAGAGAATAACCTGCCTTCAGCAAGTTTTTTGCCATGGGCTTCCCCATGATACCTAGTCCTATGAATCCTATTTTTTTAGCCATGATAGTACCTCCTGCATTCATATTAGTCTATTGGTTTAAGTACAACCTTCATTGCCTGTTTTGTTTCTATTAATTCAAAGCTTTTTTTCCATTGGTCGATAGGTAGTTCATGTGTAATCAGTGGCTTTAGGTCTACCTGTTTCTTAGAAAGAAGCACTAGACATTTTTCCCAGACATCCCACGTATGGCTGAAATGGCCTTTAAGCGTTATCGACTTCGCTATGATGGGGTCAAGTGTAAACCCAACTGGCTTTGGTCCCCAGCCTATTTTTGTAATCTGACCGGCCGGCCGAACTATATCCATCGATAAAGCCAGTGTAGCCGATAATCCCGCTGTATCAAGCACTAAGTCCGCGCCGTAACCATCGCCTAATGACTTGACCAGTGATGATACATCCTCCTTGCTGCTGTTCAATGCTATCGTCGCCCCATACCCCAAAGCCATTTTAAGACGATCTTCATCTCCGTCAGTTCCCACAGCTATTATTTCACTGGCCCCGCAGATCTGCGCCATCTTTATACAAAGCAGGCCGATCGGACCCGGTCCAATGACGACTACGATATCACCAGGATTTACAGTACTGTTGCACACTACCGATTTATACGCCACACAAAGCGGTTCGGTCAAAGCTGCTTCCCTGAGGGATACATCATCTGGAACCCTGTGAAGTATCCTCGATGGAACCTTCACAAACTTTGCAAAAGCGCCATCTACCTGAAAGCCATAACCTTTGCGATCCCTACACAGATGATATCGGTTAGTCCGGCATAACTCGCATTCACCGCAATAATCCTGATGTGTTTCCGCGGTTACCCTGTCACCGACTTTATAGCTCTTTATATTACTTCCGACCTTTTCGATCGTCCCTGCAAATTCATGCCCGAAAATCAAAGGCACATTCATTTTAAAGGATACTAAATTCTTATGCATGTGAGGGTCCGTGCCACAGACTCCTATATATGCAGTTCTAACAAGCACGTCATCGGGGCCAATTTCAGGAACGGGAACTTCGCGTATTTCAGTAGTATCCGCAACATTATCATACTTTACAACAGCCTTCATTGTTTCCATAATAATCCCTCCTATTTCAAAATATTTTTTATTTTTTCAACTATATCCTTGTCTGTAAGTCCATAATGTACTAGCAAATCATTATAACTATGAGCTGACTGCCCAAAAACATCCTGTATAGCTACAACTTCTACTGGGACAGCATTGCCTCTCAACGCGTATGTAATCGCGCTTGCAAGTCCTCCTATGCAGCTGTGCTCCTCTGCAGTAACTACGCCCTTCATCCCTTTTGCCAGCTCGATAATGGCCTTTTCATCCAAAGGCTTAAGTGTGCTGACATCTACTACTCTTACTGATACGCCTTCCTTCATAAGTTCATCTGCAGCTTTAAGTGCCATTGACACCATCACGCCTATTGCAAATACTGTTATGTCCTTACCATCTCTTATAATATACGGCTTACCTATCTGGAATTCTTGATCCTCCGGAAAAATATCCACTATGTCATTTCTTGTAAGTCTCACATAAACAGGACCATCGTACTCAGCAACTGCTCTAATCACCTTTTTTGTCTCTATACCGTCGCAGGGTACAATTACAGTCATATTGGGTATAGCCCTCATGATCGCAATATCTTCCACCGATTGGTGAGTTGCGCCATCGCCAAAATCTGAAAGGCCGGCGCTTGAACCTATTATTTTTACATTAAGCTTCCCTATGCACACTCCCTGACGTATCTGGTCATAAGGACGTCCGGTACAAAATACTGCAAAAGTATTTACAAATGGTATTTTATCAGTCAATGAGAGTCCAGCTGCAAATGAAACCATGTCGGCTTCAGCTATCCCCATTTCGAAATATCTCTCCGGGAATTCCTGCTGGAATTGGTACGTCATTGTGGACTTGCCAAGGTCGGCTTCAAGCACAACAATGTTCTTATTCTCTTTACCCAGTTCTATAAGCGTTTCTCCATAAATCTTTCTTTGATTACTTTCTTTCATTTTATCCACAACTCCTTTTACATTAAACTTTTACATGCTGTATCGTATTGTTCTTGAGTCAATGCACCATTGTGAAAAGCCGCATTATTTTCAGCGCATTTTAATCCTTTTCCTTTTACTGTATGAGCAAGTATTATCGTAGGTTTGCCCTTTACTTTTTCCGCGTTGTCCAGTGCCTCAATTATGTTACTTATATCATGTCCGTCAATTTCTATAACATTCCAGCCGAAAGCCTCCCACTTTTCCTTTAGAGGATTAGTGTTGAAACGTTCTATAACAGTTCCTGTAGCCTGTAGCTTATTATAGTCCAAAATTGCTGTAAGGTTGTCAAGCTTGTAAACAGAAGCAGCCATGGCAGCTTCCCATATTTGTCCCTCGGCAATCTCTCCATCACCTACTACACAATAAACCCTGTATGTCTTTTTATCGAGTTTAGCTCCCGCAGCTATGCCGCAGGAAATTGACAGTCCCTGTCCCAATGATCCAGTATTGGCTTCAATTCCTGGAGTTTTCCTTAGGTCTGGGTGACCCTGAAACTTTGAGCCGAGTTCCTTTAATTTTAGTGTTTCTTCTTCAGGAAAATAGCCACAAATACTCAGCGCTGCATATTGAGCTATAGCAGCATGTCCCTTGCTGAATAAAAATCTGTCGCGATCCTCCCACTTAGGATTTTTGGGGTCATGTTTCATTTTGTGAAAGTACAAAACCGCAGTAATGTCAGCAATCGAACAAGATCCACCGAAGTGGCCTGTATTACCCGGTCCTACCATTTTAACGATGTTAAGACGGATTTTTTTAGCCTTCCTTTCCAATTCTTCAATTAAACAGTCCATAGAATCAGATCCTTTCAATGTTATAATTTAAAATGTCTCTTTTTACTGCCTTATATATAATGATTAATTGTATTATGCAATAAATCTAATACAAAATTTTTACTTAATGTGCCCTAATAAATTGACTACTTATCTATGTCAGCTTTGTCGTCGGCAATATTAGTTACTACAGCTTTAATCTTATTAACGGTAACATCAATATGCTCTTTCATAAACTCTCCTGCAGCTTTTTCATCCTTTTCTACAATCGCCTTTAGAATTCTTTTATGGTAGAAAAGTCCTCCTTCATATCCTGTCAGACCTACGATTTCCTCCATCGTCTTCCTGAGCATATCATATATAATTTCATTTACCTTGATGATAACAGTATTATGAGTTGCAATAGCCAAAGCGGAGTGGAAGTCTAAATCTTCCGCTGCAAATTTCTTAATGTCGCCTTGACTTACTTCCATTTTTTTTATAATCTCCGACATGCTTTCTACATCGTACTCATCTGCCCTTCGGGAAGCTAATTTTGCACTTTCGATTTCTACCATGGATCTGAATTCCAATATTTCAAACATGCTTGCTCCGTCGATCAACAACGCAGGTAAAAGCGTATTAAAATAATCTCTAGGTAAAACTTCTGAAACAAAAGTCCCTTCACCTCTTTTAATAGATAAAATACCCATTCCTACCAGACGGTGTATTGCCGCTCTTACAGATACTCTGCTCACTCCGAATGATTTAACTAAATCAAGCTCTCCAGGTATTTTTATCCCAGGGGACCATTGACCATGAATGATATTTTGCTTCATCTGTTCAAATACTTCATCGCTGATTCTTGTTTGCTTAATTGTAGTTATATCCATTTAAACCTCTCCAGTTGTATGATGTATTACAAGTAAATAATACACCCTATTTACTTAACTTTCAACCATTATCTGAAATTTTATGTTGATTTTATTTAATATGTTCGGATTAAATCGTTTTATGAAGCTCGTAATCAGCAAATTTACAGAGGTTCTCTATGTGAAAAGAAAGGGAGAAGAATTAATATTTAATATTTTTTTCACGAAGGGTAAATAATAGTTTTAAGGAGCGCTATTTGGTTGTTGCTAAGTAAACTATAACGTAAAAAGAGGTGTATTAAATAATGGAGTTGCGAAACAATATTATAAATTCTGAAAGTTTAAATGAAACAAATACTCTTGAAGTAGTCGAAAGTAAGCTAAAGCTAGGGGAAACCCTAATTCTCGATATAGGCAATAATTATTTTCATCAAGTTGATAGGATATATGCTAGTCTTGCAGACAAAGGATATTATGTAAGGAAAACTCTCGTTAATGGGCGAACTCAGCTGCTCGTGTCCTTTATAGATGATAAACACCAGATGTATTAATGCTTCTCCTACATGCTGAAGCACTGAACAAAAAAGGCTGTGCCCCGAAAACTCACTTAGAGTAATTTCATGGCATAGCCTTTTATTAATAGAATTTTAATTATTTGAATCAAATATGTGTTGAGGAACAAAAACCTCAATTAATTTATGTTTAAATTCGATTGACGCCGGAAAAAGCTCCGACTTTTCACCATCAACGGTAACTGCTATGGGTGATTTGCTGGATAGCTCACATTTCCTTGCCTTTATTATAATTACATTTTTATCATTGGTGGACTCCTTGCTTAAAACCTTAAAGAAAATGCTTGCAAGACTTATATTTGAACATTTTTTCACCAGTATAATGTCCATAAGTCCATCAGTAAAATCAGCGTCAGTTAAAATGTTTGGAAACCCCGCAGCCTGGTTACCGTTAGCTATTAAAAATAGTATAAACTTACCTTCTATAATGCGTTCATCAGCAACTACTTTAAGATCAAAGCTTTTTATGTTAGCTACCTCAGACAGTCCTTGAAGATAATAGGCAAACGGTCCCAAATTTTTTTTGAGCTCACTGTTTGTGCTAAAGGAAACATCTACAAAGTTTCCTCCTGCAAAAGTACTCAAAAAATAACAACTATTATTGATATACCCAACATCACAGTCTAAGGTCTTACCCTCAAGAATTATATCAATACTCTCCCTCAACGAGTTTATTCCAAGACATTTTGCAAAGTCATTACATGTTCCTGATGGAATTACACCAATGGGTATTTTTATTTGATTTTCTAGAAGTATGTTTGCTACAAAATTTATAGTTCCATCTCCACCAGATGCAACAACAAAGTCATATATACCAGATTTCAGTAGGGTGACAAGATACTCATTGTTTGTTTCAGCTAATCTATATGGCTGTACGAGTATCCCCTTATTTTGAAATGAATCAATTATGTAATCCAATTCCTGTGGAACTCTATGTCCCCCTGAAACAGGGTTGTACACAAATAATGCACTTTTCATAGCATAACCTCCTCCCAATAATACCAAAATGCACATTTTTATTTTACTCTCTCTTTACTTATAATAAATGAATTCCCATGCAAAATCAATCTAATTAGAATTAGAGGAATGTAAATTAACAGAGGCTTTGTTTTAAGTGGAAGTATTACCAGTGGTAGCTAGAGTTTAAAATGGGGCTGCAACAGAATTTATATAATGTTGCAGCCCCTTACTACGCAAACTTTTCTATTATTGGTTAACACTTCTATCAGCCATTTCAATTGCCTTTTTTACCATGTTTCCGCAATCTCTTGAAGTTACGGCTCCCCATCCCTCTGTCGAAACTGTGTTGTAGACTCCAAGTTCTTTGGCGATTTCCTGTTTCAGGGCTTCTGACATAGTACTTTTGTGTCCACTCATGGTTAGTGCCTCCTTGTTTTTGGTAATCACATTTTAGTATACAATTTTCACTAGAAAATTTAATATTCAGATGCAATCCCTATAATAGATTTTTAAGCGTACATATGTAGTCTGCCTTTTATGTAAATAATTATTAAGGAAATTGTTTCTTAAATTCAAAACTTATAATCCACATTATCCACATCCTTTATATGCCATATTTTTTGGTCTACCACTAAATGTGCAAGCTGCGGTGAATAATACTAGCTATATTTTGTATGTAGAAATTTATAGGTGCATATTTCCTGCATTTTAACAAGCTTTATCCACATTTATGTATTTGCATGTGGATAAGTGACTATTTGTTTAAAACGCTCAAACCCTTTAATTTAATACCTTATATGGATTGTCATTAATTCAAATGTGAATAACTAAAAAAATCTGTGGATAAATTTGAATTTATCCACAGACTATAAATAAAGTTATTAATTCCTGTGTAAGTTAATACTCAATATTCATGCTTATATCTATAGAATTTGCTGAGTGGGTAAGCTTACCAACTGAGATAATATCCACACCAGTTAAGGCTACTTCATAGATTGTTTCCTCAGTCATGTTGCCGGACGCCTCAACTAATGCTCTCTTATTAATCAAGCTAACAGCCTCAGCCATTTGCTCATTTGTCATATTATCAAGCATAATAATGTCTGCGTTGCAGTCTAAAGCTTCCTGGACCTCTTCAAGTGACTCCACTTCAACCTCAATCTTTACAGTATGAGGTATACTTTCCCTGACACGCTCAACTGCATTTGTAATTCCACCTGCTGCTGCAATATGGTTATCCTTAATCAGCACCCCATCTGACAATGAAAATCTATGATTAGAGCCACCACCTGCACTCACAGCATACTTCTCAAGAAGTCTTAACCCTGGAGTAGTCTTTCTAGTATCAGTTATTCTAACAGGAAGACCCTGCACCTTCAAAACATATCTGTTAGTCATTGTCGCAATGGCAGATAGTCTCTGCATGAAGTTTAGTGCAGTCCTTTCAGCCTTGAGTAATGCGCTTGTTGAGCCACTCACCTTTGCAAAAATGTCACCTTTTTTTACTTCATCTCCATCTTTGATGAGTGCCGTAAATTTTACATTGCTGTCAAGCACCTCAAACACATGTTTTGCAACATCAAGTCCAGCTATGACCGCATCCTGTTTTGCCAAAAACTCAGCTTTTGACATATCTCCCTCGCTGACAATGTTGTCAGTGGTGATATCCCCTAAAGGCATGTCTTCTTTAAGTGCATTTATAACTATATCATGTATATATAACTTATCCAGTCTCATCGCAAACCTCCTTCTAAAACCTTTGTGATGCTTCTCTTCCAATTGACATCATCAATCTTGTCAAAGTCGGATCTGTAATGTGCACCTCTGCTCTCTTTTCTCTCAAGTGCAGAATCAATTACCAATTTGGCAACTGTCAGCATATTGGAAACCTCAAGTTTTATTAAACTAAAGCCTTTTAATTTACTGTATCTTTCAAGAATTCCACTTATAATATTAGCCGCAGTTGTAAGACCTTGCTCATTTCTAATAATACCGACATACTTAGTCATGGTAGCTTGTATTTCTTCCTTCATATGCCTAAGAGTGTTGTCATTTTCTTTATTAGATATTTCAAGTGTTTTAATATTAATATCAGTCAAATTGGGTTGCTTGGCTTCTAATTCAATTATTCTTGCAATTTTCCTACCAAAGACTAAGCCCTCGAGAAGTGAATTGCTTGCCAACCTGTTTGCACCATGTATTCCAGTACATGCTACTTCTCCACATGCATACAGTCCATTAATATTTGTCTGCCCATCAACATCAGTCTTAATTCCACCCATACAGTAGTGCTCAGCTGGCGCAACAGGGATATAATCTTTTGACATGTCAATGCCGTAATCCAAACAAGTTTTGAAAATATTCGGAAATCTTTTTTCTAGATGCTCTCTGCTTTGGAAGGTAACATCTAAAAATACATTTCTTGAGCCAGAAATAGCCATCTCTTCAAATATAGCTCTTGATACAACGTCTCTTGGGGCTAGTTCACCCAGCTCATGGTATTTATGCATAAAACGTTCTCCATTTGCATTTTTGAGTTGTGCACCCTCCCCACGAACAGCCTCAGATATTAAGAAGCTCTTATCTTTTGGGTGGTACAGAACGGTAGGATGGAACTGAATGAATTCCATATCCATAGCTTCCGCACCCACTCTTAAGCACATTCCAACCCCATCACCGGTCGCAACCTCTGGATTTGTTGTATGCGAATATATCTGTCCAAAACCTCCTGTAGCAACTACCACAGAGCTTGATCTAAATATTTTCATTTTATCTTGTTGCTCATCATAAACAATAACACCATAACATTTACCTAACTCTACAATTAAATCTACTGCAAAAAATCTTTCATATATAGATATATTCGCTCTATGCTGTGCACCTTCAATAAGCTTGTCGCACACCTCTTTGCCAGTTGTGTCACCAGAATGAATAATTCGATTTACACTATGGGCGCCTTCTCTGGTAAGGGATAGCTCTTGACCGCTTTTATCAAAATTAACACCCAAACTACAGAGGTTTCTTATATTTTCAGCAGCCTCTTCTACTAGCACCCAAACGCTTTGCTCATCGCATAGGCCAGCCCCAGCAAAAAGAGTATCATCAAAGTGTAATTTTGGTGAATCATTTTTCTCGTCAAGGGATACTGCAATTCCACCCTGCGCAAGTACAGAATTACTAATATTTAAGGTTTCTTTTGTAACTATACCTATTTGATAGCTCTCAGGTATTTCTAACGCCGTATACACACCTGCTATACCACTTCCAATAATAATAACATCCTTATCAATGACCTCAATATCAACCTTTTTACTATCTCTTTCCATCTTTTACCCTCCATATCCCCAATGTGCTAAATTCTCTATCCTATAATACACACACAAGGCAGTAATTGCCTTGTTAAGGGGTAAAATCCATTATTATTGCCTCTGTCTGTTCTTTACAATACAAAACAGTAGACATATCTATATCCTTCTTATTTACATACCTCTAACATTCTATTTAAACAATGAGATGCTCTCTCAATTATATCCTCACTTAAATTAATTTCATATTTTTTATATGCTAATGCATCATGTACACTCTGCAGCGTAGTCTTCTTCATATTGGGACAAATAAGGCCTGTGGACATCAAATAAAAAGTCTTATGAGGATTATCCTTCTTTAACTGATACATCACACCCATCTCTGTACCAATTATAAACTTATCCTTATCCGAGTTCTTAGCATAATCTATAATCTGCTTGGTGCTCCCAACAAAATCGGCAAGATCTGCAATCTCCTCTTGACATTCAGGATGAACAAGAAGTATTGCATCTGGATGCAACTCTTTTGCCATCAGGACGTCTTTTACCTTTATTTTATGATGCGTTATGCAATAACCCTCCCATAGTATAATATTCTTCTCTGGGACCATTTTTGCCACATATCTACCAAGATTCTTATCAGGTACAAAAATAATGTCTTTTTTATCTATTGACCTTATTACTTTTACTGCATTTGACGAGGTACAACAAATATCGCACTCTGCCTTAACCTCTGCACTTGAGTTTATATAGCAAACAACCTCTGCATCTGGATATTTTTTCTTAGCCTCTATTAGTGCCTCGGCAGTGACCATATCTGCCATTGGACAGCCTGCATCAATTTCGGGCAGCAACACTGTCTTTTCTGGAGAAAGAATTTTTGCGCTTTCTGCCATGAAGTGCACTCCACAGAACACAATTGTATCTGCACTATTTGATGCGCAGAACTGACTTAATGCAAGCGAATCACCCACAACATCAGCAATTTCCTGTACGTCATCCACTTGATAGCTATGTGCAACTATCACTGCATTTTGCTCTTTCTTCATTCTATTAATGTTACTTATCAATGTCTGTTTATCCATTAGTATTACCCCATTATTTTGTTAAAATTTCCACAATATATATTTCAGCTTTTGCATAAAAAAGTTTCAAATACTGCATTTATTTTAATACTTATACTTTGCTTTGTAAATGTTTTTATACTAAAAGAAATAACTAAATAATAACTTTCCATTTTTGAAGAGGATATTTTCTGCAAATACGACCTTATCGTCAGTTGTAATAAAGAAGCCTTATTTCAGATGAAGTTATCTGAACTCTAGCACTTTAGGAAAGTATAAGTGCAACTAAGGCTTCTGCCGTCTTGTCTTGACAGAAATTCTCTCCGTTTTAAAATAGTGTTTTATTATTTAGTTATTCCTAAGAAAAATCTCTTGATATTAGCTTGAAGATATTTTCCTTTGAATTCCAAATAAAATCTTTCCAAAGTTTCTTGTATATACTTTGTTAGGGTTTCTGATACGTTCTTACATTAATAATATATTCATGTCTGTTACTTAATTGGATCGCATATAACAACAAAGCCTCAAGCTATTCGCTTGAGGCTTTGATATAATTCTGGCAGAGACTTACCTTCCCGGGCCGTCGCCAGCCAAGTATTATCAGCACTGAGA
>Ga0209430_1002340_pt1 | contig 12320 bp, 16 predicted proteins | sample BarGraIncub1133A_FD_184504 | JGI IMG/M metagenome (GOLD analysis project Ga0209430, IMG submission 184504) | Arctic peat soil microbial communities from Barrow, Alaska - Barrow Graham LP Incubations 11-33A (SPAdes) (version 2) | ecosystem: Environmental > Terrestrial > Soil > Wetlands > Peat... | reverse complement strand
CTATGTGGTATAATTTCTCTTATCTCTTTATTTGTAAGCATTTAATCTCCATTTGTCACGTTAGGGTTAATTTTATTTTATTATTATATATATTACATAATAATATGACTAGGTTATATGTTCGACCAAACCTATCGAAAATCCTCTTTTATTTATTAAACTATAACTAATTCACTTTAACTATGAATGCACCTGCAACAGGTCTCTCTATCCCTCTATAGGATGGTTTGTTTTTTAAGCTGCCGTCTACAAGCATTTGTGATGTTGCACCTCCATCGAGCATAGCAGCGTCCTTTACACCCATTTGTATTAAATAGTTAGCAAGCTCGTCTCCTGTAAATCCACTACTGTAGTCTGGTTGTCTACCATCCACAACAATAAGAACGACCCTTCCATCTTCTTTTATTCCAATAGCCGTCCGCGGATCACGGTTTTTCAGAGAACCAACCCATCTGTCCTTATCTGGCACCACTGATATTCCATCCTTTACCAATAAACTGCCACATTCATAAGCCTGATATTTCCCATCAAATTGAGGCTTTATTTCAATATTTATTTTATCTCCCTCTTTTATTCCTAGTTTATTTGGGAGCAATGATTCCTCACCAAAAAAGCTTATTAAGTAGCTGTCTTTTTTTAGAGGTACTTCCATTGTATCTCTAGTAATATAGGTTACAATACTATTTTCCACTCTAACGGATGTATTTTTTATTTTCGCTCTATTTGTTGAACCGTAGTCACTTGTATATAGCACAATATTTCCATCCTGGCCAATACGATTTAATTTATTAATAGTAGTTTTTCCACTATTAATAAAAAAAGATAATTGTGAAATAACTTTTTTGAAGTTGGCTCCTTTTTTATCAATTATAAGCACAGGATCATAGCCTGTTGATGCCATAAAAACATTACCGTCAATAGTCACCATCCCCACCGGGTCTCCATATTCATAGAAAAAACCACCGTTAATAACTGCATATGCGCCTGTTCTTTTACAGATGTCCGTCATCTTCTCAAAGCCAAATACATTATCATAGGAAAGTACAGGTTTGAATTCAATTCGTTTATCTAGAGGATCAAATTCAAGTGTAAATATTTCCTGCTTATGACCATTAATTTTTGCAGAAACTTGCTTGTACTCCACCGGGAAAGGTTGTTTCGAGTCAATTTCGCTATTTGGAATTACAGTTGAGTTTAGATTGGACTGGTCAGGTGTTCTTTTTACTGAAAACAAAAATTGCCCAACATAAAATATAATGGAGGACAAAATAATCAACATACCAATAATTATAACCAATTTCTGATTATTTTTTTTCATCAATTACTCCTCCGGAAGTTTTGGTGGAATCCTCCTGCTTGAGGTACTGCTTTGACATTTGCTTATACATCATGTCACCTAGCCCAATTCCTTTTTGTGATGCTGCCTCACTGAGCTTGTCATCAAGCATAGAATTGTATATCTCTGTAGCTGAATCACTTTGCAGATAATCTGACTTTGGTACTGTCGCCCTCATTTGTTTGTATAGCATATTTACAAATATGCCTTCGAACTCTTTGCAAACCTGTTTTAGCTCGGCATCGTCACCTTTTTCGGCAGCTGCCCTAAGCCTTTTTTCGAAGTCGTCATCATTAGACTTAGCACGAGTATTTTGGACACTATCAAGAGCATTTTTTGAATTAACACTTCCTACTTCCATTTTTCATTCACCTATTCTATCTTCTCAAATTGTTTGCTATCTGAAGCATATCTTCGGATGTTTGAATTGCCTTTGAATTAATCTCATATGCCCTTTGAGCAATTATAAGCTTAACCATTTCATCAACCACTTGCACATTTGAGGACTCTAAAAATCCTTGATTCATTAGGCTTTTACCAGCTGTATCCTCGTTAGACTGTATTGGCTCACCTGTGGCAGAATTTTTTGAAAACAAGTTTCGTCCTACAGCTTCCAGTGCATATTTATTAGGGAAATTAACCATACCTATTGTTTGACCAATATCAACGGTTGTGCCCTCTTTATTTATATAGCTCGCCTGTCCTTGTGTAGTTACTACAAATTTTGAAACATCCACATCAGAATCAAATACTATCTCTTGTCCAGCATCGTCTAATACACTATATCCGTCTGATGTAGTCAATTTTCTAAGCCCATCCTCTGTAACACTTAGCTTGAAGGATCCATCTTTAGTATATTGAACATCGCCTTGAGGACCTAGTACTGTGAAGAAACCTTCTCCTTCTATAGCAAAATCCAGAGTAGAATCTGTCTTATCCATGTTTCCTGCATCAAAATTCCGCACTGTAGCACTAACTGCTGTTCCATGTCCAACCTGAAGGTTTACAGGCTTCCCACCTTTATCAAGTACATATGCTCTTCCCATTGTCTCATACAAAAGGTCTTTAAACTCAGCTCTTTCCTTTTTGTACCCTGTAGTATTTACGTTTGCTAAATTATTTGAAATAACATCTACATTAAACTGCTGAGCCTTCATTCCTGAGCCCGCTGTCCATAATGCTCTCATCATAGTTTTAACCTCCTAAAATAACATCAATTCAATATATTATCCTCTGCCAAGCGACTCTATATTCTCTTTTTTATAAGTGTTGAAATATCCATCGCTACATCTCAATCTATCTTACTGATCCAACCTCATTCACAGCTTTTTGTAAGGTTTCATCCTGTGCCTGAAGTACCTTTTGGTTAGCTTCATAAGCTCTCATTACAGTAATCATATCAACCATTTCACTCACAACATCTACATTTGACTGTTCTGTATATCCTTGTGAAACAATACCTTTGAAATCGACAACCTCACTGCCACTATTTTGAATAAGGCCGTCTCCATACTTTCTTAACTGCGTTGCATCAGAAAATTGCGCAATACTAAGCTTGTCAACTATTACGCCATTCTGGGTAATAGTACCATTATCATTAATTGAAAATATGCCAGCTGCAAGTGTTATCGGACCGTTCTGACCCATTACAGCATTTCCATCTTTAGTTACTAATTGATTATTTGAATTTAAAACAAATGCTCCATCCTTGGTGTAAAACTCTTTTAAGGAATTATCTTTGGCATCCATTACACCTATTGTGAAAAATGCAGGACTTGCTGCTTCTCCTGTATTGTCGTCACTAATAGCAAAATCAAGCATGCTATCAGTCTGGCTTAACTGTCCTTGCGTATAATATGTAAACAATTCTCCAACATCGCTGCTAAGCTGCATGGTTCCGATATTTGCTGAAGGATTTGATGGGCTTCTAGTATCATTAATTCTCTTTGCTAATTGAGCAGGAAAGCTCTCAAAAACAACAGCGTCTTTTTTGAATGCTGTAGTATTAGCATTTGCCATATTGTTTGTTATTACATCAAGCTTTTTACTGTTTGCAAGCATACTCCAAGCGGAAGTATATAGCCCTCTAATCATGAGTAATCTCCTCGCGAAATTCAATACTATTTTATCGGTATTTTTTCATATTTACTTAAGGACAAAATAAGAACAGAGTTCTTTGATTCAGCGGAAATTTTTGTTCCCTCTGGATCCTAGAACTCTTTATCCGAAGTCTATCTACGCTTATTGAAACGGAAATATTAGTGGCACTAGACATCTGATAAAAAGAGGCTGATTAATAAAAGAATCCCTCATTAAATCAATTATCTTCTATAATTCCCTCTATAATTCCCTCTGCTTTCAGAAACGGCTATTTCTTCCATGATTCCAATATTGTCTAAGGCTTTACCCGTTCCTAGTGCAACACATGATATAGCGTCATCTGCAATAATAACATTTATACCCGTCTTTTCTTGAAGAAGTTTGTCAAGTCCATAAATTAAGCTTCCTCCACCTGTCATTACAATACCTCTATCGCTAATATCCGAAGCTAACTCTGGAGGTGTACGTTCCAAAACGGAATGTACTGCTTCTACAATACTTGAAATCGGTTCTTCTAATGCTTCCATCATCTCCGAAGATGAAACCGTGATAGTTTTAGGCAATCCAGAAATCAAGTTCCTTCCTCTGATATCCATAGAAACCTCTTGAACTCTAGGAAATACTGTACCTACATTAATTTTTAATTCTTCTGCCGTTCTTTCACCAATCATAATATTATGCTTTTTACGCATATATCTTACAATTGCCTCATCAAATTTATCCCCTGCAACCTTAATTGATGTACTTACTACTGTACCGCCCAATGAAATTACAGCTATATCAGTAGTTCCTCCACCAATATCTACAACCATGCTTCCGCATGCCTTTGCTATGTCAATTCCTGCGCCTATTGCAGCAGCTATAGGCTCTTCTATCAAATATGTCTTTCTCGCACCTGCCTGCATCGAAGCATCTAATACTGCTCTTTTTTCTACCTCTGTAACACCGCTAGGGACACATACCATTATCCTTGGTTTGAAAAACTTTCTGTTACCTGTTACCTTGTTTATAAAATATTTAAGCATTCGCTCTGTAATATCATAATCGGATATTACACCCTCTCTAAGAGGTCTTATGGCAACGATATTTCCAGGTGTTCTTCCAAGCATTCTTCTTGCCTCTTCACCTACTGCCAACAATTTATTTGTATTCTTATCTATTGCAACAACTGAGGGCTCTCTTAAAACAATGCCCTTTCCTTTAATATAGACAAGTACTGTAGCCGTACCTAGATCAATACCTATGTCCTGTCCAAATCCCAAGCGTAACAACTCCCTTATTACAATTTGATAATTCAACAAAAAAATAATATATTATGTAAAAAATTGTGTTTTTAGCAAGTAAAATTATCTAATATTTATATTATCATATTCAGTTAATTATGCAATATTTTTGTAAAATTTTAATGTGAAATGCTAAAATAATTTATTTATTTGTCAATTTTTACCTTTAAGAATTATCCTTTCATATTGTTGAGGTGAAAAATAAATGTCCTGACTTCTATAGTGCTATTTTATCTAAAATACCTGTCATCTTGGCGATTGCTATGCCATAGTTACATATATTGACGTTCTGAGCCTGCGCAGCAGCTATACGTGTCAAAACATACTTTCTGTTAAACATGCAGCAACCACATTGAATAATCAGTGAATATTTTGACAAATCCTTAGGAAAATCTGCCCCACTAACAATATCAATTGTAAGTCCCTCTCCCACTCTTTTTCTAAGCATTCTAGGAAGCTGTATTCTGCCTATGTCCTCGCTTAAGGGTGCATGAGTACAAGCCTCTGCAATTAATACAGAAGAATTCGCTGTTAGATAGTCAATTGCGTTTGCACCCTCTACATACGCAGAAATGTCACCTTTGTACTGAGCAAATAGTACAGAAAATGATGTTAATAAACTCTCTTTCGGTTTCTTTTCATATACTTTACCAAATACCTGTGAATCGGTAATTATCAGCTTTGGAGGCGTGGATAGTGTCTGCAGGGCTTCATCTAGTTTGTCTGTAGTTATACTCATTACCATACATTTGTTGTCTAATAAGTCACGGATTATCTGAACCTGAGGCAATATCAGTCTGCCCTTTGGTGCTTGAATGTCCTGCGGCATTACTAGCAGCACAAGGTCTCCTTCCTTCACTAGATGTGAAGTGATGCTCTTGACTTCAAAATCATCCGGTATTACTCTGACTAACTCCTCCTTGACCCTATCTAGTCCAGTGTTTTCTAATGCACTGATGGTAATTGGAGAAAGACCTAGTATATCCTCCACTGCTTGCGCGATTTCAGCCGCATTTTCTATAATATCAGCTTTATTTATTACCGGTATGATTGGGATATTATGCTTTTTTAATTCATCCGTCCATTCCTTCTCATATGAGAGCTCAGTTCCACAGAAAAAAACAATTGCTACATCCGTTTTGTCTATTGCTTTTCGCGTTTTCTCAATACGCAATTCTCCAAGCATTCCTACATCATCAAAGCCCGCAGTATCAATAAACATAACTGGTCCGATTGGGTGCAGCTCCATTGCTTTGTACACTGGGTCTGTTGTAGTACCTGCAATTTCAGATACTAATGCTATGTCCTGTCCGGTAATTGCATTTATTAATGAAGATTTCCCAGTATTTCGTCTGCCAAACAAGGCTATGTGCAACCTATTTGCACTTGGTGTGTTGGTTAGGCTCATTTTATCCTCCTCAAGTTGCTTTGATTTATTATTGAAACATTTCTCATCTCATTAAAACGTTTGTACTAAAATCTGAAGTCTCGCTTACCTTCATGTAACTCGCTCAAATGCTCTATTACTACCCTCTTAATATCCGGATTGCCTAGCAATTCAACCTCATTTGCAATCATTTGTTCTCCCTTTTTCCTTGTATCCTCTGAAGCATAATCTTCAAGGTATTCCTTTAGCGTCATAAGTGCATTTGGATGACATACATTTGCAATTGCTCCACTCTTTACAAGCTTCATAAACCTATCGCCCGTTCTGCCTTCGCGATAGCAGGCTGTACAAAAACTCGGAATATATCCAAGTGATAGAAGCCAATTCACGATCTCATCCACTGTTCTCGTGTCATTAACCTCAAACTGTGCAGTATTCTCTTTTTCCTTTTCAACATAGCCCCCAACACTTGTGCAGGAACCACCACTCACCTGTGACAAACCAAGTTTCAAGCATTCTGTTCTTGTTTTTTCTGATTCTCTTGTGGACATGATAATTCCAGTGTAAGGTACTGCAATACGCAGGATAGCCACAATCTTCTTGAATACCTCATCTGGAACTGCATTTGAAAAGTCATTTAAATCCACCTCATCAGCTGGACGCATACGTGGAACACTGATGGTATGTGGCCCACAACCCATAGCATCTTCTAGATGCTGTGCATGCATAAGTAGACCAACAAAATCATATTTATAGAGATTTAGTCCAAATAAAACTCCTACGCCTACGTCGTTTATGCCACCCTCCATAGCTCTATCCATTGCTTCTGTGTGATATGCATAATTGTGTTTTGGTCCCTTTGGATGCAGATATTCATACGTTGGCTTGTGGTAGGTTTCTTGAAATAAAATATAAGTTCCAATGCCAGCATCCTTGAGTTTTCCATAATTCTCAACAGTTGTCGCGGCAATATTGACATTTACACGACGAATAGCACCATTCTTGTGCTTTACACTATAAATTGTTTTAATGCTCTCCAGCACATATTCGATTGGGCAATTTTCGGGATCCTCACCTGTTTCTAGTGCCAATCGCTTATGCCCCATATCCTGCAAAGCAATTACCTCCTTGACTATATCCTCTTGAGATAGCTGCTTTCGTGTAATATGCTTATTTGAGCCATGATACGGACAATAGCGACATTCATTTACGCAGTAATTTGAGAGGTATAGTGGTGCGAACATTACTATTCTATTTCCGTAAAATCTCTTTTTAATATGTTCTGCCAACGAAAACATCTTGTCTTTTATATCGTCTAGCTCACATTCCAAAAGGACAGCCGCCTCTTTGTAGTTTAAGCCCTTGTAACCCCTTGCTTTTTCTAAAATTTCTTCAATCAAGACCCTATTTTCTTTGTTTTGTCTTGCATATTCAAGTGTGCTTAATATTTCTTCATCATTAATAAACTCAGTTGCAATTTTTGATTTACTATTGTACATAATTTCCCGACCTCCATATTTGACCGATAGTTTTTACATAGCATGTGATTACTCCCATTATCATTTCTTTTCTATGACTTCGAGTACACAGTCTTGATATTTACTCCCGGCAGCATCCCCAACTTCCCGGAAAGTGAGCTGATTATATCGTTTGGCGCATCTATAACAACACTAATAATACAGACCCCCTTTTCTCGGTAAGGGATTCCCATTCTGCCCACTATGTACTGACCAAATTCATGTAGAATACTATTTAGCCGTTCTGTAGAAGATATATCATCAACAATGATTCCAATCAAAGCAATTCGTGTTTCCATCTCAGTTTTCTCCTCCCAATAAAACAAATAAACCCCATGCACAAAAAACGGCATAGGGTTAGCGTAAATTCAAGCTTATAGCACCGTCTTACCATTTGGGACTAACCCTCATGCATTTCAGAACGATTAATAAAAAAATTCCTTTGTCCTCAGCCAATTGACTTCAAACTCAGAGATATTGATATTATTTTAACACATTTTGTAGCTACATTCAAGCTTCCTACTTACGGCAATAAATTAATATATTGCATATTATCGCTAACACAACTAAAATAGATGTAATGGTTTCTAATCAGAATTTACAGTCGCTATGCGGCTCATGGAGGTTAATATTATGGATTGGTTAAAAAAGTTTATGACTGGAAGATATGGGCCTGACCAACTATCAATAGCACTGCTTTTTCTTTCGTTACTGCTTTCAATAGTTTTATTTTTCTTTCCCTCAACTGTTCTCGGTTTTATAGTATATGTTCCATCTATAGTTTTCTTATTTAGGATCTTATCAAAAAACATAGTGCGGCGCAGAGAAGAAAACAATAAATTCCTAAAAATTTGGACGCCTATATTTTCCTGGTTTAACAAGAAACAATATCGAATAAAGGACTCAAAAACTCATAAATACTACAGTTGCCCTAGTTGTAAGCAACCTGTGAGAGTGCCTAAAGGTAAAGGGAAAATACGTATTAGCTGTCCAAAATGCAAAATAGAATTCATAAAGAAGACTTAGTTCAGATGTACTTTTCTGGACTTAGTCGCACTTATTTCGAGCTTGGCGTTACTTATCTCGTGCTCGCAGAGCAGGAAATTAGTAACGTCGCGAAGATTAAGAAAACTTAACCGAATGGAACTTAATATTTAAAAAAAGTGCTTGCAACTTATAACAAGCACTTTTTTGTGAGTAAAATTAGTGGATGGGCTTGATATGTAACAAACCACTTGCTGAAGTGCCTTCTAAATTAGGTACAAGTAAATGCCCCGTCAATGACTATATCAGAACCTGTAGTAAAGGTAGATGCATCACTCGCAAGGTAAATAATAGCTCCCTGTAGTTCTTCAGGATTTCCCATACGTTTTAAAGGTGATGCTTCAAGCCAAGTAGGAATCCACTGTTTAGCCGATAAAGTCATCTCAGTGGCTATATAACCTGGACTTATGCAGTTAACTCTGACATTGTGCGGTGCCCACTCAACAGCCAATGACTTCGTTAACATTATTACTCCAGCTTTTGATGCATTATAGGCACATTGAGGCTGAGGCGAGTTGACAATGTGCCCCGACATTGATGCCGTATTTATAATGCTTCCCTTTCCGTTTTTAATCATTACACGTCCAGCTGCTTGTGATGTAAGGAAAATTCCTGTCAAATTTATGTCAATTACTTTTTTCCAGGAATCATAGGACATATCTTCAGCTTTCTCATTAATGCATATACCTGCATTGTTAAACGCAATGTCAATTGTACCGAAAGCTTCTAATATAGTAGCAATCATTTTATTTACATCATCGGGGTTTGTAACATCTGCCTTTACTGCAATGCTCTTACCTCCATATGCTTCAAGTTCCTTTGCGGTCTTTTCAGCCTCCTGGATATCCCAGTCAACTATTGCAACATCAACTCCGGCCTCCGCTAGTGCAATAGCAGCACATTTTCCTATTCCCCTTGCTCCCCCTGTTACAAATGCTTTCTTTCCGTTAAGTTTAAATTTTTCCATGATATCCATTCTCTTTCCTCCCTATCTATATTTATTATCTTTAATAATTAATAAACGTTCCAATTAACTTCTTCTTAATTATGACCCATTCGGTTTATAATTGAAATTAACAGTGTCACGATTTGCTATATTTTGTTACGATTTTCCAACATATATCTAGAAAATTTAAGTGCATCTTGCGCATCCTTATCCAATTTTTCCTCATTTGCACCGTTGCTGATATCACGCCATACTTTAATATTTGATCCCACAGTTCCGCCCATCTTAACAAAGGGCTCCATAACAACTCCGCCATTATAACCTATGTCCCTCAGCGCTTCACCAACTTCACCCCAGGGCACTCTACCTTTGCCGGGAACCTTACGATTACATTCACCCGTATGGAAATGTCCCAAGTAGGCTCCGGCTGTTCTAATTGCTCCTCCAATGCTGTCTTCTTCAATATTCATATGAAAAGTATCTAGCATGACTTTCACGCTGGGATGTCCAACCTGTTTAACAAATTTTACGCCCTCTTGTGCTGTGTTAAGTAAATAATTCTCAAATCTATTCAACACTTCAAGGCAATAATTTACTCCACAGTCTTCAGCTACTTTTGCAATTTCACGAACACTTTCCACACTTCGTTCCCAATCACCTTTCTTGTCAATTGTCTTTGTGTAATCCACCGGCCAATAAGAATATATGGCCCCACCGATTAAGTGGACATCCAGCTTGTAGAGACGTTTTAGCAAATCTGTAAAAAATGCTTTCGCATTTCTGCGAACGCTAGGATCAACGGAAGACAGATTTTGTTCTGCACTAGGTCCATGACCTACCGTAAGAGTTATCCCGTTGCCGCCTGCACAAGCTTTCAGTTCATTAATCTCCTTGTCACTGTAATGGGATATAGGTGAAGCTGCAATCTCCAATATATCAAAACCTAGTTTTGCAACCTTCTCAATATAATATGTATAGTCAGCTTCCCATTCTTGCTCCCAATAAGCATAATAGATACCCTGTTTCATGTTTTTCCTCCTTATCATTAACCGTGTTGCGATTTAAGAAAACTGATTATTACATTTTTTATCAAAATCTTAAAATGTAAAATAGAGAGTTTCTTTTTAATAAATGAAGTCTGTACTGCTTGTCAATATACATGTCTTAAAGGTTAATTTATCTAATGAAATTTGTCCAAACACGTTCTTCTTTCTGTGGTAATGAGATTTCGTTCTTGCTGCTATCAAGTGATTTTAATAACCATGCCATATTCTTCCCAAGGTTCTGCATTATTTGAACGCCTTCCCCATCTTGCATAACATCCCCAGCATTTGAACCATGGATTACGTTCCAATAGTGTGATGGCGTTATTACCACATTTGCCAGATTAAAATAGTTATTTAACTGATGAAAAGAATCTACCCCACCAGATCTCCTCAATGAAACAACAGCAGCGCCAACTTTGTATTGCAAATTCGCACCCGAATAAAAAAACCTGTCCAAAAACGATTTCATTGTTCCTGCAACACCAGAATAATAAACGGGAGAACCTATTATAATTCCATCTACTTCTTTGCATTTTTCTACGCATTCATTTACTATATCGTCATCAAAAATGCATTTTTTCTCAGCCATTTTATTACAAGCATTACAAGCAGTACAGCCCCTTATAAGCTTATTTCCCACATGAACTATCTCCACTTCAATATTCTGTTTCTCTAATTCATCAGCCATAAGCCTTATTGCCGTGTATGTGCACCCATCTTTGTGGGGACTTCCGTTAATAGCTAATACTTTCATTTCTGCTAACCTCCTCTAAAAATAGAACTTTCATATTTGAATCAATTATAAGTTGATACAGTCTATCTGCATTCTTAATTGCTTCTTCCACACTGCCTTTATTGAATATTTCTCTTATAATTCCAGTATCAGCTTTATTATATTCATTTAAAAGGTAGCTTTCAAGTTTTTTATATGTATTTTTTTTAGACAATTACTAAGTGGAACTGAGAAAAATCATGGTGTGATACGGATAAACCTATGAATATAGCTTATCGCCCTGTTCATCTACAAACATTGAAAATATATACAATGGAGACTGCCCATACAATCCTGTTTCATCATCAGAAAAACAATTTCCAACCCTGGATTTATAAAATAAACCAAGCGCTTCGTTTTCATTTATATTATAACGATCCGATATGTTTTTCACTATTTCAGGTAAAATTGTTGCTCTCACTAAATAATGCCCCATAAGTCCACCTCCTACTTAACTATCTGACTTTCAACAAATTTAATATATTTTAATGATTTATCTATGTTAAAACAAATTTGATTATTTATTTTCTCAAACTTCAGTCGTTCAACTGCATCCTCTTTACACATTATTCCACTCATTACATATGAAACTGTTTCACCAACGTTATCATCTGCAATATTACCAATTACAATATCATATTTGTGTTTAAAATTTATATTACTTCTACATTTCATTATAAACTCAAGCCAATCTAAATCGGGAGAATTGAATCTCTTAATATTGAGATTATTTATAGCTTCAAATTCATCATATTCATAAGTATTAACAAAAAAATAATAAGTCAATTTTACTGAAAATAAAAAAGTATCCTTTAAGTTATGTTTTAATAGTTAATAACTACAAAAACAAAAAAACATAAAAAAGGATACAAGATATATGATACTTAAT
>Ga0209430_1002339_pt1 | contig 12320 bp, 15 predicted proteins | sample BarGraIncub1133A_FD_184504 | JGI IMG/M metagenome (GOLD analysis project Ga0209430, IMG submission 184504) | Arctic peat soil microbial communities from Barrow, Alaska - Barrow Graham LP Incubations 11-33A (SPAdes) (version 2) | ecosystem: Environmental > Terrestrial > Soil > Wetlands > Peat... | reverse complement strand
ATTTTTATTATAAAGATAATTCTAATAGCAATATTGTACAGTTATATTAATATTTATTATTTATACCATTAATTTCAAATTCGAGTTTACTGACTAAACTACTATTGACAAATCCAGTGATAGGTTTCTCAGCATGCGGTGAAAAAGCATCAGTCAATACTTCGGCTGAAACAACCGTTAGTTCGGCTAAAGCAACCGTTAGTTCTGGTATTATTGATACCATAAAGAAAAATGGCGTTCTTGTTCTTGGAACAGCATCAGGATATCCACCATATGAGTTTGTAAGCGTCGCTGACGGAGGTGCCGTAATAGGTATTGATATCCAAATGGGGCAGGCAATTGCAGATAAGCTCGGCGTAAAACTCAAAGTTATTGATATGCCTTTCGGAGAGCTGATTGCAACTCTTGCAACTGGAAAATGCGATATCGCAATCGCCGGTATGCCTGAAACAGAAGAAAAAGCCAAGTCAGTTGACTTTTCCGAGGTTTATATTAACGATGAACAGTCAATTATTGTGCGCAAGGCAGATATTGACAAATACAAAACTCTTGCTGACTTTAAAGGCAAAAAGATCGGTGTAGAAAAGGGCAGTTCGTGTGAAGGGGTTGCTATAAAGGAAATCCCAGATGCAACATTAGTTTCACTTGCAAAAGTTCCAGATATTTTTCTTGAGTTAAAAAATAGTAAGATTGATGCTATTGTCATAGCAAAAGTTGTAGGAACTCAGTATATTGTAAATGATGCTTCTCTAACTTTTTCTAATGATACCGTTGTATTTGTAAACAAAGATAAGCCTTGTCAGGCAGCAGTCAAAAAGGGAAATGCGGAATTCCTTGTGGTTGTAAACGAAGTTATCAAAGAAAATCAAGATAACGGAAATTTCGAAAAATGGATTGATGAATATTGTAAAAAGGCAAATGAGCAAGGCTCAAATACCTAAATTTTATATTCTTAGATGCCAAATAAAAGGGTAGGTTTATACCATCCCTTTTATTTGGCAATACTATTTTTTTATTACTGCGGATATATCAAATGCTTAGAAAAATAAAAGAGAGACGTGATATAACTATGAAATACCAACCTATTGATTCGAAAGAGTCACCAAGATTTTCGGGAATAAAAACCTTTATAAGGCTCCCCTTTGTTACCGATATGAAAGATGTGGATTTTGCAGTTGTAGGAATTCCTTACGATACCTGTGCGTCGTTCAGAACAGGAACTCGGTTTGGTCCAGCAGCGATTCGCGATATATCATCGCTATGTGGCAAGCCGTATAATCCAGCTTATGACATTGATGTTTTTAAATACTGTTCGGGTGTCGACTGCGGCGATGTAAAAACGGTACCAGGTTATGTTGAGGAATCCTTTGATGCTATTACTGATGGTATGTCAACGCTGTTTGAAAAGGGTGTTGTGCCAATTGCGATGGGTGGCGACCACAGTATGACTTTGCCTGAACTGCGAGCATGTTTCAAGACGCACGGCAAGGTTGCTCTTTTACATTTTGATTCTCATTACGATACCCTTAAAAGTTATTTTGGAAAACCTTATAACCACGGAACTCCGTTTTATTATGCTGCAATAGAGGGGCTGCTTGATAATCAAAAGTCTGTGCAGATTGGAATCAGGGGAGAGCTTTATGATAAGTCTGATATGGAAGGCTCGTTAGAACTCGGTTTTCGGTAATACGTGCGGATGAATGCCATCAAATCGGAATGCAAAACATAATAAAAAAAGTAAAGGATATAATAGGAGATACAAAAGTATTTTTAACTTTCGATATTGATTTTCTCGACCCGTCATGTGCACCTGGAACAGGCACTCCAGCTATCGGTGGATTTTCAACGGCTCAAGCGCTTGAACTTATCCGTGGGATGAAGGATTTGAATGTTGTCGGATATGACCTTGTTGAAGTAAATCCACAATATGATGTCGGAAGCATAACCTCACTCGCTGCGGCAACTATAATGTACGAATTCGTTTCCCAAATAGCATACAGAAAGAAAATGAAACTTTAATTTATTAAACCAAAGGGGTGATATAAATGCATTTGACACCAAAGGAGCAAGAAAAACTTATGCTTCATTTAGCTGGAAATCTTGCCAAAGAACGTCAGGCACGCGGCTTAAAGCTTAATTATGTTGAGTCGGTTGCGTTGATAAGCTCTGAACTTATGGAACTGGCGCGGGATGGGAACGATGTAGCCCAACTTATGTCGCTTGGTAAAAAGATTTTGACATCAGAAGACGTAATGGACGGAGTTGCCGATATGATACATGAGATTCAGGTTGAAGCAACCTTTCTTGACGGCACAAAGCTAGTTACTGTCCACAATCCGATACGTTAAGGAGAATTGATATGGGCTTTTTAAAAATCCCTGGCGAAATTATCGCGGCTGATAGGGAAATAATACTTAACAGCGGTAGAGAAACAATTACTCTTCTCATAGCTAATCTGGGAGACCGTCCTATTCAGGTAGGGTCTCATTTTCATTTATTTGAAGCTAACCGTTTATTGAGGTTTGACAGGGAGAAAGCGTTCGGGTTTCGCTTTGATATACCATCGGGAACATCGGTGCGTTTTGAACCAGGAGAAGAAAAACAGGTTAATTTGGTTAAAATGGGTGGCAACGGAAAATTTTACGGGGGTAACAATCTGACCTGCGGAAAAAGCAAGGAAGAAGCAGTAAAGATAGCGGTGAAAAACGGATTTATTAAAAAGGAGGCGCAGCTATGAGCTTTAAGATGAGTGGTAAAGCCTATGCCTCAATGTTTGGTCCAACCACAGGCGACAAAATCAGGCTTGCTGACACAGATTTGATTATTGAAATTGAAAAGGATTTTACAAATTATGGTGACGAGGTAAAGTTTGGCGGTGGCAAAACAATACGAGACGGAATGGGTCAGTCGTCAACTGCAGCTGATATTGATTGTGCCGATCTTGTTATAACAAACGCAGTAATACTTGATTATACTGGCATCTACAAAGCAGATATATGCATAAAAGACGGGAAAATCTCAGGTATAGGAAAAGCGGGAAACCCTGATATAATGGACAATGTAGCTCCTAATATGATTATTGGCGCATCGACCGAGGCTCTTGCTGGAGAAGGACTGATTGTTACAGCTGGTGGAGTAGACACCCATATCCACTTCATTTGCCCTCAACAAATTGATACCGCGCTTTTTTCTGGAATAACTACTATGATTGGCGGCGGTACAGGTCCTGCAGATGGGACAAATGCAACTACCTGTACGCCAGGAGGGTGGTATTTATCGCAAATGATGAAAGCATCAGACGAGTACCCAATGAATTTAGGATATCTGTGTAAAGGAAATTGTGCAGAATATGAGCCTATAGCCGAACAGATTAAAGCTGGGGCAATGGGCATAAAAATTCACGAGGATTGGGGTTCTACCCCTTCAGTTATAGATGCATCTTTACGTGTAGCAGCCGATTATGATGTTCAGGTAGCAATCCATACAGATACTCTTAATGAAGCGGGATGTGTTGAGGATACCATTGCCGCTATTGATGGGAGGACAATTCACACTTACCATACAGAGGGCGCAGGCGGTGGTCATGCCCCTGACATTATAAAAATAGCTTCATTTCCTTATGTTCTTCCATCCTCAACCAATCCTACTATGCCTTTTACAATAAATACAATAGATGAACATCTCGATATGTTAATGGTGTGCCACCATCTTGACAGTTCAATTCCCGAGGATGTTGCTTTTGCAGATTCAAGGATACGCCCCGAAACTATCGCGGCTGAGGATGTCTTGCATGATATGGGCGTTTTCAGTATGATGTCATCGGATAGTCAGGCTATGGGAAGAATTGGCGAAGTCATAACGAGAACATGGCAAACTGCTCATAAAATGAAAAATGAACGCGGTGCTCTTTTAGAGGAAATCGGCGACAATGATAATTTCAGAGTAAAAAGATATGTATCAAAGTACACAATTAATCCTGCAATAACACATGGAATTTCTGAATATGTTGGTTCTGTTGAGAAAGGCAAGTTTGCCGATCTTGTGCTTTGGAAACCTGCATTTTTCGGTTCAAAGCCTGAAATGATAATTAAAGGCGGAATGATTATCGCTTCAAGAATGGGTGATGCAAATGCTTCGATACCTACCACTCAGCCCGTTATTTACCGTCATATGTTTGCGGCACACGGAAAGGCAAAATATTCTGTCTGCATAACATTTACTTCAAAGTTCGCATATGAAAACGGTATAAAGAACAGGCTTGGTCTTGAAAAAATCGTTCTCCCTGTACAACATTGCAACAATATTAAGAAAAGAGACATGCGTTTTAATGATAATACTCCCGAAATTATTGTCGACCCCGAAACATATTCTGTAACAGCAGACGGTGTCGAACTTAAATCCGAACCCGCGAAGTCGCTTCCTTTAACCCAGCTATATAATCTTTTTTGATTTCAATTAATGACAAAAGGAGAATTAAAATATGCATTATAAAGAAATTATTGGAAAATCAGATGATAATCAATTTTGTAATATAAGCATTGATTATGTTGATTTTGAATGGCATGAGATTTATAAGAAGTTGCATAAGAAAACCAGTCGTGGTAGCAAAGAAATCGCACTTAGCCTTGATAATTACATTTTGACACAGGGACTTCGTGATGGTGATGTTTTGGGTAAAGACGACAATACCATATTTGTTGTAAATATTCTTCCGTGTGAAGTGTTAATTATAACCGCAGATCCTCATCTTATTCCTAAGATTTGCTATGAAATCGGCAACAAACATGCTGCTCTTTTTTATGGCGAAAGCCAAGATGAATTTGTAACACCATACAACGAGCCTGCAAGAATACTTCTTGAGAAAATCGGCGCAAGCGTTAGCGTTAAAACCGTTAAATTAAATCAAGGCCGCTCGATTTCTTCAACAGTAAACTTGCATGCGCATTAAAATGACAGATTTATATTTTTTACTGCTGCAAATAAATGATTCTCTTTTTCCCATAGGCGCGTATGCTCATTCTTATGGGCTTGAAACATACATTGTGCGCGGACTAATAAAGGATGAATTACAGTCAGAGCAGTATATTAAAAGCTATATAATAAACAGTATGGTGTCTGCGGAGCTTCTTTCAATCAGACTTGCTTTTGAAAAAGCAGAAGTAAATGATATTGACGGAATATTTTATCTTGAAGAAATAGCTACAGCAAGTAGGTTGACTGAGGAAATAAGGAATGCAAATAGAAAATTGGGTTCAAGATTTATTAAAACGGTTATTTCGTCAAATGCTAATATTGAAAATAATGTTTTCTATTGTTATGCAAAAGCGAATAAACCAAAAACCCATGCAATCGCCTATGGAGTTTTCTGTGCGGCGGCTAAGATGAATGAAAATGAGGTAATAAGGCACTTTTTATATTCTCAAATTTCGGCTTTAGTTACCACCTGTGTTAAATTGGTTCCTTTATCTCAAACATCGGGACAAAAAATGCTGACAGGTCTTTTTCCCATTATGAACGAAGCTGTTGAATTGTCATATAAGCTAGATGAAAACGACCTGTATAGATCATGTCCCGCATTTGATATCAGAAGTATGCAGCACCAGGTACTTTATTCAAGAATGTTCATGAGCTGAACAGAAGGGTGGCATTTTATGTCTTATACAAAAATCGGAGTAGCGGGGCCTGTTGGTTCTGGGAAAACCGCGCTTGTTGAAGTATTAATCAGATTGCTTTCAAAGGATTACAGTATTGGAGTAATAACGAATGATATTTACACAAAAGAGGATGCGGAATTTCTTTGTAAAAACAGTGTTCTTCCAAAAGAACGCATTATCGGCGTTGAGACGGGAGGCTGTCCTCATACCGCAATTCGGGAAGACGCCTCGATGAATCTTGAGGCTGTAGATGAGCTTATTAGCCATTTTCCCGATATTGAGCTTGTGTTTATCGAAAGCGGCGGCGATAATCTTTCAGCAACATTCAGTCCTGAACTTGTTGATGCAACGATTTTTGTTATTGATGTTTCAGCGGGAGATAAAATTCCAAGGAAAGGCGGTCCTGGTATTACCCGTTCGGATTTGCTTGTTATAAATAAAATTGACCTTGCGCCGTATGTAGGAGCGGATTTATCGGTTATGGAACGCGACAGCAAAAAGATGAGAGGAAACAGACCGTTTATTTTTACTAATATAAAAAGTGGAAGCGGGATTGAGAATGTTTTAAAATGGGTAAAAAGCGATGTTCTTTTTGAAGGAATGATATGACAGACAACAATTTTGGAAGGCTATCTAGACTGTTGCTCTCATCAAAAATAAAAAACGGGCAAACAATTCTTGCTGATGAATATTTCACTGCTCCTTTTAAAATTATGAAACCGTTTGCCAAAGAAAATGGTGATATAAGTGTTATGCTTTTGACGGCATCGGCAGGGTTGATGCAAGGAGACAGACAAAAGATAACGCTTAATATAGGACAAAACACAGCCCTTTATTTAACATCACAGGCTTTTGAAAAAATTCATAAAATGACCAACGGATATGCAGAACGAGCAACCGATATAATTATGGAAGATAACTCATTTTTGAACTATTCTCCGCTTCCTGTTATTCCGTTTGCGCAGAGTGATTACCGTGCAATTACAAATATAAGTCTTACCAAATCATCAAAGCTAATAATATCCGAGGTTCTTTCCTGCGGAAGATATTGTTGTGACGAAAGATTTTTATATAAAAATTATAGTTCTCTAATACAGACCCGCCGTGAGGAACGGCTAGTTTATCGCGATAATACCATTTACCGCCCAAGCCAAAGAGATATGGAGAATGCAGGCTTTTACGAAGGCCACACTCATTTGCTCAGTCTAACGGCATTTGGGTTCAAGCCATCTGAAGAAATAAAGCGCCTACTTGACGGATTAATAGATGTACTGTCGCTTGACGGAGGAACGTCGATTACTTTTGATGATGATTTTGTTTTCAGAGTGTTAGGAAATAGCGGTGATGAACTTTATAAAATATCGGAACAAGCGACAGGAATAATAGAAAAATTTAAATAAGCTGCTTAATTATGCTATCTTTAAAAAGCCTACTTTTTCAAAGGGCACAATTCATACAGAAAAAAGTGCAAACTGCACTATATAAGGAGATAGTCACAAGTAGAAGTGCCTCCGATTTTTGTTTAGTATATTTTTTTGTAGTGATTAAATCATACCAAAAATCTAGAGGGATTTCCTTATTTTATGCCTATTTTTATAAAGTTATGGATAAAATTATCTGTCTTATACCTATCTGTGGATAAAAACACGAAAACTCAAAAAAATCATAAGTATTGTTGCATTGCAGATAATGGGATATAATGGTTTGACAAATATTTTTTTATTGAGCTTGGATGCTGTTCTTGTTATTAATATGAGAATGTCATTACTCTTTATTTTGCTAGGCTATATATTTTTATAAATTATAACTGTAGCTAGACAGTCGTGAACACAAAAAGAAAAAAATGGTATGATTTTTATAGTAAAATTGAGGAATAACGAGGAAATATTTTTATGGCAGAAAAATTTATTGTTGTTACCGCAGATATAATAGACTCTAAAAAGAATTTGAAAAATATGGAACTTATAAGTACGTCTATTGAAAAACTTAATACTTTATTTAAAAATGATCTTGCAGCATATTTCAAAATATATAGAGGTGATGAAGTACAATGTGTATTATTACCTACGGAAAATGTAATGAAGATTGTTAGAAACTTTAGATATGCTTTAAAACCTTATGAGGTGCGCATTGGTATTGGAAAAGGAGAAATTGATAACAATTTGGAATTGTACAATAACAAATTAAAAAATGTGAATCCTTGGGAGAATAATGGACAGGCATTTTACAGCGCACGGGAAAGTTTAAATCATTTAACCAATAATCGAAGTCTTAATAAGAAACCAAGAACTTATTTCTTAAACAAATTAGATGACAAAGACGCTAATAATCTTACAATTAATTCATTATTGAATTTGTATGATATAGTGCTAGAATCATGGAAATTGAGTCAATGGGATAGTATTCTTGCATATGAGCAATACAAGAGCCTAGAGGCCGCAGCTAAGAATGTGAATAAATCATATCAAAGTATTCAGCGATCTGTTTCCAAAGCATGCTGGGATGAAGTTAAGCTGTGTGAAGAACAAATAAATTATTTAATTTGCAATCACTAAATACAACACAGAAACGTTGCAATCGCTAAATGCAACACAAAAACGTTGCAATCGCCAAATGCAACACAAAAGCGTTGCAATTATTAAGCACAACAATATTTTGGAGTAAACTTGGGGGCGGGAATGAATATTATATTGGCTACAATTTTTGCACATTTCATGTCAGATTTTATTATCCAATCAGATAAAACTGTAGAAGAAAAATCAAAATTAAGGGTGAAAGCACTAATTAAACATTTTTTAGAAGTATTAATTCCGTTATTTGTTGTTTTACAATTCCAATTCAGGCTGAGCGATATTATTCTGTATTCATTATTAATATCTGCTATACATATAATTATTGATATGGGAAAAGTACTCATACAAAAAATAAATATCAAAGAATTAAGTTTTAGGATGTTTATAATAGACCAGGTAATTCATATCTTTTCAATTATTTCAATCATAATTTTGTTTAATTATAAATTTGAATATAATAACTATTTCAATAGTATTACACCAATAATTAAAAATACTGTTTTTAATTACTCGCATGTAAATATGTCTCTTATTATTTCAAAAATAGAACTTTACAGTAGCATATATATATTATTTGGGGTAGGAGCTGGAATATTTATAGGCAACTTTTTAAAACCTTTCAAATGTGATGTTCAAGATGCTAATCCATTGAAGGCAGGAAAATATATTGGAATTTTTGAAAGATTTTTAATTATTACATTAACAATATTATCATAAAAGAGGCTTTGCTGAATATTATTTACTTGGAACATTATTAAGCATAATTACTGGGATTACTGGTGGGTTGTTATTAAATTATATAATTCCGTTTATTCAATAAACCTACTGATTTCTAAGTAGGTTTTTCTTTGGGTGCTTTTGGTTCATCACTTTCAATAATTTTTTATTTTAAAAACAGCTACTTTCTCTAATTTGATTTCGGATTTTGTAAGCAAATTAGGTTACTTCACATATAATATAAACAAGAGATATTATGGAATAAAAGGAAATATTATATGTCTATGTATTTTAAAAACCCTGAGAGAATTAAATTTCTAGATGAAATAAGGTTTAATAATGGAATTTGTAAGTTAAAAGAAACTTTCCATGATTTAGTCAATAAAAACCCGGAAGAGGCAGTTAAATTAATTAACGATGAAAATGTACTCTTTCCATCTCTGTTTATACTTCAACATGAAATTAAAAGGTCTGATCTTTATAATCAATTAAATGTACGAAATAAATACGCTTTAGAGATTACAAATGAGATGTTATTAAAAGAAATTTCAAAAACACAACGATTCTCTTACGAACATAAGCAAGAGAATTATTCTACATTAAAATGGATTCTGGAAACAGGATACATAGAAGATGGTTTAAGTGACCAATATGATGAAGTCCTAGAAACTGCCGCGATAATACTGACTAAGGTCTATAAAGACAAGAGCTGCTTACGTACGATAGAAGAGATGATTTTTAATCGATACAGAAAAGGGGCATTTATATATGATTTGGTTTGGGCATTTTTTGAAGCCTCAGACCCAGAAAGTTTAATTATGGTGGTAAACCGTTTACGCTCTTCTAACAGAAAGGATATTGAACTGGCACGAAGATTCCTAAACTTCATACCCTGCATAGGCATGAACGGTGAAGAAGATCCTATGAAACAGTACCAGTGTTCTTTGAAATGGATTAACGAAAATCAAAACTTCATTTATTATACAGGTGAGACCTTCCTCCAGACCAGTAATCCATATCGGTATGCTGTATCTTTGGAGGCAAGGTATCTACAAAAAACTGCATCGAATGTTCGTGGAGAATTATCGAGGTCATTAACAGCAGACGAATGTACCTGCATGGATAGTTTTATGAGATTAGATGATGCCTCCAAGTTGCTCCTTTCCAATTGTTCAGCTATGTTGTACCGCAAAAGCAAATACATGTGGAGTCAATGGCTTCGAAATCCAATTGAAAAACAAATAGAGATTGCGCAGAGGACATTGGGGGGATCACAATGATAAAAATAACAGGAAGTTTAATAGACTCCGATACTATTATTAACCAATATATACAAAACAGTATTGAGTGGAAGATAGTTAGTATATTATCTTCAAGTAGTGAAGTTTATAGATATGATTCACAAAAACAATTAGATTTTGAACTAAACCTACGAAAAAATATTGTAAAGGCAGCCAAAGACCTCGATAAAAGTAAATTTTCTTTCAAGGTCTTTCGAAAATCCAAGTGTAATCAGGATTACTGGCACAGAACGAAGGAGGGCGGGTTCACATTAGAAAACGGAGTTAAACCATCTGAAGCAGTGAAAGATATATATATTCACAGTTCAGATTATGGCACTGAATGTTCTACTGCAATAGTTATTGTTTATTATAAAGCACTTGTGGATATATTTCCTGAAGATCTTTTCAATAAATTATTTTCAGAGATATATCTAATGAATTGGCAGCATCTTGATTATGATCTTGGAATTGTTGATTATACAAAGGTTTCAGATTATTTACCAGGTGACGGCAGATATTTTAAGAATCCTGATGTTGATCCACTGAAACCTGAGTGGCAAGGGGAAAATGTTATTTATTTGGATAATGATCTTTATTATGGTCATGGCATAGGGATATTAAGTGATGAGAAAATCATTGTTGCATTAAATAAAGAAAGAATTAGTGATTCAGAAGTATTGGCATACTTAACGAATTCAGTGAATCATCTAAATTTTAAGTACCTGAGTAATAAATATTATAACTTTGAACCACTATTACAAGAAGAGGATATTCCATTATATTAAGAGGATATAGGGAACAAATATATTCCAAATTCAGTCATTTACTGCATCTTAGTAAAGCAATCGATGAAGTAACATATGCTGATCGCTTAAAATTAAAAAACTACTGAAAATTCAGTAGCTTTTTTGGTGCGACCGATGGGACTTGAACCCATATGGTATCCCTGAAAAAATCAAACGTGGAGTTATTTCACCAAGTAGAAACTCACGTGAAGTGTTTTTGTGGAGTATGATTATCGAAAATGTGCTATCTTCCTATAATAACGAATTAAATTGGGTTCAAGGAATTCGCAAAGAAATTCAGGGAAAATCCTGCAAAAATTTATCACTTACCATATAAAAACTGCAGCTATCATTCCAAAGAATTTGGTTAACAAGGACAGATTTAAGGAAATCCAAAAATCTCTTTTAGCACAACAATACAAGAACTAAAAATATAAAACGAGGGATGAAGTTCAAAATGGAAAAAAATTATGATATAATTTAGGTTTCATGGGAAAGGTTAAAGAACGGTTTATGGATTACTGCCCTACGAGGGTAATTTAAAAAATAGTTGATTTAGTCGCTAGGATGAAAGGCTGTTCTGGGCTGGAAGTTATGTACACTCAAACAATAAAAAAAGCAACAAATACTTTAATAATAAAGGGAGGATTTAGGATATGATATACAGACATAATGAAGAAATGATTGAAGAACGTTTAGAAAATATGAGAGGAGGTAAAGGAGCTGTAACTATAAAACATTTGCTCAAAGCTGACGAGATGTTGGGAAAGGGAAGGCTTTTTACTGAAAATACAATTTCTGTCGGATCATCTATAGGGTTGCACCCTCATGAAGGAGAGGTAGAAGCTTATTATTTTACGCAGGGTAGTGGCATTTACCATAACAATGATCAAAAACTAGAGGTAAAAGCTGGAGATTTAACATTGGTAGATGACCATAATAGTCATGGCCTTGAAAATACGGGGGAAGTACCCCTAGTTTTTATAGCATTAATTTTGTTTAAAGATATTAAATGAAAAAGATTTATATTGTTCAAAAATATGAAAATTATAAAAAATAATTCTTACTGGTGTGTAAAAGATGTAAAGGAAAGTTAATTATTACCACAATTCAGTAAAATATATTATTCAGACATTAAAAAAGAGAAGACACGAAATCTTCTCTTTTTTGGTGCGACCGATGGGACTTGAACCCATATGGTCTCCCACACGCCCCTCAAACGTGCGCGTCTGCCAGTTCCGCCACGGTCGCATCTGTAAAATTGTGATACAAACTTGCTTTTAATACTTGAGGGCTTACCATAGTTAC
>Ga0209430_1002338_pt1 | contig 12320 bp, 11 predicted proteins | sample BarGraIncub1133A_FD_184504 | JGI IMG/M metagenome (GOLD analysis project Ga0209430, IMG submission 184504) | Arctic peat soil microbial communities from Barrow, Alaska - Barrow Graham LP Incubations 11-33A (SPAdes) (version 2) | ecosystem: Environmental > Terrestrial > Soil > Wetlands > Peat... | reverse complement strand
CTGCCATGCGTGTTTGGGGCAAAGGGTGGGTACGTAGAGCATGCCGAGCTCTCTCTTGCTATAGGGGCGGATGATGAACCTTTCTGTCTTTTCTGTCTTCTCCATGGCCGTAATTATCTGATTAGTAAGCTCTAAAGGTACTAAAAATTCTTCAAAAGATATACGGTTAACGTCGGAAAGATATCGGGTTAACGCAACAAAGTTATCTAATAGTTATGCTCGTAACTATTAGATAACTTTTGAGGTGGATCGGGAAGGTTTTTGGACCCTTTTTAGAGGCTGATTTTAGCCATAAGGTGCACGTTGGTGCACAGGTGCACCTTATGCTCCCGTCAGAGCTTTCGATAGACTCCCGGAGCGAGCTTTTCGATCTTTATTCCGTCTGCTTTCTTCAGGTAAATATAGATTGTCCGCTTCTTGATATGAAGGGCTTCCCCTGCTTCCAGAGCTTGTTTGAGCGTAAAGGTACCGGACAACTTGTCGAGCATAGCCTGCATTGGTTTGGCGATGCGAATCGGCAACATGCCTGTGCGATTGTCCGGCAGAGAGGTGCTGAGCAAGAAACTGTGTTCGATGCAGCAACAGGTGATCTCCATGGCGATGTTAAAATCCATCTCCGTGCAATAAAGAATCGCCTGATAACTTTTGTCTTCTGCTTTGCGCAAGGCGGTGAGGATCATGGCCAGACGAAGTGTCATCACTCCGTGACGTTTGACAATGCTCTTGAAGGTCTTATCGTCTTCCAGACAGACATCTTTCAGCTTCTTACTGTAGGTACGGTTCAGTATTTTCCACTGAATGTCTGTGAGCCGGAAATCTGTAGGGTGCATTTCCAGAAAATCGTAGTCGTTGAGCACTTCTTCTCCATCGTTTTCAAACTGGTCTTCCACGCTGATCTTGGTATAATCAGGGGTCTGATCGACCCAATCTTCGTTGTCGGGAATGGTGAGGAAGAGAATCCGGCTGAAGAGTCCGCTTTTCTTGTTGGGAATCAGTTTACCGAGTTGATCGGGGGTGCCTGACAGTACAAGAGCGAGCTTGGGATGTCGCACCCGGAGGGTCTTGCCGAGTATCCGATAGGAAGCGGAGATGGCTTCATGGTGAAAGGCTTTGCAGAGCTCTGCTTCAAAACTGCCGCAATCCTGCTTGTTGGCAGTAACCAGACTGTTAGCTTCCGCGTCAATCATGGCGCAGCCAACTGTTCCGTTCTGGTCGAGGTGATGGTGCACCATGGACTTACTGATGTTGGCTGGAATTTTCAGCTCTACTTCTTTGGGCTGCTGTGGCTCCGGGATGTCAAACTCTCTGTGTGCCTTGTAAGAGGTATCTTTATCAAACTCCCACCGGTCGTGCTCTTTCTTGTATTTGACCAGGTCTTCTTCGTAGCGGAGTATGAAGCGGTCGTCGAGTTTGTTGAGAAGCTTACCTGCAAATTCCATTTCTCCTTTGCCGCTAGCTGCTTCGGCAAGTAGGAAGAAGAAGAGGTGCGAAGAGTAGGTCTTCGGTCCGTAACGTCCGGTGACTTTCGGTAAACAGGCACTCAAAGCGACCATCGAACTGAGAAGCATGACATCGCGCTGACGTTCGTTTTTGCAGTGACGAATGGCTCGATCCAATCGCAATGGTAAGTTTTCGTATACGAACGTTGGAATGAACGGTGATTTTTTGATAAGGTCTTCATAATCAGGTGTATTATACTCCTCCGGAAGGTCGTTAAACCCCTCTGACGGGAGCATAAGGTGCACTTGTGCAGTACGTGCACCTATTTGGCTTGGCAGAGGGGTATTTTGAAAGGGTTCAAAGGTGCGGTTTTCCTTGAAGGCGGAGGCGATGGCCGTCCGTATTTCGGCAGCGTCAAAATCGGGCGCGCCGAGTGTGCCGGCACAAAAAGTGGCGGTCTCGAACTCGGAAAATCCCTGTTCGTTGGCTTTGAGTCCGAACTTAAACACGAAGGCGTTGCGTGTGCCCGGAGAAAAGGCATTGTACTTGCGAAATTGTTCCATCAAGGCATCCAGTCTGCCACGCTGCGATGGCACGGAGAAGAGGAGGGAGTCCTCTTTATAATAGGCGTCCGGATCATACGAGACAAAGCTGAGGTGGGAGTAATCCTTGCAGGCCGGGTCGCTTTTGATGCCGAGCAGCTGTTCGTAAAAAGCCGAGACAGTCAGGAAAGCAGCGAGGTGTTCCTCTTCGCCGCCATCGGTCGTCACGAGCAGCCGGATGCCATCGCCCGAACAGGTCTTCCAGCAGGCGGTGGTATATTCGCAGGCCCGGCAGAGCTGCAACATGGACTCCAGCAAGTCGGGGTTGACGTGATCGAAATCCTGAAACAACATCCCGTTGTAGGTTTTGAGCTGCACCTTGGCATGCCCTCCTTCAAAAAGTCCCGAGGTGGCAAAAGCCGGCAGCCTCCGTTTGAGCAGATCCGCCTCCTTGGTCTTCCCCTCCGCTTTGAGTCTGCGACAGGTTTCAATGGTCGTCTTCCATTCTTCGCCCCGAATTCGCCGGATGATCTCTTCGATCGTTGTTTCCACCGGCGACTTATCCATCACATTCTTGAATATTGAGACTGCGGGTGCATTTGATTGCTTGTTCATTGGAGATAGATTTTTAGTGTTGCCTCCATAGATTTGGAGCACGGCACAAAGGAACTGTATATATCTGTTAGTATAGGTGTGCTAATTCGTTAAGTTCGCAGTTAAAAACGAACTTGACGAATTAGCACACATATACAACCGATTTTGAGGTCTACATTTACAGAAATTAATTATAAAGTAACAAGTAAGAATGAAAAAGAGTACAAGAACGGCTAGTAAAGCAGAAGAGGCAGAAGAGAATGTGAGAGCAAACTACACACATGAAGATTATCGTATTGAAACGCTTGTGAGGATTGGGAAGATCACTGTGAAAGTGGGGGATGCTTTTAAAGGATTTCAGACAGAGGGAATGAGTGATGAGGAGAAAACAATCTTCATGTGGATTCAAAATTTCCGGATTTGCAGACTCCTTCTCTTTCCTTCATTGAAAGAGATGGCTGACCCGAAAGTGGCTTCTATGTCTTCCATCAAATCTTTTGAGGGAGGAAGACCTGTGAGGTATGACACTGCAATTTTGATGATGCTTCATCTATTTTCTGAGAAAGGGTGTGAATCGAGTCTGCACGAAGCGATGGAACTGATTACTTTTGCAAAACTCGCAAAATGTAATGTAGATATTATATTGAGTCAAGATGGCACGAATCGAAGGGCTTCAAAACCGACCAGGATTTTCTGCATCAACAAGAATGAAAATAACACGAATACGGAGGAACAGGATGAGGAGGGTCAGTATTGGGATGAACAAGATGAGGACAAACAGGATGGGGAGAAACAGAGTGCAGTTAAACAAGACGAGAAAAATGTCCCTACTGTCCGGAGAAAGAAACCGGGTCCGAAACCTTTACTATAAGGAGCTTTCATATTAAAACAAAAGCTTATCAGCGCTTCCGGTGATACGTTTCAGTTGATCAAAGATCTTCAGGCGTTAGTAGCTCAAGAAACGGAGAAAAGGAAAGCGGAAAAGAAAGAGCAAAAACAACAAGAGTAATAAACCAGAAGCAGCCTTCGGGCTGCTTCTGGTTTTACACGCATGTAATCGAAAATAGTTTACAAAAAACAGCCAGTCATATTGATAAATTTTAGAATTATGATTACGTTTGTGATATATAATTAAATAATTTTTTTTATCTTTGAAGCGGAAATTTAGAAACAGTTATGAAAGCATCGAAAATCACACACCGAAATGAAGCACGAATCCGCAAAGTGTCTATACATTCTTTGCGACACATTGCTTGAAAATGGAACAAGACCTTCGTTACATACAAAGGTTACAGATACACACATCACAAGGGTTTTGATCAAATTAAAAATCCGTTGGATAAATTAGAAATTGATTAATTTATGACTCAGAAAAGAACTTTGCAAAAATGAATAAAATGGATAGGTGTAACTGTTGGCTATTTTAGTCACTTTTATAAAAAACTAAATATCAATACATTAAACAAAAAGCACAATCAACTATAGTCGAAATAGGTGTAACACAGTTACACCTACTCAGATGTTAGCAGTAAGTTTTAAAAAATATATATGGGTGAATCCAAGCTTAGTCAGGAAATTATATCATTAAGTGTCGCTGACACTTGGGAAGTTGCAAAAAGCGAATGGGAATTAAGCGAAATATATTTCTCAGACGGATCTGATACATGTTTATGTGGACATTATCCAATTATAGAGTTATGCGAAATTAGAAACAAGAAGAATCAGAAAATTACAATTGTTGGTAATTGCTGCGTGAATAAATTTATGGGGCTACCCTCAAAAAAAATATTTCAGGCAGTAAAAAGGATACGAAAAGACAGTAAGAAAAGTTTAAATAGCGAAGCTATTGATTTGGCGTACTCAAAAGACTGGATTAATAAATGGGAGTATGATTTTTATACTGACACATTAAGAAAACGACTTTTGACTGAACAACAAGGGTTGAAAAGAAAACAAATAAACGACAAAATATTATTTAAAATAAACAAGGATAGAAAATGAATAAATCACATGAAATAGCAAAAATTCAGAATGTATTGCAAATACCTGTTAATGACATTGCTTTTAATTCAAGCAACGTAGAAATTATTTCTGGAAATAATAATATTGGAGCAATTCCCTTTTACGATTTAGCTGGGATTTACACATATGAGAATTCTACTGAAGTCATAAATTGGCTTAAATGGGATATGGTATACCAACAAAACGCAATCGAGATTAACAGTTTGGTAGTTGAAAAAACTAAGTCGAGTGAGATTGTTATAAGTTTAGGAACATTTAGACACTTATATATTAAAGACAAAGCTGGCAATTTCTTGGCGACGATTAGTTGTGTTTATGACGCAAATGGTTGGAATATTCACGAAGAAGTATAACGTATAAAAAACCTGCTGCTAATACACGCCTATGTTCATTAGCTGGCTGACGTGCATTTAGCAGTTTTTGCACCCGCATTCACCCTGTCGCTGGGCGACAGCGAATGCTCCCGCAAATCGCCAAATGCCCATAGCCTCGGTCGTTATGGGCAATTGTGAGAAAAAAAGACATTGCTCGTATGCTGACTTTGAATGATAATAATTCTTTAGCAAACATATTTATAAAAGACAAACGAAAATGTGATGGATAAAATTAAAATTGAATATATTGAAACTTTACTGCAGAAGAGAAGCGATTTACTTGATATTGATAATCCGTATAACATTATTATCCATTGTATATTAAATAGTATTGACCTAATAGAGTTAATTTATTTTTATCTTCCTTTATCTGATTCAGAATTAAAAAAATCTATTGAATCGAATATCTATAAACGGGTTTCATCAACAGTGAATGCTGAAAGTTTGTATGATAGATTATACAAAAACTTACGAAAGACAAACTATAATCAAAGACAACGAATTCGTAAAATACTTAGGTATTTACTCCCCTCACTTGATAATGTTTATAAAAGGAATTTTTTTAATTTTTTCTATTATTCAGAGTATTCAAATGATAAGTCTTCAGCATTAAAAATTTGTGGTGAGATTTGGGATGATGATTTGAGTACTCTGATATTTAATGATTATTTGAAAACAAAGAAAGAAATATATTTAACAGTATTTCTTGAGTATGGCATGATAGAAACGTTGCTACCTCATCTTGAAAAGATTTGGAAACAAAAACCGAGCGATTATTTGAAGAACAAAATTATTAGATTATTATGCAAAAATCATATTGACCAATTTGAGTTCCTTAGACAAATTGAACCGGAAAAATATCTATGGGCTATTAGTATGTCTGACAAAGAATTTAATGATGAAATTCTTATAGATTGTTTAAATGATATAAGAGAAAAATTAAAACCACTTGGAATTTTGAGCCTTAGCCATATGAATAAGTGGAATTTGATTGAAAATGAAATAAAAAAATACGTTTACTAACATTTACACGAGTTCTTCGCCCGTCCACTTGGATATGTTTATGATTAAATGCGAAAAGAATGGCACTGGTTTGTGGCATTACAAGATCCGTCAATCAGCGTGAACTTTGTAAATATAATAAATTTGGAAGAACGGGGACTATCCATCTGAGTGCAAACTTGGAACAGGAGGGGGCAGAATGTTAGAGATAAAATAATCGTTGTTATGGATATGGAAAAAAAATGGATTGAGATAATTTCTGATAATTGGTCTCAAATAGCAGTAATATTAGGTATTGTCGGGTATGTAATAGAGAAACTAACTGTTTTCTTTTTAAAAAAGAAAGAAATTACATTTTCGAGATTACAGGAAAATAAAATATTAGAGATCAGGATATTTTATAAAAGTTACCAAACATTAAATATAGCTCTATTGACATATTTGGAACAAATGTTACAAGAGAAAGACCATAAGACATTTGAAAAAAATATAGAAGCTAAATATATTGAGTCGATAAATGATGTTTATGATACGTTTAGAAATGATATCCAGAATCAATTTCTTGATTTTAAATATAATGCAATGACAGTTAAATTATTCCTTGATAATGAGGATCTAAGTATCATTGATGAAATTAGTGATACATTTGTCTCAATTAGAAAAAAGCTGGATACTTATCGTTCAAATAATGAATTGTCAAATACATCTGAAGGATGGGAGAGTTTGGTAATAATAAGGGATGATGATATTTCAAAAAGACTTCCAGAGCTAATAAAGAAGATTGAATCAAGCCTTAGACAAAGTTTTAAATTAAAATAATGACTGCAGCCAACATATCCCCTCTACCGCGCGATTGTATCTCGTGAGTTTAGAACAAACAGGATCGAAAGCAAAATGAAATTACCACACGATATATACATTTATGGCAGGAACGACAACTTTGATATAATTTATTTCTACTATGGAATTATTGGACAGTTTAATTGATTCTTTTACATCGGAAGCCATAGCGGCTCCTAAACTCTTTGCTGACTTATCTAAAGTTGAAGAATATATTGCAGAAACCTATAAGAACAGATCTTTTGTAGAGTTGATTCAAAATGCTGATGATGCAACATCAACATCATTTGGAATTCATCAAACAAGTTTTGGTTTTGTAGTTTGTAATAATGGCAGAGTTTTTAATGATACAGATTTAGAAACACTTTGTCGCAGCGGTTCATCTAACAAACAAAGAGGTGGTAATACAATTGGATATAGGGGAATAGGCTTTAAATCAGTTGTAGGCTTAGCGAAGCAAATAATTCTGTTAAGCGGTGATTTTCAAATTTGTTTTGATAAGATCAAAACTCAACAATTACTACATGTCAATAATGCTCCAACAATTAGAATCCCGCATAAGACAAATCTACTAAGCACTCAATATCAAAATGAAATAAGCTCATTGAAGTTAAAATATGGATATACCACCATATTTGCTTTTGTAGATGTGAATATGGAAGTTCTCAACTCTGAAATTTCACGTTTTGATTATAGTTGCCTGTTATTTCTGAATCATATATTGAACGTAAATATCGAAACAGCCCAAAAAACTTCATTTATCAGACTTGACCGAAAAGAGGAAAATGATAATCAAGTGAAAATAGAAGCTCAAGAAAATGATAGTATAATTGCAGAATGGGTATTATTCCGTTCAGAACAGAGTGCCAAAGACATTGTTGCGTTCAAATTTAAAGATAATAGTATTATTCCAGCCATAGGCAGTGAGTCTGTAATACATTCATTTATGCCATCTATTGAATTTACTGGCGCATTCATAAAAATAAATGGCGATTTCAGTACTGATCCATCAAGGAAAAGTATTGATATAGATGTTCATTCAAACAATGCGATAAAAAATTGTGCTTATACAGCAGCACATTTAATAATAAATGTGCTACTTGGAAAACAAGATATTAAAGGAATCTTCAGTCCATTTATAGATACGTTTACAGAAACTCAATCATTTGCAGGTAAAATATTTATTAAACAAATAGTTACTTTATTGCAATCAAGTAAAGAATTAAGCATAGAGAAGTTCAGACTTTGTCCCAAATGGTTGCCGTATGAAGATTTTGAATTTTTAGGTACAAACAACTTTAATAAAGTCAGCAAGGAGTTTGTTACTAATTATCCTGAAAGCATTAGCTATTTGGAAAGTCTGGGCGTTCAAACTCTGTCTCTCAATGAGGCATTAAAGTATGTCAATGGGACAAAACTCTCTAATATAGGAGCAACTCAGATCATATCTAAAATCATATCGCAATACTATTTTGATATGACAGCTGAGAATGTCTCTTTTTTAAAAGGGTTAACCCTCTTCCCTATTAAAAATAAATCTGGATTATATTCTATTTGTGAGTTTTCCAAGTTATCCGATTTAGAGGATAACTGTTTGAAATTAATTTCTGACGAAAATGAATACAGTGAGCTTTCTTCCTTTTTTAAGAAACTTGGAATAAAACTGCCTAAAGAATCAACAGAAATACCCCTTGGAAAGGTTCAAATTGCGTTTAATGATACATCTATATTATCTTCACCAATCAATAGATCAACTTTGTTTATCAAGACACCGCAAATACAACATTGGAGAAGTTCAGAGCAAAATTTAATTGAATATTTGAAATGCTTACAGGATGTGGAGCGTGCTATTGATGTAGCCAGTGCAAATTTAGGGTATGATATTGAGGTCATGTTCAATAATGGGAAGCGTATTTATATTGAAGTGAAATCTGTCTCCTATTTTGGGGAACCTTTCAAAATGACAAACAATGAATACTCGACAGCCCATAACTATCAAGATCAATATTACTTAGCATTAGTTGTGAATGGCACTGACTTTCAGGTTATGTTTATACATAATCCTATTTTAAATATTAAACTGGATAAGCAATGCGAGCGTTGGAGCTGGGTATGTAATAACGTGGAAAACAAAGTAATTTCAACAGAAGATCTCCTAAATTATAACATAAACTAGTATTGTATGGAAAGAATTTCTATAAATGAAGCCATTTCAAGTGGTGAGTGGTTTCAATATGAAGAAGCTGAAGTAACAATGAAATTAAAACTATTATCTATCAGAGAAGTACAATTAGAAGAAATTGGCGATATAGACATGGTTGATAAAAGTATCCCACTTCGTAATGGCAGATTATTATTATTATCCATGGAATTGATCAATCTTTCAAAAGAAGAACAGTTTTCCCCCAATTTAGAACTAATTGATCAAGAAGGTTATAAGTTTCATGATTTGACAGATAATTATTTAACAACTTCATCTGATTTAGCAGATAGATACTCTCTCTACGTTAAATTATTACCTAAATTTAAATATAAAGTGGACTTTTTATTTGTAGTTCCTGTAGAGGATACTCAGTATTTTATTGGAGCAAGATTTGGAACGATAAAAAGGATTTGATTAATTTCTCCGGCTTGTTCGAGTTTGTAATTCGAGCGTATGCCAAGCGGTAGAGCAAATCGGAAGAGAAGAGCTAATATAAAAATTATGAAAACAGACGGTGAAACAAATACTCTTCGCATAGAAAATGAAGAAAAAAAAACGAAAGAAAACACCTACCAATAACACATTACTATACTAACTTGCTGGATCAATTGTATTTAGGAGTATTTTCACCCGCTTTCACTTTATCGCTTTGCGAAAGTTAAGCTCCCGCAATCAGCAGGTTCGCTTAGCCTCGGTCGTTATTTGCAATTTTGCCTAGTCATCAAACCAGAATAATTACCTAACATTTCAAGTAAGAAAATGATAAATAATCTAAAACATCAATTCCCTGTTGACCTTATGAATTCCTATGAGACTTTGAGGAGCTTACGAGAGAGTAAAACAGAATGGCGATACAAGTTTATGAATGAAATTGAGTATTCTAAAATCCAGGAACATGAATTTGAAGCGAATATTTACTGGTCAGAAATGTTATTTAGAATCCATATAATAGTTCTGGTCTCTAGCTTTAAAACACTTCGATGGATTGAAGCAATGGACAACAATTCCAGTAATTATTATGGTTTTTGCTCTTCATTGAGGGGATTGATTGAATCTGTGGCAGATACCTTTTATACATTAAGAAATATTCCGCTCACTATCGCTAGAGACTTTGTTGTAATAAAAAAACAAATCAATGAGAATTCAGGCGTACTAATCACGCATGGTAAACTTGAGTCTGAACTCTTGCATTACATACAAGCGACAAAACTAGATAAGTCTCAGAAAGATATCTGCCCTAAGAGTTTCAACTCAAAGCAAATACGGGAATATTTAGATTCTGTAGATGATCCCCAAATTATTAGCCTATATAGCTTTTTATGCGGAATTTCACATCCTGCATTCGAATCGAACCAAATTTTTTTGTTTTCTGAGAAGGGAGATACAATTGTTTGCAACGATAGTTTTGCTTTAGAATCTGGCCTGATTGATGCTGTAATTGAAAAAAATAGCAAAACGATCTCAAATCTATTTCGAATATATATGAATAATCTTGTTTCAGTAATTTTATTGCTGAACGAGTTTAAGATTGATAAAATATGTTTTGACATAAGCATCGAAAATGAATTTAAGAAAAATGAGATTTGGAAAGAAATAAGTGAATATATGGCTGAGTCTGAAATAAAATACAAGAATGCGCTTCAACTTGGGAAATACGAATAGTGTTTAATACAAAGCCGGCGATATGAAAATATAAAAAAAACGGCACATAACAACGCATAATAAATAATTGCCTTATGTCAATAAAATCAAGGGCTGTAGCCCACATCAACTTAGTGGGGTTTGAAAGTTTTGAAGCCCGCACTCGGCAACTATTCATATGCAAACGTTGGGGGTATTTAAAATAAAGAATAATGAACAGATTTGCAATAATAATTGGGGGTTTGTTGATTCACTATTTTACTATTCACAGACAAGAATAAGCAAATAACCTCAAATGGATTTCCTCAAAAAGGGAAACTTGGCAGAGGCCAAAGTCGAGGTTTGGGTTAGATCTTGGTAGAATAGAGCTTGTCGGGTACTTGTCGGGTACTGAACAGTCTTCTTATTCCTCCACCAGTTTATCTCTGTTGACAGTGTTCAGTGCCTCCGGATTGACATACTTACTCAGACTGCATGCTGGTATAGCTTTCAAACCTTCGATAGCGGCGATGCAGTCTAAGATCGCACCTTTATATAAGGTGTGCACAGCATCGGCGAAATAGGGGGCGGCTGCTTCCTGACCCATTGCTTCATACTTACGGGCAATGATGTCATTCATATCGAAATAAAAGACCCCTTCCTGTTCGGCGACTTGTTTGGTCCATAATCCATAGGTGCTGTCGCAACGGATCATGAGATTGCGGGTCGATTTGTTGTTGAGATTGCGGGTGGTCAGACCTTCAATGATGTTTTTATTGCCTGTCCATCTGTTGCCCGGAGTGTGGGAGAGGGCTATCACGATTGCACCTTTTGCTTTTGCCTCGCGGATATACTGACGCATGTAATGTCCAAAAGTATAGACTGTCTCTTCTTGTCCGGTAGCTTCCATAACTACAGTCTGTGACTCTTCACCAATACCCTTCAGAGAAGCGCGGGCACGACCTGTGTTCAGCGGTCCACCATCATTGTGTCCAAACTGTACCATCAGATAATCACCTTTTCGGATACCTGAAAGCACATTTGCCCACAAGCCCTGCGTAATAAAGGTGCGGCTGCTTCGTCCTCCAAGCGCATGGTTTTCCACAGAGATCTGATTGTCGTAAAAGAACTTTCCGAAGAATGTACCCCATCCCCACATCTTTCCTTCACCGGTACCTGTACCGTTTTTCATGGTAGAGTCACCAATGAGAAATAACACCGGAGCAGATTCACTTTTGCGCGATTTGCCGGCTTTAAACTGATCCGGACGTTTGGTTGGGTCAGCGATGACATGATTGGCAGCATTGCCGCCAGGAGCTTCTTTTTCATCTTTCACTTGTGCATGAAGGGGGATAATCCCCATAAGCAGCAATACGATTACCGCACTGAAAATTCTTTTCATGGTCTTCTGTTTTATTTTTTTTTGATTTTACTCCCTCTGAACGTTCCTTTTAAGTCTGCTCCAAAATAGAATCCGAGCTGAGTCGGCTGGTTATAGGCTACATTCTGATTAGCTATACTGATGCGATACACAGGATCTTCCAGAAATGTGTGAAAGCGATAAGGTGTAGCGATAGTTGTCACATAGACTCTCAGTTCGCTGTTATCCTTGGTACGCCAGAGCACTTCTTCACGCCAGTCGCCGATGATATCGCACGCCAGACAGGGATTGGATTTGCTGCC
>Ga0209430_1002335_pt1 | contig 12332 bp, 9 predicted proteins | sample BarGraIncub1133A_FD_184504 | JGI IMG/M metagenome (GOLD analysis project Ga0209430, IMG submission 184504) | Arctic peat soil microbial communities from Barrow, Alaska - Barrow Graham LP Incubations 11-33A (SPAdes) (version 2) | ecosystem: Environmental > Terrestrial > Soil > Wetlands > Peat... | reverse complement strand
GATGCTATTTCATACTTCATATTCTCAAATGCTGATTTGTTACTTGACATAATTTTGTTCCTCCTAATAATTTTTCACCGTATTTCACTAAATCTTAGTGATGTTCATCGGTGTACTAATATAATTTGCATTATTAAAAAAAATATTACGGTAATATTTTCCTGTCTAGGTAAACTCGAATTTTCTTAAATAAACAGTAAAAAAAAGTGGCGGTAATTACCGCCACTTGGGTAGTGATTAGTGCTCCCTTACTGTCTCTGATTCCCTAAACAATAGGCTTATGCTATACAAACCAGCAAGACCTACTATAGTAAATATTGTTCTTGTGATGAGCGAGGTAGCCCCAAACATTGATCCAACTAAATCATATCGGAACAAGCCTATAGAAAGCCAGTTCAGAGCCCCAATGATTATAACTACTAATGATACTCTATCCAAAGGTGTTCTCATGGTCACAACTTCCTCTCTTTTTTTTAGTTTTACGTAAAACTTCCCATATTAAAGAAATTTATAACGTAAACATATATTTGATTTCAGTTATATTATAATAAATGTAAACAATTTTTATCCTACTAAAAAAATACCATATTAGTATAAAACTTATACTTTTAAAAAATAAAATAACCGCACTTCCTTTTTACGAGAAATGCGGTGTATTTAAATAACCATCTGCTTTCACAGGCAGTTAGTACTGATATATGATGTTATATATTTTTTCAATAGTAGAGAACCTTCTATTTTTGCAAGCCACAATCAGGGTTAAGGCAGTTTATATTTTAAAATTATTCTGATTAGGCAACAATATAAACAAATGATTTACTGATGTGTTCTTACTTTAGTATAATATGAAATACAAAAATTATGTGTGATATCAAAATTAACAAATAGAAAAATATTTTAAACGATAAAGAGAATTCGTACAGTATATTAGTAGTTTAAGAAATGGAGAACAAACCTTGAAACCAGTTCAAATACCAAATTTGCCAATGGATGATGTGACCACTGTAATAATTGATGGGAGAGCGACCCCAAAAATTAAAGAAATGCTGATGCAACGGAACGTTTCAATTATTTCAACGTTGGCACATCCAGATGTGTATCCAGCAGTAGCATATCACCCAGATATTATGTTTCATCACATCGAAGGTAATATAATTGTGTATGCTCCAAATACCCCGGAATCCCTGATAAACTTACTCTGCGAAATGGGCTTTGATATGAAAAGAGGAGATACTTTGCTGGGAAATAAATATCCTCTTACAATTGCCTATAATGTAGCACGAATTGGAAACTATGCATTTCATAATACAAAATATACTGATCCCGTTATAAAAGAGTTACTTTTTAAAAGAGGTATTGAGCTGGTACACGTTAACCAAGGATATTCAAAATGTTTAATCTGTGTTGTAGACCAAAACAGTATAATTACCTCTGATTTGGAAATTTGTAAAAAAGCGACTGCAGTAGGTATAGATGTATTGCTAATAGAACAGGATAATTCAATAATGCTCGAGCCTTTTGACATGGGCTTTCTCGGAGGAGCAACCGGCCTAATTGGAAAAAATAAGCTTGCATTTGCAGGTGATTTGGGTTTTCATAAAAATTCCAAAGAAATATTATGCTTTTTAAGTTTAAAATCTGTGGACGTGGTTATGCTTAATGATGAAAGACTAATAGATTTAGGAACCATAATTCCTATAATACAGACTTAAAGGCTTAAAGGCATAAATTACTTTAAGTATGAAGAAATAATCTTTAACGTGTAGTACCTATGAAAATTGCAATGCATATAATGTAGCATAACTTGAAGGCGGAGCATTCAGACAGACTTGTTGGAAGGTAAGTAAATTTTAAATATTTAACTATAATTTGGCATAAACTGTAAAAACGCTCACTGCATACAACATTTTACCGAAACATATACTACACTCGAAGGGAAGTGAAGTTGATGCAGTATCAGTATCTCTCAATAGGAGTTAACGATAGCGCAGAAAACATAGTACAACAAATAGATAAGGAACTTCAGCAACTAAAAGAAGAAAAAATAAATTACTCAATAAAAGAGGTTGATTTTGAGGGTGCAATTTCTGTAGTGTGCAATATAGAAGAAGATTCATCTGTTGAAAAATCCAATCAATATGAGCTACTTAAATTCCATGTGTCAAATGCTCTTGCTGACCATGTTATACAACAATATGAAGTAAAACTGTTAACTAGAATAATAAATAGCAACTATGGATATTTCAATGCATCTGAAAAGAAAGAAATATTGCGTATTTCTCTTAAAATAATTCAGAATGATGATAAAGTATTTTTTAATACTCTATTTCAAATAAGACGAAGAAATATGATTGTCAAAAAACTTATGGAATACTTTGAAGGTTCTAGCAATATAATTTTAGACGGTTTTGTAAATTTCAGACTAAAGGATTATATAAAGGAACTTGAGGATATTATTGATAATGCGGTGGATGATTTTCTTATTGAAAGAGAGTATAAAGAGTTTATAAGGCTTCTCAGATATTTTGTAGAAATACAAGACTCTAAATTTAATTTTGTACATGTGATAATGCAATATGATAACAAATATATCCTGCTCGATGAAAAAAGGCAAGAAATTACTAATGACTGCATACAGGAATTTGTGCCTGATATACCAGAAACAGAGATAAATCATGATGACCTGCTTGTGAGCTCTCTGATAACAATTGCTCCTAAAAGTATAATAATCCATAATTGGGAGAGGTTCAAAAATCAAAAGCTGCTTGATACCATAAAGAATGTTTTTTCTGGCAAGGTCGTTCTGTGTAGTGGATGCAATATTTGTGAATATAGTTTTGCAAAATCTGACAGGAAAGAATAAAGTTTTTAGTCCTATAAAAGATAGTAAATAATTACTATCTTTTTTATTATAATATATATTGACAAAAAGGTCGTATGTAAATACAATATATTGTGTAATTACAATATATTGTATTAAAAACAGATAAACCACTTTATATTTTTTATACAATTGATATAAAGTAATTTATACTTAACTAAAGACAAAAATAACGATTTACTACAGAAAAATTTTATAAATACAAAAGATTAATGTCCGGGAAAAAGAAAAGAGAGTCTTATGACTCTCTTTTTCCCTATACAAAGATTGAATTATATAATAAACTTGAAGAAACATGTAAATAATTCTGATTAAAGAACAAATAAGTAACCCCTCCCCAAATGGGAAGTTATCGTTTGATTGTTCCTAAAGATCAAAATTGTTTTTTAGGAGGTGTACTCTTTGAAAGTTATAGGATTTGTTGGACCGAGTGGCACGGGTAAAAGTCATAGGGCCTCATGGGTTGCAAGAGAGCACGGCACTGACTTTATAATAGATGATGGGTTGCTTATAAAGGGTAACCAGATAATTGCTGGTGTTTCAGCTAAGAGAGAAATTACAAAAATTGCTTCTATAAAAAGAGCCTTGTTTACTGATAAAAAACATACAGAGGATGTAGTGAATACTCTAAAAACTTATGATACCCAAATTCTATTGATTATTGGGACATCAGACGGAATGGTAGAGGCAATAGCGGAGAGGCTTGGAATAGGTTCCATTGATGAAAAGGTTTATATAACAGATGTGGCCAGTGAATATGAGATTAAGCAGGCTTTGTCTACAAGAAGAGAACAGGGAAAGCATGTAATTCCTGTTCCTACCTTTGAAATCAAAAAGGATTTTTCAGGTTATTTTTTGGATCCTCTCCAGATATTCAGGAGAAAAGGAAAGGGCAGTTATCAGCTAGTAGGTGAAAAATCTGTTGTACGTCCAACCTTTAGCTATATGGGAAATTACACCATATCTGATTATACAATATATCAGATAGTGGAGTTTGTGACCTCGAATATTGAAGGAGTATCTAAAATATCAAGGTTTAGAGCAGAAAACAGACCAGATGGTATATATATAGAAATGGATTTGGTGCTTATCTATGGCTGTTTGATAAAGCAACTTCTCAGAGAGGTTCAAGAGAAGGTAAGTGAGCAAATAAAACACCTAACAGCGCTTAATATAAGAAGAATGAATGTAGTAGCAAAAAGCTTGGTTATGGAGAATAAGAAGCCATAGGTTGATTCAGATGAAGGAAAAATCAAATGTAAATATTTGTATTTTTATAGTAAAGTGCTTTACATTATTGTTAATATAAGTGATATAATCGATGATAATTAGATAAAAGTGAAACCTTTAATAATAAGGCAGATCATGAAATGTATTAAACGGGTTATACATTGGGGGCAATAAATGTACAAGTTGATGATAGTTGATGATGAAGAAGAAGTTAGAAAACGCATTATGGAAGAAATAGCTTGGGAAGATTATGGATTTATTGTTGTTGGGGAAGCAGAAAACGGAAAAGATGCAATAGAGCTCGCAGAGATTGTTATCCCAGATGTTGTTGTTACTGATATAAAAATGCCTTATATGGATGGACTTCAACTTTCGAAACATTTGAAGGACATATTTCCTACAGTAAAAATATTGATTCTTACTGGCTTCGATGAATTTGAATTTGCTCAACAAGCATTAAAATTGCATGTGGATGAGTACATATTAAAGCCTGTTCTCTCAAATGAACTGATTGAGGTACTTATTAAAATTAAAAAACAAATTGATGAGGAAACTGCTCAAAGAGAAGATATTTCTGCACTTCAAGATTTATTTAGAAGGAGTCTACCTATCTTGAAGGAGAAATTTTTAGCATCGCTTTTAACAAAAAAGATGGCTCATGATGAATTAGAAGAAAAATCACATAATTATGAAATAGATTTACAAGGACATAGCTTCATAGTTTCAGTAATAAGTATTGACAACAATATTTCAATATTGGAAGATGTACAAAATCCTGAAAAAATTGAATTGAGTAGAACCTTAAAATATTCTCCGGATACAGAACTGAAATTATTTGCTGTTTTTAATATTGCGGAGGAAATTGTAATTAAATATGGAATGGGAATTGTATTTATGAATAATAATAATATAGTTGTTATTTCCAAATGCCCAGAAGTTGATGAAGGTAACATAGTTAATAAGACGTTACACATGCTTGAAGAGATACGTATGAATATTGAAAAATATTTGAAATTTACTGTAACCATAGGTAAGGGTACTATATGCTATGATATAACAAATATAAGTTATTCATACAATGATGCAGTTCTGGCTCTTGATTATAAGGCGATCTTAGGAAATAACAGAGTTATCTGTATAGAGGATTTTGAAAGCAATACTGAAAAAATAGGTTTTGATGAGCTTAAAGAACAGGCTTTGATTCGTTGCATAAAAGTTGGTACTGTAAGTGAAATAAGAGATATTATTAGAGATTTATTCAGTGATTTTGAGGATTCCAGAATTTCTATAAAGTACTACCAAATATATTTATTAGAGTTGATCATAACTATCTTGAAATCGACAAAGGGAGCAGACATAGAACTTGATGATGTTTTTGGAACAAATTCCACAATGTTAAATGAAATATTAAAATTTAATAATATTTTTGAAGCTAAGGAATGGTTTACAGGTCTATGCATTCGCATAATGGACTATATCTCTTATGACAGGCAAAATTCATGCCATACAATTGTTGAAAGGTCAAAAGAATTTATAACCAATAATTATCACCAAAGTGGCATGACCCTTAATAAAATGTCTGATTATCTACACATTAGTTCTGGCTACTTTAGTAGCATATTCAAAAAAGAAACAAAGATAACATTTCTCAATTATCTTACACAGATAAGAATGGAAGCAGCTAAAGAATTGCTTAGAACCACTGACTTTATGGCTTTTGAAATTGCTGATAAGGTTGGATTTTCAGAACCTTACTACTTCAGTTACTGTTTTAAAAAACATTTAGGAATTACTCCAAAACAATACCGAAATAGTTCAAGGGTAGAATAGAATTTAAAGTTATCATTAGGCATATTTAGTATGTAATTAATATAATACAAATAAGGTCATTTTATTATGGAGGCATTTTATGAGAGGTTTAAAGACTATTGTGCTGTTTGTAATGATTGTTGGGATTTTTATTTTACTTTTAGGTTGTAAAATCAGCAATAAGAAAACTGCCTTAGAATCTACAAAAGATACAGATACTCCAAATAACAAAATTGTTATAGGGATAACTCTTCAGGATATTTCAAATGAATTTATTACAATGCTTAATGATGCTTTACAAGAGAAAGCAAAGGGATATCCAGATGTAGAGCTGATAATAAATGATGCGGAGGCAAAACCTGATAAACAAGTAGCTCAAATGGAAAGCTTTATAACGCAAAGAGTGAATGCAATTATTTTAAATCCTATAGATGCCAATGCACTAATACCTTCAGTGGAGAGTGCAATAAAATCTGGTATACCAGTTATTACGATGAGCTCAGATATTTCTAAAGATGTGGGACAAGTTTGGTCTGGTTCTGAAAATTATTATGCTGGGAAAATTGAGGCCGAATACATAGTGAAAAAGTTAAAGGGAAAAGGGAACATTGCAATTCTCCGCGGACCAATAGGGCACCTTGCTGAAATTGACAGATATAAAGGTTACATAGATATCCTTGAACAATATCCATCCATTAGCATAGTATACGATCAAACAGCAAATTGGCAGAGGGAACAAGCTATGGCAATTATGGAGAATTGGTTGCAATCAGGTAAACAAATAGATGCTGTGCTTTCACAAAATGATGCGATGATGCTCGGCGCATTGAAAGCCATCGAAGATTCAGGAAAACAGGGCAAAATTATTACAGCTGGTATTGATGCAATAGAGGAGGCCCTTGATGCGATAAAAGGAGGCAGACTTGATGCTACTTGTTTTCAAGATTCAAAGGGTCAGGCTTTTGCGGCGGTTGAAATGGCTATAAAAGCTTCAAAAGGAGAGAAAATCCAAGCTAATATAATTCCATTTGAGCTTGTTACCAAGAATAATGTTAATAGCTATTATGACAGGATTAGATTTAAGTAATGTACTAATTATTACTGAAGAGGAGCAAATATGGAAACTGCTGATACTAAAAATGTTAATGAGGGATATGGTAACAGGAAAAGACAGCACTTCAATATTAGCAGGAAACTATTGATAGGATTTACTGCTATTATTCTCATTATGTCCAGTGTTGCCGCATATCCTATGCTAGCTTACAACAGTCCAATTAAGAAGCTAAATACAATTATGGATAATATTACACTTGCAAATGATACTCTGACAGTATGTTTTGATCTCCAAAAACTACTGAAGGATGTTTTAAGAGATTATACAAGAGATAAAGGGGTTATTAATGATAAGAATGTCAGGACTGCTTATAATAAAAGTATTGAAGAAATAAAAGAAAATATAGAGATGATAAGACAAAATCATATTAGCTTTAATATGAATAATAGTAATCCTGCTTCAAAAAGCATGGAAACATTTTCAAGAATGCTTGATACATATATCAGCAAAGCAAATGTTATAATGAAGCAGGATAATAAGGTATCTGTGGGGGAGAGAAGTAGCAGCTACGAAACGTTGCTTGTCTATAAAGATGCTGTAGAACGGGGGGATAAAGATTTTATCGCTGCCGAGATAGAATTTAGTAAAACGGTTCGAGGTGAAATTTCAACTTTAGCACGCAATATAGCAATGACATCATTAATTGTACTGATTACCTTGGTTGCGATATGTGCAATTATTGCAATCCTTGTATCAAGAAGTATTTCAGTCCCAATAAAAAAGATTACATACATGGTTGGTAAGATAGCAGAAGGTGATTTAGAGGTTGAACGCATTGAGATTAAATCTCATGATGAATTGAGAAGGCTTGGGGATTTTTTTAATTTGATGGTTGTTCGTTTAAAGCAATTGATGGAGCAGATTGTACATGAGCAAGAAGCAAAAAGGAAAAGTGAATTTGAGGTACTTCAAGCACAAATTAACCCCCATTTCTTATATAATACACTGGATTCTGTTGTTAGAATGATAGGTAAAGGCAAAAACGAAGATGCAATTATAATGATAGCATCACTTTCAAAACTATTTAGGATAAGTCTCAGCAGAGGGAAGAGTATTATTACAATTAAAGATGAGTTAGAACATGTAAAAAACTATCTTAGTATCCAAAAAGTAAGATATAAAAATAGATTTGAATTTGAGATATCAGCGATAGAAGAAGTTTTGCAGTTCAAAACGCTAAAGCTGATATTGCAACCGATTATTGAAAATTCAATTCAACATGGAATTGAGTATTCATTGGATAAGGGTTTAATACAGGTTACAGCAAAGATTGAGGATAATAAAGTTCTACTTCAGGTTATAGATAATGGAGTAGGAATTTCTCCTAATATATTGAAGGATATATTTACAGGAGATCTAAAAAGTGAGAGCGGTTCAGGTGTTGCCTTGAAAAATGTAAACGATAGGATAAAGCTCTATTTTGGCAGTGAATATGGTATGCAGGTTGAGAGCGAGCTCGAAGTAGGGACAACAGTTAAGGTTTGGATACCTATTATAAATGAAATTGCTTGACGTTTTATTTATAATAGGTATCGATCTAAAATTATAAATAAGACCCCAAAATAGACTCAAGTATATATTTGGGGTCTTATTTTTTTTGCCAAAAGCAAATCAATTATTTCAATTAAACGTGTGAGGATTTTAATATAATACATAGGGATTTTATATTTTAGTTTAAAAGGTGTGGTGATATTATAGTGCCATACATTAACGTTAGTGTCGAAAATAAATCCAAAAAACATTAGGAGGCAATAAAAATGAAGAAACTCATCTCAATTTGTTTGGTGGTTATCATGATTGGTTCGTTGGCTGCATGTGGAGCCAAGCCTACTCCAGCCGCAGATTCTTCGGCTACAACCACAACCGCGACAGACACAGCTACTACAACCGCGACAGAAAATCCTAAAGAGTTGAATGTCGGAGTTCTTGTTTGGAAGTTTGACGATGCTTATGGTTCTACTGTTCGTACTGCAATGACTAAGTATGCAGAGCAGATCGGTACCGAAATGGGCACTAAGATCAAGCTCACAATGCAGGATGCTAACGACAGCATGGCTACACAGAATGATCAGGCCGACATCATGTTCTCGTCCAAACCTGATTTTGTTGTAATCAACTTGTCTGATGTTTCAGCAGGTCAGAGCCTCGCTGACAAGGCGAAGAGTGCAAATGTTCCTATTTTGTTCTACAACAAAGAGCCTACTGATTCAAAAGTTATAACAGCTTCAAACTCTATTTTCGTTGGAACAACTCCACGCGAAGCTGGAGATATGCAAGGTGAAATCCTAGCTGATCTTTATAAGGCTGATGCTAAAGCTATCGACAAGAACGGTGATGGCAAGATTCAATACCTCATGTTCATGGGAGATGCAAGTAATTCAGAAGCGATTGCGCGTTCCAAATATTCGGTAGAAACTGCCGAGAAGAACGGTCTCAAGCTAGAGCAGCTTGGTGAGACACTCGTTTGTAACTGGGATCAGGCTGCTGCGCAGGACGCAATGACTGCTGCTTATGCAAACTACGGCGATAAAATTGAAGTAGTTTTCGCTAACAATGACATGATGGGGCTCGGCGCCATTGCAGCACTCAATGCTGTTAATTACAACACAGGTAAAGAAGGCGATCCCAAAATTACCGTTATCGGTGTTGACGCTGTTGATGCTGCAACCGAAGCTATCAAAAATGGAAAGATGACTGCTACAGTTAAGCAAGACGGCGATGCTATGGGTAAAGCTGTCGTTCAACTCGCTATAAACAAAGCACTTGGCAAGGACTGGTTTGCTGGCAACGACTATAAAATGGCTGATGATGGCTATTCTGTTCGTATACCGTATGCAAAGATTACAAAATAGCATACATAATATTCTAGCAATATAAGCCTCATTGTGAGGCAGATAGATCATAAATATAACGAAGAGGTGCTTGAAAAAGCACAATGATTTCAAGCACCTCTTCATAAATATAAGAGTGGTGATTCTCATGGAGCAGAACTATTTATTAGAAATGATTGATATTGAAAAGCAGTTTCCAGGTATCAAAGCATTAGATGGTGCTCAGCTGAAGCTTAGGGCTGGCACTGTCCATGCGTTGATGGGGGAGAACGGAGCTGGTAAGAGTACGCTGATGAAGTGTCTTTTCGGCATCTACAAAAAAGATGCAGGCACTATCAAAATGAACGGCAAAGAAGTAAATTTTATGAACCCGCGCAATGCTCTAGACAATGGAGTTGCGATGGTGCATCAGGAGCTTAATCAGGTACTTCGCCGTAATGTTATGGAGAATATGTGGTTAGGAAGATTTCCAGGCAAGTATGGTCTAGCTGATCATAAGACTATGTACAACGAAACCAAGAAAATCTTTAAACAATTGGAAATCGACTTTGATCCTAAAGAGTTGGTACTCAATCTCTCGGTCTCACAACGGCAGATGGTGGAGATCGCCAAAGCCGTATCATATAACGCAAAAGTGCTTGTGTTGGATGAACCCACGTCCTCACTGATGGACGAAGAGGTTAGACATCTTTTCATGATTATGAAAAAATTGTGCGAAAATAATGTGGGAATTATTTATATATCTCATAGAATGGATGAAATTCTCAAGATTTCCTCCGAAGTTACAATTATGAGAGATGGACAATGGATAGCTACTAAAGATTCCAATAATCTCAAAACCGATGAGATTATCAAGCTGATGGTAAACCGCGATCTTAAGCATCGTTTCCCGCCCAAGAGCAATAAGATGGGTGAAACTCTGCTAGAAGTTAAAAATTTGTCAGGAAAATACGCGCCTACTTGTTCTGATATCAGTTTTGAATTGCACAAGGGCGAAGTGCTTGGAGTATCAGGTTTGGTTGGTTCGCGGCGCACGGAGTTGCTTTGTACTTTGTTTGGAGTTAATACTCTTGGCAGCGGTGAGGTATTGATGCGTGGCGAAAAGATTCACAATAAAAACGCACAGGCAGCCATTAAAAACGGGTTTGCACTCATTACGGAAGAACGCCGCGCAACAGGCTTATTTCCCGAGATGAGCATCCAGTTTAACTCGATGATTTCAAATTTGAGCGCTTATGCTAAAAGGTTCTTCCTTTCAGGAAAAGATATTAAGAAGGATACAACGTGGGTTATAGACAGCCTCAAAGTAAAGACCCCTAGTCAAAGGACTCATATCAAATATCTATCTGGCGGCAATCAGCAAAAAGTCATTATCGGACGATGGTTGCTTACAGGTCCTCAAGTATTACTACTCGACGAACCTACCCGAGGGATCGACGTCGGCGCAAAATTTGAGATTTATCAGTTGATACTGAATCTTGCGAATCAAGGTAAGAGTGTTGTTATGGTATCCTCCGAAATGCCGGAGTTGCTCGGAATTTGTGACCGCATACTCGTAATGAGTAATGGCCGCTTAGGCGGTATAGTGGAGCGGGGCGTGGATTTTGGAGACATTCCCGGTGAGCAGGAAACTATAATGCGCCTTGCTTCAAAATACGTATAACGAATTGAGGTTATCAATATGGAAAAATCTATAAAAATCAACAATAAAAAAATCGGTGAATTTTTGCTAAATAATGCACTGTATTTCATTCTAGGCATTATCATTATCTCAGTAATTATCATAGAGCCCAGGTTCGCCTCGATTTCTAATATTATCAACATTCTAAAACAATCATCTACAAAGGGTATTTTGGCTCTAGGCTGCGCAGGTTTGATAGTATTAGCAGGAACAGACTTGTCCATCGGCCGAATAGTAGGACTTTCGGCAGCTGTGACGGCTTCACTGGTACAGGCGACATCCTATGCATCAAGAATGTACCCGCAGATCACCGAGCCTGTTAATCTGTTCATCCCGTTCGCACTTGCGATTGCTGTTTCAGTAATATTTAGCCTGATCAATGGTTTCGGTGTTGCCTATCTGCACTTGCATGCATTTATTATCACACTGGGAACGTCGTTGGTTGCCTACGGTATTAACTGTATCTACATAGAGAGTCAGCCTTCTGGTTCGGCACAGGCACTTTCTACCTTTAACCAGGACTTTCTGGACATCGTTAACAATACTGTCAATTTCACTAAGGATATAAAGGTTCCTTATGTAATTTTCTATTTTCTTATCGCGGCAATAATAATGTACTTTGTCTGGAATAAAACCAAGTTTGGCAAAAACATGTTCGCGGTGGGTGGCAATCCTGATGCAGCAGCAGTTTCTGGTGTCAATGTAAACAAGACGATTATGCTGGTATTCATGGTTTCTGGTATCCTATACGGTGTAGCAGCCTTCCTTGAAGCGGCTCGCGTACAG
>Ga0209430_1002334_pt1 | contig 12334 bp, 8 predicted proteins | sample BarGraIncub1133A_FD_184504 | JGI IMG/M metagenome (GOLD analysis project Ga0209430, IMG submission 184504) | Arctic peat soil microbial communities from Barrow, Alaska - Barrow Graham LP Incubations 11-33A (SPAdes) (version 2) | ecosystem: Environmental > Terrestrial > Soil > Wetlands > Peat... | reverse complement strand
GCCGGACATCGCCTATCTTGCCCTGGTCGACCGGCAAGGGATCATCCGCTTTCACACCAATCCCGGCCTCATCGGCCAGCCTATTGCCGGGGCCGCCCAAAATACGCCCCCCGACGGCATCTCGGAACAGCGGGAGCGGCTTGGCACCGGCGAAGAGGTCCATCTCCTGCGGACCGTGATTCACACCGACCACGACGCATATCTCCTGGTACTGGCGTTGCACACCTATCGCGCCGACCAGGTGATCCGTCGGGCCAGAGCTGGCGTATCCGTGGTATCGGCGCTGACCGCGGCCCTCTGGGGGCTGACAGTCCTGCTCCTCTTCATGCAGCGCCGGGAGGAGCGGCATGGCAGGGAGATGCGCCGGCAGGAGGAGATGGCGCGTCTAGGGGAAATGGGCGCGCTCCTGGCCCATGAAATCCGCAACCCGCTGGCCGGTATCAAGGGTTTTGCCCAGCTGGTGGAAAGCGCGGGCGGCATGGAGCAGGCCCGTCACTATGCCGACCGGATCGTCACCCAGTCGCTCAGGCTGGAGGCGCTGGTCGAGGACCTGCTCGCCTTCGCCCGTGACGACCAGGGAGAGCCGCAGGTGACCGATCTGTCGATACTGGTGGAAGATTGCGTCGCGCTGTTAGTCCCGGAAGCCGCAAACCTTCGGGTAACCATCGAGCTGTCGGCAACGCCGCCGATGAAGGCTGATGTGGTTGCCGACCGCATCGTCCAGATGCTCTTGAACCTGATGAAAAACGCGCTTCAGGCGATGCCGGATGGCGGCGTCCTAAGGGTCGCGCTACGGCAACAGGGCTCTCTCGCGGACATGACGGTCGGCGACAATGGAGTCGGTATCCCACCGGAACATCTGCCGCATATCTTCGAGCCGTTCTGGACCAGCAAGACAACCGGGACCGGCCTGGGACTGGCGCTCTGCCGGAAGGTGGCGCAGGAGCATGGCGGCAGCCTGACGGTTGCCAGCACTCCCGGAATCGGCACGGAGTTTATCGTTTCACTACCAGTAGCTTTAAGTAACGCGGGAATATAAATCATGTCAGCGACCATACTGATCGTAGAAGATGACGCCGTTTTTCGGGAGTTGGTGACTACCATCCTGGATGGAGCCGGATACACCGTGGCGAGCGCCATTGACGGCGGCGAGGGGTTGCGCCGCATCCAGCGCGAGAGCTTCGACCTGGTGCTATGCGACTTGAGTATGCCGGTCAGAAACGGGCTCGACCTGTTCCGGGCAACCAGGAGCGAGTCGAACGCGCCGCTGTTCATCTTCATCACCGCCTTCGGCCGGGTGGAGGAGGCGGTGGCGGCCATGAAGGAGGGGGCCTTTGATTTTCTGTCCAAGCCGCTCAGGGACCCGGCGAGCCTGCTGGCCACCGTCGGGAGGGCACTTGAACAGGTGAAGCTCCAGCGGTTGACCATAACACTTCGGGAGGTCGAGCAGGCGGGACTTCCGCCCAAGGAGCTGATCTTCGCCGGCCGGGCCATGGACGGGGTCAGGAAGCTGGTTCAAGACGTGGCCCGCGCGACGGCGACCGTGCTGCTGCACGGCGAAAGCGGCACCGGCAAGGAACTGATCGCCCGGATGATCCACCTGGCAAGCCCGCGCAAGGCGGCGCCGTTCGTGCCGCTCAACTGCGCCGCGATCCCGGAGAACCTCCTGGAAAGCGAGCTGTTCGGTCACGAGCGCGGCGCCTTCACCGGTGCGGTTCAGGCCAGGCGGGGCAAGTTCGAACTGGCCCAGGGAGGAACCATCTTCCTGGATGAGATCGGCGAAATGCCGCAGCTTCTGCAGGCAAAGCTTTTGCGCGTCCTGCAGGAACGTGTGTTCGAGCGGCTGGGAGGAACGCTGCAGGTTAAGGCGGATGTCCGGGTGATCGCGGCTACCAATCGCGACCTTTCCCGGGAGGTTGCCGAGAAGCGTTTCCGCGAGGACCTTTTCTATCGGCTGAACGTCTTCCCCATTACCCTGCCGCCGCTCCGGGAAAGGGTTGATGCCGTGCCGCAGTTGGTCCGTCATTTCTGCGCCCTGTTTTCGGCGGCGGAGGGCGCCCGCCGCCCCATCGGCATCACACCCGAGGCGCTGGCGCTCCTGCAGCGGTACCAATGGCCCGGCAATGTGAGGGAACTGCAAAACATCATCGAGCGCGGCGTCATACTGGCGCGAGGAGAGATCACCGCGAGTGAACTTCCACCTGAGTTGCTGGAACAACTTCCACCAGCCGAGGCCGGCGCGGGGATTCTCAAGCATCGGGAGAGGGAAAGCATCGGGAGGACGCTGCAGCAGTTCCGGGGGAACCGGCGCCGAACTGCCGAGGCCCTCGGCATCTCGTTGCGGACCTTGCAGTACCGTCTCAAGGAACTTGGCCTGCTGGTGAAGGAAGAGGCCTAGTCGAATTATTCTCCGGGAAAAGACAGGTGCATGGTCAAGGTCCTTCCATTCATCAACCGCATCCTGATATCGCTGACTACAGCCTTGAGCTTCGTAGACATGTCCTTTTCCGGCACTGGCAAATTCGCAAAACCATTTGTGGTTGTCGAGCCGATACGCCCTGAATTGAGGCGTAGATTTAATTAGCGTTAGCGCACCAAACCTGCTGTACAATCCCCATCAATCATGGTATTTATTCTTTGGCCTGCATAGGCGTTACCTGGACTTACTCTGGCTAGTACCTCAACCATATAAGCTAATTAGCATCGGACTCTACGTTTATGCCACCTGGCAGTTGCAGTCAAGTTGTTGCGGGCATTATTCACCAGGCTCTATTAATGACGCATTCACAAATAGGTCGCGACCAATTCATCAGCCTGATGTTTCGAGAGAACAGGTCACCACTTTTTATTCTAAAGAATATTATCCCTCCGTCGAATAGTAAGGTGACGCTCTAAAACTTCCGTTCCTGGCGCTCTGGGAGAATTTGTTAGTGCACACCTAGAGCAGTAGCTATAACTAGGCAATTATTATGCTAAAGCCATCCTACCGCACAGTGAAACGTTCTATGCGCGGCATCATCGCCGCCATGATGACCGCTATCTACCTGATGACCTTGTTGAGTCCGCTCACATCGTTTGCCATGCATTCCAAAACGGCCGCCCAGGCCTTAACCGGCGAATGCTCCGGAGATTGCGCCATCTGCGGCTGTTCAGTGGAAAGCAGGGCAACCCGCACCTGCTGCTGCGCCAAGAAAAAACAGCAGCAGGCCCACATCCACGAAAACGAAGACGACAGCACACCGGACTGCTGTAAAAAGAAACCGACCCCAAAGAAGATCATGATCGCCTCCTGTGGATGCCCCTGTGGAAGTGGAAAAACCACGGCGCTGTCTGGTGGTAAAACGGACGAGATACTTGCCTATTGCTTCAGCGAACAGCTTGCAATACCACGCCTGGACACCCATTATTCCGAGCTGTCCCATCTCATGACCTCGCGTCACCTCGAACCGCCCGAACCTCCCCCCAGGCAACCCTAACAGCACCCCTTCAGCAAACGTAGCACACTGACCTATCGTGCATCCAGGTACACTCAGGATTCTAGCGGCACGCCCGCCCCGAACACGGCACACGTGCGCCATGCCCGGAGTATTATGCAAAAGCTGTATCTGGCCAAATGTTTCGGTTTATCTCTCACGCTGCACCTGGCAGTGGCGACAGGCCTGGTTGCCATGGCATCACGCAGCACTGAGCGTACACCGAAAGCCATCATGGTGGTACTTGACAACCTTGATGCGCCTGACCTGTCTCAGCACAAGGTTACCCAGGCACCGGTTCGGACTGTCATGCGGCCAGTACCTTCGGCCAGTCCGGCCAGTCCGGCAAGACTGGCAAAACCAACCACAACGAAACCAGCAGCGGTTAAATCCGGGCAGATGCGGCACGCGCTTCAGCCAGTTATGCCGTCCAGTACGGTGACCAACCATCCGCTTGAGCAGAGTCAAGCCACACAAGTGCCAGAAGTATCTCCAGAGCACACAACCGGTGTTTCAAGCCAGCCATCGCCTGCCAGTCCAGCTCCACAGCCCGCGCATCAGGCAGCGGCGGCAGCAGAGGGAAGACTCTCCGCGGAAAAGGCGCAACAGCGCTATTTGAAAGAGCACTTCACCTATATCAGAGACTTTATTACCAAACAGCTTGTGTACCCGCCGATAGCCCGCAGGATGAACTGGAGCGGAAAAGTGGTCGTGTCATTCACCATCGCCGAAGACGGCGGCGTACATGCAATCCGGGTGGTAGAGAAGTCCGGCTTCCCGATTTTGGATAAATGCGCGCTGGAAACGGTCCGAAAAGCAGCGCCATTCCCGAAGCCGCCGGTGCGGGCAGAGATTGTAGTGCCGATTAATTTCACCATGATGCAGTAAAGTCGACAGGTATCCGGACCAACGAGTTACCAACATCCCTTTCAAGGAGAACATATACCAATGGAAACTAAGAATCTAACTATGCTGGCGGCAACCCTCGGCCTGGTGCTGATCTGCCAGGGTGCGCACGCCGAAAACCAGATGTTGGACGAGATCATCGTCCGCGGCCAGAAGCAAGCACCTAATGAGGAAAGCCTGTCCATCCGCGAAGTACGCGAAAGCCCGGCCAGAGACATGGGAGAGGCTCTCAAGCAGGTCGAGGGAATCAGCTACGTTCACAAGGGCGCCATCGCCAACGACGTTGTATTGCGAGGCTTCCAAAAGGACAACATCAACGTCCTCGTTGACGGAGTCCGCCTGCATGGCGCCTGCCCATCCCGCATGGATCCCCCTTCCTTCCACTACGATTTTTCCGAGATCGAGCAGGTCAGAGTCATCAAAGGCCCCTATGACCTCTCCAATCCGGGAGGCCTGGGCGGCACGATTGACGCCCAGACCAAGAAACCGGGCCAGGGGTTCGGCGCGGATGTCAACCTGGATTACGGCTCCTGGAACAATATCAATGCGTCCGCCACCGCCTCCTACGGCACGGACGCCTATGACGGCCTTTTGGGGTACGCCTACAAATATTCCGACGTCCCCAGGTCAGGCGACGGCAAACGATTGACCGAAATCTATCCGGCCTCCAGTCCGAACCGCTACAAAAGCGACTCCGTTAATTCCAAGGCCTACGAGATCAATACCGGCTGGGGCAAGTTCGCCGTGAATCCCACCGACAACTCGCGAAGCGAAATAAGCTACAGCTATCAGGACGCCGACCATGTCCTCTACCCCTACCTGAAGATGGACGCGGATTACGACAGGACACACCGCCTGAACTGGACCTACCGCATCCAGAAGATTTCGCCGCTGCTGCAGGACCTGAAACTCCAGGCCTACTGGGATGCAGTTGACCACCTGATGGATGACCGCTCCCGCTTCAGCTCGCAGACTTCCCCCCGCCCCTACTCCATGCAGACCGACGCCAAGACCCAGGTCTTCGGGACTAAACTGAACGCCTCCCTGGCAGCCGGCCCGGGAACCCTGAAAACCGGCATTGACTATTACAACCGCAACTGGGATGCGGTCAACCGTCGAGCCATGTACCTGGCCTACCGCGACCTTGCCATGATTCCAGACGTTTCCATCGACAATCTCGGCATGTTCGGCGAGTACGAACTTCCGCTGGGAAACGTGCTGATCCTGAAGGGCGGACTGCGTGGCGATCTGACCTGGGTGGAGGCGAATAAAACAAACACCTTGGTGACCTCCGGAACAAGTCGCGATTTCGCCGATGTCAGTGCCAACCTGCAGCTGACCTATACCCCTGTCAAAGGCCTGGACATTTTCACCGGCATCGCCCGTGGAACACGCACCCCGGACCAGCAGGAGCTCTACCTTGATGTCCCGGTCATGACACCTTCCGCGACCTCAACATACTGGCACGGCAACAAGGATCTGAAGTCTACGGTAAATCACCAGGCTGATATCGGCGCCAAATATTCCACAGAGCGCTTCTATGTCAATGCATCGGTCTTTTACAGCGACCTGCAGGATTATATAAATTTCTATCAGGTACCGGCGAGCTTCGAAAAAAGTTACCAGAATATTCATGCGACCATGTGGGGAGCTGAACTGGGGAGCCAGGTCTCACTGGATTACGACCTGTTCCTGAGAGGTTCTCTCTCCTATGTGGAAGGCCGCAACGAGACTGACAACCGGGCACTTTCCGAGATTCCGCCGCTCAGGGGGACCGTTTCCGTCCGCTATGACAACGGCACCTTCTTCCTTGAAGCTCTGGAAAACCTGGCCCGGGAGCAGGACAGGGTCGACTCGGGCTTGCAAGAAGCGACCACCGCCGGCTGGGCAACAACCGATATCAAAGGCGGCGTCAACTATCGACGAGTCTCCTTGATCATTGGCGTCAACAACCTGTTTGACAGGCAATATTTCAGCAACCTATCCTATGCACGCGATCCGTTTCAAAGCGGCGTTAAGGTGCCGGAAAACGGGAGGAATCTGTATCTCTCGATGGGATACAAGTTCTGATTTGTCCAGTCCATTCAAACGTTACACCGGTGAGCGTGAACTGCCCGAAACTCCGTCAATCAAAAGGAGGCGTCATGAAACGAATACTGCCACTACCAGAAGGAAAAGGAGATCTGGGAGGGCAGGATTTTCATCCTCGCGGAAGCCATGCAGGGTTGGTGACTGTGGGCGACTAACCACAGCTTCCGGCCATCACCCTTGACTTTTCAGGTCTGGCCGTGGTATCCAATCAGTGCATTTCAGTGCAAAAACCGAATATCGGATCAAGGTGCCCGCAAGGGCTTGATAGGGAAGAGGGGTGCAAATCCCCCGCGGGACCGCCGCTGTAAGCGAGGACGAAGGGCATCATGCCACTGGTCGAAAGACTGGGAAGGCGCCCGGAGGATGAATCGCGAGCCAGAAGACCTGCCATGATCTTTACCATAAACTACTCCCCGTGAGACTGGGGTAGTGGAACACGCGTTATTACGACTTTGAATACGAAAAGTCCGCATGCTGCCTCGGCAGATGCGGACTTTTTTTTGTGCCTTTCACTTTGCCGGCAGGCGTTTCAAGAAGGATCCGCCGCACTGAACACCATGTTTAGCACCGAATGGAAGTGAGGAAGAGGGGTGCAAATCCCCCGCTGCCCCGCAGCCGTAAAGGGAACGAAAGCCCGTCGCCGTTGAGGCGAAAAGCCACTGGGGGAAATCCTGGGAAGGTGGGCAAGTAGGTGGCCCTGAGCCGGAAGACCGCTCCATTCGCAACTTCGAGGGAGGAATATCATGCAGAAAAGAAGCGTAGCCCTGTTGTGCCTGCTGTTGCTGTCAACCCCGGCCTTTGCCGAACCGCCCGACGCAGTCCTGCCGGAGATCGTCGCCACCGCTTCCCGCTGGGAAGAACCCCTGGACCGGGTTCCGCAGGACGTGGCCGTCATCAGCCGCGCCGATATCGAAAAAAGGGGCGTCCCCTTCGTGGCGGATCTGCTGAGACTCGAGCCGGATCTTCAGGTTGTCCAGAAAGGCGGCCCGGGCGCGCTCACCACCCTGTTCATGCGTGGCGGCGGAAGCAATCAGGTGCTGGTGCTGGTGGACGGCATCAAACTCAACAGCCCCTCCACCGGCTCCGCGGACCTGTCCGGCGTGCTGACCTACGATATCGAGCGGATCGAAATCATCAAGGGAGCGCAAAGCACGCTCTACGGTTCCGAGGCGATGGCCGGCGTGGTCAATATCATCACCAAAAAGGGAGCCGGGAGGTTGAAGGCCGACCTCAGCGTGGAGGGAGGATCCTTCGCCACCGTGAAGACGGCAGGTTCGGTTTCCGGCGGGACGGACAGGACGAATTACCGCCTTTCCGCAAGCTGGCTCGACACAGACGGCATCCCCACCGCCAAGAGCGGCACGATGCCCAACGGATATAGCAACAAATCGGCCTCGGCACGGATCGGCGCGAACCCGACCGACAACTCGTCCGTTGAGTTAAACCTGCGCTACGGGACGGACAAGTCCCAGGTCGACAATTTCATCTTCGGCGTCGGACCGGTGGACACCCGGGACTACAATCAGAAGCGTGAGAACTATCTGGTTGCCGTCACGGGGAAAATCATTCCTTTCGAGAAGTACGAGCAGAGCCTGTCGCTCTCCTTCTTCCGGGACGACCTCGACTCCACCGACCCCGTCACCGCATACAACAATTACCGGATCAAGACGACTACCAAGCTTCTGGACTGGCAGCACACCTTAGAGCTGAACCCTTTGACGATAACGGGGGGAATCGCCTACCGCCACGAGGCGGCGGAGAATGTGGGAACCTTCGATCAATCAATAAACGACAAAGCCGGCTACCTCAACGCCAAACTCGCCCTGATCGACGACACCCTGATCCTCAACGCAGGGATGCGCTATGACGACCATTCAATCTTCGGCGGGGCTTTCACCTATCGGGCCGGCGCGCTCTATTATCTCAAACCGCTGGAGATGAGGTTCAAGGCCAATTACGGTACCGGATTTCGGGCGCCAGCGATGAACGAGCTTTACTTCCCGTTCTACGGCAACCTCGACCTGAAACCGGAAAAAAATGCCGGCTATGACATCGGGTTGGAAAAAGACTTTCTGGACAAGAAACTGGTGCTCGGCGCCACCTGGTTCCGGCAACGCTACCGCAATCTCATCGAGACGAATTTCACCACCTTCACCGCCGACAATATCGGCAATGCCCGGACCGAGGGAGTGGAACTCAAAGCGTCGGCTCTTCCTCTCGACAACCTGAGACTGAATGCTGGGTACACCTACCTTGACGCGATAAACAATGACACCGGCGCCTTGCTCCCCTTTCGTCCCCGGAACAAGGTCACCTCGTCGGTTGAATACCTTGTGGCGAAACTGACGCTGATCGCTGAATACCAGTATGTTTCCAAGCGCCCTGATTCGGCCCTGAAACGAGACATGTCCTCCTATTCCCTGGTCAATCTGAAGGGCTCCTATCTGCTGCATAAAAACCTGTCGCTCTTCGTGAGAATCGACAACCTGCTCGACAGGTCCTACGAGGAAGTCGCCGGCTACGGCACTCCCGGCCTCTCCGTCTTTGGCGGCGTCAAGGCGTCTTTCTAGGTGACGGGGAAACGGCGCGTCCTACGGTTATTGCTGCTCTGCCTGCTCTTCCTCTTTGGATGGAGCGTGACCGCGCAGGGCGGTTCCCCTCCCCCGCCGAGGCGGATCGTCTCACTCGCACCGGCCATGACCGAGATGCTGTTCTCCCTTGGCCTGGGCGGGCGGGTGGTGGGAGTGACCACCGCCTGCGACCGCCCCGCCGAGGCACGCGGCAAGACCAAGGTCGGCGGCATGGCGAATCCATCCCTTGAGGCCATCGTCGCCCTGAAGCCGGACCTGGTGGTCATGACCAGCGATGGGAATCCGAAGACCATTGCCCTGCGGCTTGCCAAGCTTGGCATTGCGACCTATGTATTCAGGGCCAGACGACTCTCCGAGCTTCCCGCCGGTATACGGGAGATGGGCCAGGCGCTGGGGGCTCGACCCGCCGCCGATCGCCTGGCAAAAGGGATCGAGACCGCGATCCGGGATGCCGGCAGTTCCCAGCATCGGAAATCTGCGCCGGCGCTTGCCGGTAAGGGGAGGAAGGTGCTCTTTGTCATCTGGGCCAATCCACTTATCGTTGCCGGCCCCGGAACGATTCTGGACGACGCCATGAGGTTGAGCGGACTGGTCAATATCGCCGCCGACGCAAGGGTTCCCTACCCCCGCTTTTCGCTGGAGTCGGTGATCGAACGCCAGCCCGATCTGATCTTGATTGGCAAGGGGCACAGCGACATGAAAACGCTTTCCAAGGGGTTTCTGAAAAGCCTCGGCAGACTGGACGCGGTGCGCAAGGGGCGGGTCTATTTCCTGGGTGACGGACTGTATCGTCCCGGTCCGAGGATCCCGGCGGGGATGGCGGAGCTCGACCGCTGCGGGAAGCTGCCATGAAAAGGGATACCGGCTTCAGCGCTCTCCTGGCGGCGGCCTTGTGTGCCGCCTCGCTCTGCGTCATCGTGGTCTCGCTCGCCAGCGGCCCGCGCTTTTTGAACCCCTTCACCATGGACATGGAAACCTGCCGCACACTCCTTGCCATAAGGCTGCCGCGCACCGCGGTGGCGCTTCTCATGGGAGGCGCTCTCGGGGCATCGGGCGCCATCCTGCAGGGCATCTTCCGCAACCCGCTGGCGGACCCGTACATACTCGGCATCTCCAGCGGCGCGTCGCTGGCGGCCTCCTTCGGGCTCATGTTCGGCATTTCCCTTTTCACCTTGAGCGTGCCGATACTGGCGTTTGCAGGCGCCATCGCGACGGGCGCCGCGGTTGTGGTTCTGGGGCATGGCTGGAAAGGGCTGCAACCCGAACGGTTGCTCCTGGCCGGCGTCGGGGTCGGATTCTTTCTCTCCGCCGTCCTCATGCTGGTGATGACCATTTCCGTCGACGACGGCCTCAAGAGGGCGATTCTCTGGATGTCCGGCGACCTCTCCATGGTCGACTGGGAGTTACTTCCCGTCGGACTCCTGTTCATAATGACCGGGCTTACCCTCGCCCTTTTGCGCCGAAAAGGGCTGAACGCCTTGACGCTGGGAGACGATATCGCTTACAGCCTCGGCTTCAACCCGACCCGGGAGAGGTTCCTTCTTTTCACCGCGGCCTCGCTCATGACCGCCGCGTCGGTCTCCCTGGGAGGGGTCGTCGGCTTTATCGGGCTTGTCGTACCCCACGTGGTCCGTCGTCACGTCGGTTCCGACGCGGCCGTGGTGCTGCCGCTTTCGGTGGTCGCCGGAGGGACCCTGCTCTGCCTGGCAGACGCCATCGGCAGAACAGTCGCGGCGCCGCTGGAGCTTCCCGCCGGGGTTATCGCGGCCCTCATCGGCTCCCCGTATTTCATCTTTTTGTTGGGCCGGAGAAAGGCATGATAAACGCTTTTGCAGGGGATGGTACCAATGACCGCACTTGAGTTTGCCGATGTCTCATATTCCTACGACCCGAAAAAATTCATGGAACGGATCTCCTTTTCCGTGGCTGAAGGCGAACTGGTCGGCCTCATGGGGCCAAACGGGGCGGGGAAATCGACCATTCTCAAACTGGCCGCCGGCCTCCTCGCTCCTCAAAAAGGAAAAGTCCTGGTCGGGAAACAAGCCATCGGAAAGTACAGCGGCAAGGAACGGGCGAAACTGGTCGCCTATCTGCCGCAGATACTCGATTTGCATGCGCCCTTTCGAGTCGGCGAGCTGGTCAGGATGGGCGAGTATCCGCGCGAGGGGTCCCAGGCGCTCAGCGTGGAGGAAGCGCTTCATATCGTCGGCCTCACGGGAAAAGAACGGACGCAACTGGCCGAATTGAGCGGCGGCGAACGAAGGCGCGCCTATATCGCCATGACCCTGGTACAGGGCGCCAGGGTGCTGCTCCTTGATGAGCCGCTGGCCAGCCTAGACATCAAGTATCAGTTCGATCTGTACCGTCTTCTTAAGGATATTGTCCGCGAGAAAGGAGTTTCCGTGTTCATGTCCCTGCACGACATCGGGATGGGAGCCCTGCTGGATCGGCTCATTCTGGTAAAGGAAGGACGGGTGATCGCCCAAGGTGAGCCGGGCAGCGTTCTCACCGATGAGATAGTGCAGGAGACCTACGATCTGCATGAGTCAATCGGCAGCTACATGGCGACAAATCGTACCGTCAGTCGCGCTCTCGCCGCTGCCGGGTCGGAATAGAGGCGCAGAGGACAAAATGACCGCCAAAATGCTCTGTAACTGTCTGATCGGGTCAATCCTCCTTCATCTTGCGCTATTTACCGTGATCACAAGGAAGTTACCCAAGACGCCAGCCACCATGCCCGCGGTTGAGGCGTTCCTCGTTGCATCCCCCGTTGCCCGGTTACCGGAAACCAAGCGATCGAGCCTTCTGGCTACCGGAGCGGAAATGCACGGGCAGGTTCAGGAAACCGCTCAGCTTAAACTGGCGCACCAGGATGGCGGGTCCGCGGCTCCCCTTGCCGAGCGAAAGCTGGCAATGGAAGCAACCCCGGCCAACAAAGCCCCTGATCTGGCAGCACCATCTCCCGCGCAGAGTTCGGCTCCCGCAAGCGCGGCGCCAGCCGCGCCGGCAAACCCGCTTTCAGTCGCTCCGCGCGCGGAGAACTCGGGAGCTACGGCATCCCTTGCTTCCCGTCCCGGTTCCGGAGCAGCTCAGGTAATGGTATTGGGAGATTTCGGCTCAGCGCGCTTCACCCGGAAGGTAGAGCCGGCCTATCCGTTCCTGGCGCGCAAGCTCGGGAAAGAGGGGAAAGTCATTTTACGACTGGCGCTGGACGCGCAAGGCCATTTGCAGGGGATCGAAACCGTAGAGGCGAGCGGATTCGGCTTTGCCGAG
>Ga0209430_1002333_pt1 | contig 12336 bp, 9 predicted proteins | sample BarGraIncub1133A_FD_184504 | JGI IMG/M metagenome (GOLD analysis project Ga0209430, IMG submission 184504) | Arctic peat soil microbial communities from Barrow, Alaska - Barrow Graham LP Incubations 11-33A (SPAdes) (version 2) | ecosystem: Environmental > Terrestrial > Soil > Wetlands > Peat... | reverse complement strand
AAAAAAAAAGAAAAAAAAAGAAAGAAAGAAGGTGTTTAGGGGAGATTCCGAAAATACGGAATCTCAAGAAGGAGAAAGACAAAACGATCCCCTACCGGGCACCACTTTGCCAGAACTTTGCCAAAAACAAAAAAACAAACAGAAAAAAAGAAATTTTAGAAAAATAACATTCGAATTGTTTGGTTTTCAACATAGAAGGGCGCGGGCGGAGCGAAGGCGTAATCGCCTGAGTGGCAGCCTGTGGCTTAGCTGATGTTATGGGGCGTTTTTTTTTGTTTTCTACAACCCTTTACATCTTTATTACTGACGAATCGTTGTCGAAAATATCAGTCTTTAATACATCGAACAGAAAGGCCACAACCCGAATAATCATCGTCAAAATATACACCGTTACCTTCGAAATATAAACTCACGCAATAATAAGTAAAACTACTCATAAAGTATTCATTAGCTGACCACCAATAACCAAATGAGCCCAAATCCTCGAAACCAACAAAGAAATCAGTACGTCTCCCAGCTGGAAGTGCTGAAAAACCAAAGGAATCGGTCGTTCCAATGTCTTTAAGTTTTTTACCGGCAACTTCGATACCACCAAGAAATTCTATCAAGATATCCCATTCCTCTCGAGTAGGGACATGCCAACCAGTTGGAGCGAGATTCTTGCTATTGTTAACAGCATAACAATTATACAATCGACCATATAATGTTGAATTATTCACATTATTATCATAATCACAATATGCTCCAGTTGATAAAAAAGTCCACTCCATATCATCAGTAATGTTAGTTATCGGCGTACCATCTCTATATTTTGTTGTTTTTAAATTCTCCACCATCCATATTTGATTACCTATGTTCACACTATGATAAACATTCCCGTCAATATCGACAATGCTAAACAATGTCGTAAATTCTACTTGATTACCGTATGTTGTTCCTAAATGATTGGTTGCGTAAACTCTAGCATAGTATGTAGTGCTTACTTGTAATCCAGTTAAAGTACATTCAAATACAGAATCTACTGAACTTGATTTACTACTATCAGCCAACGTTGGATTAATTGAAGTACTCCAACATATGCCACAAGCAATAACGACAGTACGATCATTTTTAATAATTCTCCCACCAATAACAGCAGAAACTGCAGTAATACCTTTTGCATCAGATGTTGTAAGACTTAGCTTGTCAGAATCCTCATCTGAAGAGCAACTTACGGAAATAGATAATAAGCTTATAAACAATGAGTATGTAATTATCTTGAATATCTTCATGTATTTAATCTTAATTTTATAATTGTAGGAAAGTTGAATAGTGCGATTCTAAAATGCCCCATAACGGGTAGCTAGGGCGCGGGAAACCAATGTATTTCATTGGTTTACTGTGGCTTAGCTGGTGTTAGGGGCAGTACTTTTTTATTTAATTCTAATTGATTTAATAACACTGACAAACTCTTTTTCACAAATATCTGAAATACTATTTGTCATATCCATATATATCTGTACTCCCATTTTCTGCTTATTAAGTAAGTGTATCATATAAAAAATATGATCAATTGAGTTTGAAGTGTAATGGCATTTGTAAATTATTGAATTTTTAAATGACAAAGGATAATCAGAATCTTGCCAAGTTAGTATTTTATCAATCTTCACTCCTTTTTCAATAAAAGGCTTTTGTTTCCAGATGGAATACATTATAAGGTCATTTTTATAACTCCTTGCTTCATCTACATAAATCATTATTGCAGGTATTATATTATTGCTATCTCTATCAACAATGGGATCTCTTTTAAATGTATATAGAATAGTTTCATCTTTCTGATTATCAGTCAAATTCCAACTTAAATTTGGCAGGGTAATAGTCAAATTTGCTTCTTTTATTAAATAATCACTTTTATTTACCTGCCCTAATGAGTAGCTTGAAATTAAGCTAATGATGAAAAGATGAAAAAATTGGTTCATCCGACTAAAGCGTACTTTTTATCATGAAGGGCATAGATTTTCAGTTTGAAGAATTCCATGTCCCGATATCCGTAAGCCTGTCGTTTCATTGTTTTTATCTTGTTGTTTATCCCTTCCAGTTTCCCGGTTGAGATTGGGTGATCGTAATAGTTCAAAATCATATTTCTAAAAGCCATAACAGTGTTGCCGAACTTGTTCAATTTTGTTGTTTTAGTGGCCCAAGCCCTCATTACCCAACTGACCAGATATAGTTCGGCGGTGGCCCTGTCCTTTTGCATCCATAACAATCTTAACTCTTCTTTGAGCAAATATGCCTCTGCCAAGGGTTTATTGATGTCCAATGCCTGTTGCAACCTCGCTTTTTCATTCCTTTCATCCGTTAGACTTTCCGTATTTCTGAGTAACAACCACCTGAGTCCTTTTATCACCGATCGTTTGTTGAGGTCTTTCTCCATCCGGAACAAATCTCTTCGAATCTCATCCAACGTCGTGTTAAACAGCTTGATGACATGAAAATGATCCACAACCAACGAAGCATCCGGCAAATTGGAGCTGACCGCAGAGACAAAAGCCGGCGACATGTCGGTCGATACTGCCTGGATCTTTGGCAGATGCTTTTTATAGCGTTTCCAAAACCCTTTCAAGGCGTCACCACCCTTGCCGTCGCCAACCCAGAGAATCCTGCCGGTATCCAAGCACGCGACCACCGTCATGTACTTGTGTCCCTTTCTAACTGCAAACTCATCAATGCCGATGCGCCTAACGCCCGTAATATCAGGGTACTGGTATCGGCTCTTCAGGTATCGCTTCTGAATATCCTTGACCGTATCCCAACTCACATGAAGATGATTGCTCACGTCTTCCAGTGTGGCTATGCGGCACAAATCTATCACATGTCGCTCAAAAGCCCTTGTGTATCGTTTACGTTCCTTGGCGAACGGAAGATGCTCTTGCCTGAGAATGCTACACTGTTTACAATAGACTCGCTGGATCGTTATATGAAGCATAACTTCCTTGGAACCAATTGGTATACCACGGAGTTCACGCACGACCGTTCCGCGACGGATGATGTCTTTGCTCTTGCAACAAGGGCATCGCAATTTCTCGGAGTTTGTGTAAGCAAATACGTTTACTTTACTATTTTTGTACTCGGTCTTCGTCACTACGAGACCCTGTGCCCCAAAGGCATGGAACAATAAGCTGGTGTTCATGTTGGAAAGTTTTGGCGAACCAAAAATATGAATTACCAGCTTTCTGTTTATATCATTTTCTGAATTTTATGCACTAATCAACTTTTTAAAAGTACGGGGTTTCCCGATGAACCAAAAAATTTATTCATTTGTATTTTAATTAGTGAACCTTATTGTTTGAATCTCTTTAATAGTCATTGAAAATTTCGGAAAAGCGAATCGTATCGTTCCAGATTTCATTCTTTTCATCATTCAGAATTGAATATGATAAACTTCATTAAGCTATATTATCCGATCTATACTCAGTATCTTATTTCACGTACAATAATTCACCGTCCTAATCTTTGTGAGTGACTGGATATGACCAGATTGCATTTATTACAAACCAGGATATATCATATTCACATTCTTATTTAAACTTTATGATGGAGTTGAATAGTGCGATTCTAGTATTGCCCCTAACGGGTAGCTAGGGCGCGGGCGGAACGAAGGCGTATTTCGCCTGAGTGGCAGCCTGTGGCTTAGCTGATGTTAGCGGTCGGGCTTTTTTATCTATTGTAATGGAATCTACATTATTAAATATGTATTATATCATCATTAACTTTATATATCAATCGATACTATCGCTTAAAATACCTCATTATTTCACAATTACTTTCTGTGAGGTATTGCCAATCTTCACTATATATATTCCTTTAGAAAGTGGCATGTGCAGGTATTTGGCGGATTTTTCAAATAGCATCTGCCCATCAATTGTAAATATACTTATCATTTGTAGTTGCTCAGTTGTGACGTGCAAAAAGCCAGTGGTATAATAAATATTAATGCCTTGTGTCTGTAGTTCTTTTATGTCATTCGGGTCCATGCCTAGATAAGCAATGCTTTGATCTCTACTACCCATCCAATTAAAAACATTCCAGTTTTTAATCTTAGCAGTCTCTACAACAGACCATATAACTTCATTTTTTTCGGCAGGATTGGAGGTTTCAATAATATACAATTCTCCTTTCATGAAATCAGGGTAATTACAAAGCGAGTCAGCAAATGCAGTCATCGTTTTACCTTTTAGTTCATTAGAGTAACAATATACATTCATTAGCCTCGGACTTTTACTTATAACTAAATTGGCAAGTTGGTTGTTGTTACAAGCCACACTATTTAATGCTAAGTTTTTACTTAAATCTAAGGATATTAGTTGGTTATCGGAACAAATCAATCCAATTAATGCAGGATTATTACCAACATCCAACGCCGTAAGCAGGTTGCTTGAGCAGCTTAATTGAGTTAATGAAGTTTTGTCTCCATAAATTTCAATAACAGGACCTTTTATTTTCGAACTTTTATACATTGAAATCGTATTGCTTGCATAGCCACATTTTTCGCCATTTCCCCAATCAATTGCATAAGTTTTAGAGCTGGATATATAGAAGAATACTTCTTCTCCAATCGCTTTGGATGTAGTCATGGAAATTAGTTCCGGTAAAGCAGTCATTTTGGGATCTCCCTCTATATCACAAATCCAACCTTTAACTGAAAGTGTTCGAGTGTTAGAAGTTAATGATCCGGGATTGCCTTCAATAACCAATTTCTTTTTTGTTACCGGATCGTATACTCCAATAGTTACATCCGAAATGTTAGGGAGTAAGCCGTACAGAGTATTCAGTATTTCCGTATTGAGTTGATTATTGGAACAATAAAAAGTAGTAAATGGTGTATTGCTACTAATATTTAACGTGTAAAGCTGATTATTTGAGCAAAACAAAGTATTTAATGCTGTATTATTAGTAAGGTCTAATATTGAAAGTTGGTTAGATGAACATTCTAAATAGTTTAAACTCGTGTTCGCTGAAACATTCAATGTAGTTAGTTGGTTAGATCCACATTCTAAATAGTTTAAACTCGTGTTCGCTGAAACATTCAATGTAGTTAGCTGGTTATAATTGCACAGCAAATTAATTAATGCAGTATTTTTACTTACATCTAGTAGAGTTAGTTCGTTGCCTGAGCAATTAAAACCTAATAATGCTAAATCTTTGTCAACTTCTATTTTAGTAAGTTGATTGCCTTGACATTCCAATGTAATCAAAACTGGATTATTGTTGACATTCAAATCTGACATCATGTTATAGAAGCAAAGCAAATACTTTAATGCTGTATTCTTGCTAACATCCAAAGTCGAAATCTGGTTGTAATAGCAATAAAGGTGGGTTAATGAAGTTGCTTTACTTACATCAAGTGCTACAAGTTGGTTCGAAGTACAGCTTAAATAGGTGAAAGCAGCAGATTCCCCATATATTTTGATTGTATTACCTTTTATCACCGCACTGGCAACCTGAGTATAATTCACCATACTGCCATTATAGTTTGTTTTTTCACCATTTCCCCAATCTATGCTAAAAGGTTTGGTGCTACAAATCTCCAGATTTACTTTTTCTCCAATAGTTTTGACTGTAGTCATTGTTACAAGTTCTATTTGAGCATTAATGCTTACCGTAACAATACAAGATGTCAACAAAGTAAATAATTTTTTCATTGTATTTTCATTTTCATTGGGTTTCTCTTATCTTAAATTAGTTGAATATTTGCAATTGCTTTAAACTACCCGCTCTAGCCTGACCGCTAACGGGTAGCTAGGGCGCGGGTGGAGCGAAGGCGTATTTCGCCTGAGTGGCAGCCTGTGGCTTAGCTGATGTTATAGGCAGCCATTTTTATCTCTTCCTTGATGATTCTTTAAATCTTACGGTCATATACCAATGAAAGCGCATTAATTCACCATGAAAAATTTGGACATTTCCAGGAAGCGTCTTCACAATTCGTATTGCCTCATTTTCAAATACATCACCACGAACGGGATAAACTTTAACGTCATCAACAATTCCTTCATCATTTGACGAAAATTGAAGTCGAACACGAACTTCACCACCAGGAATCTTTGGAATTATTGCCCAATTGATTTTCGAGTCAATGTAATTTCCGTTATCCAGTGTATCATATGGTATTTGTCGCGACTTTGAATTATCCAGAATTCTTTTTCCAATCAACTTCCCATTTTGAATATTTAGCTCAATCTCTTTCTCGTAAGATATGACCTCTTGATAATAATTTGCAAAGACAATCCTTCCATAGGGACAATATAACAATCCACTAAACCAATCGGCAAAGACTTCCCCATTTTCGAACGCTTGAGGAAAGACCTTACTCAAATCGGCATATTCAACTTGATTTACAGAACCAAATCCGTAACAACCGTTAGCGATTTTCGACAAGTAAAGCATATCATCTTCAATCAACCAAGTTGCTACATATCGACGATAATTCCCAGTACTCCTACAACCTTCACCATTGAACATACTATCAGGATCCACCTGTGATTTTTTAGGATATTGAAAGAGTGGATAGCCTATCAATGAATATGAGTTATTTTTGTATATCATCATGTCCGGTATCTGTCCAGTACCATAAATCGGTAGTCCGATCATCAACAAAGAAAACAAAGCGAGGATCTTGAAATTCTTTCTCATAAATATTGTATGAACTTTGAATAGTGCGCTCTATGGTTGCCTATAACGGGTAGCTAGGGCGCGGGCGGAGCGAAGGCGTATTCGCCTGAGTGGCAGCCTGTGGCTTAGCTGGTGTTAGCGGCTGTAATTTTTTCTTTTTATCTTAATTTGACTACGTCAAATAAACTTTCAAATAGCTAATTATCAACCGATTAATAATCCCTAACACAACGAACAGAAACACCATACTTCTTATCGAGGGCATATCTTAATACATCACTAATATTAAAACCCATGAGACGAACCCAATTATTGCCAGATGATATATCCACAGAACACCACCAGGTAGCGTCCATGTCAATGTTTTCGAACGTTCCCGAAGGTGAACGATGACCACCTGGGAGGCCGGTGAAACCTGAAGTATTATTTTTTGAATAATCATTACCTGGGGAACCTGGATTTGTTGTGACAGTCCAATCGGTTTTTGCTGCTATGGATTTGGCTAATCTATTGTAGGTAGTTGTGCCATCATAGTTGAAACCATTTGCAATCAGGTAGTTTTCAAGTGAAGTCCATTCGACATCAGTTGCAACATGCCAACCCGTAGGAGCAATGTTACGGATATCGATCATGGAATACCATGTGTAAAGTCTACCATATTTGGAGACATAACCCTCATCTCCATTATAAGCCCATTGATATTTGGGGGTGCTTTCACTTGATATGTCTTGGGATACTGACGTGGTAGTACCTATTGATTCTCCATTACGATATTTAGAGGTTTTAAGATTCTCTACCATCCATGTCAAGTTGCCAATAGTAATAAAATTATAGACATGTCCTTCTACGTCGGCTACAGTCCCACTAAGTGACAGTGTAGTAAAACTGACATTGTTACCATAGCTTGTACCAACATTATTAGTTGCATAAGTACGAACGTAGTAATGCGTATTGGCTGACAAGCCTGTCAAGTTGGTTGTAAAACTTCCTAGCCCTGAACCTACGATTTTTTTATTGTTTGCAAGGGTAGGATTTGTGGTGGTATTCCAACATAGCCCTCGTTCAGTTATGTTTGAACCACCATCAGAAGAAATATTACCACCACAGACTGCGGTGTAGAGTGTTATTGAAGTTGCATCTGATGTTGTTAACCCAATTAATCCACTTAGAGTGGTAAAACTAACTTCATTTCCATAAGATGTTCCAACACTATTAATACCATAAGATCGGAAAAAGTACGTGGTACCGGGAGTTAATCCTGTAATATTTGACGAAAAAGGACCTCTACCATTCCCATTACTAGCTTTATTGTTTGCAATTGTAGGACTTGAACTTGTATTCCAACATAATCCACGTTCAGTTACGGTTGCTCCACCGTCAGAAGTTATAATTCCACCACAAATTACAGTGTTTGGTGTTATTGAAGTTGCATCTGATGTTGTCAATCCAATTAATCCACTTAGAGTGGTAAAACTAACTTCATTTCCATAAGATATACCAATACTATTAATCGCATATGTTCGGACATAGTATTTGGTATCTGGTGTTAAACCATTGATATTTATTGAATAAGAATCTGCACTAGTTAAATTGACGGTTTTACTGTTTGCTGTTGTAGGACTTGAGCTTGTGTTCCAACAAAGTCCCCTTTCTGTAATTGTTGCCCCACCATCAGAAGTTATAGAACCGCCACAAGTGGCCGTGGAGGTTGTAATTGAAGATGCATCGTTTGTTGTTATTCCAACAATGCCATTTTGAGTTGTAAAACTAACTTCATTACCATAGTTTGTGCCATTACCGTTCGTTGCATATGCACGCACAAAATAGGTAGTAAAGGCTGTTAAACTATCCATCTTACTTATGAATCTACCACCACCAAGACCATCTATTGTTTTACTGTTCTCGATCGTTGGCGATGGGAATGTATTCCAACAAACACCACGAGCCACAACCGTCAAACTGCTGCTATCTCCATCTGATATGATATTACCGCCACCAATTGCCGAAGTGGCAGTAAGTAAAAAAACAGAAATGGGTGTGGTTGCAATTGAGAATGTTTTCGTGGTAAAGATCATATTAAGTCCATAAGCGACTCCACCTTTATTTACTGCAAATGCTCTGACATAATATGTTGTACCAGGAGTCAATCCCTTTATTGAACTTGTAAAAGCAAGAGTGCCAGTTTTGGCAATTGTAGTGTCATTTTCAATGGTCGGCGTTGGCGAAGTACTCCAACAAAATCCCTGTGAAGTAACCTCTGACCCACCATCAGCTGTTATTATACCAACAAAGGTAGCAGTCGCCTCTGAAATTGATTTAACCTGACTCGTTTCAACTGTCGCTTTTGCAAAAGGCTCATCCTTTTCACAACTTATGAAAATTGATAACATTAATAATAAAACACCACAAAAAGCGATTAACGAAAAGTTTTGTTTTCTCATTGTAATTTGGTACTAATAAAGTATATATGCTCTAAGGCAAAAATTGATTCTGATTGTTTTTACGTTGATTAACAATAGAAATGCATGCTTTTTGGTCTTTTATAAACTCAACCAAATTGAGCTACCTTCTTTAAAAATCATAAAATATTGCAGTAAAGAAAAATGACGCGCTCAATTATTGCCGCTAACGGGTAGCTAGGGCGCGGGCGGAACGAAGGCGTATTCGCCTGAGTGGCAGCCTGTGGCTTAGCTGGTGTTAGCCCTCGTTTTTTTTATTTTAATCTTATCGTAAGTGATATTTGCAAAGGAATATTGAATATCCCGTAACTTAAACCAGAGTTCGTAGATTGCAATTCAGAATCATCAACATAATTATTTTCGAAAGGAATTTTTAAGTATGGCAACCATTCTAAACCCAATGTAAATGGCCCATCAAACCTGTAATTTAATCCTGTAACTAAATTTATTCCAGGGACATACCTTTTATATGATATAGTTAAGGAATAAGAACTATATCCATAAGGATAAATGATGCGGGAAGATTGAGAACTTGCATATAAAAAGGATAAATCACCGCCAAATATTAAATCAACCCTTTTCAAAATATTATGTCGATACTCCCTACCAAATCGAGCTTCAATATTAAAAGTCTTACTTGCACCCGAATAGGTTATTGTAGTATTATCTGGATTGTCTTTTGTATCACTCTTAACACCGGATAAATCCAATATTGCAAAACGCCATAACGCACTTTCTGTACCAACTTTAAATACTAATCCGGAGTGATTAAAATCGGTAGCAATAATTCCAATTTCACTCACATTCTTTTTATCCTGCGCTTTAATCAATGGTAAAAGAATCATCGCCAACACAAATAATACAAATTTTCTCATTGTTATTATGTTTTATGGATTAGTAAATCTCATCATTCAATCTTATATCTGCAATCTAAATAGTCCGTTGGAGATCTTCATCCACCAACATCTTTCACTATTGGCCGAAACCGTAGTCTCTAAATATCTTTCATAATTATTGCACCACTTCAGAGGCTGTTTCTTTCTCTTATATGTTTGCTTAACTATTGCAACAACCTCATTATGTGCGTTTTAAAATGAGGGCTAACGGGTAGCTAGGGCGCGGGCGAAGCGAAGGCGTATTTCGCCTGAGTGGCAGCCTGTGGCTTAGGTGGTGTTAGTGGCCGTTTTTTTTAATATCAGTTTTATTTGTTAAAACAAAATTCACGTAATTCTCAAGGAATCCATTATTGATCTGACCTAATATCATTTGGAAATCCATCGAAAAATTAAAATCTACAATCGAACGATTTTTCGTTGAATCCTTTCTTACACTATTGAATTTTCCAAATTTTTGCATTTCCTGCAAATCCATTCCCATTATAAATAAATTCTAGGTCAAAAACATTGTTTTTTATCTTTGTAATCCGCCATTCAGTATAACGTGTTAATCCTATCCAATTAGGAGAAATCGTTGTAGGTGGATCAGGTTGCACAAAATTGGATAAAATAAGGTTCGATTCATGTATCTTAAAATAATAACGTTGTGTATCTCTGCATAATGCCATATTGTTTTCATCTACTGCTTTGTAAATATCCCCAATTGCAATCAGTGTATCTTCTGTGAAACAATACTTGATCGTATCAACAACTGATAGGTCTGGAAAATTGGGATAATTATACTCCTCAAAAAGATGGTTTTTAAGAAGAGATGCATTAAATTCTTCATCCTTACACGCAATAAATGAGGACAAAATAAAAATCAACGAAATAATTAAAAATCTTTTCATAAAATCTGTTATTAGTTTATAATCTTAGTCTTATATGATCAAACAATCCAATAAATGATATAAAATGGAATTTAATATTCTGTCTTACGGTTCGTAACTTACTTGTTTTGGTCAAAACCGCAATCTTTAATTTCTTTCATCTCAGTTTCATCACTTCTGAGACTGTTTCTTTCTCTTTGATAAATCTCTGCAAATACCTCAATATGCGCGTTTTAAAATGGCCACTAACGGGTAGCTAGGGCGCGGGCGGAACGAAGGCGTATTTCGCCTGAGTGGCAGCCTGTGGTTTAGCTGGTGTTAGTGGCAGTGTTTGTTTGTATTTTATGTTAGTTATATATTATCTAAAATTGCAATATTTTTCCTGATATCACAATCCTAAATATCAAAATTATATCTAAATCCCCAATAGATCAGAAATCCAGTAATAAAAATAACATATAGACTTGAAATTAATAAATATGTTGTTTGCCTCAATGTATTCTCATTTCTTTTAGAACTCAAGAAACGGCTAATATTGAATAATAGGATTAGATATGGACAAAAAAACCATAAAAAGCTATTAAAGTCAGAATATAAAAGACTATCTGACCCCTCGCCAAAAAAAAGCATTGATAGAATCGGATATGCAAAGAAAATTGCCAATCCAATAACGAGCTCCACTATCAACACAATAAGCAAGAAAGAAAATCTAATTTTTTGCACAAATGTAAAGATTAAGGGTTTTAACATTGCCGCGTACTTGTTACCCGTTAGTGGCAATGTTTTTTTATCTTTTATTTATCAGCTCTTTAGTGTGGATCACCAAGTCCATCCCACCAAATTTTCCGTGACCAGGAATCACAATCTTAGCCATCGGAAATTTATCAGCGACCTGATCAATCGTTGATGGATATGCCTTCAAATCACCATCTGCAGTATTGCCCAAATTGATTGATGCTAAACTCTTAATCATACAACCGGCAAATAGAATCCGCTCCGATGGAATCCAAACGACAATATTATCTGTTGAATGCGCACCACCAAAATAAAAGCACTCGATTGACTTATCTCCAAGTTGCAGATTTAGTGAATCTTTGAATCCGATATATGGGATTGGATGCTTTTTCAATCTTGCAATATCAATGGTCATTTGGTTGGCGTAGCTTTTCACTTTTTGACTTTGCAGATAACCCAATCCTCCCATACAGTCATTATGCCAGTGGTTAGGAACAAATCCAACAATCTTCAATCTCATGTTATCACGCATCCAAGAAACCAGCACACTTGTCAAAGAATCAGTCACCGGAGTATCGAATAGAAAAGCCTCATTTTTGTTGATGAAAATCAGTCCATTGGACGATACTTTTCCATACGGTGGAATTGTCGATACTGATACATGAACATAAGCATTATCAGAAATTTTTATCAGCTCAATACCCTCCGACACCTTAATCCTTTTCGAAT
>Ga0209430_1002332_pt1 | contig 12340 bp, 9 predicted proteins | sample BarGraIncub1133A_FD_184504 | JGI IMG/M metagenome (GOLD analysis project Ga0209430, IMG submission 184504) | Arctic peat soil microbial communities from Barrow, Alaska - Barrow Graham LP Incubations 11-33A (SPAdes) (version 2) | ecosystem: Environmental > Terrestrial > Soil > Wetlands > Peat... | reverse complement strand
AAGGATGAGGTCATCGGTTCGATTCCGATTAAAGGCTCCACTTGAAACCGCGGCGGCTGTAAGCTTTCGCGGTTTCTATATATAATTTAATAATTGTTATTTAAACTCGAATTTGTCCCGTTTTGTCCCGCTTTTGTCCCGTTTCCCCCCTGAAAATGTTGGCTTTTAGATTTTCTGTGCGATTTTCATGAGATTTCCTGATTTCAGTACATTTTTAAGAGCAGATTTCTTATGTGTTCATGCTGGTCGAAGATGTTTTTTCCGCGGGCGGGACTTGTATGCGTCTGCTTTTCATATGATTGCGTGAAAAGGCTGTGAACTATTTTGTGACTTTGTATCATTTACTTCTATTGCTTACCAATACAACTATCTTTTGTGACTGGTCAATTTTCAAACGAGCACGCTCTCATGTTTTTGGTAGATTAGAAGTACCGCACTGGTTTGTCTGGACAATCATACTTGGCTTTTTTGGGCTCGGTTTTGGATTCCTTTTTGTAATCCCGTATTATTTCATCAGCCCCAGCTATGCTTTTTCTTATTGGCTGGCAGGAATACCGTGGGATATACTGCACTGCGCCGGGAATGTCCTGATAGCGGCAACAATAGGAAAACCAATTTACAAAGCGTTGGTACGCATCGAAAAGAATAGCGGACAAAGCACTCGTCTTGAAAAAAACAGGCATTTTTAATCTGGCAATAAAGATAAACAGGAAGTGGAGAAGATGCCGAGGTATTAATTTTTTCTAATCAAGGAGGCATGACTGTCATGAAACAAATCTTTTGCTTTGGAGATTCCAACACGTGGGGATTCAATCCTATTACGCATGGTCGATATGAGTATCAGGAACGGTGGCTAGGAATCGTGCAAAACAGGTTCGGCAATGATTATCGGATCATTGAGGAAGGCCTGAACGGGCGAACGACAGTCTGGCAAGACCCAATTGAAGGTTATAAAAGCGGCAAAGATTATCTGATTCCCTGCCTTGAGACCCACAGCCCGCTTGATTTGGTTATTATCATGCTGGGAACCAACAATCTGAAAAAACGCTTCTCGTTGTCCGCATATGATATTGCAGTTGGTGCAGCTGTCTTGGTCGACTTGGTCAGTAAAAGCAATTGCGGAAATCAAGGCAAGGCACCAGATATTCTACTCATTGCACCAACTACCATAGGTGATTTAAATAACTCGTGGTTGGCTGATATGTTTGGCCGCGAACAAGGAACGATAACATCCCATCAGCTGGCCCAACACTTTTCTCGTGTCGCGGAAAACTTTGGGTGTTATTTTTTGGATGCTGCCTTGATTGCCGAACCTTGTGCACAGGATGCAATTCACTTTGATCTGGAGGGTCATCAGAAAATCGGCTTGGCGATTGCTGTATCGTTCCCAAATCAAGCGGAAAATTTCATCGAATATTTTAAAAAAATTACAGCAACCATTTAGACGCGAACAGGCAAGATTACCGCAAGAATGGAAAGCACCAGAATCAACAATACAACCACTATAAAATTGGTATAATTGCCGTTGTTTGCAGGCCGGCATTAGAACGCCAAACTAGTCAAAGTTAAGCAATAGTTTCTTCGTGAAATTAAAAATGACGATTATCGCATTAATGCATACCATGTTTCGTGAAAAATTGTCAAATATAACAAAAATTAATAAAACATACAAGTATTGTTGGACAAAATAACTTTTGAAAATCGTTTTTAATTTCATGTTGCAAATAAATCAATAGGGTGTTATACTCGCATTAATCTTCCCGCATAACAATAAAAGCTATGATGGCATTGACTTCTTGGATTTTGTACGTTCCTGCAGCCGCGGAAGAGAGTGTCAGTGTGGTGTAAAGTATGCAGAAGGTTTTAGGACTGCACAACATTACCTGAGAATGACAACAAAAAGAATGCTGCCATAACAATCAAATAAACAGGAAACAGGAGAACTAGTATGGAAAGCTGGATTGAAAAGGCCCGGAAGATATCCCAAGTGCTTAATAGCGCTCCGATAATTGACAAAAAATTGAGCATCCAGAATAGCGAATTTTCATTTCGGCAGCAGCAAGTGATTCAAGCACTGCAACTAGTTGACATTGATCTTGGATTTGTATATTCTGATGAACACTATTGTGGAGATGTTCCCTATTTAGGGGGCTGTACCAATATTTCTATTGAGCCTGTTGCAGGTGTTATTGGTAAGAATGGATTTCACATCCTGGCTGGACTGGAAGGCGGTTATGTTGCCGAGCAATTGTCCGGCCGTTCCGGTGCCAAAGTGCATAAAGTTGAAATACTGAAACTGGCAGACGAAGAATACCCCGTCAAAGCGGAAAAGGTTGAGGACGTCATTGAAGAAACCTGCAGCAAAAAGCCGTTGAAAATAGGCCTGCTGACACCACGTGCTGTCATTCCAGTTTCAATTTATGATTATCTTGTTCAATATATGGGTGGAGCTGAGTATATTGTGGATGCGCAGGAAATCTATTTTAAGATTAAATATGAAAAATCTGATGCTGAGATGCTTCTTTTGGAGCAGTCAAGCATCATCAGTGATGTCATGCTTGAAGGTATGCTGTCTATTATGGAACCTGGCATGCTCGAAACGGAAGTCTCAGCTTGGGGCTATTTGATTGCACAACAAATGGGCGCAGAAGAATTCGGCTTTGATATCATGGTAACAGCAAATGAAGCGAACAGGACATTAATTGGCAAATCATTAAACAGAACGATTCAACAGGGAGATTATGTCCATCTCGGTGTTGCGCCAAAACGTGACGGATTGACCGCTTGTGAAAGAGCGACTGTCATCTGTGTCAATCATCCCTCGAAAGTAACCCCGGAGCAGAAATTCTGGATCGATTTTGTGGAGGGTGCTTATCGTACGGGCTATAAAGCATACGTTCATGTAGCTGAAAACGATCTTCCTGCGAAGCTTCAGGAGCAAGCATTGATGGATTATTTTGCCGACAGACAAAACGAAATATGTGCCCGCATAGGCAAACCGATTAATCTTGTTGCTCAAAAACCATATACCGGCACGCATAATGCCGGGTATACCGAATGCCAGGAATTCTATGGTGCGATTACGCTTAATTCAAATGAAGCGCTTGGAAAGCAGATTGTCACTATGCTGGACGTAGCGATCCGGGGCATTGGGAATAGCTGGAATGAAATTATTATTCCGGGATTGGATTATATTGTTGTCGAAAAGACACTGGGCAAGTTTGACAGAGAAGTCAGGACTCTTAATAGACTGCCAATAAATCTTCAGGAGTACGTCGGCAAGGTCGTTGTATAGTTTGATGAATTAATTAGGAGAAGCACATGCAGCAGTTATTAAGTAAGAACAGGGCAATGGCGACTCTGGCGACAAATCTTCTTGTCCTGATGATCGCAATTGTGTTAACAATGATCAGTCCACTTGTTACACAAATCACCAAAGAATATTCTCTCAATAAAATTCAAACCGGGTTTATATTTACATCGAATTTTATTGGCTTTACAATATTTATTTTATTTGGCGGCCTGGTGGCAGATCGGTTTGGCAAAAAGAAAGTTCTGTCAGTTACTTCGAGTCTGTTGGTTTTGTTTTTACTGCTGTTCTCTATCGTTCCAAGCTATCTGACGGCATGCCTGGTTGTTGTCCTGATCGGCGGCGCCTGCGGTATTATTGAAAGCATTGCCAGCGCCTGGCTGGCCGAACTTAATCCTGAAAAAGCCAGCATGCATATCAATATTTCACAGATATATTTTGGTATCGGTGCATTGGCAGGACCTTATGTTTCAGGCCTTCTGATCGAAGGAGGCTGGACCTGGCGACAGGTATATCAGCTGACCAGCATACTTGCACTTATTGTAAGCGTCTATTTTATTGTCGTCAAAGTGAATATCCTGCCTGTAAATGAATCGGAATCCGTCGCCGTACCAGGATTGAAAAAATTGGCAGGCAATCGATTATTATTGCTCTTATGTCTTTGCATGTTCCTGTATACCGGATCTGAAATTGGTGCCTGGAGCTGGATGGCAACTTATATGATGGAGAAACTCAATTTCACGATCGTGGAATCCAGCCTGTCTGTCGGTGTTTTTTGGATGGCGATGATCGTCGGACGATTGGTCTGTACATCCATATTAAATCGATTTCAATCAAGATATATCATCATTTTTCTGGCTTTCGCAAGTGCAATAGCAACTGTTGCATCTGGCTTTGCAGCAACCAAGATACAAGCTTGGATTGCGACGATTCTGATCGGGTTGTTCTATTCCAGTCTTTGGCCTCTGATTGTTGCGTATGGCAGTGAAAAGTTGCAAAGTTCCAGCGGTACTGTATTTTCTCTGATGGTGGGAAGCGGCGGCATTGGTAGTTCCGTTATACCGATTTTTATGGGGTTCTTGGGGCAAAAATTCAGCATCAAGATATCAATGGTCAGTCCGGCAGTGTTTTTAGCTTTGGTTGCGGTCATATTTATTTATATACCCAAAATGTATAAAGGTGAACAAAAAGGAGAATTATCGTGAGCAATGAGATTATGCAAATACCTAAAAGTGAATATGATCAGAGGATCAGGAAAATTCAATCAGCCATGCAAAAAAATGGTCTTGACCTTCTGGTCACACACGCCTGTGGCTGCGAATCTGCAACAGTAAGATATTTGACAAATTTTTGGGCTGTATTTGACTTTGTAAGCGTACTCATTCCCCGTGAAGGGACTCCCATCCTCTTGACTGGCGGCCCGGAGTCGTATGATTTTGCCAGACAGTTTGCCCAAATTGATGATATTCGAGTTCATCCTCTATATGTTGAAACAAGTGCGCCTGAATGGGATAAACCCACCGATTCATTCAACTACCAGATGATTCTGGACGAATATCGAAAGAACTTTCCAATAAAGAGAATTGGAATTGCCAATGTCAATACTATTCCCCATGTTATTATTCAAGACATCAAGGCCGGAGCTCCGGATGCGGAAATTGTTGAGGCTGAAAACGTGATCATGTCCTTACGCTGGATCAAATCGGAAAACGAGATCAAGATGATACGGGAGGCCTGCAGAATAACGGAAGAAGGATTCAAGACCTGTATCGATCTCATTGAGCCGGGTATACGCGAGTGGGAAATTCAGGCTGCCTGGATGGGGAAAGTATATGAACTTGGGGCGGAAGGTGCCGGTTATCCGGTCTGGGTTACTTCCGGTCCTAATACTTATCAGAGTCTTTGCAAGTCCACAGACAGAATCATCGGGCAAAATGAAATGGTGCAATTATCTCTGGGCGCCCAATACAATGGATATTGCGGTAATTTAGGGCGTGCGGTTGTTCTCGGCTGCTTACCGTCGAAACATTTGGAGATGATTAAAGTTGCACATGAATGTCTGTACGATACTATCCTTGCCATGCGGCCAGGCGTACCATTTTCTAAAATATATGATGAATTTCAGGCAAAACTCCATCATTACGGTTTTGATGGATTAAACCTGTATGGACCTGCTCACGGAACAGGCCTTCAGGAATGCGAAGGGCCCTGGGTGGATAATCGAAGTTCGAGCATCCTTTTACCTAATATGGTCTTTAATATTGATATTTGGATCGCTGATGGCAAATATGGAGTGCGAGTTGAAGATTGTGTGTTGGTTACTGAAACAGGACTTGAAGAACTGACAACTTGGCGCAGAGAAATTATCATGAAATAAGGTCAGCAAATATGTAAATTGAAGGAGACGTTATTATGATGACACACAAGGAACTATTTTTCCGTCGCCTGGCGGGCAAGCCAGTTGACAAAATTCCAAATCTGAATATTGTAATGTTATTTGCGGCGAAACATGCAGGTATCAAATATGGACAGTTTTGTTCTGACTACCGCTATTTGGTGGAGGCTCAGGAAAAAACCGCAGAGGATTTTGGAATTGATATTCTGTCAACTATGTCAGATCCGTTTCGTGAGACGAATGATTATGGAGCGTCTATCGCTTTTGCAGAGGATAATCTGCCCATCTGCAAAAAGGCCTTTTTAACAGGGCCGGAGGATTTTTCCATGATAAAAATATGGGACCCGCTGGAATCAACCCGCATGCTGGACCGCATCCGGGCGGTAGAAATGTTTAAGCGTGACTTGGGAGATCAATACCCTGTTTTAGGTTGGGTAGAAGGAGCTCTTGCAGAATTTATGGATCTCACAACCGTCAGTGACGGCATGATGATGATTATGGATGAACCCGAAGCTGTAAGTGAATTAATGGAACGGATAACAGAACAGGCTATTTTGTGTGCTAAGGCACAGATAGCAGCCGGTGCGGACGTTATTGGCATTGGAGATGCGGTAGCTTCTCTGGTGGGGGCAGGACTCTATAGAGAACAGGTGCTGCCGTTGGAAACGAAATTAATTAACGCCATACACTCGCTTGGGGCAAAGACAAAGCTCCACATCTGCGGTAATATCAATCATTTATTGCCGGACATGATGGAAACAGGCTCAGATATTATAGATATCGATTATATGGTGGATTTTGAAAAGGCTATCGATCTGTCGGAAGGAAAATGCTCGATTTCCGGGCATGTGAATCCTGTTCAGGTTTTGCTTCAGGGTACCCCTGAAGAGGTTAAGCGCTGGACAAAATACTGTGTTGAAAAAGGAAACAATACCAATTTTATAAGCGGCGGATGTGAGGTTCCCAAGATGACACCCGACGAAAATCTGAAGGCTGTGGATGAGCAATTGAGGGCAATGGCACATTGAATCAGCTTCCGACCGTTTGCCCATAGTCAGGCGGCCTCATACCGGCAGAATTAGATAATGACTTCTGGAAAATTGCGAGGAGAATCCGATGATTAGAATAGATAGAATTGGTATTACAGAAAAGGAAAACAATATACTTTCAATTGTTGAATGTATTGTTAATTCTGATGAAATTTCCACAAATGAAATCATGAGTTCTACAAAAGTGAGTTCGGCGACTGTCAGCCGTGTTATCAATTTTCTTAAAAAAAAGAATCTTGTTGTTTTGAATGGTAAGAGCATTACTGATTTCGGAAGACGACCCGATATATACAGTCTGAATTCAGATTATGGCTGCGTCTTGCACTATGAGTTTTTCACCGGAAAAATATCAGGTTATCTGGCGAATCTGAGTGGCTCCATCATGAACGAAACTGAAATGTTGTTCGATCAGGACATGTCAGTCCCTGAACTAAAGACAGCTCTGATCACAATTTGTGATCGGTTGGTTGAACAGGCAAGAGTGTCAAAGGACAAAATTCTGGCAGCCGGTATATCTGTACCTGGTGTCGTCGATGAGAGTTTCACTCATATTGAGAGAATTCCCAATATTAATATTTTTCAAAACATCAATGTATTTGAATGTGTAAAAGAAGCGTTAAACTTACCAGTCATCATAAACAATAATTCGAAGCTGGCTACGATTGGGGAGCAACAGACGTGTTACCCACAGTACAATAATATGGTTTTCGTGAATTTCACTGATTCTTTCGGTATTGGCGGCGGTGTGATCATCAATGGAGAACTTTACTACGGTAATCGGAGGGCAGCAGGTGAAATCGGCGACATGTTCTTCGACCAAAAGAATTTTGAGGCGGAATATCGTGACAATATGGGCTGCCTGGAAAGTCACGCCGGTATCCAAATACTTTATAACCGTATGATTGAGGCCATGAAAAAGGGTCGTGCCCGGATTTTAAAGCAATTGTTACAGGAGGCTGGGAAGGAGAAGCCAGATCTGCAAACCATTGAACAAGCCGTTATGCTGCAGGACTATGATGTCAGTGAAATATTTGACGAAATTATCAAGATCTGGTCTTCCGCAATCATAAATATTATTTCGGTGATTGCCCCTGAGATCCTGGTAATCGGCGGGGCGGTCAGCAGTCAGAATCAAACCACTCTAAATAAAATCCTCTACTATACTTCAAAAGGTTTATATCGCACCCCTGATATTCGATTGAGCAGTCTTGGCTATCAGGCACAGGTGTATGGCGGAATCTACCTGCTTAAAGAATTTGTTTACAATAGAATCATTACAAAAATAATATTTGAACAGGCCTAGACGATCTTTCAATAATTCTGCTGTCGGTCTACTGAAATCAATCGTATAGAAAGTAGGTGAAAAGGTGCAACAGAACCAAACCGTTTTTTTTAGTGTAAAAGATGCAACAAAATCATTTCCGGGTGTTTTGGCTTTAAATCATGTCAGTCTGGATGTGAAAAGTGGATCTGTTTTGGCGCTGGTTGGTGAAAATGGTGCAGGTAAATCAACTTTGATGAAAATTTTGTCAGGTGTTTACCAAATGGAAACGGGAGAAATATTTATAGATGGAGAAAAAGTGAATATCAGCAGTCCGCTGGCATCACAACATCTTGGAATCAGCATCATTTATCAGGAACTAAATTCTTTGTTGAATATGAATATTGCCGAAAATGTTTTTATTGGCAGAGAAACCCGAAAGAAAGGTCTAATTGACAAAGAATTGATGCATGAGAAAACAAAAATTCTTTTGCAAAAAGTAGGACTCGATATTGATACCTGGACCAGAGTCGGGACTCTTTCAACTGCGCAAAAGCAGATGGTCGAAGTGGCGAAGGCCCTATCTTTTAATGCAAGGCTAATAATCATGGACGAACCTACCTCTTCATTGACGGATACTGAGACACATACTCTGTTCAAGATTATCAGAAATCTCAAAGAGCATGGTGTAGCCATCATTTTCATTACGCACCGCCTCAAAGAAATATTTGAAATTGCAGATGATGTCGCTGTCATGCGTGACGGCGAAATGGTGATCACATTACAGGCCAGTCAAACAAATGAGAATGAGATTATCAGCAATATGGTTGGCCGGGATATTAAAAATATTTTTGCCAAGGAAACAGCTGACATCATGGATGTATTGCTCGAAGTTAAGAATCTCAGTACGAAAAATTTTCTGCACGACATCAATTTTCATGTGCGGAAAGGAGAAATACTGGGATTTGCAGGTCTGGTCGGTGCGGGTCGTTCTGAGGTCATGCGGGCAGTTTTTGGAATTGATAAGCGTGAGACGGGTGAAATTTACATTAATGGACAGATGGTCAAAATAAACAACACCGTTGACGCAATCCGGCATGGTATGGGATTTGTTCCGGAAGATCGAAAAGAACAGGCTTTGATTTTAAATATGAATATTACCCAAAACATTTCGCTGGCAGCCCTGGAAGATTTTCGTAGGTATGGTTTTATTGATCAAAAAAAAGAAAAGAAAGAAGCAGTTAAGTACATAAAATCATTGCAGATTAAGACACCCAGTGAGGAACAAATTGTCGGCAATTTGTCTGGAGGAAATCAACAAAAAGTTGTCATTGGCAAATGGATGGAAATTAAACCAAATATTTTGATCCTAGATGAACCAACCAGAGGAATTGATGTCAAAACCAAAAAGGAAATCTACATGCTTATGTCCAAATTGGCTCAACAAGGGGTCGCCATTATTATGATCTCCTCAGAATTACCTGAAATATTAGGGATGTCGGACCGTATTGTGGTAATGCATGAAGGAACGATTAAAGGAGAACTGTTAAGAAATGAAGCATCCCAAGAGAATATTATGAAACTTGCAATGCTGAATTAATAAATGAAAAGGAAGTGAAAGATATGTCTGCGACAAGCTTGGAAATAAAGTCAACAGCTATAAATTTTTGGGGAAAAATTAAGAAGAGTTCATCTATCAGTCTGATCTTTATTCTATCTGCTATGTTTATCCTTATGTATATTGTCAGCCCACCTTTTCGTTCGATCTCCAATTTACTGTCAGTCACAAAATTATTTGTTCCGATCGCGATTTCCGGCATTGGTGTATGTATGGTTATTATCACGGGCGGCATCGATCTTTCACTTGGCTCTGTGTATGGCCTTGCCGGAGTCATTACTACACTGATACTTACAAAAACCAACACAAATGCTTTCTTCTCTGTTCTGCTTGGCGTTGGTGCAGCAGCATTGTTTGGTTTATTTAATGGTGTAATGATAGTCAAAGTCAACTTGCCTCCATTCATTGCCACGTTGGCCAGTATGAGTATTGCCCGCGGATTATGTTATGTAATTACACAAGGTTATCCAATTACCGGTATAGAATCACAAGGTTTTCTGTTTATTGGACAAGGAGCCATTGCCGGCATTCCGGCAGCTGTTTGGTGTATGGTCGTAGTTGCTATTGTATTTTCCATATTTCTCAATAAAACGGTAACCGGCAGAAGAATTTATGCTGTTGGCGGCAATGAAGAAGCAACACGCATCTCTGGTGTGAATACCGGACGAATCAAACTTCTGGTTTATACACTGTGCAGTGCGCTGGCAGGATTTGCAGGCATTATTACCGCATCTAAACTGGGAATAGGTCAGCCAACAAGCGGAACAGGCTTTGAACTGGATGCAATAGCCGCTGTTGCCATTGGAGGTGCTTCCTTAGCTGGAGGCGCGGGAACCGTGTCCGGAACGATCATGGGCGCGGCGATTATAGGAATTCTCCGTAATGCCCTGGTTCTGTTATCGGTTAACGCTTATTGGCAGCAGCTAATCATCGGATTTGTCATCTTGATAGCAGTTGCAGCGGATCAGATCAGTAAGAGACGCAAATGAATAAAGTAAATTTCCCAGGAGAAGGAGGAAGTCAGAACATAGAAGCAGTCTTATCAGATCAGCAAAAAACGCAAAGGAAAAAGTAATCCGCAAAAATGAAGGAGGTCAGAAAATGAAAAAGGTATTATTGACCATATTGGTCCTGAGCTTGATTGTATCTATGGTCGCCTGTACAGGCCCAGGCATTGGATCGACTCAGTCTACCGAAAAGGGGGGAGTTGAGACATCATCGTTATCAGCTGCCGTTAAAGAAGCAAAAGACATTACGATTGCCGTAGTTCCTCAGCAATTGGGCAATCCGGTTTTCCTGCCAGCTAAAGAAGCCGCAGAAGCCATGGGAAAAGAATTGGGCATAAAAATCGAATGGGTTGCCCCGACAAAAGCGGAAGCGTCAGAGCAAGTTGGAGTTATTGAAGGATTAATTGAAAAAGGTGTTGATGGAATAGCAATCAGCTGCAATACGCCGGATGCTCTTAAGGACGTTTTGGCAAGAGCAATCAGTGAAGGAATAAAGGTATCGACATTTGATGCGGACTCACCTGAAAGCGGACGGTATTTCTATGCCGGAACAGCAAACTATCAGGCTGGCGTTATTTGCGCACAAGAAATGATCAAATTGTATAAAGACAGTGGTCTGGAGAAAGTGCGCGTCGCTCAACTCGAAGGTATTCCAGGCGCTTTTGATATTGAGGCACGTAAACAAGGGTTTGCCGATACCATTAAAGGAACCAATATTGAGGTCGTCTATTCAGGCGGCTGTGACGATGATGTTGATAAGGCCGTAGAGTTAATTGAAGCCTATACGCGCGCTAATGGCGCAACTATCGACGCCTGGTTTATGGCAGGTGGATGGCCGTATGTTGTCAATCCTGATGCTACTCCGGTAGTAAATGAATGGAAACTTTCTGACCCTATGCACAAAGTGGTTACCATGGATGTATTCCCTTCTTCAAGATCTTTCTTTGACAAAGGTCTGATTGATGTTGCAATCGGGCAGAGCTTTGCCAATATGGGAAAAGCCAGTGTCGAAAATCTTTATAAACTGATTATTGGCGAAAAAATTGATGCGGTAGAAGTTGCGGGAGTTGGCAAATTCATTGATACAGGTGTACAAATTGTGACGCCGGAAAACTACAAAACAGAAATTGCAGAGTAGTAATGATCCAATTTACTAACAGCTGCATTCTATCATTGATGTCAGAAACTGTCGCCGTTGACAAAGATTTCGGCGACAGTTTCCGCCCTCGATGGTTCTGATTAATGCAAATTTCAACTTTTAGAGAAATACATAAAATCGCAGTCAGATATAAGAGGTCGACGACGGATGCGAAGAGTAAAATGGGGTATTCTGGGAATCGCTGATATTGCACAGAGATGCATGATACCTGCGATGAAAATGGCAGATAATGTTCAGCTCTACGGCATAGCCAGTAGAAATCCGGAAAAAGCAGAACAGTTTCGAATCTCAGAAGGCTTTGAAAAAGCATACGGCAGTTATTCGGATCTTCTAAATGATAAAGAAATTGAGGCTGTTTATATTCCATTGCCTAATTCTTTACATAAAGAATGGGTTTTAAAAGCGGCAGCTAAGGGGAAACACATTTTGTGTGAAAAACCGTTGGCCGGGTCTGAAAAGGACGTTGTAGAAATGATTAGAGTCTGTGAGGATGCCGGTGTCTGTCTAATGGAAGGATTTGCCTACTTACACAGCCCACTCA
>Ga0209430_1002331_pt1 | contig 12347 bp, 17 predicted proteins | sample BarGraIncub1133A_FD_184504 | JGI IMG/M metagenome (GOLD analysis project Ga0209430, IMG submission 184504) | Arctic peat soil microbial communities from Barrow, Alaska - Barrow Graham LP Incubations 11-33A (SPAdes) (version 2) | ecosystem: Environmental > Terrestrial > Soil > Wetlands > Peat... | reverse complement strand
TCACATCACCTCCTGTTGTGGTTGTAAAACCGGATGCAATCTGGAATATCCAAAATGCGTTTGGATCACCTTGAGCATCGAGGGTTAAAGCACTGCCATCTATCGAAAGCGTAGAAGTAGATTTATAGATACCTGGTGCTAATGTCAGGCCTCCTTGATTCCCTGATACTGTTGCCGGGGCGGGGGCGGTTGCTGCTTCTGCAAATAGATAGGCCGTAGTCAAATCAGTTTTGGCCTGTAGTAGCATAGCAGCTATTGCAGCGTTATCATCAGCTGCATACAAAGCACCGTTTACTATTGTTGCAGGAGGAAATCCTGTAATCGAAGAACGGCTACCCGGATAAATACCAACATCTAGATTATTAATCACACTTGCACCGGCATCATTGCTAACACCAACACCGGCGAGAATTCCGAAACGACCGGCCGTGCCTAGATCGACGAATGGTGTCCCTGAAGATAAAGTAAAGTTTGCCGTGATATTCTTATTCGCATTCATGGTAACCGTTAATGGATTTGTTGTACCGGTTGCATCTCCACTCCAGGAAGTAAAATCATATCCCGAATTTGGAGTCGGTGTAAGAACAACGTTCGTACCATTTGGATAAGTCAACTGGTCAGGGTTCCTTGAAACCGATCCGTTTAATGCCGTGATATTGAGGGTAAAATTAGTTGTATTTGATGTAAAGTTTGCAGTAATATCCTTATTCCCGTTTACGACAACTGTTAATGGATTTTTTGAGCCGGATGCATCTCCACTCCATGATGAAAATGTATAACCAGAATTAGCAGTGGCCGTCAGTTGGACACTGGTACCTGTGTTGTATGTTAATGAATTTGGATCCTTTACAACAGTTCCGTTTGCTGATGTTATATTTAACGAGTATACTTTTACGGTTGTGAATGTCCAAGTGGTATCTTTTGCGATTGAACTTCCATCCATATTTTTTACGGCAACGCTAATTTTAGCGGTATAAACCGTTGCAGGACTTAGAGCTACTGTGGGTACAAATGAAGCATTATTTCCTAATCCTGAAACGACACCTAAAACCGGAGTAGCTCCATTACTAAGAGTAAAAGATGTTGTTGTGATAGTCGACTGATCCATGACCATACTAAAATTTGCTGTTATGATCTTGTTTAATGCCACACCGGTTTCATTAGAAACAGGGCTAGTTGCAACTAATACAGGCAATATAGTAACACCCGTACTAAAAGTCCATACATAATCTTGTTGCAAGGCATTTCCCATTAAATCTTTTGCAGCAGTTGTGATCCTGGCTGTAAAAGTGGTATTGTCAGCAAATTTATTGGTAGATGTAAAGGTTGCCGTCGAATCGGTATAGGTGACGGTTCCGGTAATGGGTGTCGTACTATTTACTGTAAAAGATGATTCATTGATAGTTTTCGGATCCATCTTTTTATTGAAAGTTGCAGTAACCAGAGTTGTCCGTGCTGCCTGATCGCTTGTTGTAATCGAAATTACTTTGCTCCGGCCAACCAGAGTTGCACCACTTAATGGAGTAACTGAGACTACTGCCGGACATGGACCGCCGTTTATAGGAACATAATCATCATTCTTGCATCCTGCAAACAATGCAATTGATAAAATTGCCAGGACTGAGAGTAGTTTATTAATTTTCATATAATTGAGTTTTATTGTGAATGAATTTTCACGTAGCAAAATTGACAACATTTAACCCTATAAGTGTTACACAATTTCAGATTATTGTTACATCATTCACACATATTTAAATTAGAATTCAAAAATTCACAATTAAAGCCAGTTAATAAGTTCCAATTTTAAAACTTACATCCGCAAGTGCTTTTCGGAGCGAATCGATGATTTTCTTTTTCTCAACTCCATTAAAATCTTCAGAATAGATTTTCCCTAATTCACAGTTATAGCGGTAAAAATGAGTGCCATAGACAGGTAGCAACGACAGGCTATTCAAACGCCCGTCATGGGGCAGGTTAGAGAAAAATTGTTTTTTAAATTGTAGACAGCTCCCCCCTGAAATCACTGCAACTTTTACAATTCCCAGTAAATCATGCAGTAGAACTGACATTTCAGTATCCAACGGCGATTTACTTACGGCAAATTTACCGTCCAAATCAAAAAAATCAATTTCTTCATTTGGATCAATCAGTTTTTTTAGTTTATTTGCTTTTCTATTTCATCGTTATATTCACCACGACGAGCTGCCAAATTACACTTGCTCCTGTGATACAAAGCTTTCTGTGCTTCTTTTACATTTGATTCTTTTCCACTCCAGATTTCGAGTGCAGGTTGTTGTATTGCCCGTGCAAACGAAAATGCCACTTTCCACGAAAGCTTTGATTTATATTTCACATTTATGGCATTTAAGCGTGAGGATACTAGTACGGCTGATTGTCCGCCCGACAGGAATGCAATTTTTGGAACAGCTGCCGGAACAACACGTAAAAAACATTTAACAGTTGCATCTGCCACTTCTTCAACCGATTCTTGTATAGGGCAAGTAAACCCAGGTACTATCATATTCGGTTTAAAAATCAACCCTTCCAAAACAACTCCCTGTTTATAAATTTGTCCGAAAACAATATGCAGCACTTTCTCCGTTACTTCAAAACACCGTTTTAATGAATGGTCGACATCCATAAGCACTTCAGATTCAATTACCGGCATTAGACCGGCTTCCTGACATAACGCAGCAAGCGAGCCAATGCATGGGCATTGGCTTCAATAACAGGTCTTTGTAGGAATATTTTCGCCTATAGCTATCACTGCACGCAACTTTGCAAAACGCAGTCCCATTTCAACGTATTCCCTGAGCCTGTCGCGTAATCCATCAATGCCTTCGGTAACTTTCTCACCGAGATGGCCAACCATGTCTTTTGCTCCGGCATCTATTTTAATTTCGGGAATAATTCCTTTATCAGTAAGAGCTTTTATAAACGAAGTTCCGTCTTTTAAATGCTGACGGGTCGTTTTCATCAAAAAGTATAGCTCCACTTATGCTTTCATTCAGACCGGTTGTTGTCACTATCATTTCACGATAAGCACATCGCAACTCTACTGATAAAGGAATTCCCAATTTTTAAAATCGTTTGTTACAGATTGTTATACTTTCATCCATTGCCAACAGACCTTTATGGTCGGCATCCATCGCTTAGCGGTGAGTATTAGTTTTTGTATATCCATTAAAAGTTTTTACTGACAATATTTTCCTATTAGTTATCCAGTTTTGAGCCTGAATCTTCTAAATCATTGTTTGGCACATCAGCATTAAATTTTTTTTCATTCCTTTTTCTATCATTTTCATTTGAAAATTTAATTTTTGAAATGTCTTTTGGATTTTTTTCATTTTCTTCTATTTGAAAACTATAAAAATCTACACCCAGAGAATATTCTGAGTATTTGTGAAGAGTTTGTATTGTTTCACTAAACACTTGCTTTACAAGACTGTCACTATTTACATTTATATTTTTCATAATACGTTAATTTTAAGAGAATTAAATTATTTAGTTTTAATCTGTGTATCTTCTTATTTCTGTGTATCTTCTTATTTAAATTATTAGCGTTATTCCAAAAGATAGCTGTAAATCAGCTTTTTTATTGAATCACCCTAAATTGAAATATTGTCCATTTTATCAGCTTATTTAATTTGTTATCTTAATGACTAACATTTCGGAGGAGAATTTTATGTTGAAATGGATGTTTCCCACATGTAAAAACTTGATTGTCTCCTTCAAAATAGGATTTATATAAATGATATATAATTGATTATAATTTTATTTTTTACACATTTAATTATTAATCGTCATGGTTATCTCCACCTAAACTATAGTAGTTATTTTCTTCATCCTCACTTCCTATTTCTTCCTGATTATCATCTAATTCAGAACCCGGAACATCTAAGTCCTCGCCTATAACATCATCTTCAAAATCTTTTTCATTGTTTGAACCGCTTTCAGCGTATTGCTTCGTGTTGGAAATTTGCTCCGGATCAATTTCTTTTTCCTCTTTGCTTTGAGCATAAAGATCTTCATCTACCGGATAAACAGGATATTCCGGAAAAACTATTTCTTTCTGGACAATTTTTTTTTTGAGAAGTGGTTGTTTGTCTTGGTTTACTTTCTCCATAATTAATGACAATTTACTAAATTAAGATTTATCAGTAGATAGTTTGTATTGCATATAAATATTACTACGTTTCAAAGATGTAATAATATTTATAATAAAATGTTACACAATTTTATAAATTAGTTACATAATTCTCATGTTTTTCACTTAAATAATATTGTTTCCAAAAGTAACTTTATCGCTATTTATTTTGTCCTAAAATAAGGAAGCGATTCAATTTGTTACTTATGAAGTCAGTATTTACTTTTCGGCTTTATAATTTCGTATTTCGTTAAAAAAAGGTATGTTTTTATCTTCTACACATTTTGCTGCATACAGATAAAGTGCAGAACTCTATGTTTGCCAGTCTTGTCCCATGGATTTTCCATCTTGGGCTTTTATCCATTCATTAAAACCAAATTCCAGGTTATCTGTTCTCTAAATTTTTATAAAATGAGTCAGGACTTCAAGTTTTTCACGAGCAAGTATGTACTTTTTAACAGCAACCAATGCTGCGATATATATGCCGCTAACGAACGGCAAGATACCAGCATTCTGATAATCACCTTGTCTATTATATTCAGCATATCGTTCATTCCATTCAGTATCTTCCGGTTTTATGAAAGGAAAGAAATTTGGTGGTAAATCAATTCCCAATTCACCTTTTTCACTTATAAATGTACACTCTTCCTTTATCCAGTTAAACATTTCATTGGCTCATGTAGGGGATGCAATACCTGATAATATTGCAAGACTATTTCCGAGCAAATCGAACGTTCACTGCTTAGAATTTTATATGACCAGAATGTGTAATAAGGATTATGTTTCACAACCAGACCTTCATGTACATGATGATGTCCATATCTGCTTGTAAAAGTAAACTTGCTCATCTCCCAGCGCACATCATCTGCTCCTCCATTCAACTCCAACAGCCTGAGATAACTATAAACAATTGTATTTACGAACAAACCATATCCTAATACCCATTGTTCGTCTCACCAGCCGCAGTTAGGTTGTTGCGCCACAAGATAACGATCAGAAGGACTTTGATATTTCATCCATGTGAGAGCTTTTTCAACTGCTTCATGAAGAAATTTCGATTCTCCGGTTACTTTACTGAAGATGCCAACACATAACAGGAACAATGGAGTAGTATCGTTTGCACCCCGATCTTCACTATTATAAACGAGAAAATGAATATGCCCATGATCCATTTGATTTTTAGACAGTGTTTTCAACACTTTCCGAATGCTATCCAACAGTTTTTATTTTCTGAAACAGCTATTCCAAGGATGGAAAACATTAAATTCCTTGTGTAAGGTTCAGGGAATCCCCAATTGGCTGTCCTTGGAAGTCCCATAATGGTCCATGAGCATTATGTAACAATACTTCGAGTGCAGTCTACTTAGCTTTCTCTATTTCTTGAAATTCGACCTGTTTCATTATTAATAATTTATTTCTTCTTTTTTGCCAAGCTGTAAGCAATTGCTATTGCCTGTTTCTGTGCTTTCTCATTCGACTTTGGGCTTGATGTTCCAATCGTTCCTTTCTCGTGATAACTATGCATTATCTCTTCAATGTTGTCCGAAATAACCTTTTTCGACTTTCCTTTCTTTAGTGACATTTTTAAAAAATTATTTGTTATTTGTCAAAATCTTTAGTTATAAACGAATCTTATCAAACTAGTACATCCCCATTTTTTCATTCATGATCTGAACGATTTTTTTTACTACAACCCGGTAGTCAAAATTAGGACCACTCTTTCTCTTCAAGCTTACCCATTTTTTCAAGCAAAGTTTCATCTTTCATTAAAGTCAACCTATAATTGGCGATATCTTGTACATCTGCACGATAAACAACCGTTCGCGGTGATGTTTCTTTTTCCCAACTAATTTTATTACTCATATAAGCTTTACTCTTATAATACATTAACTTCAATCTTTTAAGATTTGATTGGGAGTTTTAAATATTTTCAATTCTTTTTTTTGTTTTCATAGTCAGTTTCTTTTTTTAATGTGAATCTTTAAATTGCCAAAAGGCCTCAGCTTTAGGTGTTGTTTCGGCTTCCCAACTATGTTTTTCAAAACCATATGTTTCTGTAATTATTTTATATTTTTTCAACCAGATATGTTCCGGGAGAGTTTCATGAAAATTTGCTTTTTCAATAGCTCTTGGGAAATAAGCTTTCTTGCCATCTTCGTAAGCAAATGTCCAAAGCTCTTTTGCTTTAATTTTACCATTTTTCCAGAGTGATTCCACAGCCTTACTTACTTCTTCATGTCGCAAATGTCTTGTATATTCACCATTGGAACTATGAGTGATAATCAGATCAAAATTTGTGGAAGGAAGAAATTGGATGATAAATTTTTCCAGTTCTTTTCCGTTCAACTGTTCCTGAGATGGTACATCATCAAGGTCTCCCATGATTCCTTGGGAATTCAACAATTTCAATGTATTATAAAACTTCGTAGAGCAATCGGTATCACTTGCCCTACACAGACAGACAATAAACCATTTATTTGAAGGATGACTTAATATTGTACCGCCTGCCCATAATGTTTCATCATCCGGATGAGTCACAATTACAAGAATTGATTTTGAATCTTTACTGTTCATCTTTTATATTTTTCAATGGTTAAACGTGCCATCAGGTAACTTACAGTTGACTCAGCTCCCTGATTGATATTTACATGTGTATCCTCCAATCCGTCATAACATCCGCCGGTGCACGGGTTATAAATTATTTGATTTAACCTGTTATTTCCTAAAAACCAGTTAAAGGCAATGATCATTTTCAGTCGGTAATCTTCATCCATCAATACATCGTAAAATTTACTTAAGGTCATGATGGTATAGGCTACATCAATTGGTTGCTCACCATTATGACCGGCTTCTTTTCCTTTTAGCAACCAGGTTTTATTGGAAATTACTTCTATTCCATTTTCGTTGAATGTATTATCCAGCAGAAAATTAAATGATGTTCTTGCAATATCTTTATAAATAGATTCTTTTGTTGTCAGCCAAGCGTATAACATAGCCTCAGGCAAAATGCTGTTGGCATAAGTTATAGAGTTTTCAAACCATTCCCATTTATCAGTTGCGTCATGTGTATATAAATCAACTAACCGATTGGCAAATAGTTTAATTAAATCAGTATTTTCTGAAGATTTTATCACTTTTTGACGATAATAAATACCTTTTATAGCGAAAGCCATTGCACGAGGTGAATTTATTTCTTCCAGATGATGGATAGACTTTTCCAATATGGCTTTAGTCTCAGAGATAATTTCCGAAGGCAATAATTTTGTTAATAAGAGCAAATATCCTAACGCCCAAACAGCTCTTCCATTAGAATCATCTAAATTGACTTTATTATTTTGATCCGTAAAATTTTTATCCTGATCTACATAATTCAAAAAATTACCTGCAGGTTGTTGACAAAACTTTATAAATCCGAGATATTTACGAATTTCTTCTATCCGTTCTTTCGAACCTTCCAGTTTAAAGATCATACAAGTTGCAACTAATGCTCTTGCATTATCATCCAACGTATAACCAGATTTAATATCAGGTTGATTAATTTTTGAAAACTGTATCAATCCTATATCGGTGGTCATTGCTTTCAGATGATTTAAGTTTATATCCGGAAGATTATATTGAATTTTAATTTTTTCACCTGCAATTTGTTGGAATAGCATAGCATGTGATACCGCCGAGTTTTCCCAGGCAGTTGATACAATTTTCTGTAAAGTATTTGTAACAATGCTTTTACGTAACGGATTATCATTAAGCAATCTAATGACATCTTTCGCCAATTGTGTTGAATCATTAAAATCGAAGATAATCCCTGTATCTTTCGACAATACTTCCACTGCATGGGGAATAGGGGTTGAAATAATAGGGCAACCACAACTCATAGCGTAAACAAAAGTTCCGCTAACAGCTTGATTTGGATCGTTTGATGTAAACAAATAAATATCTGTTAATTGCAGGTATTCCAGCAATTCGGGTAGAGCAAGGTATTTATTAATGAATTTCACATGGTTTTGAAGACCAAGATCTTGTATTTTTTGAATTAAACTATTCCTGTAAACTTCTCCATCATTTTTCGCAACTTCAGGATGAGTTTTACCAATGATCAAAAAGATAGCTTCAGGACATTGTTTTATAATTTCAGGTAATGCGTTTATTGTAGTTTCCAGACTCTTTCCTGAACTTAATAAACCGAAAGTTGAAAGTACTTTCCGTCCTGTTAAATTGTATTTCACTTTTAGAAATTGTTCGCTCAAATGTGGTACTAAATGGGTACCATGAGGAATTATTGAAATCTTTTGCTTAGAAATACCATAATCGTACATTAGAATATTCGCTGATGTATTTGTCATAACAATGACAGATTTGCAGGCTGAAGTAATATTTTTTACTTCTATTTTTAAATGTTGACATGGTTTAGGCAGTACCGTATGAAAAACTAATACAACCGGTTTGGATACCTTATAAATGAATTGAAGAAATGCCCTCTCCTGTTCTTTATATAAGCCAAACTCATGTTGAATCAGTACAAGCTGAATTTTTTCGTCATCATTAATAGACTGAGCTAAATTCAAATAAGAAGAAACCTTAGAAGTATCCAATATAAATTTCACTTCCTGAGGATAATCATAATTTTGGTTACCGGTTTCTAATGCACAAACCTTAATGGATAAAGTTCTATTGAATTTATTATTTAGTGCCTTAATTAAATCCTGTGAATACGTGGCAATGCCGCATTCCCTTGGTGGATATGATGTTATAACTAAAATTTCTGATAGATCATTATCTTGATAATCAGCAAATTGTTTTTTGTTTTTTGTTGCTATAAAATGTGGATAAGTTGTATTTTCACAACTATACAACCCTTTCTGATTTATATAATTTGCTTTTTGATTGGATATTATATTAGTTTTCATTTTCTGTAGTTTTAATATTTTCAAATGTGATAATCTTAGTAGGTCTTAATATATTTCATTTTCAAATTTGAGGTCTCAATTGTTTTCATGACATGTTATTCCTTTAATCATGTCATTTTACTTTTCTTGAAAATTGGTTTAATTCTAATCATTAATGGCATAGTATCACCCAATAAAAAGCCCCATGGTTTCATGGATTCTATATGATCAAAAATCACCTTCACAATGGCCAACAACGGTAAGGAAAGAAACATGCCGGGAATTCCCCACAAAGCATCCCCCAGCAGAACTACCACTATGGAAAAAAGGGCATTGATTTTCACTTTGGAAGCTACGATCTTTGGTACAATAAAATCATTATCAATGATCTGAATGAATGTATGAACCCCCAGGACGTAAAGAGCAAACCAGGGAGATGATTTAGTAACCAAGGCAACCATCATAAACAAGGCAATGGCTATAAGTCCGCCAATATAGGGGATCATATTGAGCAAAGCGCCAAGCACGCCAAGCAAAATGGCATATTGAATTCCCAGCAATAAAAGCCCTAATGCATTGAGTGAACCAACAATTATTGCTTCAATAATCAATCCTACCAGATAGTGCTGTACCACTGATTTTGTCTGGGTTACAATAACACCTACCTGACTTTGATGTTCTTCATTAAAAAGCCTATGGCTAAATTCAATTAAAAGCGGTTTATAATATAGAATAACAAAGATGTAAACCGGAATTAAGACTATGGATGCAACAATACTGCTCACACTTACAATTGTTTGACCGATTGAAGAACCATTAATATTAATGAGTTCATGTTCGGTTTTGGTAATCCAGGCATGGATAATTTGAGGTTGGATATTCAAATAACCGGAGGCGGAACTGATTGTTTGATTGAGTATCACTGTGAATTTCTTTACAAACAGGGGCCATGAATCGCTGAAGTTAACTGCCTGGGTATAAATAAATGCGCCAAAAGCGGCTATGATTATAATAGTAAGAAGCATCGTAATGATAATAGCTACAACTCTGTTTATTCTTATACGAACAAAGAAATTGACAACGGGATTGAGTAAGATAGCAATGATGAAGGAAAAAATCAGTGGAAGGATAATACTCTGAGCTACATACAATATAGCTAACAAGGCAGATAGACCAACAAAGAAAATGCCGGCCTTTGCATAAAAGGGCAATATGGTATTATTTGTAATCATGTTTTTTCAATTATTTCTTCATTCTTATGAATAAACTTTTGTACAATAAAATTTCCAAAAGTTTTTAGGACATCAGGATGTTGTGCAATAATATTCATAACGCCAAACTGCATAAAGATCCTACGGGATATTCAGTACATATTTAACAATTAATTAAGTCAGTTCCGAAAATCCTCAGGCAGAACAATTTTATAAATAATTTCTTTTCGGAACAGACTCAATAATGTAAACTAACCGATATCTAATTATTTATTACCAGGTTTCAGGTCTTTTTCAACTTCTTCAACCTGGACCTTAACTTCTTCAACAAGGTTAGTTCCTTCGCTTTTTGTTTTTTCAAATTTTTCGGTTATGCTTTCAACGAAATCATTGAATTTATCTTTCAATGCATCAACTTCACCTTCACCTTTTCTGTAGATGGTTCTACGGGTTACGACACCTTTGGCAGGAGCATATAAAACACCTAACAATACACCAATGGCTGCTCCGGCTACTATGCCTAATACTACTTTTCCTGTACTCATAATGTTGTTTTTTTGTGAATAATTATTTATTTGTAGATTACAAATGTAAATCTATCTAAAGAGTTGTTAGTTACATAATTTTTGTAAAGAATTACACAATTCACACTTTATTCATTCAATAACAACAAATTGATGATAAAAATTGATAAAAGTTTACTTTCACGTATAATATACTTATTATCCATAATGAAAAATTAACAAAACCTGATTCAAACATTTTTTGCTATCTTATGAAGGTGGGTATATTTAATAGACTTTATTCAGATTAAATTTATATTGCGTTAATATTCAATGATATTTTAAAATTATGGAGTCCACAAGCAAGTTCCATTACTAAATCTTCAAACCCAAACTTGTGGCATCTGAAACTATCTTTGACTGTTGCGACAACTTTTTGCGCCACCAATTGCAGGTTCAACCAAGACACGAAAAGAGGAAATTGAGCGATTTGCTTCTTTTTGATCATCTATAGACTCCTTTCCTTTTGGTATCTTTGTTGACATCTTAACAGTAACGCCAATTGGAGTATATCCCATGGAATCCTGTGTTTTGCCATTAGGTAATGCCCGAAGGAAAATGGATTGGCTGATTATCGCATATCTTTTTATCATGAACATTTTCATCAACTGTTTTACTAAGCCTAATAATTCGCCTATCAGGCAAACTTAATAGGTTATTCTTCACGTTATGAGTTTTTTTACCGCTATAACGGGCTTTTTGAAGGTCGTTTGCTTTTGGTCTTTGAATAGGACGTTCAACACCATCAAGAAGTACATCATTACATGATTTTAAAATGTATTTTATCCAATATTCATTCCATTCAAGTAGTTCACCTAATCGCTTTAATGCTTTTCTTAAAAGTTCTGATAATAAATGTATCAGCATGTTAGCTTGAGGTGTGTTATGCCAAAACTTGCTGCATGATGTTCTTGTAATGGATTTGTTTTTAAATAAATCAACAAAGACATCAATTTATCAGCTATTTGACTTGATAAACAACTCGGCGAATATTGAAGTTTCCTTAATTCTCCAGATGTATATTTTTTAAAATTGTTCAGAAATTTTTATCCTGCAAAGAGCCATGAAATACAATATTAATATCAAATAGTGTAGCCCCTAAAATCCAACTGGTAAAGGCTTAAAAATATTGAAAAAATGGTTAAGTCATTGATATATAATATATAGAATAGAAAATAATACTCCGGCATTCAGTATACTCTCTTGTGCATCAAATAAACTTTGAGCAAACAGTTGTGCCCCTGTTACTGCACGTTCTTCAAATCGAGTGGCTGCAATACTAAAGCCATCAGCACCTTAAGTATCTATAGTGCTTCGTTCATTACGGGTGGTGAACGATTCTACTTCTGATTTGAAGTTTTTTTTAACGCCCAAGTTTTATGGCAGCACGAATACTACCTTCAGAGAGTCCTTCTTCTTCTTTGGCAATTGAATTGACACTTTGACATTCGTTTAGTTTACCCTGAATACGATCCAGCAGATTAGGGAGTAGCTTGTGACTCCAACCGTGACGTGCTTCATCAGGAAAAAAGGCACTCTC
>Ga0209430_1002330_pt1 | contig 12350 bp, 8 predicted proteins | sample BarGraIncub1133A_FD_184504 | JGI IMG/M metagenome (GOLD analysis project Ga0209430, IMG submission 184504) | Arctic peat soil microbial communities from Barrow, Alaska - Barrow Graham LP Incubations 11-33A (SPAdes) (version 2) | ecosystem: Environmental > Terrestrial > Soil > Wetlands > Peat... | reverse complement strand
TTAGACTTTCCGTATTGACCGAAGATTTCCTGCTTTTTCTCTGGGGTTAAATACATAAAAATTGATTTATTATTGTGAATTGAATCAAATAAGGCCACAAAAGTAGACAATACTTTTATATAAACAACGATTTTGTGCAAAAAAACAACTACTTTTGTGGCCAATAAGGTTTAATAGGTAGAAAAGAGTTAAAACAATAGGATGCAAGACATTAGAAACATCGCAATTATCGCTCACGTAGATCATGGTAAAACAACACTTGTTGACAAGATGTTGCTAGCTGGTCAATTGTTCAGAAGTAATGAAACAGTCGGAGAATTAATTCTCGACAATAACGAGCTTGAACGCGAAAGAGGTATCACTATTCTTTCGAAGAACGTTTCCATTAATTATAAGGGTACAAAAATAAATATCATTGATACTCCGGGTCACGCGGATTTTGGTGGTGAGGTAGAACGTGTGCTTAATATGGCTGATGGTGTTATTTTGCTCGTTGACGCTTTTGAAGGTCCTATGCCACAAACCCGCTTCGTTTTGCAGAAAGCGCTGGAAATTGGTTTGAAACCTATTGTATGTATTAATAAGGTGGATAAACCCAACTGTCGTCCCGAAGAAGTACAGGAAGCTGTATTTGATTTGATGTTCAGTTTGAAAGCAACGGAATATCAGCTTGATTTCCCTACTTGTTACGGTTCAGCCAAAAAAGGCTGGATGGCTGACGACTGGAGAAATGAAACGGAGGACATTACTTATTTGTTGGATCTTGTTATTTCACATATTCCTGCTCCTACTCAGTTGGACGGTACCCCACAAATGTTGATTACCTCTTTGGATTATTCATCCTACGTTGGTCGTATTGCAGTTGGTCGTATCCATCGTGGTATGCTAAAGGAAAACATGGACGTCAGTCTTGTTAAACGTGATGGTCAGACTTTTAAATGCCGCATCAAGGAATTGCATGAATTTGTAGGTTTTGGCCGCAAGCGTTGTACCGAAATGAGTTCCGGTGATATTTGTGCTATAGTTGGTATTGAGGGTTTTGAAATTGGTGATACCATTGCCGATCTTCTGGAACCTGAAGCACTAAAACCTATTGCCATCGATGAACCGACCATGAGTATGGTCTTTACCATCAATAATTCACCATTTTTTGGAAAAGACGGTAAATTTGTGACTTCCCGTCACATTCACGATCGTCTGATGAGAGAATTGGATAAGAACCTCGCTTTGCGTGTTGAAAAAAGTACGGAATCTGATATTTGGACTGTATTTGGCCGCGGTGTACTTCACTTGTCGGTTCTTATTGAAACCATGCGTCGCGAAGGATATGAGCTACAGGTTGGTCAACCTCGTGTAATTTTCAAGGAAATTGACGGTAGAAAATGCGAACCAATCGAAGAAATAACCATTAATTGCCCGGAAGAAAGTGCCAGCAAAATGATTGATGCAGTGACCCGTCGTAAGGGTGAACTGACAATGATGGAAACCAAAAACGAACGTGTTCATATGGATTTCATTATGCCATCCCGTGGTATCATCGGATTGCGTGGCGTGTTGATGACTCTTTCTGCAGGTGAAGCCGTTGTAGCCCATCGTTTCAAAGAGTATCAACCCTATAAAGGTGATATCGATAAGCGTGAAAACGGATCAATGATTGCCATCGAAACCGGAACATCTGTTTCTTACGGAATGGATAAACTGAAAGATCGCGGTCGTTTCTTTATTTTCCCCGGAGAAGATGTTTATTCAGGACAGGTGGTCGGAGAAAGCACCAAAGAAGGAGATTTGGTTATCAATGTAACCAAAACCAAAAAGATGTCCAATGTTCGTGCTTCCGGTACGGATGATAAAGCGACTTTACCACCTCCAGTTGTTTTCTCTCTGGAAGAAGCACTTGAATATATCAAGGAAGATGAATATGTTGAAGTCACACCGAAACATATGCGTATGCGCAAGATTATCCTCGATGAAAACGAACGCAAGCGTACGACTAGAAAATAAGAATCCGATAAGCAGTAAATGCTTCATTTCAGGATATAAAAACAGATGGCCTCTAAATTTAGAGGCCATCTGTTTTTAAGGGATAGTAATGTCACACTTTTCAGTATATTCTTATTCTTTGGTGTTCATGCCATTTTTCAGCATGATTGCCGCCTCACATAATTCATCGTACCACTCTTGTCCGAATTTTCGGATAAGTGGTTCCTTTAAGAACTGATAGACAGGCAATCCCAATTGCTGCCCGTAAAGTCTGGCACCTGAGCAGATGCTCCATTCCTGATAGTTTACAGCGGAGTAGTCCTTGAATTTTTTCACCCTAACGGGATAAAGGTGACAGGATATTGGTTTCATAAAAGAGATGTATCCTGCCCGCCAGGCTTTTTCAACGGCACAAAAGCAAGTGCCGTTTTCATCGTAACAAGTAAAAACACAGTCCTTGCCATTCACGATACTGGTCACCATTTCACCGTCCTGATCGGCATAGGCGACTCCCTGAATTTTAATCAATGTTTTAGCCTCTGGCGAAAGGTCGTCCCAGATGTCAGGCAAGGCATTTTCCAGCTGAATAATTTCGTCCAGTTCTACGGGGGCTCCGGAATCACCTTCCACGCAGCAGTTGCCGCGACAGTGGGCAAGATTGCAACAAAATTGCTGTTCAATCAGGTCGAGGCTAATCAGTGTATCTTTTATCTGAAGCATATAAAAAAGAAGAGGAACCGGGCATTAACCGATTCCTCCTTATTATAAATGGTTATAATCAATCGTTGATTAAGCACTTACCTGTCATATCTTCCGGTTGTGCTAAACCCAGGATGTGACAAATGGAAGGGGCAACGTCTGCCAGGATTCCATCGGAAACTTTGGCTGAAGCATTGTTGGTCACATAGACAAAAGGAACAGGGTTGAGTGAGTGAGCTGTGTTGGCAGATCCATCCAGATTTACAGCATTGTCTGCATTACCATGATCGGCAATAATGATTACTTCGTAATCTTTGGCTTTAGCTGCTTCAACCACCTTGGCTACGCATTCGTCCACAGCTACAATAGCTTTCCGGATCGCTTCGTAAATTCCGGTGTGACCCACCATATCACCGTTTGCGAAATTGACAGTGATGTAATCAAATTTTTCGCTGTTAATGGCTTCTTCCAAAGCATCAGCCACTTCGTAAACACTCATTTCCGGCTTCAGGTCATACGTGGCAACCTTTGGTGAAGGAATCAGGATGCGTTCTTCGCCTTCGAAATTTTTCTCACGACCACCTGAAAAGAAGAACGTGACGTGTGCATATTTTTCTGTCTCAGCAATGCGCAATTGTGTCATTCCTGCTTTTGAAACGACTTCACCAAGGGTATTCTGAACATTATCCTTGTCAAACAAGATGTGCAGGTCTTTGAATTTTTCATCGTAAGGAGTCATGGTAAAATATTGGAGAGGTATGGTTTTCATGCCAAATTCAGGCATATCTTCTTGTGTCAGGACAATGGTCAGTTCTTTCGCCCTGTCGTTTCTGTAGTTGAAAAAGATCACAACGTCGCCTTCTTCGATTTTGGCTCTTGGCTTTCCGTTTGAATCCACATGAACAATGCCTTTGATAAATTCATCCGTTACACCTGCATCGTAGGAATCCTGAATGGATTGAACCATATCGGTGGAAGATTCTCCAACACCATTTACCAACAGGTCATAACTTTCTTTGACACGTTCCCAACGTTTGTCGCGGTCCATGGCATAATAACGGCCAATAATGGATGCAATAGCGCCTGAATTCTTGGCCAGATGCGCTTCAAGGCTTTCAATAAACGCTTTTCCGCTGCGGGGGTCTGTGTCACGGCCATCCATGAAACAGTGTACGAATGATTTTTCTATACCGTATTCTTTAGCAATATCTGTCAGTTTGAAAAGGTGTTCCAGTGAACTGTGTACACCACCATCGGAAACCAGACCCAGAAAGTGAATCTGTTTGTTATTTTCTTTAGCATAAGTATATGCGCGGATGATTTCCGGATTTTGCAGGATGCTGTTTTCCCGGCATGCTTTATTTATTTTTACCAAATCCTGGTAAACGACACGTCCGGCACCAATATTCAAGTGACCTACTTCTGAGTTACCCATCTGTCCGTCAGGTAGTCCGACGTCTTCGCCGGATGCCAGAAGCTGTGAATGAGGATATTTTTCCAACAAGGAATTCCAGTAAGGGGTGGGGGTGTTGTAGATAACGTCTTCTTTACCATGATGTCCCATGCCCCAACCGTCAAGGATCATCAACATTGCTTTTTTACTCATATCTTTGAACTATTACAACCTAAATTTGTTAACTAAAAAGTTTTTGAGGCACAAAGGTAGTGATTTTTGCTGAAAATCAGGTGAAGTTGAATATCGACAATTTTATAAAAAGGAATGCTTTATTATCTTTTTGATATTAAAAAAAACCGTACTTTTGTCCGTAGAGTTTTAGCATAAGAAATAAATATTCATTTTAAAATTTTATCATTATGAAAGGTACACGTTTATTGGTGGTTAGCTTATTGAGCGTATCATTGGTTTTTTCCGGTTGTAAATCCATGTCGAATGCCCTTAAGGGTGGTGCCATTGGTACTGTTGCCGGCGCAGCTGTTGGTGCAGGTATTGGTAAGCTGGTCGGAAATACGGCTATTGGTGCAATTGCAGGTGCTGCTGTCGGTGGTACAACTGGTGCTTTGATTGGGAAACATATGGATAAACAAGCAGCTGAATTGGAAGCTGAATTGGGTGCAAATGCAGCAGTTGAACGTATTGATGAAGGTATTAAAGTAACTTTCGCATCAGGAATCTTGTTTAATACAGGCAAATATGATTTGAGTGTTTCTTCTAGGACAGCTTTAACAAAGTTTTCTCAGACTTTGAAGGATTATCCGGATACCAACATCATGATTTATGGTCATACCGACAATGTTGGTTCAGATGCCATGAACCAGACTTTATCTGAAAATCGTGCCAATGCAGTTAAAAATTATTTAGTAGCTCAGGGTGTAAATTCAAGTCGTATCACAACGAAAGGTATGGGTGAAACTTCTCCGGTTCAAACCAACGAGACTGAAGCAGGACGTTCACAAAACCGTCGTGTTGAAATTGCCATCACTGCAAATGAGGCTATGATGAAAAAAGCAGAAGCTGGCGAATTGTAATACTCCGTTTTTAACTATTTGAAAAAGCTACTCCATTTGGGGTGGCTTTTTTTATGATTTAAACGGTTTATTGGAGTTTACTTGATTGGGCATCTGCATATTTGTACTATTTTTTTTGTAAAAGTGCTGAATCTTCGTATCTTTGCGCCTGTTAAGAGGATGTGAGGGGAGCGAGGGTTCCCCTATTTTATTCTTAAAACGGAACTAATGGTACAAAAAGACACTGTAATACAGGCTGTTGAAGAGTGGATGGAAAATACACCCTTCTTTTTGGTTGATGTAAGAATCAACGCTGAAAACGAAATTTTTGTTGATTTTGAATCGGAAGCGGGTGATATAAATATTGATGATTGTGCCGATTTGAGTAAATTTATTGAGTCCAGGCTTGACCGCGAAAAAGAAGACTTTTTTTTGGAGGTCGGTTCAGCCGGTTTAGGACAACCCTTTAAGGTCCTGAAACAATATGAAATACATGTTGGAGACGAAGTCGAAGTCGTAACCAAAGCAGGTTTGAAAATATCCGGTGTTTTGAAAAGTGTCGATGCAGATGGCTTCAACCTTACTGTAACCCGTAAAGTAAAAGTGGAAAACAGTAAAAAGACGATGATAATGGATATTGATGAGTTGCATCTGCATGCTGATGTTAAATCGGTTAAATATTTAATCCGTTTTTCCTGATTTTTAAATTTAAAAATACATAAACATATCAAATCAACCAATGGCTAAGAAAGTTGAAACAATCAGTTTGATTGATACCTTTGCAGAATTCAAGGAATTGAAAAACATCGATCGCCCCACTATGGTGAGCGTTTTGGAAGAATCTTTCCGCAATGTTTTGGCAAAGATGTTCGGTACCGATGAGAATTACGACGTCATCATCAATCCGGATAAGGGCGATTTTGAAATCTGGCGTAACCGTCAAATCGTAGAAGACGCTGCTCTTGAAGATGAAAATTTACAGATAAAACTGAGCGAAGCAAAGAAAATTGATGCTGACTTTGAAGTGGGTGAAGATGTTACCGATGAAGTACATTTTGCCGATTTTGGTCGTCGTGCTGTTTTAAATCTTAGACAGACTCTTGCTTCCAAAATTCTTGAACTTCAGAAGGATAGTTTGTACAACAGGTTTGTTGACCGTGTTGGACAGATTGTTAGCGCTGAAGTTTATCAAATCTGGAAAAAAGAAATCCTGCTTCTGGATGATGAAGGAAATGAAATGTTACTTCCTAAAGGTGAACAGATTCCATCTGATTTTTACCGTAAAGGCGAAAGTGTACGTGCAGTCGTTGAGCGAGTTGAAAACAAGAGCAACAATCCAAAAATTATACTTTCCAGAACCTCTCCCGTATTTCTTGAACGACTTTTTGAACTGGAAGTTCCTGAAATTCACGAAGGTCTTATCTTAATAAAGAAAGTGGCCCGTATCCCGGGTGAAAGAGCCAAAGTAGCTGTAGAGTCCTACGACGAGCGGATTGACCCGGTTGGTGCATGTGTCGGCGTAAAAGGCGCTCGTATCCATGGCATCGTTCGCGAGTTGCGCAACGAAAATATAGATGTAATCAATTATACTTCAAACATCAATCTCTTTATTCAAAGAGCATTGAGTCCTGCCAAAATCTCTTCCATCCGTTTGGATGAAGAAAACAATAAGGCGGAAGTCTTCCTGAAACCAGAAGAGGTTTCTTTGGCTATCGGTAAAGGTGGTATGAACATCAAACTGGCATCTATGCTGACCGGTTACACCATTGACGTATTCCGTGAAACGGACGAAATTGAGGATGATGATATTTACCTGGATGAATTTAAGGATGAAATAGATGTATGGGTAATTGAAGCATTGAAAAAACTTGGTTGTGATACAGCTAAGAATGTTTTGGCCATACCACGTGAAGATTTGATAGAAAAAGCCGACCTGGAAGAAAGTACTGTTGATGAAGTGTTGGGGATTTTACGTGCTGAGTTTGAAGAATAGACTCCGTTCGGTTTATGCAGAAGAACGTTCTGCCTCTGTTTTTAGTTTTTTATTTTTAAACCCAATTTATGTCGATTCGATTAAATAAGGTAACAAGAGATTTAAATGTGGGAATGTCTACTCTGGTGGATTTTCTGCAGAAAAGAGGTCACGTGGTGGAAAACAATCCCAACACGAAGATCACAGAAGATGAATACGAAATATTGGTTAAGGAATTCAGCCAGGATATGTCGTTGAAACAAGAGGCTGAACGTTTGGTCCATGAACGGACTAACCGTGATAAACCTAAAACGGAAACACCTGTTGACGCTCCTGTTGAAGAAGTAAAATCGGTCATACACCAAATAGAGGAAGACGTAATAGACTTGCGACCCCAAATTAAGCATGTCGGCACCATTGATCTCGATGCTATTAACAGAAAACATAAACCGGAAGAAAAAATAATTCCGGAACCAAAGCTGGGAAAAATCATTCATGAACAACCAAAACCTGAAATAAAGGTTGAAGTTGTTGAAGAGGTTGTACCAACACCTTCTGTTGCTTCGCCAATTGAAAAAGTTACTGCACCAGTTGTTGAACAAGTTCAACCAGCAGAACCTGTGAAAGTAGCAGAACCGGTTAAACCCGTTGAGGTTGTAGAAGTCGCAAAACCTGTAGAAGAGGTAAAACATGAAAAAGCTGCAGAAGTTGAAAAACCTGTAATCCTTTCTACACCAAAACCACAGGTAGAAAAAGTATTTGTAAAACAAGAGCAGACAGAACTTTCAAAACCTGTTCAGAAGGTTATTAAACACGAAGTTCATAAAAAGAAAGTTGAACCTGAAGCCGAAATTGAAACTCAGGAAGAAAAGGCAGCAAGAGTTGAACCCGAATTATTCAAAATTGGTATAAAAAGTTTGGAGACCAATATCAAGGTTATTAAAACCATTGATTTGGATGCTTTGAATCAATCTACCAGACCTAAGAAAAAAACTCAGGCTGAAAAACGTAAAGAACGCGAAGAAAAAATTCAAAGCGATCGCAATCAAAGATCGGCTCATCCCGTTGATGTTAAAAACCGACCCGGGACAGGAGTACAAACCTCAACCATAGCTAAACCCATCCTGGCAGATAAATCTGAACAAGGATTATCGGCTGCAGCTGCGGACGCTAAAAAGAAAAAACGGAGCCGCATCAAAGACGGCAAGGTTAAAGTGAATGAGCCTCAACCAAGTGGATCAAATACACCTCGTCCTGCTCAGACCAATCAGGAATTAAAATCCAGACTTAAGAAGCCAGTTCTAAAATCTGAGATCAGCACCGAGGATGTCTCTAAGCAAGTAAAAGAAACACTTGCCCGTTTGACATCGAAACCTAAAAAAGGAACAAAATACCGTAAAGAAAAACGTGAAGCCGGTTCTCAGCGTCGTATGGAAGATGCTGAACGTGAACGCGAAGACAATGCAGTGATTAAAATCACGGAATTTGTGACCGTAAATGATTTGGCCAGCATGATGGATGTTCCTGTTGTCAAGGTTATTTCAACCTGTATGAGCATTGGTCAGATGGTTTCTATAAACCAACGACTGGATGCAGAAACTATCAACTTCGTGGCAGATGAATTTGGTTTTAAGACCGAATACGTCAGCGCTGAAGTAATGGAAGCCATTCAGGTGGAAGTCGATGCACCGGAAGATTTGTTGCCACGTCCTCCGATTGTAACGGTGATGGGACACGTTGACCACGGTAAAACATCTTTGCTTGATTATATTCGTAAAGCCAATGTAATTGCCGGTGAAGCCGGAGGTATTACCCAGCATATCGGAGCCTATAACGTGAAACTTCCTGATGGAAGAAAAATTACGTTCCTGGATACTCCTGGTCACGAAGCGTTTACCGCTATGCGTGCCCGTGGTGCTAAAGTAACGGATATTGTAATTATCATTGTTGCAGCCGATGACGACGTGATGCCTCAGACCATTGAAGCTATCAATCACGCAGCAGCAGCCAATGTACCCATGGTTTTTGCCATCAATAAAGTAGATAAACCACATGCTGATCCCGAAAAGATTAAACAAGCTCTGGCTCAGATGAATTACCTCGTTGAAGATTGGGGTGGAAAATATCAATCCCAGGATATTTCAGCGAAGCAAGGTTTAAATGTTAAAGAATTATTGGAAAAAGTACTTTTGGAAGCAGAAATGCTTGACCTTAAGGCCAATCCAAACAGAAAAGCGACCGGTTCTGTTATAGAATCATCCTTGGATAAAGGTCGTGGATATATTGCAACGGTATTGGTTGATAACGGTACACTCCGTATGGGTGACATTGTTATTGCAGGGACCAATCATGGTCGCATCAAGGCTATGTTCAATGAACGCGGTCAACGCGTTAAGGAAGCAGGCCCTTCAGAACCAGTGTTGATTCTTGGTTTAAATGGTGCTCCACAAGCAGGTGATAATTTCCATGTGCTTGATAATGAACAAGAAGCCCGTGAAATTGCCAACAAACGTGAACAATTGCAACGCGAACAAGGATTGCGTACCAACAAGTTGCTGACTTTGGCCGAAATTGGTCGTCGTATTGCAGTAGGTAACTTCAAGGAATTGAATGTTATTGTGAAGGGTGATGTGGACGGTTCGGTTGAAGCGTTGTCAGACTCCCTGATCAAGTTGACTACTGAAGAAATTCAGGTGAATGTTATTCATAAAGCAGTAGGTGCTATTTCTGAATCTGATGTCACATTGGCTTCCGCTTCAGATGCAATCATTGTCGGATTCCAGGTTCGTCCATCACAAGCAGCCCGTCGATTGGCCGATAAAGAAGGTGTAGATATGCACATGTACTCCATCATTTACGACGCCATCGAAGAAGTTCGCTCTGCTATGGAAGGAATGCTTTCTCCGGAAATCAAGGAAGAAATCACTTCAACCATCGAAATCCGCGAAGTGTTCAAAATTACAAAAACCGGTACAGTTGCAGGTTGTATGGTGAAAGAAGGTAAGGTGAAACGTGGTAACAAACTGCGACTCATTCGCGATGGTATCGTTATCTATACAGGAGAAATGGGTGCTTTGAAACGCTTCAAAGAAGATGTTAAGGAAGTCAACTTCGGTTACGAATGCGGCTTAAGCTTTGCCTCCTATCAGGATCTTCATGTGGGTGACCTGGTTGAATCATTTGAAGAAGTGGAAGTTCGAAAGAGTTTATAATACAAAATCAGATCTTTTGAAACGTTCGTTAGCGACGAATCTGTTTTAATAAAATCTGTACTATTTATCAGGCAAAGGTACCGGGACGTGAATTCACATTTATCGTTCATGTACCTTTGTTTTTTATACAAACATTATGACACTGATTGATGTTTTTATCGGGTTGTTATTGGCTTATGAGGTTTTTAGAGGCCTAAAAAGAGGATTTGTAGCAGAAGCAGGTTCCATTATTGGCCTCATAGTTGCATTTTATACGGCATCAGCTATGCGTGGCGGAATGGCTCATTTTCTAAGTCCGGTCTGTTTTAATTCTGAACGATGGAGCTCAGCCATTGGTTTTCTATTCATATTCTTGGTGGTTTACCTGCTAATTCTTATCTTGGCAAAGATTTTTGAGGGTGTAATAGGTGTAATCGCTTTAGGTGGCGTTAATAGATTAGCAGGTGGCCTTTTCTGTTTGTTTAAGGGAATCTTGATTTTTAGTATCGTACTGAACTTATACGAAACGATAGACAGTGATCGTAGTTTCATAGGTGTCAAAAACATAGAATCTTCCCTTTTATACAAACCGGTGTTAAAAGTTGCCCCAAGCTTGTTTCCTTATTTTAAATCGGAAAAATCCGATCAGCAACCAGAGAAAAATCGATTCATAGGATTCGAATAAAAAAGACTGTATAATGGAAGAAAATCCACGTGATATAATAGATGAAGTAACCACCGGAGACTATAAGTACGGTTTTGTCAGCGATTTTGAAACTGAAAGCATCCCTTCTGGTCTTAGTGAAGAAGTAGTCAGAGTTATTTCTGCAAAAAAAAATGAACCGGAATGGTTGTTGGAGTTTCGCCTGAAAGCCTATAACCATTGGCTTACATTAAAAATGCCTGATTGGGCACATCTGCAAATTCCTGTAATAGATTACCCGAACATAATTTTTTATTCTGCTCCCAAGTCCAAAACAGCTCCCAAAAGCCTGGATGAGGTCGATCCCGAATTGTTAAAAACGTTCGATAAGCTCGGTATATCTCTTCAGGAACAGAAACTTCTTTCAGGAATGGCCGTTGATGCCGTTATAGATAGTGTTTCCGTTAAAACGACGTTTAAGGAAAACCTGGCTGAACTTGGTATCATTTTTTGTTCTTTTAGTGAAGCTGTACAACAGTATCCTGACCTGGTTAAACAATATCTGGGTTCTGTTGTAGGCTATCGGGATAATTTCTTTGCTGCCCTCAATTCTGCCGTTTTCAGCGATGGATCTTTCGTTTACATACCTAAAAGGGTACGTTGCCCTATGGAGCTTTCCACGTATTTTCGTATAAATGCTGCCAACTCAGGTCAGTTTGAACGAACGCTCGTTGTAGCGGATGATGACAGCTATGTCAGCTATCTGGAAGGATGCACTGCTCCTATGCGTGATGAGAATCAGTTGCATGCAGCCATCGTTGAAATTGTAATTCTGGAAAGGGCGGAAGTTAAATATTCAACGGTTCAGAATTGGTATCCCGGCGATAAGAATGGTAAAGGAGGTATTTTTAATTTTGTAACCAAAAGGGCTTTGTGCAAAGGCCGTAATTCGAAAGTATCCTGGACACAGGTTGAAACCGGTTCTGCCATTACCTGGAAATACCCCAGTTGTATTTTGGCCGGAGACGATTCCACCGGAGAATTTTACTCTGTTGCCGTAACAAATAACTATCAGCAAGCGGATACAGGTACAAAAATGATACATCTTGGAAAGAATACAAAGAGTCGCATCGTTTCCAAAGGAATTTCAGCAGGACATAGTCAAAACAGTTACAGAGGTTTGGTGAAAGTGTCTCCCAAAGCGGATAATGCCCGTAATTTTTCTCAATGTGACAGCTTGCTGTTGGGGGATAAATGTGGTGCGCATACTTTTCCCTACATCGATATAAACAACGAAACGGCCATGGTGGAACATGAAGCCACGACCTCAAAAATAAACGAAGATCAGCTTTTCTATTGCAATCAACGTGGTATTTCAACGGAAGATGCAGTCGGATTG
>Ga0209430_1002323_pt1 | contig 12387 bp, 9 predicted proteins | sample BarGraIncub1133A_FD_184504 | JGI IMG/M metagenome (GOLD analysis project Ga0209430, IMG submission 184504) | Arctic peat soil microbial communities from Barrow, Alaska - Barrow Graham LP Incubations 11-33A (SPAdes) (version 2) | ecosystem: Environmental > Terrestrial > Soil > Wetlands > Peat... | reverse complement strand
GCCAGGCAGCGAGCGATGTGAGCACAATCCAGCCGAGGAGATGCAATGAGGAACCGGGGCTACTGATCAAAGTGGAGAGCATATTCGGCGGAATCGGCGGCCCCCAGGGGAATAGCCACGCTCCAAGTTTGAAAAAGGGGAGCAGCAGCGCCAGCTGAACCGGATAGAGCATAAAGTTGACCGTCTGCAATGCAACATGGTTAAGCCTGAAAAGATGCGCCAGCATTAAGCAGATGAGCGATGTGCCCCAGAGCAGCGGCATAATCCCAAGGGCAATCCCGATACAGAGTGTCAGGGCAAGTTTTTGTGGCGTCAACCCGCATGTCATGACAGCCTGAAGTCGGTTCAAAACGGGGGCCGCAATCAGCCGCCAGAGAGACGTTAATTGCTGTGCGGCGATAGCGTCAAATCCGATCATGATGCACATGAAAACTGAGCGTGGCGCCGGTCACCGTGCTGCGTCCGGTGTAGAGGAAGATGGTCACCCAGATTCCCTGCAGAAACAGGATCAACGCCGGGCTCCAGAGACTTTTCAGTCCGCTGGAGAGATCAGACAGAGTATGTGGTTCACCAGCGAGAAAATATGCCATTGCGACGGCATACAGTACTCCGACCATCCCCATGACCTGATAAGCGGAAATTTTACCCTCGCCGCGATAATCGGCCCGGAGGGTTTCGGAAAACGAGCGCCATCCCTGGGTAGCGATGGTAGCGAGCAGAAAGGCACTCGTATGGTGTGATGAAAGGTACAGCCAGGCGGCAATCAGGCCGCAGGCAGCATAAAAAACGGCGGTGATGGCCTGGATCGGGATCACCTCTGTCGCTTCAAGCCCTCCGGCATAGGCGATTTTTTTGGTGCTGCCGAAAAACACGAAACCGCGTCCGGTAAACATCCTTTTGAGCAGTGCAGAACTGGACGCCAGCGGTTTTCCATAGCAACAACCGAAACTGATGCAGGCCAGCCGCCCCAACCCTTCGCCAAAGGCATAGGCGATGGCAATGGCGGCAGATGCCGACATGATCGGGATATGGAATGCCAGCAGCTCCCCGGCGATACGGTTGACAACCGCTATCACGAAGGGAGTGATCAGAATACCAACGAAGACCGCCCCGCCAACCGTGAAGGTATGGGCCTTCTTTTCGACGATCCGGGCAACCAGCCGCGATGCCGGTACGCAGCAGCAGAGCATGGCCACCGCCAGGATTGCCGTACCCAGAGGGGGAACACCGACCGCCCCCATCAAGACCAACAGCACCATGACTGCGACAAGATAGGCATTGGCGCTAAGAAGACCGTACCAGGTAAAGTTGATTCCCCTCCACTCCCCCTGTTCCGTTCTGGACACCGGCATCGAAGCCACGACCTGCCACCTTTCACCAGGTAGCACCCTGAATCCCCACCAGAAATAGATGGTCAGAAGAATGACTGAGGCAAGCAGTGTCACGGAAACAGTCATTGAAGCCCCCCTTTTCGAACCGTGCCGAGCAAAGACCTCACCCGGATATCCGTCTCCACCAGCGGTTTCTTAAACCCATGGGTAAAACGGCTCGAAGCGCCCATGTGGTTCATGTTGTCCAGAATATCCGCAGCAAAATCAATCCGGCCTTCCTGAAACACAAGTATATCGGTGCTGCTGCCGGGGCGGTAAAGGCTCTTGGGCTGCCCTTTAACGAGGAACATCCCCTTTTCGACCGGCCCTGGGCAGTTATATGCCTCAGGGCTGTACGCCTGGGCGATGTCACCGATCATCAGGGCCACCACCTCGATCATCGCCACAATCCCTACTCCGGTTCCCCCCGGCACATCGGTATCAATGACCGTCACCACTCGCTTGTTCTTGGAATATGGTGTCGCAACGGCGACCACGGCGGCTGGATTGCACGAATGGTAATCGCCATCAATGGTGTAAAAATCAACCACCTGCCCGGATACCGGGGTGTGGTTGTAGTGGTATTTATCAGGCGTCAGGCGGAATACGGCAAAGTCACCACCGGCAAAAACCTTTTGCCATACTGATTTGCCTTCCCCAAGCAACTCCTCGAAGGAAAAAAATTTATCCTTCAAAAAGATCAGCGAGGTTTCGTGAAATGACCCGACCAGCACCCGCGCATCGGCAGGTGATACTATTACATCCTTGTCAGCCGGCATCGGACGGCATTCCCAGTAGCGGATCTTCCGCTCGAATATTTTACGCGGCGTATCAAGATGGCTGGACGGATCGAGGCACTCGGACAGGTCAATGCCGCAATCGGCCAGAAAAGCGCGTTCTGACAGCAGGGGACGGTCAAAATTGACCAGACTCAGGATGTGGGACGACAAGTTGCTGGTTAACATCCTGAACAGAGCCGTACTGTTCTCACGCACGCCATGATAGAGCAGCCGCACCATCCGGTCTCCCAACAACCGTTCAGTGATTACCCTGCCGCTATCCCGCTCGATATACTGGTGCTGTAGCATCCGGATTACTCCTTTGAATGTCGGCTGATTGCGTGGCTGCCTTCTCGTCGTGATACACCGTGAACAGCAGCAGATTCATCAGGCGCTGCAGGGTTGAGATGTCGGCCCGTTCGTGGAGGACATCATCTTTGGCACTCTCTACAAACCGGGCAGCATCCTGTCCCTGTAGGACAGCCCGCAAGGCCTTGCGCTGAGACTCATCCAGTGAGCCCTGTTCCCGGTCAAACGTGCTGCAGTCCTGGAGCAGAAACCCGAAGGCCTCATCCAGATGACGCTTACGCAGCGTGGTACGATAGTAGCGTTCAGCGCCGGTGTTAAATTCGCGGGCATTGACACGCAGGGGTGACGACCCGTTCACCTCGTCGAGGATGCCGGAGGTGATACGCCCGGCGGCGGAATGGAGAGCAGGTTCGTTGATCCGCATTTCCAGGTCGTTCAGTGTATCGTGCAGATCCATCAGCTCTACCAGGTCAGCCGCATCCTCACGGATCACCTGCAGCAGCGCCCGGCGGTACTCATGAATCTGAACCCGAAGATAGCCGGGATAGCGGCGGCTGGGGCGGATGGCGACCGTTTTTTTGAGGATCTTGTGCAGAAAGGCGTTGGCGCTTTCCTTGTGCACAAAGAAGGTGGGAATGCCAATGGCAGCGCCGAAAAAGATCTGCCGCCGCTCGCTCTCAACCGAAGGGGCGTCAGGAATGTGCGCATGGGTAGTGCCGAGCGCCATATATTTGTAGGCCAGCGCCGTGATCAGGGTCTGCAGGTCGGTAGCCCGCCCCATGTCTTCCCCGAAATTTTCAAAAACGCTGTAGTGCCTCCCTTCGAAGCCGGAAAAGCCCATCTTGGCAAATTCACGCTGTTTGTAGAGCAGGTAGACCGACATCTGTTCATCGAACACACCCATATCTGCCAGATCGCGGCGCAGGTGGTCACTGTTGCCTATCCGGCCATTCAGCCCGGGGCTCTGCTCTGTGGAGAGCAAACAGACGAGGTAATCGACCAGTCGATAGTCCGGGACAAAATCACCCTTCAGCCTGAAAACTGAGCTCACCATCTTGTCCAGCGCCCCCGGTCCGAATGGTGTCAGCGGCTGGCCGAAAATGGAAAGATCGGCCTTTTTTTTCCAACGGCGCCAGATCATTCTCAGATGGGTGTAATCGAGTTCGTGGGGGAGAAAACCGAGCGCCTTTTCGGGGTGAAAATCGGTGAATGCCAGCCGGTAGGGGGCTGCGGTATAGGTGCCGACGAAGAGCGGCAGGAAGTGTTCGCTGATCTTGATCGCCAAGTCGCCGAAATGTTTCTCGTGGGCCCGGCTGAAGCCTGAACTTCCATCGGCGAGAGCAGCGGTCAAACGGTTGCTGCCAAGGCTGATGTGGGTGCCGTTGTTGGCTAGGCAGACATTGGACAGGTTTGGCAGCACCACCAGATTAGTCTGGATGATGCCGGCATCCCTCAGTTTGGCGACCGCATTGAGTTGACTGCGGGACAACACCTGATGGCAGAGCTGCATGTAGCGGAATTTATCCGCCCCACGGTCCCATCCGGAAAGACAGGGGCTCATGAACAGATCGCGATAGAAGCTGTCCGAAACATGCTCGTTCAGCTCTTTTTGCCGAACCGGCGGGTGGGGGGCGAAATAGGTCATGGCCTGCTGGCCGCGCTCAGCGATACCGAACGCCTGGTTGGCGTACATCACCAGCAGTTGCGTCACCAGGAAGCGTATGGCGGTTTCCCTGGCAATAGCTTTGCCCATGCCGCTCTTGGGAGTGAGGGAGACGACATTGAACGAAAAAGTTTCCGGTGAGGTGTTGTCGTTGAGGTAGTGATCCATCAGGCGGATGCCGGTCTGCCGTATCAGTTCGGGAAGTATCTGTTGGGAGCCGAGCAGGTCAGCCAGAGCCAGTTTGATCAGATAGCTGATCGGCAGTCGCAGCATCTCCTCACCGGAGGGGTCCCGGAACATGAAACGGTCTGCATCGGCACGTTTTCCGGACGCCGGATTCTTTTTGTCCGCCAGCAGATCTTTTTCAAATACATCATGCGCAAAACGGGAAAGGTTCTGGCGGGGAAATCGCACCCAGCTGTTTTCCCACACCTGTGAAGGGTTATCCGCCAGAAACCGTTCCAGATCAGCCACAACCTTGCGGGGGGTCTCGCCCGCTGCCGCCCGCTTCATCATGTTGGCGAAGAAGTTGGATTGTTCGATAATCAGCGGCAGGTCAACATCTTCTTTTGCCCCGCAGACCACCGCCTGAAGCTCGCTCTCCGAACCGGCGGTGACATCATTCAACGAAAAGGGCAACGTCGCCGCCATTTCGTCTCTGGAAGCAAATGAAACGCCCAGTCGCGCAAAAACCGTGCGGACACTTTCCTGTGTGAGATCGGCTTCGGACTTCTGTTCTCTGGCGCGGGTAGAGTTGATCATATACTTTGATCATATATGAAAATTGTGACGGCTGTGTTCGCACCGTGTAAATGTTGTGTTACTTATTCAGAAAACAACCCCCTCCCCATGAGGAAGAAGAAACTCACGGGAGATTGGTGCTATTCAGGTATATTTTTCTTTATTGGTCTTTTAATAGGTGCTATTATTTGGACCATTACGACATCAAGGAGGTCTGAATGCAGGCAGCAATAAAGTTTTCCGAGGACGTCATCTCTCTGGGTGACCTTAAAATCAATCCAGGACGGATTGTGAATCAGGTTGACTCAACCCATCGCCCGGTTTTGTTGACTAGTAGGGGGCGTGGCGTTGCCGTGATGCAGTCACTGAAAGATTATGAAGCGGGGACCGAAGAGCGGGCATTTATGAAGGCTATATTGCAAGGTTTTACCGACATTGAAGAAGGTAGAACCATGAACATTACTGATGCAAAAAAACGGCTCGGTCTGGTGTGATTGTGAGGTCAATAGAATTCGCCGAATCTGCACTATGTGATCTTGAGGATATTCTTGATTGGTACTCCGGACAGCAGGTGCCTGGAGTTGGAGAACGTCTGGTTCGAGAAATATTTGCCCGAACAGAGCAACTGGCTGATTTTCCCGAAAGCGGTCGCATTGTTCCTGAATTTGACGTAAAAACGATCCGCGAACTGATACATCCCCCGTTTCGCATTGTCTACCGTTTAGATCACGTCAAAACATGGATTGTCCGGGTGTGGCGTAGCGAAAGGCTGTTGATCCTGTCATGAACCTGTTTTTCTTCACGAGAACTCAACATCCCGCTATAAACGCTAATATTACATCTCCTTACTCACCTCCGTCGCCCGAACGGAATACGAGTCTTTTTCACCCCTGCCGTCCTGGCGGTACATCACCACTGCCGTCCCATCCCACGTGATCCAGCGCCGGGCCTTTTTGTTCTGGTCCGAATAATCAACGATCCGGCAGGGGTATTCTTTTCCGGCAACCGTATAGTGTGCATTGCGGACGAGATGGTACTCCCGCTTCACCACGGCCATTTTTTCAACATCCAGCACCCGCTGGGTGACTTGTGATTTCTCTGAAAAATCCAGTCGCGCTTCGGGACATTCCATGGTGGTGTAGTCATAGCTACTGCGGGGAATGATAACGGAGCGCGGCACCCCCTGTTCACGGGCATTAAAGCGGAAGGAAGAGTTCTCAAGTTTTCCCTCAATATCGATCGTGGTCCCATTTTCCCGGCCCTTACGGGAATAGCTGACCAGGTTTCCTTTCCGGATAGTTCCCTTCTCGACCGTGTCCTGGTGATGTCCCATCCATAAAAACGATGCCTTGACCGCTGTTTTGGTTTCGAAGTAAAGGCTGGGCACGCCCGCATCTTCAGTCATGCGTTGGGTGGTTATAACATCGCCAATAGCAAACCCCATTGTGGTGACCTTATAGTGCGCCACCGTTTTTGTGTTGGTGCCCGCCGAATAGATAAAAGTCGGAGCCAGGGAGAGTGCCACGGCAAGAATCAGACATCCGCAGCAACACAGGACAATGTGATTTTTTTTATTTCGCATATAGCCGTCCATACTATTCATGACCATGGATTATACAAGTTACAACATAGTAACAATTTGCCTAATCCATTGTTTTGTAGGTACATACGTTTATCTACACAACAATTACACAACCTCAACATGCCTGTAACATTGCTATGTTATGAATATCAGGCATGAACCCATATAAAGCAGACCTGCACGTCCACTCGAGCCATTCCAACAAACCTACCTACTGGGCCATGCGCAAGTTCAATGTCCCGGAGAGTTACACGTCACCCCAGCACCTGTACCGGGTCGCCCGCGAACGCGGCATGGATTTCGTCACCATCACCGACCATAACGCCATCAATGGCGCTCTGGAGATCGGCCATCTGCCGGGGACATTCATCAGTTCCGAGATTACGGCCCATTTCCCGGAAAACGGTTGCAAGGTTCACGTGGTGGTGCTGCATATCTCTGAAGCCCAGTTCCCGATGATCCTGGAACTGCGCAAAAATGTTTACGAGATGATTGCCTATCTTCATTCTGAAAAGATCGCCCATTTTCTGGCCCATCCGCTCTATGCGCAGAACGACAAATTAAATCTGGAGATCATTGAACGGTCGCTGCTGCTGTTCACCACCTTCGAAATAAAGAACGGTTGCCGGGCACACCGTTTCAACGGCTTCACCAAACGTCTGGTATCATCCCTCAACGAATCCGTCATCAAACGCCTGGCCGACAAGCATGACCTGCAGCCGTACGGAGCCACCCCCTGGGCCAAGGGTATTGTCGGCGGTTCGGATGACCACGGCGGCCTGTTCATCGCCCGAGCGCACACAACCGTCTATGACACTCCGACGGTCGACGGCTTCATTGATGCAATCAAGTCAGGCGACAGCTGGGCCGATGGCGAAGATGGCGGGCCGCTGACCATGGCACATAGCCTCTACGGCATTGCCCACTGTTTCTACCGGGAACGTCTGGGTGATCGCCGACGCGGTGCGACTCCCTTTGTCAGCGCCCTGCTCGACCGTTTTTTCAACATTGGACCAGATAAGGGTTCGTTCATCGAAAAGATCCGGATCTTCATCCTCAAAAACCTGCCCGCTTCACGCAACCACGCGAGAAAAAGTTTTGAAGAGATCCTCGACAGTGAAGCGCGGCTGCTGCTGAATGATACCGAGTTTCTGGCAGGCATCCAGGGTGGCGACAGCAACCGCAAGATATTCGCCGTCACCAGCCGGCTCGCAAATCGTCTGATTTTCCACTATACGAACCGCCTGATGACATTACCGCTTAACGCCGGCTTTTTCGACTATCTCAATACGATCGGCACCATCGGTCTGGTGCACACCCTTATTTCCCCTTACTACCTGGCCTTTCACCACCAGCACAAAGGGAAAGAGCTGATACGGGATCTTGCAAATGCGCTGCCGGAAATCCATCAGAAAGAACCTCCTGAAAAGATCGCCCTGTTCACCGACACTCTGGATGAGATCAACGGCGTTGCCATCACGATCAAACGCCTGATAAGTACGGCAAAGAGCCGTGGGGTCGAACTGACGGTGATCACTGCGGGAGATGATGTTGAAAATGCCGTTGAAGGGGTAAAAAAGTTTCAGTCGGTTGGTGATTTTGTGTTACCGGAATATCCGGAATTGAAGCTCAACTTCCCGCCGATCCTGGAAGTCATGGATTACATCGAGCGCGAGGGTTTCACGCGCATCCATGTCAGCACCCCTGGCACCGTGGGGCTTTTAGGTCTCCTGATCGCACGGCTGATGGATATACCGGTGGCCGGCACCTACCACACCGACATCCCCCAATATGTACGCAGCCTGACCAATGACGAATTTCTGGAGCAGGCGGCCTGGAGCTACATGATCTGGTTCTACGGCCAGATGGAAGAGGTCATGGTCCCTTCGGCAGGAACCCGCGAACAGCTGATTTCCAGAGGCTTGCCGCCGGAACGGATGAAGCCCCTCCCCCGCTGGGTGGATACGGATAGTTACTCCCCGGAAATGCGTAATCCAAGCTTTTGGAAAAGTCGCGGTGTTGGTCTTGGCAGGGTTGTGCTGCTTTATGTGGGGCGCGTCTCCCGCGAAAAGGGATTGGCGATGCTGTCGGACGCCTTCAGAGAACTCGTGGACGGTGGCGCGGCGATTGCCCTTGCTGTGGTTGGCGATGGTCCGTACCGGGCCGAAATGGAAGCATCCCTTACCGGGTATCCGACCATCTTTACCGGCTATCTGGCTGGAGAGCAACTTCAACTGGGTTACGCCTCTGCGGACCTTTTCGTGTTCCCAAGCGCCACCGATACCTTCGGGAATGTGGTGCTTGAAGCGCAGGCTTCCGGTTTGCCGGTGATCGTATCCGACGAAGGCGGTCCGCGGGAGCTGATGATCGATGGCGAAACCGGTCTGGTATTTCGTGCCGGCAGTAAAAACGGGCTGGTTGCAGCCATCAGAGTGATGATTTCGGATCCGGAGCGAAGGGCTCTCATGGGGCGCAACGCACGTCGTTTCACACTGGCCAACGCACCCGACAGCAACCAGACATACAGCACCATACTCCACCTTGATGTGCAGCAGAATACACCTGAAGAAAATACCGGGTTTACCAGCGTCGGATTGTAGCCTATGCCCCATAAAACAAACGCCAATCCACGAAAAACGATACCGAGGCCTGCCGGAGAAATCAACCTGTCCGATCCCTGCTGGTACCTCAACCGCGAACTGACCTGGCTGGAATTCAACCGCCGCGTTCTGCACGAGGCCGAGGACGAGCGCACACCGCTTCTGGAACGCCTCAAGTTCATCGCCATTGTCAGCGCAAACCTGGATGAGTTTTTCATGAAGCGCATTGGCGGACTCAAGCAACAGGTCGGCGCCGGTTTGCGTGAACTGAGCCTCGATGGACTTACTCCACTCCAGCAGATACAGCAGTGTCACAGCTTCATCCGAGTCCTTGTGGGGAAAAAATACAACCTGTTGCAGCAGGTTTTAGAACTCCTGAAAGAGCATGGCATAATCATTTCTACTATAAAGGATCTGAGCGCGCGTGAACGAAAAAACCTCAGGAATCATTTTGCGGCAAATATTTATCCACTACTGACCCCCCAGTCCATCGATCCGGCCCACCCGTTCCCATTCATCTCCAACTTGTCCCTCAACCTGCTGGTTACCTTGAACTGTTCCGTCGGTCTCGACATGCAGCTGGCTCGTGTCAAGGTGCCTGTCGGAGGAAGCACATCCCGTTTCATACCTGTACCGGGCAAAAAAGACCGCTTCGTCCGCCTTGAAGATCTGCTCATGAGCAATCTGGATATGCTTTTTCCTGGCATGAGGGTGGTGCGCTGCGACCTGTTCCGGGTCACCCGCAACGCCAATACGGAGACCGATGAGGAAGAAGCGGATGACCTGCTGGAGATGATCGAAAGCGAATTGAAGGAACGGCGCTTCGCCCCCATCGTACGAATGGAGGTTGCCGAGGGGATACCGATTCTTCAACGGGGCAGACTGGCTGCGGAACTGAACATCAACGAAAATGAAGATGTTTTTGAGGTCCCGGAATTACTGGCCATGCGCGACCTGTTCGAACTGACCCGACTCGATTATCCGCAGCTGCACGACCCGCCTCATCACCCGATTGTCAATCCGCAACTGGACTCAGAGCGGAACATTTTTCATATCATTCGCGATGCCGGTTCGATCCTGCTGCAACATCCGTATGAATCGTTTTCAACGTCAGTGGAACGTTTCCTGCGCGATGCGGCGAACGACCCCAAGGTACACGGCATCAAGATGACCCTCTACCGCACCTCCAGTCAGGGGCGGATCATCGAAGCCCTGCTGCTGGCCGCCCAGAACGGGAAGCAGGTGGCGGTCGTCGTGGAGTTGAAGGCACGTTTTGATGAAGCGACCAATATCCGTCTGGCGGAACAGATGGAGCGGGCCGGCATCCACGTCACCTACGGCGTGGTCGGGCTGAAGACCCATTGCAAGGTGATCATGATCGTTCGCCAGGATTACAATTCCCTGCGTCGTTATGTCCATATCGGCACGGGAAATTATCACGCCGACACTGCCCGCATCTATAGCGACATCGGCCTGTTAAGCAGCAGCGAAGCGCTCGGCAATGATGTGACCGAGCTGTTCAATTACCTGACGACAGGATTTAAACCTCGCCGTAAATACAGCTGCTTGTTAACCGCGCCGTTTTTCCTCAAAAAGTCTCTGCTGGCAAAAATAGAGAGGGAAACGGTTCTTCACCGTGAAGGTGGAGGCGGCCTGATACAGTTCAAGATAAACGCCCTTGAGGATGGTGATATCGTCAAGGCGCTCTACCGTGCTTCCCAGGCCGGTGTTGTTATCGACCTGATCGTGCGTGATACCTGCCGCCTCCGCCCCGGTATAGCCGGAGCCTCGGAAACCGTCCGGGTCGTCAGTATCGTCGGGCGTTTCCTGGAACACTCACGGATTTACTATTTCCGGAACGGCGGCGCTGAGGAGTATTTCATCTCGTCGGCTGATGCGATGAAGCGCAACCTGGAAGCAAGGGTGGAGGTGCTCTGCCAGGTGGAGGCACCGGCACTGACCCTTCAGCTTCGCTCCATTCTGGACGTTCACCTGCAAGACAGACGTTCTGCATGGGATATGCAGCCGGATGGAAACTATATTCAGCGAAAACCTGCCGATACGGACATACCTGAAGGGAGCCATTGCCAATTGATAGGACAAGCGGAAAAACGTATTGAACTGTACCGGAAAAGAATTAAAAAAACATGCCGGCTAAAACGGTGAAGGAAAAAATTTAAAATCCTGTCCGGAATCGGCCTGATTCAGCGACACAAACTCACAGGAAAGTGGAGGAAGCTATGAAACTGGATGAAATCAAACAGATAGCAAAACGGCATACCATCAAGGCGGGAAAGATGAAGAAGGCAGAGCTGGTGAGGGCAATCCAGCAGGCAGAAAATAATGATGTCTGTTATGAGACAGGTACGGCGGACAATTGTGGGCAGGATGACTGTATTTGGCGTGGAGAATGTGTGTAACGCTTGAAAATCAAAAAAGGTCGCACATAGCGAAGTTGCTGTTTTTAAAAAAGCCGGATTCCCTCGATATGGGTTCCCGGCTTTTAATTCTTTTGAATTCTTGATCTGAGTAATACGCATTTGATGCACGTCCTGACAACCTGACTACATACTGCAGCAAAAATCCCACTCATAAGGACGTAACCGGCATGATAAAAAACTTTATTCTGGATACCAACATCCTGCTTCACGACTGCCAAGCAATTTTTAATTTCGAAGACAACAATGTCATCATTCCCATGACTGTCATAGAAGAGCTTGATCATTTCAAGAAAGAGATGAACGAGCTCGGACGAAACGCACGGCAGTTCAGTAAAATAATGGACTCGTTCAGAGACCAAGGCTCTTTGATAGAAGGTGTCAAGGTTGGTAATGGGGTTGTCTCCGTGGGCTTCAGCAGACAAGATGCCCTGAAGCTGCTCCCTTCCGAGATGGATCCGAAAATAGCCGACAACCGGATACTTGCTATTGCCCTTTTCATCCAGAAGCATGACACCAATCCCACCATTTTAATCACCAAAGACACCAACCTCCGTATAAAGGCGGACGCCTTAGGCTTGTCTGCAGAGTCGTACGAAAACGATACGGTGGATTTTGAGACTCTCTACTCGGGCCACACAGAGTTTCTGGATCAACCCAATGCGAACCAGTTTGTCTTCAAGGGAGACGGAAGTGCCATAAAACGGTACGACATGGCACAGGACATGTTAGTGCCTCTGAGGGGAGATCTGGATGCCTGGGGGCTATCACCAAGGAACAATGAACAAAAGATGGCATTGGACCTCCTGCTGAACGATGACATCAAGTTGGTGACTCTGGTTGGCAAGGCGGGAACAGGAAAAACGTTATTGAGCATCGCCGCAGGGCTGCGAAAAGTAACTGAA
>Ga0209430_1002319_pt1 | contig 12404 bp, 14 predicted proteins | sample BarGraIncub1133A_FD_184504 | JGI IMG/M metagenome (GOLD analysis project Ga0209430, IMG submission 184504) | Arctic peat soil microbial communities from Barrow, Alaska - Barrow Graham LP Incubations 11-33A (SPAdes) (version 2) | ecosystem: Environmental > Terrestrial > Soil > Wetlands > Peat... | reverse complement strand
TGAAATGATGCAATGTATACAGCTATACTTTTTGTTTTATCAGTTATGAAATAACTATTACGCATATTAATTATCTTACTGTGGTAAATCAGATTAAATATATTATCCGTTTTTAGCCAATTGAAGGAGACTGGTATAAATGATTCATACAAATCAAAAAGGTTGTTATCACAATAATAAAATACATCTTGATACTTAAATACATGTTCTTGAAAAATCTCTATTACATAAGATATATCATTCTGAATAAATTCATAATTGCAAACACCTTCATCCATTGCTTCTGGTCCCCAACCTTTTGTTATAGAATCTATGAATGTATAGGGTGCTAGCTTAACTGATGGAATTTCAATTTCAGATTTACCATAATCATATTGGATTTTTATATTGTTCCAATCAGAAATATGTACCCACTGAAAAAGGGGGTCATCTATTAAATTTCTTGAATATTCTTTAGACCGTTCCAAAGACCGTTCCAAATTACTATTCTTGCTTTGTAGGTGATAATTGTCGCTTATTAGATTCGAATTTTCTGTATCTAGTTTATTCTTCTTCTCCTTTAGCGTGTTCATCTCTTGTTCCATTAATTTAAATCTATTTGTGTATTCGTCTACTGAAACCTTTAAATGTTGAATTTCTGCAGAATCATTTTGAGAACAAGAGCAGAACAAAAGCAAAATTAAAAAAACAGGAATAAGCCTATTTAAAGCAGACAATACAGTGCTAATATTTTCATTCTTATTCATATTTTCATCTCCAATTGGTGATACCCCTATAGTTGGCTAAGATATATTCTGTATATTATCATCATTCTTTTTTACAAAAACTTGATGTAATAAAATAGCCTGACAAGACAAAGCCAATATGATTAAATAAAGCTATATTCATTAAACGTATAGTAATTGGATATATTATAAAATCTGTAATTAATAATGGTCCTCCGATTGTAAAGAATAGTATTACAAGCAACGGAACAACAGTAATTAACATTCTCTTTAAATCAAATTTTAAGATATTATTTTGCCTACAAAATAATACTTTCTCTGCACCAATAAACAATCCTGTAAAAAATAAAAATGCATATTGAAACCATACGATAAAGTGCCTATCATTAAATAACACCAAATTAAGTTTTTCTAAAAGATATGCAAATATCAGAAAACCAGGAACATATAATATTTCTTTTCTTAATCTCATAAAATCACCCTTTCCTAGATGCGTTAGGTAAGTAAATCAGTGATACTATTACTTCTGTCTCCTATTTTCCAAGCATATGGTGATAATGTAGTATGCTTATAATATTTTTTACAATCAAATTATACTAACTTCCTTTTATCATTATCCACTTTACTTTTTTGTTAATGTCGGCATTACAATAACATATTGTTCCATTTTATTTCCATTGTCAACATAATATGCAAATCATTACTAAAACTCAATAAAATTATAATAAACGCTATTATTAATAGGTAACTGGACATAGGTTGTGTGTGGCATAGATATCTAAAACTTGACGATAAAACAACTTTTCAGATGAACGAATATCTCTAATACGTTCTAAGAGCTCTTTAAAGTAGTTCCCACCACCAGAACGTTTCAACAAATCATCATTCATAGCAAACCATTTGGCTAAATATTCCTTTAAAACACTATTTGCCCAAATCCTAAACTGTGTACCTCTCAAAGATTTCATACGATAGCCGACTGAGATTATTACATCAAGATTATAAAATTTTGTGCGATACTTTTTACCATCGATACCAGTTGTCAAGTATTACTTGACAACTGAATTTTGATCTAATTCACCATCTTTAAAAATATTACTAATATGTAGACTTACATTCTGCTTGGTAGTCTGAAACAGCTCCAGCATCTGTGCTTGAGTGAGCCAAACAGTTTCATCTTCCATTTGGACATCAATTTTAGTTACACCGTCTTCAGTTTGATATATTAATATTTCGATTTTGTTTTTTTCCATGAAGTAACCTCTCACTTGGTTTGTGATTCTCTTAATATAAGTAATTATATTACATTTAAGTATTTAATTCTACAATTCTTTGAGCTTTATAGATATCTGCATTCACACATATAATTTAGTGCAAAAGTATGATATGTTCTTTTTGATTGCACTTTGCTACACTTTTATTATGCACTAAACATTGGATGGAGAATACCGTGCAAATGTATACCGGTATAAAGAAAAGAAAATCACTCCTGTATGGGATGGAAGTTATTCACATTCACAATCAGACTTCCAATATATTATAGATATTGATAAATTCACCTTGGAACTACCAGATTAGGGTATAAGTTATATAAAAAAGTTCGAATCCTATAGTAAATATAGATTTATCATGACAGAAAGAAAAAAGAGAGAGAAGGAAGGAAAATCAATCCCAAGCTTTTTTCTGGACGTAGTGAAAATTGAGAATCTTGGAATAAAATACTATGACAATGATGGGTTTAAAGAGATTATTACTCAAAATGTCATTTCCTTAGAGGATAACCATATTTATATAGGCTCTCTATATACTATTTATAAGCTAAAAAAATTAATAGGTAGACCGGATAAAATATTTATGTTGGACCGGTATGGGATTTCGTCCCGCATTATAAAAGAAATTATTGATAACGGATATATTCAAAAGGGAAATTGGGGGTCGACTTTAAGTTATTGGATAGAAACTAAGTATAACAATTATACTGAAAAAGACATTGAAAAAGCCCTTGATAAACTAGAAGAACAAAAAATTATAGTTTTAGAAAATGATGCTTACAAACTTTTAATGAAATAGATGATGGCTGTCGAGTGTAATAAAAATGCGACATTTTCATAGCCACGATTTTGCAATCTAATGTATACTTTTTATATTGGTGAAGAGAACTAAACATAATTACTACTTCGCATTCTTTATATAATATACTGCTAAAACAAACAGCAAGCACTCCAAGTTCAAAAGCACAAAGCTTGCTATTGATTGGTATCGGTATACTATTATTGATATTAAGTGTATTTATCATTATGAGAAAAATCAGTAACCTACGACTGAAGCAGAAATGAAACTTAATTGGAGGTGTTCTTAAGTGGAGAGACAAATGAAGATTCGCATTTGTCTGTCGGTATTTATGTCTATTATTATACTGGCAGGTTGTTCCCAGAATTATAAGTACAATGAACATAATGAGAAAGGCAATACCGAAATTACAGCAGAGTATACTATTGTTACTGATAGTAATCATATGGATATTCAAGCATCCCAACTTGACCAATTGCTTGATAATAATGAAATACAACAAATCAATATTTCTTTTTCTCCATCTCTTTTTCAGGCATTTGATATAGTTGATAAGGAGCAAATTTCTACTGTTGCCGATTACCTAATTTCATTAAATCCAATTGAGACAGAATTAAATCCTAAAGATTATAGGGGTGGGGGATATAGTATAAAAATACGGTTGAAAGATAACACAGAGAGAGTATTTATCCTTATGGGCAATAAGTTTTTTGTGGAAAAGGACAAATTTACATATGAAATACCATATGAAAAAGCAACCAGATTTGACACAATTGTAGCAAATATTCTACAGCACAGACAGATTCAAAATGGAGATGCTTTAATTGAAGGAACAGTTATTTCTATAGAAGCAGGGGAAAGCGGAAATAATATTTCTTGTATTATAAGGGATAAAGATAATATAACTTTAAATGTATATGTGAATAATGCAAAGATTATAGACGCTTCGGGTAACGGATGGATGGTTCTACATAAAAATGATGTAATAAAAGTCTTTTATCAAAGAGACACACACATTAATGCGAGTTCTATTGTTGCTACAACAGTATATATAATAAACGCAGCGCAATAGTTGAAATAATAATAAAGTGATAAAGTTGAAGTTAGATCACGTAGCGACGACAAAATGTCGCCTCCTGCAAAGCCATATAAGGACTCTATTGTGGGAAATCTGCGATAGGGTCCTTTCAATGCTCTTGTTAAGACAAAAAATACCTCTTGCTAAGGGTGAGGAGAAGAAATAATTATCAAGCTTTTGCAAATAGTTTCTCCTGATTTTCAGTGGTTTTCCCTATTACGTCGTCAAACGGTACAATTACGGTACAATTTAGAGCTAAAAAGATAGAAAAAGGACTTCAAATTAAAACCTTGAAGTCCCACGTACATCTGGCGGAGAGAGATTCGAACTCTCGGAACCTTTAACAGCTCACACGATTTCCAGAAGCGATCAGGGGTTTTTTGGAGAGTTTTAGTTGCTTTCTGGTAGTCACTTTTGGAGTTCATTTCTCAGAGGCAAATTATAATTAGATTGGAGCAAAATATATTATTAATTACTCATAATGTGTCCACCTGCGGATTACCTTGATACTCTTTTGCTCTTTCTTGTATTACTTCATATACTAATCTGTGCTGCTTGTTTAATCTTCGAGATGAAGCACCCTTCAAATCACCAGATAACATTCAAATGGTGGAGGACTTTGATATGGATTGTTTTTTATTATATCCAGCAATAGCAAAACCTTTCCATTCAAATTAGATGTCTTTAACTTTTGATAATCTTTTTTAGCTTGGTTTGTATAATATAGTTCATACATCATTCTAAACTCCTACTACATTCTGATAAAGGAATCTTTAAGCCTTCTATTATACTTTCCTTCACACCTGACACGGATGAAAGGTAATCTGTATCATTATCATATATGCCTGCAATAAATTTCTGATAGTCAATAAATTCTAATACTTTCGCTAATATAGGCTCAGGCAACATATCTATTTGAGATTTAATAGCATCTCTATTCAACACATTAATCACGCTCCTTATATTCTTAATATACTCATATATTCAAGATAAAACAAATAATGATATAGGAGGATTCACCAAATAATAAAAGTTCAAACACAAAAAGTTCTACAACTGGCACACAAGCAAATAAATAAAGGTACAATTTTGGTACAATACAACACCCATAGACGCAAAGAAGGCTCTACGGTATAAACCGTAGAGCCCTTTTACTTGGCGGAGAGAGAGAGATTCGAACTCTCGGAACCTTTAACAGCTCACACGATTTCCAGTCGTGCGCCTTAGACCAGCTCAGCCATCTCTCCATATTTAATTCAGCCCTTAAGCTGCCTTTATATTCTACATTACACATTATTACTTGTCAACAATTAATAATGTGTAAAACTTACCGTATAAAACTTATAATACCATCAGTAAACTACTAGTAGGCATAAAATTCCTCTACAAGAATGATTTTACAGTGTAAAATGCAATCAAATAGTATAAAATAATAGTTGTGAAATACCCTTAAAGTTAAATTCTGCTGGCATTCTGCCAGCAATTTTTTTGCTCATAGAGTGCAACTTAATTCGTTAAGCATTATTTAAAGCATACGGCAATGAATCGTTTTGCATTAAACCTGTATTATGAATTGTAAAAATCTCATGACAGCTTTTAAAGGCATTTCCTTGTGAAGTTTTTCTTATTTCATTTATTTCTTCTATATTTTTATTTAAGCAAGCTTTGACATCATAATCCAAATTCTTAACATTGTCTATTATATCCATAGCGGCTTCTAAAGACAGGGCTTTCCTATATGGACGATCCTCTGTGAGAGCTGTAAACATATCACTGACAGCAAGAATCCTTGAGCCCAAATCTAACTTATTTGCTTGAAGCGCGAAGGGATATCCAGTTCCATCAAGCTTTTCGTGATGAAATGAAGCCCAATCTCGAACTTTGTCTAAGCCAGGTATAGAATCTATTATCCTGTATGTATGATATGTATGTGATTTAATAAGGTTGGACTCATTTTGATCAAGAGGACCCGGTTTTTCCAAAATATTTTCTGAAATAGCCAGCTTCCCTAAGTCATGCATTAGTCCGGCTGAATGCATTAATTCACAGGAGACATCTGTAAAGCCCAATTTATTTGCTAATGTGCTTGCACTTGTTGCAACACCTATAGAATGAGTTGCAGTAAATTTGCTTCTAAAATCTATAATGCGATGCGCGATATTTGAATATTGTAGTAAACTACTACTATTGATATTCACCTTATAAGATGACATATACTTTTTAATTAAATCATCTAAATATGGACCTACTATATCAAACCAGAAATATGGCTTAACCACCAGATTGTTAAAAGCGACCACAACTTGTGGCATAAACATTGTTCGCTTTTTATTGTTTATCATATTTTTAATGTACTTACGTTGATTTAGTATTTCCTGGTTGCGGTTAATTAATATGTCAATTCTGTCAGCTAAATGGAGTATATGACTAGTCAAAGGTATTTTATAGGCCTCTAAGTAACGATCTGATCGCTCTTCCCAAAAGACATGATGGAATTTAATGATTTCTGCAGCAGCTTTTAATTCAGTAGCATCATGAAGAATAAACCATCCTTTATATCCGTGAGAATGTCTTTGAAGCATGGAATCTCCAAATTCAAATTCAAATAGAGAGTTTCTCTCAAATAAATTAACGGCGCCACAATCGTGTAGTAGGCTAGCTAATACTAGATTCTTAATATCCTCATCAGGGAGATTCATTTCTTTTGCGAGGCTGTATGAAATATATGCAACCCTCTTATGATGATTAGTAATAGTTGGGTCTATTAAATCAATAGCACTAGATAGAGATAGAACTATGTCTATAATAGGTATATTCTGTTCCAATGAAATCACCTTCGATCACTTTATTAGTTTTGTATAAAAATGTAAAATAACCATCTAGACATATTTTACTATAAATATAGATTAATTAGAATGTTATAATTGTTTAAACTTAAACAAAAACCTTATATTTTTGCTAGTACATTTGCATAGGGGAATATTGCACATTAATAAACTAAAAGTGATATTAATTTGACTAATATTGTATAATTTAATATAATATTTTATATCCTTAGCTATGACTTAAAGGAGTATTTAAAAATATGGAAGGTGTATACAATGCTTAAAATAAGCAATTTAACAAAAACCTACAAGGGTGGGAAAAAGGCAGTAGATAACCTGTCATTAGAAATTTGTAGTGGAGATATTTATGGCTTTATAGGACATAATGGAGCAGGAAAAACCACTACCATTAAGTGTGTCACAGGTATTTTGGAGTTCTCAGAAGGTGATATTTGGGTTGGTGGCAAGTCAATAAAGTCTGACCCGATTGAATGCAAAAAGATGATAGCATATATTCCTGATAATCCTGATTTATATGAAAATATGACAGGAATACAGTATTTGAATTTTATAGCAGATATATTTTCTATATCAAGCACTGAAAGACAAGCTACAATAAAGCAGTATTCTGATTTACTTGAGCTTACATCAAGCCTCGGAGACCTCATTTCATCATACTCTCATGGTATGAAGCAGAAGCTTGCTATCATATCAGCTCTGATACACAAGCCAAAGCTATATGTTATGGATGAGCCCTTTGTGGGTCTTGACCCGATGGCGGCGCATACTTTCAAGGAGATTATGAAGGAGCAATGCAAAAACGGAAGTGCAATATTTTTCTCAACACATGTTCTTGAAGTGGCTGAAAAAATGTGCAACAAAATAGCAATTATCAAGGATGGCAAGCTTATAGCAAGTGGAGAAACTGCAGCTGTTAAGGGAAATAGTTCACTTGAACAGCTATTTTTGGAGTTGAATGATAATGAATAATTTATTTACATTAATTAAGGCAAACATCTTAAATTCCTGGGGAATAAACAAGGTCATAAAATCAAAAGCTAGAGGTGAAAAGATAAAGGCTGGACTGCTGGGTATAGTTATAGTTTACGCGTTTTGTATCGTGACGTTTACTATGTTTATGATTAACTACCCATTGGGGCAGGTTTTAGAGAAATTGAATGCTTTGGAGCTTTTGATAAGCAGCTCAATTTTATCAACGACGCTCTTTGCACTGATGATGAGCATATACAAGATTCCAAGCTACTTGTTTTCCTTTAAAGATTATGACTTGTTAATGTCATTACCACTGAAACCATCAGCTGTACTGGCAAGTAAAATGATCTTTATTTACCTGTCAAATTTGTTGGTAACAATTGTGGTAGGGATTCCTCCATTAATTATCTATGGTATGAAAACATCAGGAGGGGTATTGTATTATACTTTCGTTGCTATAACGACACTATTTATACCGCTGATTCCAATATCTATAGGTGCCTTTTTTGCATATTTCTTAGGAAGAGTATCTTCAAAGTTTAGATCGACTAATTTAGTTATGCTTATTGGATCGTTTATATTATTTATTTCAATAATGGTCGCCTCAACAACGGTGGGGCAGATAAATACGGTGCAGGTACAAAATAGTATTCCAACTGTTACCGCTTTGAATGATATTTTGTTCTGGACCAAACTGTATATAGGTGCGCTTAAAAATAATAATGTATTGTATTTAATAGCATTTGTTCTTGTTAGCATGATATTTTTCGGAGTATTTATTGTAGTTTTTTCAAAGGGCTTCAAATCAATAAATTCAAAGCTATCGGAAAAGTACAAGGCGTCAAACTACAAAATGAAAAGGCTAACAGTTTCGACACCTCTGAAAGCACTATACATAAAAGAATTAAAGTTTTATTTTTCTTCGTACATCTATGTGCTAAATACTTCATTTAGTGTAATAATGATGACGATTTTTTCTATTGGCATAGCTGTTTTCGGGAAAGATGCTGTTTCTAAAGTACTTGAAATACCTATGGCTGAAACATATATTTCTCCAATAATAACTTTGGTATTTATTTTCTGCATTGGCTTTACATCTACAACTGCTGCGTCAATTTCTCTTGAGGGCAAAAGTCTCTGGATTATTAAAGCTCTTCCCGTAAAGATAGAGAGTATACTCTGGAGCAAAATACTTGTGAACCTGACACTTACAGTACCTGCCCTTATAATTAATATTGCAATTGTTGCACTGGCATTTAAAATGGATGCAGTAACAATACTAGCCATTTTTGTAGTTTCACTGTTGTACTGCTTACTTTCACCGATATTAGGTATATTGATAAATCTATACTTTCCAAAGCTGGAATGGACTACTCAGGTTGTGGTGGTTAAGCAGAGCGCAAGTGTGCTTTTAGCTATACTGGCAGCCTTTGTAATAATTAGTATACCTGTGCTTTTATTTGTTCTTTTAAAGCTGGAAAATGTGAATTTGTTCCTAGGAGCTTTTTCTATTATCTTGTTAATATCTAATGTGATACTCATAAAAATACTTAATACCACAGGCGTCAAGAAGTTTAAAGAGTTGTAAGCAAAACTAAAGCACTTTACATAGTTTGAAATGGGTATTCCCATATCCCGCAATCTTGTAAAATCTATGTGCGGCTACTCTTTTCTGATTTGAAGATAGTTCGATTTGTGTAGCCATTAGTTCTTTTGCTTTATTTTCAGCATATTGTAAGAGTTGCTTTCCTATACCTATGCCTTGCATATTATCAGCTACAACAAGTTCAGCTACTTCTGCGATGATGTCACAATGGTGGAGAGGAGAGAGGATTATTAGGCTAATAAAACCCACTACCTGAGAGTTCTCCTCTGCCACAAAATAATAAATATTCTCATCTTTTCGATTTTGGGTGAAGGTTTTAGAAAATTTGCCTTTATCAAATTCAGTGTTTTCAAGCTGACAGATAAGCTCATAAATAGGGTTTATATCATTCTCTTTAGCACTTCTAATCATAAATATCTCCTCACAAATTCATCAAAATTTCTAAAGTCATTAAGCCTAGACTTGATTGTATTATAATCCCAGTCCCACCACTTTAATTTTTCTATCTTTTTTATCAGTTGGTCCGGAAATCTCATTTTTATTTTTTTAGCAGGATTTCCAACTACAATACTATAGCTTTCAACGTCTTTTGTTACAATACTTCCGGCCCCAATAACCGCCCCGTTTCCAATTTTTACACCTGCCAGGACTATAGCATTATGACCAATCCACACATCGTGGCCAATCTCTACACTATCCTTCCTACGCCAATCAAAGAAATCATTATCATCTTCACCGAAGCCGAACATTTTGCTCCTATAGGTAAAATGATGTTGTGCAATTCGTGTATAGGTTGGATGGTTGCCAGGATTTATACGAACAAAAGAGGCAATTGAGCAAAATTTACCGATATTTGCATAGTAAATCTGGTTATATCCTGCTGCATAGGAAAAGTCCCCAAACTTCACTTCTTCTAAAACAGAATTATCTTTTATTTCTATGTATTTTCCTAAATCAACATTGTTTAAAACAACATTTTCACCAACTAATTTATCAAACATTTTCTATTATCTCAACCACCTTTTCTTCGGATAAATACTCGCCTATCGCAACTTTCTCTGCCTCATAAATTCCATGATAATCACTGCCACCTGTTAGAAGTAAGTTGTATTTTGAAGCATATTCTCTTATTTTTATTTTATCATTTTCGCTATTTCCTAAATGATTTAGCTCTAAACCATCAAGTCCGATTTTTACAAGCTTAGGTATTAAGTCGAAATTTTGTTGCTGTCCGCAATGTGCCAAAACTGCATAGCCACCACCATTTTTTATTGCCTTTACTGCTTCTAAAACATTAATATATTCAATATCAAAATCACATATCCCACCATTTTTGAAAGTATTTCTATAAAAATCGCCAAACATGGTTTCTACTTGTTTCATGTTTACTAAGTATTCCATAATATGTTGCTTATAAATATATTTATCATCTGCTTTATTTATTTGGTCTATATTGATACTAAATCCATTAGTTCTTAATATTTCAATTTGTCTTAGACAATTTTTATGCCTATTTTCAAGCAAGGGTTTACATAAATCATTTACAAAGGTAGGGTCGTTAATACTATATCCTAAAATATGAGCTTTTCTTTGAGACGCTTTATCTATTGAAGAAATTTCAATACCAGATATTATTTTAATAAAGAGGCTTGTATGATCTATATAAATATCGTGGTCTGTTATAGAAATATGGGTAAGGCCTTTTTCTTTTGCAATTTCAACAATTCTGTCAACCGTATCGCTGCCATCTGAAATTTTGGAGTGAATATGTAAATCTGCCTTTATCAAATGAACGCCCCCTCTGAGAGATTAAACACACCATCGCACACACCTTCCATAAATTCAAGGTCATGAAAAATTCCAAGCATGCTTGTATTTCTGGATTTTAGTTTTTTTAGTATATCTTTAACAAGTATTTTGGTTTTATTATCAAGTGATGCTGTTGGCTCATCAAGAAGCATTAGTCGTGGGTTTTTAATCATTGTATGGGCGAGGTTTAACCGAAGTCTTTCGCCACCTGAAAATGTATTTGGGTATATATTCCATAAATTTTCCTGCAGTTTAAAATATGAGAGCATATCTTTCGCTTCATTCTCGGCAGTCGTTTCATCTATTCCCATTTCAAGCAGTGCTGACATAACATGCTGCTTTGCTGTTGTTCGGGGCATTACATTTAAAAATTGTGAAACATAGCCTATCTCATACTTTCTAAGATAAAGTATTTCTCGTTCTGTGGCAGTTGACAAGTTTATTATTCCAAACGCTTCGCTATCATATAAAATTTCACCTTTAATTGGCAGATAGGTTCTGTTAATACATTTAAGTATTGTTGATTTACCAGATCCGGACATACCTACAATACCTATAAAACCACCTTCTTCGAGAGAAAAGCTAATATTTGAACAGCTTTTTATCTCTTTGTCTAGGTTGTACAAATAAAAATCCTTGCTTAAATTTTTAATTTCTAAAATAGGCATAAGAACACTCCTTAAACTCTGTATTCTAAACTTGATGTCACATAACCATCAATAAGAACCGTTGTAATTACTGGATAGCCATCCAAAACATCAATGATTAAAATATCTGCTTTTTTACCTTTTTCTAATGAGCCATACTGGCTATCAATTTTCATAGCCTTTGCAGGGTTTAGAGAAACTTTATTAACCATGTCATAAATTGGAATATTGTATTTTTGATTCATTATAAAAATGCTATGTAGCATAGCTGAGGGGTAATAATCAGAGCATAGAATATCAATGCAATCCTCGCAGATTGCTTCCGCCGCTGACATATTACCAGAATGAGAGCCACCAAGTAGGATATTTGGTGCACCTGCAACAGTATGGAAACCCAATTTTTTAGCCTCTTTTGCTGTTGCTATTGAGATCGGGAATTCACTTACAGAAACACCAATTTCCTTGTTGATGTTAAGCTTTTCTATTGTATCATCATCATGAGAACTTACTGAAATACCATTTTCCAATGCAAGTAGTGTTAATTCCCTAAGTTTTTCAAAAGATAAAAACTCCTTGTTTTTATGCCTTTCTAAAACACCATCAAAGCCTAACTCTTGAATATCCTTACCTTTATATGACGTTATAATTTTT
>Ga0209430_1002315_pt1 | contig 12421 bp, 8 predicted proteins | sample BarGraIncub1133A_FD_184504 | JGI IMG/M metagenome (GOLD analysis project Ga0209430, IMG submission 184504) | Arctic peat soil microbial communities from Barrow, Alaska - Barrow Graham LP Incubations 11-33A (SPAdes) (version 2) | ecosystem: Environmental > Terrestrial > Soil > Wetlands > Peat... | reverse complement strand
CACATCTCACACTGACTGATCACTGTAGTAACAGCATCTTCCATACCTTCGGGAGGATAATTACAGCTCTTCAGAAGTCGCTTGACCAGACGGCGCATATTGGCGCGGGCTGTTTCTTTCTTTTGCCAGTCGATGGTTTTATTCTTTCTGAGGGTCTCTGTTAGTTCTTTCGTAAGAGCGACAAGTTGATCATTACTATAAAAATCCTTCACCGCCAACGGTTTGGTCAGTGCATCATAAAAAGCAACCTCTTCCTCTGTCAGACCGAGCTTCTCCCCTTCCTCATGACCTTTTTTGAGATCCTCGGCCATCTCCAGCAGCATCTTTATAACCTCTTCATTGGTGATCATTCCGTTCAGGTAGCTGCGCATTACCCGGGCTATCTTTTCCGAAAACTTCTCCGACTTCACCAGATTAGTGTGTTTGTAGATACTGACCTGTTCGGCAATCAGCTTCTTCAGCATTTCCAGTGCCAGGTTGCGCTCCTTCATGCCGGATATCTCTTTGAGAAACTTCGGATCAAACAAGGAGAACTGTTCCTTTACATCCGCAAAAAGATTGATCACCCCTTCGCTCTTGATACTCTGCTTCAGCAGTTCATTGATACGATCATTGATCTCATAGAGAGACATCTTGCCGGTACCCGTCACGCGAACCACAAGCGTGCGAACAGCCTCAAAGAAAGCCGCTTCATACCGCTGATTGGTATCCAGCAAACTACTGCAAAGCGTCAGCGACTGGTGCAGCAAGTATGCCTCTTTGATAAAGCTCTGCTTCTGCTCCTCTCTGTTCACCGCAGAAATGAAGTTCGTGGCACCGGTGATAGCTTTCGCTCTTTGAAGATCCTTACCGGTCAGGAACAGCGAATAATCATACCCATGAAACATATCCTGACAGATACTCATTTTCTCCAAAAACTTAGGCAAGGCAGTCTTCTTGATATCCTGATCACCGTAGTTACTTCTATCACGCACGGTAAAGTCATTCATCGCCTTTTTCAGGGCACTGGCAATACCTACATAATCCACGATAAGCCCACCCTCTTTATCTTTAAACACCCGATTTACCCGAGCTATCGCCTGCATCAGATTATGCCCGGACATCGGTTTGTAGATATACATCGTAGCAAGCGACGGCACATCAAACCCCGTGAGCCACATATCTACCACAATAGCAATCTTAAGAGGATCCTCATTATCTTTAAACTTCCGCCCCATCTCCTTCCGGTGCGTTTCGTTACCGATTACCTCTCTCCACTCCTCCGGATCATCATTGCCCGAAGTCATCACCACCCCAATCTTCTCCTTCCATTGCGGACGAAGCACCAACATCCTCTCATAGATACTCATGGCAATAGGTCGCGAATAAGCCACAATCATCGCCTTTCCCGTCAGTTCATGCTCTCTGAATTCCTCATAGTGGCTCACAATATCCTTACACAACGAATCAATCGTATCCGAAGCACCCAAGATACTATCCATCCTCCCCAATTCCTGTTTGCTCTTCTCCACCGCATACTCATCGGCAACCTCAGCTACCCGTTCATATTCCGTATCAATCTGTCTCAGAATATACTCATCCAGTTTCAGATGCAGCACCCGGCTCTCGTAATACACAGGACGAGTAGCACCATCTTTCACCGATTGCGTCATATCATAGATATCGATATAATCGCCAAACACCGCACGCGTATCCCTGTCCATCAGCGAGATTGGCGTACCGGTGAAACCGATAAACGTAGCATTCGGCAGATTATCACGGATCACACGCGCCGTACCTACAGACACCTTTCCCGTTTTCGCATCCACCTTCTCCTCAAAACCATACTGTCCGCGATGCGCCTCATCCGACATGACCACTATGTTTCGACGATTAGAAAGCGGTTCGCCAGCCTCCTCAAATTTCTGCATGGTGGTAAAGATGATACCATTTGCCAGACGGTTGCCAAGCAACGCTTTCAAGTTCTCCCTGCTATCCGCCTGCTGAGGATCCTGCCGCAAGAAATGCTTGCAAGCCGTAAACTGTCCGAAGAGTTGATCATCCAGATCATTACGATCAGTGATCACCACGATTGTAGGACTTTGCAGTTCCTTCTGTAAGAGCTTTGCATAAAACACCATCGACAGCGACTTTCCACTACCCTGCGTATGCCAAAACACGCCACCCCTACCATCGGTCAGCGTAGCCTCAGCAGTCTTGGCAACAGCCTTCTTCACTGCAAAATACTGATGATAAGCCCCCAGTATCTTTACCTTATTCATACTGCTATTGTCATTGGAAAAGCAGATGAAGTTGCGCACGATATCGAGCAACCTGCCTTTATCAAGCATCCCCTCAAACAACACATCAAACATAGCATAATCCGTATGTTCATACGAGCCATCCGTCGTTTTCCACTCCATAAAGCGATCCGCTTTGGACGTGATGGTACCCGCCTTGGAAGTAGCCTGATCACTGATAATGCAAAACGCATTGTAGATAAACAGCGAAGGAACCTCCTTCATATAGTTACGCAGCTGTCTGTAAGCAGAAGAAGCATCCGTCACTTCGCGCGACGGAGATTTCAGTTCCACGATGACCAACGGCAGTCCGTTCACAAAAACCACCACATCGACACGCTTCTCCGAATTCTCAATAAAAGTCCATTGACTGGCGACACAGAAAGTGTTATTCTTTACTTGCTCATAGTCGATCAGATGTACCAACGCAGCCTTTTGTCTGCTGCCATCATAATACGAAACCTCAATGCCATTCTGAAGATAATCCATAAACACAGCATTCTTCTGCACCAGGCTTGCCGTCTCGAAGTTGTGCAACTTTACGATAGCTTCCCTGATAGCAGCCTCCGGAAGGCTCGGATTTATATCTGGCAATGCAGCTTCCAACTGTTCGTCAAACAAAGGGCTGTGATAGTCACGAGCCACATCAGGTCCATAGCAATACGTGTACTCCAGCTGGTCACGTATTAGCTCTATCACTGCATTTTCAAAATTTGTTTCTGTGTATGGCATAGCATCTAAGGTTTATAAATCCCTGATTGACAAATATACAACTTTAATTATTATCCTATAAAACAAACCAGTTTTAATTATTTCTCCACTAGCTTATATGAGAATATAGCGAACTAAACAGGATCAACGGACAGCTCGCCAGACATCAGCTTAGGGAGAAGTGAATCACGAAGTTGAGCTAAATTACTATTCTGAATCTTATTTGATCTAAGCATAGCAAACAATGGTGAAACAGTTTTATCAAACTGCTCCAATAAATGACATGAAGGTATAACCAATAATAAATTGTTTAAGATTTCTGTAGTCATACTTGGAACTGCAGAACCAGCATTCATTGAGGCTAAGTCTTTTGAACTCATAAAAAAGTAAACATACTTAGCTATGTGAGAAACTTTCATTACTGAATAAAACATTGTATCAACTGACCAAAAAGGAGAGTCCATGTAAATGACGTTATTCAATGTTCCTTTTCGCGGAATAAGTACGGATTCTTCGGTAAATAATGCAGAATCCACATACCGCATTATTCCCCCAGAGCCAAAAACAGGAATACTACCTGATAATAGTTTCTTATGATCTTTCCCATATTTTACTTCCACCAAATCAGAAAGACGCCCAACTTTCCACCCTTTCGGAATCATCCCGAGCTCGCTCTCCACAAATTCACCATCTTTAAAAGGTTCGAAACCAACAAACCAAGATTTAAATACCGCTTGTGCCTGCTGCTCTAAATTATCATTTATCCGGTGGTTAAGCTCAATTTTATCATCCAGACTTGAAAGGATATTAGCGATCTTCATTTGAACTTCTAAGGGTGGAACATTCACTTCAATATTTCTCATAGTCGCGCCTGAGACTTCCTTAAAAGTAGTGCCACTACCCATTGCTTCTATATTTTCCTTATTGTATTTCAAAAGATAGTATAGAAAAATATTATTGACACTTTCTAAAGGAATAATACTTTTAAAGCCTTGATTTGTACAAATAGGATTTTTGGCTATTGCTACATACCCGATCGGTGCTCTTGAAGTAAACAAGATACTTCCTGCAGGCAACATCTTAGCTGAACAGCTTCTTAAACCCTTGACAGTAATATTTCGCTCACCTCTTGATATATATCGACCATAAAAAGTAGACAAATCTTTAGGAGTCAACCATGGAATTGTACCCCCATAATACTCATCAATACTAGTTGAAGGAGTCGCACCACCTACTACTTTTCCTATGTCACCTATTTTAAATTTTTCAAATTTATTCATAAACGTTCTTCTATTCATTTTTAAGTTCATAACTTACATCAACAATTGAATTGGCAGAAGATTCATAGTTCACGTTAATCTGGTATTCAACTTCATTTATGACACATTTAATTGCTATTGCATAGAGATTATCTGAATAAAGATCTCGAATTACATCTAAAACCTCATATTTAGTTACAGAAGCGTCCAGCTCTTGTCCTATTTCTATTAAAACCGTTTCTTTTAAGTAGACCTGATTCTCAAATGCAGCTTTAACAGAATCAATATCTTTCAATTTGAATATTTCTGAAAGATAAGCCTTTGCAGCCTCTACTCCTACCAAATCATGTACCTTTTCGTCTGGTAATTTATTCAGAGTATCTTTTAAATCATTATCGTTTGTAAAAATTACTCCCTGCAAATCATGTTTATTGCAATGTTCAATTATCGTCTCAACAATTAATGCGTCTTTAAAACCTGCATCAGTATATTCTTTTTGACCAGCGTTTGCTTTTGTAAATGGTTTTTGTGCTCTAAACGCTTTTTCTACTATTGATTCAAAGGTTTCTCTACAGCGAGGATATAGAATAACTGTACATTTATTCTTTTTAAGAAATCCATCAATCATCGTTTCGACATATTCTTTATACAATTCAGAAGAATCTATTGAAAAGCGATAAGATATGTCTATCAAAGATCCAAAAAGGTTCTTGCATTCATTGATTTTACTCGTAACGCTATCTTTTTCTTTTTTGAATTGTATAAATAAATGTTCTTTTATTTCTTGCAATACAACTTCTGGAATACAAATATCTATTTTATCTTCAAGATGATTTTCGTTAATATAGCGAATAATCGTATAATAATCACTGGAGGGCTTAATATCATATAGAGATACTAATGTTTTGCTGTTATATGATTCTAGTATATTAGTATCTAAAAATAATTGAATCCTATTATATGCATCTACCATATTATTATCACTATTTACAATTGATATCCAATTCCGTTTAACTGTTTTCTTATTTCCTCTTCGAGCAGATGCGATTTTGCAAATAACTCCGAAAGCTCGCTCGTCAATCTGTCCATCTTTTCAACAAAAGGCTCACTTTCTTCTTCCTGATCAGCAATACCAACATAACGCCCCGGAGTAAGGATGTAATCCTTCGTGCCAATATCTTCGATGGTCGCTACAGCACAGAAGCCTTTCTCATCTTCACAGGTGCCATTATCAAAAGCAGCAAAAGTATCAGCAATCTTTGCAATATCTTCATCAGTCAATTCGCGAAGTTTACGGGTAATCATTGTACCCATGTTTCGCGCATCAACAAATAATGTTTTCCCTTTCTGCTTTTTCTCTTTGGAGATGAACCACAATGAAACAGGAATCGGTGTGGTATAGAATAACTGCGGAGGCATAGCAACAATGCCTTCTATCAAATCAGCCTCGACAAGATTGCGACGGATAGTTCCTTCACCTCCACTCTGTGATGACAAAGAACCGTTGGCAAGCACCAACCCAATCTTTCCTTGCGGTGCAAGGTGGTGGATCATGTGTTGGATCCATGCATAGTTGGCATTACCCGCAGGAGGCAAACCGTATTTCCAGCGCACATCGTCCTGCAACTTATCGGCTCCCCAATCAGATAGATTGAAAGGCGGATTAGCCATGACAAAGTCAGCTTTCAGTGTAGGGTGACAATCGTTGAAGAAGGTATCTGCATTGTAACTACCGAGGTTGGCTTCTATTCCACGAATAGCAAGATTCATCATGGCCAGCTTCCAGGTTGTTGGATTGGAATCCTGACCATAGACAGAGATGTTATTGATACTATTGCTGTGATTTTCAAGAAACTTGGCAGATTGCACAAACATTCCTCCGGATCCACAACACGGGTCATATACACGCCCCTTATTAGGCTTTAGCACCTCGACCAATGTTTTAACCACACAAGAAGGGGTATAAAACTCACCAGCCAATCGACCTTCCTGTTCGGCAAATTTGGATAAGCAGTATTCATAGGTTCGCCCCAGGATATCTTTGCTACTGCCATGTTCTATCATCTGAAGGTTGGTAAACAGATCGACGACATCACCCAGTCTGCGTTTGTCCAGTTCCGGACGAGCAAAGTTTTTAGGAAGAATCCCTTTCAACCGCTTGTTCTCTCTTTCAATCGCACGCATCGCGTCATCAATGATGATGCCAATTTCCGGTTCCCGTGCTTTCTGAGCGATAGCATTCCAACGACCTTCTTGCGGCACATAAAACACACTTGCAGCCGTATATTCGTCAATATCTTCCTCAAAACCCTCGCCTTCAGCGAGCAGTTCGTTGTATTTCTCCTCAAACTTATCGGAAATGTATTTCAGAAAGATCAATCCCAAGACTACATTTTTATATTCTGAAGCGTCCAGATTACCCCGCAGCAAATCTGCTGCTTTCCATATTTCTTTTTCAAAACCAATCTGAGCGGTATTGTTTTCAGCCATATTTTTTTATTTTGATGGTATCCTATTCTATAAGGTTCAAAGGTACGGAAGAATCTGAATAAATCAACGAAAGAAGCGATCAAGATTTCATTGTATTAACACTTTGATTCTGTTTTAGAAAAAAACACAACTATAACCCTTACAAAGTAAGGCATTCTAGTTTATCTCTGGACAATTTTCATCAAAATAAACAAATTGGGAGAGATCTTAAAATTATAATTAATACATTTGTAGTCTTTGATGTTTCATAATCAATATCATCAATTCTAAAAACATCGAAAGACTTGTGCAATCTGAAAAACATATGCTTTCTATAAGTATATTAACATGAACGAAATTGAACGAATCATTGAGCAGGAATCCCTTCCACCTTTGGTCGTCAACTTTCATTTAACACCTTTGAAAAAAGAATTAAACAAATAATATGGGAGCAACAAAACTAACGGACAATTTTCTTAAGACTTATGAAATTTCAGATATTATTGAAGAAAAGCCCAAATCCGGACAAAAGCAAGTTTACATTGTCAAAATAGATAATATAAACTATGCTTTAAAGGTTATATCAACTGTAGATAAACGAATTATAAGAGAATTAGAAATATACGATAAGTATAAACATTTATCTGGAATACCCAATATTATCAGAATCGATAGTTATGAGAGCGATTTAATTGTAATAGAGGAATATATTGATGGCCAAGATTTAAACAACATTTGCAACTCTTATCTATCAGATAGCCTAAAGATTCGCAAACTTATTTATGACATAGCAACGATCCTCACTCCTATATGGAAAGATAAATATGTTCATCGAGATTTGAAACCTCGTAATATTATTATTAGACCTGATGGCACTCCTGTTGTTTTAGATTTTGGGATTGCACGTGATCTTGATAATAATATTACTCCGACTGGGAGACAACCTTATAGTTGGCCATTCGCTTGTCCTGAACAACTCTTTGATAAAAAAGAACAAATCTTATATCGTAGCGATTTTTTCTGTTTAGGGATCATAGCATTTTTTCTGTATACAGGGAAATATCCTTTCGGAAACTCAGAAAATGATGTTGCAGAATGTTTTATGAAACCACAAAAGACATTTGATCTCAATGATAAAGAAATCAATACATTTTTAAATTCCGTCCTGAAATATAATGTTGCAGAAAGGCCAAGAACAATTGAACAATTTATTAAATCTTTAAACATATGAAATTAATCCATATCTTAGGGCATAATTTTAATTGGAACATAGACTCATATATCGATCAGAATATTGGAGATGAATTTCTAATTACAGCATTTTCTTTAGGAAACACCTATTCTTCAAATAGTAGAATCAAGCCTATACTTGATAAATGCATGATTGATCTCCAGTTTTACGGAAAAAAAGCTCAACTATCTAAGGGGAGCCTAACTAAATTCGATTTTCACCCTGCAAACTGTATTGGCATAGATGAGCCAACAAATGTCTATTTTGAAAGTTGTATCAATGATGCAATCAATTACCAAATAAAACAAGGATTTAAGAAAATCATCATTCCCAATTATTATGAAGACACAGATCTTAGAAAGATCACTTCATTTATAAAGTACGCCAACAGCTTTCTGATCGAGAATAAAATTGATGGTGTTGAATATTTTATGTCAATACCATTGGCGTATGATATTGTTAGAAATAATGACTTTGTAGATCAATTACTAATTGATCTGACAGACATGGAAATTGCGTTTGATGGATATTTTATTGCTTGTGAGAATAAGCCTGAGCAAGGGCATAAGATTTCAGTTGATCTTAGACTAATAACTAACTTATCAAAAATTTTCAAAACCCTGAAAGCCCAGAACTTCAAAACAATTTATGCATATGCGAATTGGGATGCCTTGATATATCTTTCTCAAACTGATATCGACTATATAACAATTGGCACATTTGAGAACCTTCGAAATTTCTCAAAAAAAAGATATACTGAAGACATTTCCGGTGGAGCTTCTAAAGGTTATTATTTTTCTGAGAAACTACTTAATATGGTTCGAGCTATGGATTTATTAAACATCAGAGATAATAATATGCTAGATTCAATTAGAAACGATAGGAATATTTTCTCCGATATTATATTAATACCGGGGTATGATTGGAATATCCATAAGCCAGATGTAAACAAGAACTATTTATTATCCATCTCTAAACTATTAAATAGTGTGGCAGAAATATACCCAATTCAAGATCGGATTATGTATGTTTTGAGTTTAATACAGGGTGGTATAGATAAGTACAAACAGTTAGACAGGAGCTACGTTACATTACAAAGCGAGGGGAAAAACTATCACCTCAATATATGGTTTAACTATTTGTTAAAAACAATCCAAATGAGTCATGATGATTTCCAATCTTGGTATCAATCAACTTCCTTAGAATAAAGAAAAACCTCCGATAATAATATCTGCATAGTTGGATCTATTGGTTTTTGTTTTTGGGGAGAATGATAATATTCAAGACTTCCGTCTGTTGAAATTGTTATCAAACCTATATTTGCATCTTTAAAGATCTGAATGTTTTCTATTGCAGATTTTGAGTGATCATGATCTAATACAACATAAGAGTAATCAGCAAACCACTTATATCTATAAGCTTGGGTAAGAGCTTTTTTCCAATTTCTTAGCTTAGCTTCAAAAGCTATTGATTTCTTAAAAGACAATTCATATTTATTCGTAAACTCATAATATGAGTCTTCTTTTTTCACAAAGCAACCTTTAATTAGCTTTTCCAGAGATTTAGATATGCTTTGTTTGTTCGATCTTGTCGTATTTATAATTGCCTCAAATGATATTCTCTTTTTATTCTTAATAATTTGATAAACATTTATATCAATAGGAGTTAACTGTTCTCTTTCGAAACAAGACACACAATCTTTATACTCAGAAATAACTAAATCAGCGATTCCAAAGCCCAAACTAACCTCTTCTAAGATCTTAGAATTTTTATTAGGATCCGCCATATTGGTAAAAGATCTTTTGAAAAGCTCGACTAACTCTCGTTCGGTATTAAAGCCCATTTTGTTTAATAATAATATACGTTGAATCGTCGTTATTGAAACCTCTTTGAATCTTATCAATAGCATTTATAATACTATTCCTTCGTTTGAAATGAAGAATTGAAAAATACCTTTTAATATTAGCTTCCATGAGTGAATAGAAGCCATCGGAACATAGCAGGAAATTATTAGATGTCTCTACCGTTTTTTGCACAAAATCATCGTATTTCAATCCTTCGTTTCCCAAGCATTTGATTAAAATATTACTATTTCCTATCAATGTATCATCTTTTGTCAAAGGCTCAAGAAAATGATTTGAGAATGCATATATTCTTGAATCACCAATATTTAAAACATAACTGATATTATGTTTGGGATAGATTAATAATGCGCTACATGTTGATTTACCTTTTATCTTTGATTTTAATGAATATAGATGCATGTCATACATTAAGTCATTCAACTTTGGATCATTCATTAAGTATTTTAAATAATTTCTTTTGATGTACTTTTTACAAATCTGCACGTAATCAATGCTATTTTCCAAAGAGCTAACACCATCAAAGAGAATCACAAGATAAAAGAAATCATTATTTAAGATCAATATATCATCTTGATTTCTAAAACGACTAATCCCTTTGAGGGTATTGGTCGTAATTACTAAATCTTGAGTTTTCTTTTCCATGCATAGTCCTCTTGAGCTACAAAGTTACATCTTTTTCGCATAAGTATAGAGTCAATTTCGATATTTCTACGTAACAATCCTCTTTACACACAATGACAATGATTGACTCCAACCTTCCCCTCTGATTAAAAAGCAAAATGCGCCCATCCTCTCAGACAAGCGCATCTTAAACTCTAGGACAATATAGAGTGTCCTTTTTCCTAAACCTTCACAAAGGTAATCTTTTTTTTCGGGTATCTGTTACGATTCTCGGATTCTTGCTGATTTCACTTGTGTTTCATCACTTCAATGATATCGTTTTTTTGGAAGGTCTTACTACTTTGAACTTATTCCACTCGTTTGCTTTTGCATAGGCTTCAATGGATTTTTCGGGTATGACCAGTACGCAATTGTCATAATCCAGGTTGCCAAAAGTATTGCCATTCATCTTGGGGGGTGTTGGATTGAGTGAGTAAATCACCTTCAAAGGGCAGTCGAGAAAGGCTTCTTTTCCTATCTCTGATACTTTCTTGGTGATCTCTGCAAATTGAAGATCCATACATTTTGCAAAGGCTCGCTCTCCGATCACTGTCACATATTTGGAGAGGTAGAGAGAGGTTATCATTGTCTCTTGAAAGGCTTTACTTGCAATGGCTGTAATCCTATATTGACTATTTTCTTGTGTAAAAGTTCCAGGCAGTACCAGAATGCCGATGATCTCGCGGGCAGTTCCGGTCAGATGAAGCGTTAAGCCTCCGGGATTGCAATTGCATGTGAACTTTCCAACGATAACTTCTTCGTTCTTCAACGCGCATTTCTTATATATAGTCTGCGGGATGTAACTCTTAATCTTCTCTTTGTCTGAACTATTGAGAGGTATATGGCCGCTGTTATGGATTAATAAGGGTACAATCTTTGCGCCTTCGACGGGTACTCCGTTTTTCATCTGCACAAGTCCGATTTCTTTACCGTCTTTTATACAATTCATGGAAAACTCCACGGCTTCTTCTGTATTCAAGGTGCAACTGGTCCGGAGTGTCAGTTCATGAACGCCATCAATCAGGACCTGTATTGTCACATTCTTCCCATTGACGAACCGTGAATAACCGGAGAGTGAAATGATCTCACTTTTTTCGTGTCCCGGATCACTCAGTTTAGCGATCTCATTCCAATGATAAAATAATACGTGAAAATGATTTTCCCAAAATTGCTCACTGAAGCTGGCTTTTGTGTCTGGATTCGTATTCTTGGGTGGAGCGACATTTACTTCTTCTGGTGTGGGATCAGTCGTGTTGACTGTTGCGATAGGATTCATTTTTTCGTTCATTCGAGATTTTTTTTTTTGCTACATTGAATGCAGCTGATTTTTATTAATAACATTAAAGACTGTGAGTTTGGTAATTTCTCGCTTTAGAGGCCCTTATGAAGGGGCGCATTGGCGGATACAAAAATACTCTTCCTTTTTTATGTATCAATTTCATCTATGAAATTGAACTGTAATAGAATAGTATCATCTTTGCTGAACGGGATTCTAACTGACGCAAATAATTCATTTTCAGACGTTTTTGAAAAGTGGCAACATCGTCATCCATGTATAATAAACAGAGTACATCCGGCAAAAACTGTTACAAAGAGCCGCAACGTCTCTCTAATATCTTGCGAATGATGTACGGAGAGGAGGCAACAAACGAATGGACAAAGGGCGACGCGCTCCCTGATGTTGCTCCCGTTGACTGTGCGGTGAACGGGAAGTCGGCGAATGGCGAACGGGAAGTTACCGAGTGGCAAACGAGGGAGGGTGTGGGAGAAGTGATAATTAAGGACACGGAGTAAAGGACTCCGAACAGAGATATATGAGTGTAAAATATGAGTTGTTTAAATCGCCTGTCGCAGATAGGGAGAGTGGTGAGGAGCCGGTGGAGTATGCGCGGATCGCCAATGGGGTGACGGTGTCTATTGACAAACTGGTGGAGGAGATCGCGGATG
>Ga0209430_1002311_pt1 | contig 12431 bp, 5 predicted proteins | sample BarGraIncub1133A_FD_184504 | JGI IMG/M metagenome (GOLD analysis project Ga0209430, IMG submission 184504) | Arctic peat soil microbial communities from Barrow, Alaska - Barrow Graham LP Incubations 11-33A (SPAdes) (version 2) | ecosystem: Environmental > Terrestrial > Soil > Wetlands > Peat... | reverse complement strand
CCCTGTGCGGCGAGCACGAGATCGCGTGTCACGGCGCACCCTTCGCTGCGGTTCAAGTTCATGGTGCGCACAATGAGCCACCAAACCAGGCCGGCACCCATCGCAAGCCCGCCTGCTACATTGAGGAGGATCAGCCAGCCGGATATCTGAGCGTAGGTGGCGTAGGACCAGTCTCCAGCTACGACATACGCAGGCAGCAGATCCGATATGACGATGCCGGCCACCGCTGTGACCACGCAACCGCTGATCAGAACCCACACGGTCACCCGAGCGGATGCCAGCGTTTGGGCCTCGGCCGACGCGATATAGGACTCGGCAAGCTCCGCACGCTCGGATGCCGACAACCGACCGGTATCCGCGCGGTATCCGAAGGTATGGAGCAAGCCCCACGCACCCACGCCGAGGAAGCGACCAAGCCGCTGCATGCTGCGCAGCACAAAGGCCTGCCCGCGTTGCGTGAAGACCACCAGAGAGGCTATGGTCAGGACCAGCGCGTAGCCGGTAACGAACCAGAGGTACTCAGCACTCATCGTTGCTCTCTCTCGATCCCCTTCAGCATAGCAGGCCGCAGCAGTATTCACAGTCAGAACCGAGCACGGACGGACCGCAATGGCGGGAACCCCGTTCCGTACTTCTCCTAGAGGTCTATCGGGATGCCGGGGGTGTTGTATGAGTGACGCTCCCTGACGACCTGCCGGACGGGCTGGTCCGCAGAGCCGAGCCTGTCGATGGCGACTGCCGCATCGGACAGCAGGAGGCCCCGGCATATGCTGCCGGGGCCTCCGTTGGATCCATGGTGGGCACTGTAGGATTTGAACCTACGACCCCTTCCGTGTCAAGGAAGTGCTCTCCCCCTGAGCTAAGCGCCCATGACTGCGTCAGACGCAGCGGAGGGTATTGTACCGAGCCGCCGCCCCGGACGCCAGTGCTGACTTGAATGCCCGACAAAGCATGAAGTCGGTGTTGCGCGCGGGCAGCGGCTTCGCTATTCTCTCCCTTGCGCTTTCAGCGCTTGCGGACGTGGCTCAGTTGGTAGAGCACAACCTTGCCAAGGTTGGGGTCGCCGGTTCGAATCCGGTCGTCCGCTCCATAGATCACCCGCCGATGGCCGGGACCGGTTGGCGCCAAGCACCGGATCCGGCTTTCGTCTTTGAGCAGGACCCCCGAAGATCGGGGCGGTCTGGCGACGTGGCCAAGTGGCAAGGCAGGGGCCTGCAAAGCCCTCATCCCCGGTTCGAATCCGGGCGTCGCCTCCATAGATGCAAAAGAGCCTGTCGGCGGAAACGCCGGCAGGCTCTTTCTGTGTTCGGCTCGCGCGATGGTCAGTCGGAGATATCCCGCCACACGCCACCGAGAGTCTCCTGCAAGGCGCCGAACGCTTCGATGACCTTGGGGTCGAACTGCGTCCCGGAGTTCTTGAGGATGATGTTGCACGACTTCTGATGTGGGACCGCGGCCTTGTAGCACCGCGGCGACCTCAGCGCGTCGTACACATCGGCCACGCTCATGATCCGCGCACACAGCGGGATAGCCTCTCCCGCCAGTCCGTCGGGGTAGCCCGTTCCATCCCAGCGTTCGTGATGCGATCGCGCGATCAGGATCCCCATCTCGAGGAACGTGTTGTGCGGATACTCCTTCATGACCGCCTGAAGCGTCGCGGCGCCCAGGACCGTGTGGGTCTTCATGATCTCGAACTCCTCGACGGTCAGTTTGCCCGGCTTGAGGAGGATGTCGTCATGGATGGCGACCTTGCCGATGTCGTGAAGCGGTGAGGCGTGGATTATGTTGTCGATGAAGGCGCCATCGACCATCTCCGCATGTACCGCCCGACCGCGCATCTTGTCGGCGAGCAGACCGCACAGGATCTGGACATGCTCAAGATGCCTTCCCGTCTCATCGTCACGGGACTCGGCGAGCTTGGCCAGGGCGAAGATCGTGGCCATCTGAGAGTCCGCGATCTCCTTGACCTGCTCCTGTACCAGGGTCTGCAATTCGCGGTTGTATCGCTCGACCTCGATCTGCAGGCGCCGCCGGCCGAGGTGCGTCTCGACGCGGGCGCGAACCTCGTCGAACTGGAACGGCTTGGTCACGTAGTCCGCTCCGCCGGCAGCGAAGGCCTCGACCTTGTCCTCGGTCTCGCCGAGAGCGCTGAGGAAGATGACCGGGATCCCACTCAGGTGCTCGTCCGCCTTCAGGCGACGGCACACCTCGTACCCGTCCATCTCCGGCATCATTATGTCGAGGAGGATCAGGTCGGGTGACTGGCTCTCAGCGGCTCTGAGCGCTGCCGCTCCGGACCTCGCGAGGCGCGTCCGATAGCCCTGCCCCTTGAGCATCCCGGACAGCAGCTGGAGGTTGGCCGCCGTGTCGTCGACGATCAAGATGTCACCCTTGGCGTCCGGCGACACGTCCTCGGTCGGCACGACAGCAGCCGTTGGATCGGTCATCAGCCCTCACCTCCGGGGAGCGCCGCGATGATGCGCTCTGAGTCGAATCTCTCGGCCAAGCTGCGCAGCGCCGCAGCAAGGCCCTTGTCGGTCCGGCCCACCTCGTCCGCCAGTCCCAGCACTACATCGAAGTCCGCGTTGACGGTGGCCTGACGTATGCGGTCGGTGAGATCCTTGGGGAGCGCGGCGAGCGCCTCGGCGCTGAACGCGCTCTCGGTCACCGGTGCGGATGTGGCGGCGTCCTCCTCATACACGTAGTGCACACCGAGGAGTCTCCCGATCTTGTCGAAGAGCTCGCTCTCGCGGAAGGGCTTCGCCAGGAACTCGTCCACCCCCGCGTCGAAGACCCCCTGCTGCATCTCTGAGAACACGCTCGCGGTCACGCCCACTATCGCGACATCGCGGCCGCCGGGAGTCGCACGGATCCTCCGGGTGGCCTCGTAGCCGTCCATCACCGGCATGCGTATGTCCATGAGGATCAGACGCGGATGCCACCTCTCGTACTCCTCGAATGCGGCCTTGCCGTCGGAGACCGACCTGACCCTGAACTCGGCCGCTTCGAGCAACTCGACGAGCAGCTCACGGTTGTCCGGTGCGTCGTCGGCCACCAGCACGCGGTACCGCGGCTCTCCAGGGCGCAGTCCCACGACGCGGCGCGGCGCGGCGCTGATCGCCACCGCATCCGCCGAGGCTTCCTCGACCGCGATCTCCAACGCGAAGACGCTCCCCGCGCCGAGATGACTGTCCACTTGGATCTCGCCGCCGAGCAGGTGGGCGAACTCCCGGCTGATCGCCAATCCGAGTCCCGCGCCGGCTTCCGCGGGCCGCCCGGCGGCCACCTGCTCGAAGTACCCGAACAGCCTGTTGATGTCCTCGGGCGCGATCCCCCGGCCGGTGTCCGCGACTTCGACGAGGAGCCGAAGGCCGTCTTCCTCGCCACGGCGGACCGCTACGCGCAGCTCGACGCTCCCCGTGTCCGTGAACTTCACGGCGTTGCCCAGCAGATTGACGAGTATCTGACGCAGCTTGTTCTCGTCGGTCACGATGAACCGGGGAACATCCTCGGAGCAGATGACACGGAATCCCAGCCCCTTGGCCCCGGCCCTCAGGGCGAAGAGTGAGCTCATCTCGCCGAGCAGGGACTGGAGGGCGAACGCGATCGGATGAGTCGAGATCCTTCCGGCCTCGACTCTCGACATCTCCAGCACGTCGTTGATGAGTGCGAGCAGGTGCTCGCCGCTGCTGTTGATCGTGTCGAGCTGCTGTCGCTGACGTTCGGACAATCCCTTGTCGCGCCTCATCAGCTGCGAGAACCCGAGGACCGCGTTCATCGGGGTGCGGATCTCGTGGGACATGTTCGCGAGGAAGACCGTCTTGGCAGCGCTCGCCCTCTCCGCGGCCTCCTTGTCGATCCGGAGCTCCTCGGCTCGCTTGCGCTCCGTGATGTCGCGAGCGAGAGACATGATGCCGACCACCGCGCCGCTCTCGTCCACGAGCGGTGTGTTGTTCCACTCGCACAGGATGGTCCGGCCGTCCTTCGTCAAGTTCTCGTTCGTGTTGAACCCGCTGGCCTCTTGCCGCAGGAGACGCTCGAAGGCCTCATCGATCCGAGCCCGCTGGGCCTCGGGAATGATGAGTTCATCAGCGCGGCGGCCGACCGCCTCCTCGTGGCTGTAGCCAAAGATCGCCTCAGCCGCCGGATTCCACTCCCTTGCCCGGAAGTCCGTGTCCCATTCGATGACACCCAGCAGCGTCTGCTCGAAGTAGAGCGCGAGCTTCCGCTGCGTGGCCTTCAGGGCATCTTCCGCAGCCTTCTTCCGCTTCATCTGTCTCCGGATCGTCAAAGCCCACGCCACGGCGATCAGGAGCAGGACCGCGAGGAGGATGATGATCGAGTAGTAGGCCCTCTCGTTGATCTGACCCTGCGTCTCGAACACGCCCACCGTGGGCGCCCAGTCGGCGATGATCCTGTCGTAGGTGCCGTCGGCCCTGATGGCCCTGAGGGCGCTGTTGACTTCGCCCAGAAGCGCCGTATTCCCCTTCCGGACCGCGATCGAGGAGTAGGACGGTGCGACGGGGTCACCCGCCACCCTGATGCCCCCGATGCTGTTGCTGGCAAGGACATAGGACCCCACCCGGTAGTCCACGACAACGGCATCGATGGTTCCGGCGCTCAGCCTCCGGAAGCCTTCGGGGAAGCTGGGAATGACCGTCAGGGGGATCTGCGCGTCTGTCCCCAGGAGTTGCTGGGGCAGGCCCCCTGATTCGACACCCACTCGCAGGCCGTGAAGGCTCGAGACCCCGGAGATGCCCATCTGATCCGAACGCACGAAGATCGCGAAGTGCGACTCGAGGAACGGATCCGAGAAGTCGTAGATCTTCTTGCGCTCCTCGGTCGCGTTGATCTGGATCAAGGCATCAGCTTGCCCACTGGCAACAATGCTCTGGGCCTGCTTCCAGTCCATCGCCCTGATCTCGACAGGTCGCGACATGTGTTCCGCGAGCGCACGAGCCATGTCGACCGCGAGTCCTGCGGGCGTGGTGCCATCCAGGTAGACCACCGGAGCGATGTTCTTGTTCCCGAGGAACAGGAGCGTCCCGGGCTTGCGTGGCGCAAATGCCGGTTCGACCGATGCGAACGCTGTGCCTGATGCAAGGGTCGACGCCTGCGCGGCCAGGACCCGTGAGGGCTGTGGTGCAGGGGAGCACGCGGCGGCGATGGCGACGACGGCGACCGCCGAGGCCAAGGACGCCCATATCCACCTTCTCCTCACGACCCATCACCTCCCGGCATTGCCGCCAGTATCCGCTCGGCGTCGAATCTCTCGGCAAGGCTGCACAGCGCCGTGGCGAGCGGCTGGTCGGTCCGTCCGACCTCGTCCGCCAGCTCCAGCACGGTGTCGAAGTCGGCGTTGACGGTGGCCAGCCGGATGCGGTCGGCCAGGTCCTTCGGGAGTGTGGCGAGCGCCTCGGCGCTGAACGCGCCCTCGGACTCCGATTCCGGCGTGGCCGCCTCATCCTCGTACACGTAGTGTGCCCCAAGAAGCTTCGCGATCTTCTCGAAGAGCTCGCTCTCGTGGAACGGTTTGCCCACGAACTCGTCGACCCCCGCGTCGAACACCCCCTGTCGCATCTCCGCGAACACGCTCGCAGTCACGCCGATCACCGCGACGTCGGCACCGCCCGGCATCGCGCGGATGCGCCGGGTGGCCTCGTAGCCGTCCATCACGGGCATGCGCATGTCCATCAGGATCAGGTGCGGATGCCACCTCTCGTACTCGTCCAGGGCGGCCTTGCCGTCGGACACCGACCTCACGATGAACCCGACCGGTTCGAGCAGCTGGACGAGCAGCTCGCGGTTGGTCGGGTCATCGTCGGCGACGAGGACCCGGTACCGCGGCTCCCCGGGGCGCAGCCCCGCGACGTGACGCTTCTCAGCGACGCCCACGACGGCTTCCGCCGCGGCCCGCTCGATGGCGATGTCGAACCTGAAGACGCTGCCCGCCCCGAGCGTGCTCTCCACCTCTATCTCGCCGCCGAGGAGACGCACGAACTCGCGGCTGATCGCAAGGCCGAGACCGGTGCCGGTATCCGCGGTCCGGTCCGCGACAACCTGCTCGAAGTGCTGGAACAGCCTGCCCATGTCCTCGGGCGCGATCCCCCGCCCGGTGTCCCGGACTTCCACCAGCAGGCGAAGTTTGCCCGCATCGTCATGCCGCGTCGCCACGCGCAGCTCGATGCCCCCCGTGTCCGTGAACTTCACGGCGTTGCCCAGCAGGTTCACGAGTATCTGACGCAGCTTGTTCTCATCGGTCACGACGAACCGGGGCACCTCGTCCGAGCAGGTGACACGGAACTCGAGCCCCTTGGCCTCGGCTCGCAGGGCAAAGAGCGAGCCCATCTCGTCGAGCAGGGACTGGAGGGCGAACGCCGCCGGATGGGTCGAGACCCTCCCGGCCTCGACTTTCGACATCTCGAGCACGTCGTTGATGAGCGCGAGCAGGTGCTCGCCGCTGCTGTTGATGGTGTCGAGTTGCTGACGCTGACGCTCGGACAGCCCCTTGTCGCGCCTCATCAGCTGCGAGAAACCCAGGATGGCGTTCATCGGGGTGCGGATCTCGTGGGACATGTTGGCGAGGAAGGCGCTCTTCGCGGCGCTTGCCCGCTCCGCGGCTTCCTTGGCTATGCGGAGTTGCTCGGCTTGCCTGCGCTCCGTGATGTCGCGAACGAGGGAGAGGAGGAGGCGACCTCCCCCGACCTCTATCACACGGGCGCTCACCTCCACCGGGATGCTCCGGCCGTCCTTCGCGATCTGTGCCGTCTCAAAGACCGCGTGACCATCCTTCAGGAGCCGCTCCGTGATCCGCGTGGTCCCGCCAGGGTACAGGGGATCGTTGAGTCCCGCCGGGCTCAGCTCGGCGAGTTCTTCTCTGCCGTATCCGAACTGCTCGGACGCCACTTCATTGACCTCGACGACGGGACCCGGCGTTCCGTCCTCTTCAATCTCCTGGATGAACACGGCATCGTTGGCGCATTCGACCAGAGCTCGGTACTTCTCCTCGCTGACGCGAAGCTCCGCGGTACGCTCCTCCACCTGGGTCTCGAGATCATCGCCGGCCTTTCGGAGTGCTTCCTGCGCCTGACTGAGTTCTGTGAAGATGAGATCGAAAGGCTCTTGGAGTCCGGTGACGAGTATCGCCCTGTAGATGAGGTAGAAGGCCGCCAGTTTGGCGAAGTGCCCGACCAGATTGGCAAAGCCATACACACTCACATATGCGGTGAACGACACCTCGGAGAGGACCGTGAAGGCCACCGAAGCGGCCGCGAGGTAGAAGACCGTGCCATTGAAGTGCTTCCGTTGCCTGTAGAGAAGGTACAGCGAGACGATGAGGAGAACGGTTATCACATACTCGCTGTCTATCTTGAAGGGAGTGAGCCCTCGCCCCTCGATGTAGGCATCTGGGAAATGGCGGGAGAATATCAGCGCCGTGAGCACTGAGACCGCTGCAGCGTACACACCGAGAATGATGCGGTTGTCCACTCTGCGCCTGACGAAGAGCAGCGCGGCGAGGATGGTGACGGCCTGAAGGTAGCGTGCTGCTATCCAGAGTTGAGTCGGCAGGTTCGTGCCGAAGCCCAGGAACACGTTCATGCCTTTGTATGCGAGGGTGTGAAGCAGGTCGATCACGGCGATGGACGCATAGCCGATCCCCAGAATGCTGAGGAAGCTGTTCGACAGGAACCTGCGCGTGTTCCAGACCAGGATGAAGAGCGCGAAGCCGATAGCGATCGTCGTGATCTCGATGAGGCCATGGAACAGGAGGTAGCTGTAGAGGCTGCTCGCGTAGAGGCCGACGGCCACAGCCACGACGAAGCCGATATAGGGGAGGTTGTCGGACATCCACCTGGTCTTCACGACCCCTCGCCTCCCGGCAGTGCCGCAAGGATCCGGTCGGAGTCGAATCCCTCCGCCAGGCTGCGCAGTGCCTTGGCGAGTTGATGGTCGGTGCGATCGACCTCATCCGCCAGATCGAGCACGGCGTCGAAGTCGGCGGCGACGGTGGCCTGCCGGATGCGGTCGACCAGATCCCCTGGGAGCGCGGCGACCGCCGCAGCGGAAAGGGCGCCGCCCTCCTCGGGTTCGGGCGCGGTGGCTGCCTCTTCGTAGATGTAGTGCAGACCCAGCAGCCTTCCGATCTTGTCGAAGAGCTCGCTGTCGCTGAAGGGCTTCCCGAGGAAGTCGTCCACCCCCGCCGCGAACACCTCATGCCGCATCTCGGAGAACACACTCGCAGTCACGCCGATGATGGGGACGTGCGCGCCGGCGGAGGTCGCGCGGATGCGCCGCGTGGCCTCGTAGCCGTCCATCACGGGCATGCGCATGTCCATCAGGATCAAGTCCGGGTGCCATGACCCGAACTTCGCCACGGCCTGCTTGCCGTCGGTCACTGCCTTGACGTCGAACCCGATCGGTTCGAGCAACTGAACGAGCAACTCGCGGTTGTCCGCCGCGTCATCGGCGACCAGGACGCGGCGTCGTGGTTCTCCGGCCCGCAGCCCGGTCACGTGGCGCTCGCCAGCGCCCACTGCAGCCGTCTTCTCGCTCGTCTCTTCGACGGCGACGTCGAAGCTGAAGACACTCCCCTTGCCCGCCTCGCTGCGAACGGTGATCTCGCCTCCGAGCAGGTGAACGAACCCGCGGCTGATCGCGAGGCCCAGACCGGTCCCGCTCTCGGCCCTGCGCCCGGCACCGGCCTGTTCGAAGTACTGGAACAGTTGGTCCAGTTCCTCGGGAGCGATGCCCGGACCGGTGTCCTCGACCTCCGCTAGGAGGTGGAGTGCTCCGCCTTTCTCGCGCCGGACCCCGACGCGGAGCGTGACGCTGCCCTTCTCTGTGAACTTCACGGCGTTGCCCAGCAAGTTGACGAACACCTGCCGCAGCCGGCTCTCGTCCGCGATGACGAACCGGGGGACGTCGCGGGAACGGATGAAGTGGAGCGCGAGCTCCTTCACGTCGGCCTGCACGCTGAAGAGAGTCTCGAGGTCATCCACGAGGGCGTAGAGGTCGAACGCCGTGGGGCTGAGTGTCACGCGTCCGGATTCGATCTTGGCCATCTCCAACACGTCGTTGACGAGAGCGAGCAGGTGCTCTCCGCTGCTGTTGATGATGTCGAGCTGCTGTCGCTGGCGCTCCGACAGCTCCGGATCGCGTCTCAACAGCTGCGCGAACCCGAGGATCGCGTTCATGGGGGTGCGGATCTCGTGGGACATATTGGCTAGGAAGCCGCTCTTGGCGACGTTCGCCGCCTCCGCTGCCTCCTTGGCGATGCGGAACTCCTCGGCCTGCCGGCGCTCGGTGACGTCACGGGCCAGCGACATGCCGCCGATGACTGTGCAGCTCTCGTCCACGAGCGGGGTGTTGACCCATTCGCACAGGATCGTCCGGCCATCCTTCGTGACGTTCTCACCCGTGCTGAACTCGCTGGTCTTCTGTTGCATGAGATGGTCGAACAGGGCGTCGATCTCGGGCCGGCGCGCCTTGGCGAGGATGAGATCGGACGCGTTGTGGCCGATCGCCTCCGCGCTGCTGAACCCGAAGATGGCCTCTGCAGCGGGGTTCCACTCCGTGACCCGGAAGTCCGTGTCCCACTCGATGACGCCGAGCAGCGTCTGCTCGAGATGGAGCGCGAGCCTCTGCTGCGAGGCCCTGAGTGCCTCGTCGGCGCGCTTGCGTGCGGTGATGTCCTGGGCTGTTCCTCGCAGCCCCACGATGCGACCGTTCGCATCGCGCTTGATCTCGCTGCGTGCCGTGACCCAACGGACAGATCCGCCGTCGTGGGCGAGCTCCAGATCGACCTCGTACGATTCACCGGTCTGCATGTTCTTCTGCACCGCGGCGTCGAGCCGCGCCGCGCTCTCGGGCGTATACGCCTTCAGATGGTCCTCGTATCCCGGCGGAGTCTGCGTCGGATCGATGCCGTAGATGTGGTAGTACTCCTCGGACCAGGTGATGGTGTCGGTCGTCGTATCCCAATCCCAGTTGCCGATCCCCGCCAGGCGCTGGGCTTCCTTCAGGCCCATCTCGCTCTCGCGCAACGCGTCTTCAGCCCGCTTGCGCTCGGTGATGTCGCTCATGACGCCGGTCAGGCCGACGACTCGCCCTTCTTCCATGAGCGGCCGACTGGACGCGCGCACATAGCGGCTGCCGCCTTCCGTGTGCAGCAGCCGGAACTCGTGTTGTTCCGATCGGCCCGCCATGGTGCGCTCGAAGACGACCGACACGGAGGGCCGATCGTCTGCGTGGACAAGTTCACTGAACGATTGGCCGATGATCTGTTCTGGTGCCAGCCCGCTCAGGCTGTGTATCACCGGGCTGACGTAGGTGACCTTCCCCTCGACGTCCAAGCTGAAGATCACGTCGCTGATGTTCTCCACCAGCGAGCGATAGCGGGCTTGACTGTCAGCCAGACCCCGACGCGCCTCTTCCAGATCCTCCAGCATGTTGAGCAGCGCAGCGGATCTCTCTTCCAGATGGCGTCGGCTCGCTTCGGCTTCCTCCAACTGCTGACGGAGTTGGGGGTAGTAGCTCTTGCGGATCGAGCGTTCGCCCAACCCGATGATCTTCTCGCGCAGCGACGGCGCCATATCCTCAGGTTCAGAGTGCCGCTTCATACAGCCCCTCGATCTCCTGCACGCTCGCTCTCCGTGGATTCGTGGCAAGACATGGATCGTTGAACGCGTTGGCGGAAAGCTGAGGGACGTCTTCTCTGGTGACCCCGAGAGCACTGATGGTCGTGGCTATGCCGACATCTTCGCGCAGCCTGGCGATGCCCTTCAGCAGGGCATCCCGGCGCTGCCGGGGCTTCGCTCCGCTCACGTCGAGTCCCATCGCGAGCGCGATCCGGTCGTAGCGTTCGGGGACGGTCGAGTAGTTGAAACCCACCACGTGGTCCAGCAGGAGCGCATTGCACAACCCGTGCGGCGCATCCAGCAGACCGCCGAGGCTGTGGGCCATGGCATGGACCAACCCCAGGCTGGCATTGGAGAACGCCAACCCTGCCAGCAGGCTGCCGAGCATCATGTTCTTGCGATACCTCATATCGTCGGGATGCTGGATCGCCGGGACCAAGTTCTCCACCAGCAGGGGTATGGCTGCCAAAGCATCCAGATCAGTGATCGGCGAACTGGCGTTGGAGACGTAGGCCTCCATGGCGTGGACCAACGCGTCGATGCCGGTGGCGGAAGTCAGCCCGGCTGGCATGGTGGTCGTGGTTTCGGGGTCGATCAGCGAGACGTCCGGCACCACGGTCTTGCTGATGATGGCGATCTTCACCTTCCGGACCGTGTCGCTGATGATGGCGAATTGGGAGACATCAGCCGAACTCCCCGCGGTGGTGGGGATGCAGATCAGCGGCGGGCCGGGAATCGGGACTTCGTCCACGCCCTCGAACTTCAAGACGTCCACCTCGTTGGCGTGGGCGATGCCGATGCCTTTGGCGCAGTCGATCGGACTGCCACCGCCCATCCCGATGATGATGTCGCATCCGTTGCCCCGGTAGGACCGAACGCCGGCGGCCACCTCGTGATCCTTAGGGTTGGGCGTGATGTCCTGAAACACCTCCCAGGCTATGCCTTCGGCATCGAGCGATCCGAGCACCTTCTCCACCCATCCGGCCTGAACAACGCCGGGATCGGTGACCACCAGCGCCTTCTTGGCGCCGAAGTTCTTCGCGTAATGCCCGATCTGGGCCATGGCGCCAACGCCGTAGACGAACTCCGGCACAACGAACTTGCGCAGATCCAACGCGGCTTCAGGATTCACGAGGGTTCTCCCCCCCTTCCGGCCAGCGCTTCCTCCAGTTCGGCGATCCGGTCCTTCAGCTCCTTCATCCTGAGCTCACGACCGATCACCAGTCTCTCGAACCTCTCCAGCTCCTCGTTCCTCTGTCGTAGTGCATCCTCTGCGCGCTTGCGCTCGGTGATGTCGTGGACGACCGAGAGGACGCATCTCTCACCTTGGAGATCGAACGCCCGGGCGGAGTCGATAACCCGGACCAGGGTGCCGTCCTTGCGCCGGAGAGTCGTCTCAAAATCGATGACCTCGCCGGACTCGGTCAGACGGCGCATGAACTCGGTGCGGTCCGCGGGATCGGCCCAGATCGGGAGTTCGGCGGTGGTCTTCCCGACGGACTCGGCGCGCCCGTACCCGAGCAGCCTCTCGTATCCATCGTTGGCTTCGAGGATCGTGCCGTCGCTGAGCCGGGTGATGCTGATCAAGTCAGGAGACCCATTGAAGGCTGCCGAGAGCTTCTCTTCCGAATCGCGCAACTCGCGTTCATCACGCTTGCGCTCGGTGATGTCGTGCTCGATAACCGAGACCGCGACCATCCCGCCAGCCTCATCGAGGATCGGAGACATGGTGAGCGAGATATCGACCAGGCCGCCGTCCTTGCGCTGACGCTGCGTCTCGAAGCCCGCGATCCG
>Ga0209430_1002306_pt1 | contig 12454 bp, 8 predicted proteins | sample BarGraIncub1133A_FD_184504 | JGI IMG/M metagenome (GOLD analysis project Ga0209430, IMG submission 184504) | Arctic peat soil microbial communities from Barrow, Alaska - Barrow Graham LP Incubations 11-33A (SPAdes) (version 2) | ecosystem: Environmental > Terrestrial > Soil > Wetlands > Peat... | reverse complement strand
GCCGCGCACGACCTGCTCTCCGGTGCCACCTATGCCTGGGGTCACGAGGCGTTCGTGCGCCTCGACCCGACCGTGCAGTGCGCCCACATCATCGAGGTGCGGAGCCTATGACCGGCGCGTTCGACGCACTGAGGGACTACGAGCGCCGTCCGCTGGCCGACGACCCTCAGTGGTACCGCACGGCCGTCTTCTACGAGGTGATGGTCCGCTGCTTCTCCGACGAGTCGGACGACGGCATCGGGGACCTGCGCGGACTCATCGACCGGCTCGACTACCTCGCGTGGCTCGGCATCGACTGCCTGTGGTTACCGCCGTTCTACCCGTCGCCGCTGCGGGACGGCGGCTACGACGTCGCGGACTATCGCGCCGTCGCCGCGCAGTACGGCTCGATGACCGAGTTCGACGAACTCGTCGAGGCGGCCCACGAGCGTGGCATCCGGATCGTCGTGGACCTGGTCATGAACCACACGAGCGACCAGCACCCGTGGTTCCAGGCCTCCCGCTCGAACCCGACCAGCGTGTACGGCGACTACTACGTGTGGCGCGACGACAACACCGGCTACGGCGACGCGCGGATCATCTTCACCGACACCGAGACCTCGAACTGGACCTTCGACACGGTCCGCCGTCAGTACTTCTGGCACCGGTTCTTCTCGCACCAGCCCGACCTCAACTTCGAGAACCCCGCCGTGCAGGACACGATGATCGACGTCGTGCGGTTCTGGCTGAAGCACGGCGTCGACGGCTTCCGGCTCGACGCGGTCCCGTACCTCTTCGAGGCCGAGGGCACCAACTGCGAGAACCTTCCCGCCACGCACGAGTTCTTGCGCCGGATCCGCCGGATGGTCGACGCGGAGTTCCCGGGCACCGTGATCCTCGCCGAGGCGAACCAGTGGCCCGACGACGTCGTGCCGTACTTCGGCACCGAGGCCGAGCCCGAGTGCCACATGTGCTTCCACTTCCCGGTCATGCCGCGGATCTTCTTCGCACTCAAGGAACAGCGGGCCAAGAAGCTCGTGGAGATCATGGAGGACACCCCGAAAGTCCCCGCCGGTGGCCAGTGGGGCACCTTCTTGCGCAACCACGACGAGCTCACCCTCGAGATGGTCTCCACCGAGGAACGTGCCGCGATGTACGGCTGGTACGCGCCCGACGCCCGGATGCGCGCGAACGTGGGCATCCGGCGTCGGCTCGCTTCCCTGCTGGACAACTCGCGCGCCGAGATCGAGCTCGCCAACGCCCTCCTCCTCTCCATCCCCGGCAGCCCGTGCCTGTACTACGGCGACGAGATCGGGATGGGCGACAACATCTGGCTGCCGGATCGAGACGCCGTGCGCACGCCGATGCAGTGGACACCCGACCGCAATGCGGGTTTCTCGGCCGCGGATCCCGGGAAGCTCTACCTGCCGGTCATCCAGTCGCTCGTGCACCACTACACGAGCGCGAACGTCGAGGCGCAGATCGCCCAACCGACCTCGTTGCTGTACTGGGTGCGTGGTCTGCTGGCGGTCCGGCGCCAGCATCCGGCGTTCGGGCTCGGCGACTACGTGCCGGTGGTGTCGAGCAACGAGTCCGTCTTCGCCTTCCTCCGTCGGACGCCGCAAGAGACGCTGCTCTGCATGGCGAATCTCGCGACGACGCCGCGGGCCGCGACCCTGAGCCTCGAGGCCCTCGCCGGTCGCGAGCTGGTGGACATCTTCGGGGGCACGCCGTTCCCCGCGATCGGTCCTGACGGGCGGCTCACGATGACCTTCGGGTCGCGTGACTTCTACTGGCTCTCCGTGGCCACCCGCGGATGACGGCGGCCGTACCGGACGAGCGCGACGTGACGCACACTCCGGCCGACGACGAGCTGCTCACCCTCCTGCGCGACTGGCTCCCCACTCGCCGCTGGTTCCCGGCCAAGGGCGTCGCAGCACGCCTGGAGTGCATCGGCGGCCTGACCTTGGCGGATCCTCTCGATGAGGCGAGCGTGCGGGTGCTGCTGGTGCGGGTCCGGGCGTCCGACATCGACTCAGTGCTCCAGGTGCCGGTGACCCTCCGCTCTCCCGCCGGGCTCGCGCCGTCGGCGGTGATCGGCTCGAGCGCCGACGTCGGCGCTCCTCCGTCGGCCACCCGCGGCCGGACCGAGCTGCGAGACGGCGTGGGGGACCCCGCGTTCCTGCGCGCGTGGTTGGCCGCCGCCGACGGACCGGGCGCCGTCGTCGACCCGGATCGCGCGCGCGTGCTGTCGGGTGAGCAGTCCAACTCCTCGGTCGTCCTGCCCGCGCCCGAGTCTTCGCCCGCGACTCGGGGGGCGATCCTCAAGGTGTTCCGGACCCTCGCCCCAGGCGACAACCCGGACGTCGACGTCCCGCGCGCCCTCGCGGCGGCCGGCTGGGCGCACGTCGCACGACCGCTCGCGTGGCTCGAGGCGGCCTGGTCGGTCGACGGCGACCGGGTCCGTGGGTACCTCGGGGTGCTGAGCGAGTTCGTCCCGGCCGCTCACGACGGGTTCGAGCTGGCCTGCTCGATGGTGCGGCGGGGCGAGTCGTTCGCCGGGCTCGCGGACAGCCTCGGGGCGACGATCGCCGAGATGCACGAGGCTCTCGCCCGGGCCCTGCCCACGCCCGCCCCCGCGCCCGGCGTCGATCGCACCGGCGACCTGGCGCGGTCCGTTCGCGAGCGCTTCCGGTGGGCCGTCCACTCCGTTCCCGAGCTCGACAGGTACGCCGACGACGTCGAGCGCCTCGCTGCGGGCACCCGCGCGGTGGGCACCCCGCCCGCCCCGCAGCGCATCCATGGCGACCTGCACCTCGGTCAGGTGATGCACGCGGCCACCGGCTGGTTCGTGCTGGACTTCGAGGGCGAGCCGCTCGCGCCGGTGGCGGCCCGGACCCGCCCCGATCTGGCGCTGCGCGACGTCGCCGGGCTGCTCCGCTCGATCGACTACGCAGCCGCCGTCGGCGGGGCCGGTGGTGCCACCACACCCACGGCGGCCGAGCGGGACTGGGCGGACGAGGCTCGCCGCAGCCTCCTCACCGGGTACTTCCACGGACCCACTCGCGCGGACGCCGCGACGGCCCTGCGCGCGCTCGAGGTCGAGAAGGCGCTGTATGAGGCGGTGTACGAAGCGCGCAACCGCCCCACCTGGCTGCCGGTCCCGCTGGGGGCTCTGGACCGGTTGCTGACCCCCGCCACCCCGGGCAGACCGGGATGACTCGGGCACGACCGTGAGCGAGCGGCCCAACGGACATTGGGCACTCGCGTCGGCCTCATGGAAGGGTGGCTGCATGACACCCAGCGCACGCGTGTCCGGCCCGGTTCCGTGTCCGGTACCGCCGGCAGTGCTCGCCCAGGTGGCGGCGGGCACGAGCCACGATCCGCACGGCGTGCTCGGGCCCCACATCGTCGATGACACGTTGACCATCCGGGTGCTGCGCCCCCTCGCCTCGTCCGTCACGGCGCTCCTGGCCGACGGCGAGCTGGAGATGGCGCACGAGCAGGACGGGATCTGGGCGGTCGCCGCCGCAATGACCGAGGTGGCCGACTACCGGCTCCGGGTCAGCTACGACGGCGAGACGAGCGAGTGCGACGACCCGTACCGCTTCCTGCCGAGCCTGGGCGAGCTCGACCTGCACCTGATCGGCGAGGGCCGGCACGAGCACCTCTGGCAGGTGCTCGGCTCGAACATCCGCCGCTACCCGAGCGCGAAGGGTGAGATCACCGGGACCTCGTTCGCCGTCTGGGCGCCGAACGCCCGGGCGGTGCGCGTCGTCGGCGACTTCAACCATTGGCAGGGCGCCTCGCACGCCATGCGCTCGCTCGGATCGAGCGGCGTCTGGGAGCTCTTCATCCCCGACGTCGGCGTCGGCACCCGGTACAAGTACGAGGTCCTCACCAAGGACGGCTCGTGGCGGCAGAAGGCCGACCCCCTCGCGCGAGCGACCGAGCAACCGCCGCAGACGGCGTCGGTGGTCACCGAGTCGACCCACACCTGGGGCGATGCGGCCTGGCTGGCCAACCGCGCCGAACGCGATCCGCACCAGGGCCCGCTGAGCGCGTACGAGGTGCACCTCGGGTCGTGGCGACCTGGCCTGAGCTATCGCGAGCTCGCCGAGCAGCTGACGAGCTACGTCCAGGACCTCGGCTTCACCCACGTCGAGCTGATGCCGGTCGCCGAGCACCCCTTCGGCGGCTCCTGGGGCTACCAGGTCAGCTCGTACTACGCGCCGACCTCGCGGTTCGGCAGCCCGGACGACTTCCGGTTCCTGGTCGACTCGCTGCACCAAGCGGGCATCGGGGTGCTCCTGGACTGGGTTCCCGCGCACTTCCCCAAGGATGAGTGGGCGCTCGGTCGCTTCGACGGCAGCCCGCTGTACGAGCACCCGGACCCGCTCCGCGGCGAGCAGCCCGACTGGGGCACCTACGTCTTCAACTTCGGCCGCCTCGAGGTGAAGAACTTCCTGGTCGCGAACGCCGTCTACTGGCTCGAGGAGTTCCACATCGACGGCCTCCGGGTGGACGCGGTGGCCTCGATGCTCTACCTCGACTACTCGCGGTCCGCCGGTCAGTGGCATCCCAATGAGCGGGGTGGGCGCGAGAACCTCGAGGCCATCGCGTTCCTTCAGGAGGCCAACGCCACCGCCTACCGACGCGCGCCCGGCATCGTGATGATCGCCGAGGAGTCGACCGCCTTCCCCGGCGTGACCGCACCGACCGACGTCGGCGGCCTCGGGTTCGGGCTGAAGTGGAACATGGGCTGGATGAACGACACGCTCCGGTATGTCGAGCTCGAACCGATCCACCGGCGCTACCACCACAACGAGCTCACCTTCTCCCTCATCTACGCGTACTCGGAGCAGTACGTGCTCCCGCTCAGCCACGACGAGGTGGTGCACGGCAAGAGCTCGTTGATCCGCAAGATGCCCGGCGACGACTGGCAACAAGCCGCGGGCTTGCGCGCGCTCCTCGCGTACCAATGGACGCATCCAGGCAAGCAGCTGCTCTTCATGGGTGGCGAGTTCGGCCAGACCAGCGAGTGGTCAGAGTCCCTGGGGCTCGAGTGGCACTTGATGCAGTACCCGATCCACTCCGGCGTGACCACCCTGGTGCGCGACCTCAACCGGGTCTACCGCGAGCACCGCGCCCTGTGGGCGCTCGACAGCGACCCGGCGGGGTTCGAATGGATCGAGTCGAACGACGCCGACAACAACGTGCTCGCCTACCTGCGTCGCGACGCGCTCGAGGACGACGTCGCGGTCCTGTTGAACTTCGCGGGGCTGCCGCACGAGGACTATCGCGTGGGCCTGCCGTCAGGTGGCGACTGGGTCGAGCTGCTCAACACGGACGCGGACATCTATCACGGCTCGGGCGTCGGCAATCTGGGTCGAGTGACGGCCGAGGCTGTCCCGTGGCATGGGCGCGCGCACTCCGCCGTCGTGCGCCTGCCACCGCTCGGTGCGGTGCTCTTGGCGCCGGCGCGGGACTAACGCTCCGACCTGGCCGCCGGAAGCGCCCGGGCCGCTAGTACAGGGCGCTGGCGAGCGAGCGGCGCGCCGCCATGACGCGCGGGTCGGTGTCCCCGACCACCCGGAAGAGCTCGATCATCCGCAGCCGGACCGGCTCCCGTTCGTCGCTCGCCGTGACCCGGACGAGGTCGACCAGCCGCCCGAAACCGTCCTCCACCTTGCCCCCCGCGACGTCGAGGTCCGCCACCACGAGCTGAACGGTGACGTCTCGCGGCCCGTCCGCCGCCGCCGCTCGCGCCGCGACCGGATCGACTCCGTGCAGGCGCTGGAGCAGCGAGACCTGCGCGAGCCCGGCCGCCGCCATCTCATCCCGCGGGTCCTCCCGGAGCGCTTGGGCGTACGCGACCGCGGCACCGTCGAGGTCGTCGCGCTCGAGCGCGTCGAAGGCCGCCTCGTGCAGCGGCGGCAGCGGCGGTTCGGCCGGCTCGGCGTCCGCGTCGGCGCCGTCCGCGTCGGCGCCGTCCGCGTCGGCGCCGTCCGCGTCGGCCACACCGATCCTGCCGGTCACCCCGTTCGACGCGGCGAGCTCGAGCACCTGGTCGATCACCGGACGGATCTGCGCTTCTGGGTGCGCGCCCTGGAACAGCGGGACCGGCTGTCCCTTGACCAGGGCGATTACGCTCGGGAACGTCTGCACCTGGAACGCCGCCGCGATGCTCGGGTTCGCCTGCGCGTCGATGCGCGCGAGCAACCAGCGGCCCGCGTCCTCCTTCACCATCGTCACCAGCACGGGCGCGAGCTCATCGCACTGCGGCCAGCCTTCGGCCCAGAGCATCACGACGACGGGCACGGTCGCGCTGCGCTCGACCAAGGAGGGGAAGGTCGCCTCTGCGACGTCCACGACGACGGCGGTGCCGGCCGGCGGGCCGATCATCGCGGCCGCTCCCCCGGGCGGGGTGGCAGGAGCTCGACCGAGCGAGGACAGGTCGATGGCGCCACGGACATCGAGGCGAGGACGAGGTGCGGTGGGTTGACTCATCGCGTCAGGGCTCCCGGGGGTCAGGATCCGGTGATGGCTGTGCGGATGTGCTCGGCCGCGAGCACCTGGATCAGGGCCGACGAACCCTTCGCCGGCACCAAGAAGACTAGGACGTCGGACCAGACGAAGGTTGCGGAGCTGCTCACCGTCGTCGTGCCGAGCAATGCCGCCACATCGTTCTGGAACTCGATCTTGCCACCGCTGAGGGTCAGCGAGGTCGTCGTGGTCATTCCCGCGATCACCAAGGCACCGCCGTCGAGGGTCGAGAACGAGTACAGCTCCCCCGGACGCGGCTGGTAGGTCTCGGTCACGGTGGCGGCAGTACCGAGACCCTGCGTCAGACCGGTCTTGGTGGCGGCGAGCGTCGTCTCGATCTGCTTGTGGAAGACATCCGGCGAGAAGCTCGACGCGAAGGTGGAGACGTCGCCCTTCGCCAGCACGTCCGCGTACTGCTCGACAACCTCTTTCGGGGTCAGGACCAGGCCCGGAGCATTCGGCTGAAGAGGTGTACTGCCCGCGGTCGGGGCAGCAGTCGGCGGCATCTTGGTATCTGGCAGGAGGCGGGCCCAACCCCACAGTCGGTAGGGGCTCCGGGGGTCGTCCTGCACCAGGGTGAGCACTCGCGGGCTCTGCAGGTTCTGGGGCTGCTCGGTCACGACGACGACGGCACGCGGCCAGGTGCTCGTGTCCGGCGTGATCACCGTCTGGCTGCCGACCGGAAGCTCGGTGCGCACCGACGGGTCGGCGAGCTTGGCGCTGACCAGGTACTCCGCGGTCCTGCTGGCCAGGGCCGGACCGGACAAGCGCGCGGCAAGGGGCGCGGGGTCATTGGTCGCGTCCGCCACCTTGAGGACGGCTCCCAGGCCGGTCAGAACAGCGCTGACCTGGTTCGCGTCGAGTGCCGGCGGCGGTACTGCGGGAGCGGGATCGGGGTGAGCGCGAGGCAGGGCCGCTGCGCACGAGGCGAGCAACAGGCCGACGATGCCGACGATCGCGGCGGAGGTCAGGCGACGACGGATGCTCATCGGCCCTCCTCCGTGTCGGTGACGTCCTCGGTTGCGTTGTCGGTACCGTCCGCGATCCCAGGGAAGCCCCAGGCTCGGCGCCATGCGTCCGCGCGGGTCGAGGCCGCCGCCGGCGGATCGTGGGCCGCCGCGCCCGGCACCGGGGCCACCGGAACGGGGGGCAGCGGGATCGCGGGTGAGTCCGGTGGCGGAGCACCCCGGCGCGGGGCGGTGGGCGGGGGTGCGGGCATCGCCGGTCGACCGGCAGCGTGCAGTCCGAACTGAGCCGCGCGCCGCCCTGAGGTGGGCGCCGACTGCTGCCCCTGAGGAGCGGGTTGCTGCGCATGCGACGCGGGCTGCTGGACCTGAGGAGCGGTCGGGGACCAGCCGGTGGGATTCGGCTCCCGGGTCTGCGGAGGTACCCGCGACCATCCAGCGGGGACGGCGGGGCCAGGGGTCGGCGCGGTCGCGGGGCCAGGGGTCGTCGGCATCGGCATCGGCATCGGCGTCGGCATCGGCACCGGCATCGATCGTGACGTCCGCGTCGCTGGCGTGGCGGTCGGCACGGCGACCCGCTCGGCGGCAGGAGGTAGGAATCGCAGCGCCCAGGTCACGACACTCGCCCGCAACTGAGCGAACGGCCCTGGCGACGCGACCGCGGGGGCCTCTTCCCGGGCGCGCTCCCGCTCCCGCATCTCGCGCCGGGTGAGTCCCGCCGCCGGCGCGGATGCCGAGGCGAGGGCGCCGGCCTGCTCCGCCCCGATCCCGGCCGGAACGCGCACGCCGCCGCGCCAGGCCTCGACGAGCTCGGGCGAGCGGGTCTGCGCACGCATCAGCGCGAGCAGACCGAGACCCAGCAGGAGCAACGCCCCGCCGACCGCCATCGCGGGTGCGAACCACGGCGTGGTCACCGGGTGCGGCCAGGACAGCTCGAGCTCGGGCGCGGTCGGACTCGTGCCGACGCTCACCGCTAGCGCGCTCCACCGTCCCGGGCGGCTCGCCCACGTCAGGGTGGCGGAGTCCTTGCCGTTGGCCTGAACCAGCCACATGTCCGACCCCGAAGGGTCGGGCGCGACGCCGCCCGTGGTGGCGCTCCCCGCCGTCGCGGCGGCCGACGCGCCGCCGCCGTCCGCCGCCGCGCTCGGAGTCGGGTCAGTGCTTGCAGTCGGGTCAGTGCTTGCAGTCGGGCTTGCGGTATCGCCCGCGGATGGGCTCGCGGAAGCCTGCGGCACGCTCGCAGCGGCCGAGTCCGTGGCGAGGTGCGTCCACGAGGACAGCCCGGTGACCAGCACGTGCGGACTCGCTGCCGCCCAGGCGGCGACGTCAGAGTCCCGGCCGATCACGATCACGACGCGCGACCCTGGCGCGCTTGCGCGGACGGTGACCTCGGACGAGACCAGGTCGAGCACTCCGGGGGCGGTGACCACGACGTTCCCGGCGTCCGCCGGGATCGCGACCGCACGGACGGTCGGCAACGGCATCCAGAGGGTCGCGGAAGCGATCCCCAGACCGACGACGAGCAGGCCGAGCAGCACGATTGCCGCGGGCCGGAAACGCTTCAGCACAGAGCATCCCTTCGGAACGGACTCCCCAGGATAGGCGAGGCCTGCCGATCCGGGCGCCCCAGAGCACGCGCGGAGCCTTTCCCGAGGCGCGCGCGAGGCCCTCAGGCCGATACGGTGGCACGCAGATGTGCCGCCCCCGCAACGGTGTCGGCACTGTTCCCGGGCCGAGTGGCGGCCACGGTGCTCAGGAGGTTTATGTGTCCGATCAGCGTGAGTCGATCCCCGTGGTCCTTCGCGGCTACGACCGGGCCGCGGTGGACGCCCGTGTGGCGTCCCTCGAGCAGGCCCTGGCCGCTGCGCGTTCGCAGGTCGAGGCGCTCGACGCGCGCACGATCCAAGCGGCGGGCGAGCTCTCCGAGGCACACCGTCAGCTGCGCGAAGCCGAGCGTCCCACCTACTCCGGCCTCGGTTCACGGATCGAGCAGCTGCTCCGCTCTGCCGAGGAGCAGTCCTCCGCGGTGGTCGCTCAGGCCAACGCCCAAGCGGCCGATGCGCTGGCTCGCGCCAAGCTCTCCGCCGGCCAGCTGCGTGCCCGAGCCGAGAACGAGGTGGCCGAGCTGCTGGCCACCGCTCGCCGGGAGGCCGACGAGGTCCGGTCGACCGCGGCCTCCGAGGCAGAGACCCAGCTCGTCAACGCTCAGCGCCGGGCCGAGGAGCTGGTCGGTTCGGCCGAGCGCGAGGCGGCTCGGATCCACGGGCTGCTGAACGCCGAGGAGTCCGAGCGGCGGGCCGGACTCGAGCGCGAGCTGGGCACCTTGCGCGCGACCGTTGAGCGGGAGGCGACCGAGCTGCGGGTGTCGACCGAACTGCACGCGCACGGGCTGCGATCGACCACCGAGGCCGAGACGACGGCCCAACGGACCGAGGCCGAGGAGTATGCCCGGGAGCTCCGCGGGAACGCGGAGGCCGAGACGAATGCCCTGCGCCAGAAGACCGAGACCGATGCCGCCGAGCTGCGGCGAGCCGCCGAGGAGTACTCGGCGACCATGCACTCCGACGCCGACAAGAAGGCCGCCGAGGTCACCCGCCTCGCCGAGACCGAGTCGGCGCGGGTCCGCGCCGCCGCCAAGGAGTACGCCGACAAGCTGCGCTCCGACGCGGATCGCGAGGCGACGGCGTCGCGCCAGCGGGTGGCGGCCGAGGTCGCTGCCCAGCGCACGGAGGCCGAGCAGTACGCGGCGCTGGTCCGCACCACGGCCGATCGGGAGATCGGCGAGCTCAAGGCCAACCTGACCGACGAGCTCACCGCGGTACGCGCCACGCACGACGACGAGCTCGCGACGACGCGCACGGAGACCGAGCACTACGTCTCGGATCTTCGCTCGGCAGCTGACCGGGAGACCGCGGACCAGCGCGACGCGGCTGTCGCCGAGACGGCGCATCTGCGCGAGACGGCCGAGCGGGAGACGAGTGAGCTCCGCGCCCAGGCCGACCGCGAGGTGGCCGAGCTGCGCGCCGCAGCGCAGCGTGAGGCGACCGCGCTGCGCGAGTCGACCCGGGTCGACGTCGAGCGCATCATCGCGCTGGCCCGTCGCGGTGCCACCGAGACCGTGAGCGCGGCGAAGGCCGAGTCCGATGATCTTCGTCAGACGGCACAGACGCTCGTGGCCGACGGCGAGCTCGACATCGCGACCCGACACGAAGCCGCCGAGAAGGCCGACACCGAGCGCCACGAGGCAGCCCGCGCCGAGACGGAGAAGCTCGTCCATGATGCGGAGGCGCACGCCGCGGCTGCCGAGGAGCGGGTGGCCAAGGCGCTCGAGAAGGCGGAGCAGGTCCGCCGCGAGGCCGACGCGTATGCCAAGGAGCTCCTCTCGAACGCCCGGCGCAATGCGGACCGAGTCGTCTCCGAGGCCCGCGAGCACGCCGAGAAGACGCTCTCCGATGCCATGACCGAGGCCGAGCGCGAGCGGACGACGTCGCAACGGCAGGTCGAGGACCTGAACCGTCAGCGTGAGTCGATCACGAGCTACCTCGATGAGCTTCGCAGTCTGCTCGGTCACGAACCGGTTCCGAGCAAGGCCGCGCTCGAGAAGGCGGCGAAGGCCGAGGCAGCGTTCTCAGCCACCGGTGCCGAACGTCCGGCCGAGCGCAAGCCACGAACCGCCAAGGCCTCCCCCGATGCCACGGGAGAACCCACAGCGGTCTCCCCCGAGGCGCGCGCGAGCGCCGAGTCCAAGGCCGGTAAGCCGGCCGCCGAGAAGGACCCGATCACGGCGGCGGCAGCTGTCGCACAGGTCGATGCTGACGCGACGATCCAGGAGATCGTCCAGGAGGCACGGGCGGCGGCTGACGGGACTGCTCCCGCCGAGCTGGAGGACAACGTCGCGGACGCCGCGGAAGCCACCGAGAAGGCCGCCGACACCGACGTGGTCGAGAACGTCGCCGCGGATATGACGGACCACTCGACGTCGCAACCGCGATGACCCAGCCCGGTCCGCCGTCGGAGCCCGCGGACTGGCAGGCACGACGACGCGATGACGCGGACCGCAAGGTCGAGGCGCTCGAGAAGTACCGCGCCGCGGAGTCGCAACGGGCGCGCGCGATGATTCGCGAGTTCGTCGAGGCTGCGCGCGCCGCGAACCTGCCGACGGAGCACCTGGTGGCCCGCGGCTATGACGGGAACGGCCGTTACCGCACCAACGTCGTCGGCTGGTACCTGCGTCGAGATCGCAGCATCGGCATCGGCGCGAACGGCGAGTTCTACGTGATGACGGTCCAGCCGAGCTGGCGGGGCCGGATCGTCGGTGCCGAGGTCCCGCCCGGCGACCCGCCGCTGATCCTGGGCGCGGGCGGCCGCGACGGCGAGTCGATGCCGCTGCAGGACATTCTGCGCAAGCGCCTCGACGAGGGCGTCCACTGGTCGTAGCCGACCTCGTCGGCAGGGCCGAGCGTCCGTGCCGGTGCAGCTACCGGAGGACCGCCGCGCACCGGGCCATCAGCCGGTTCAGGCCGGCCGCGACGGATGCGGGGTTCTCGATCGCGGTCAGGTGCCCCGCCTGCGGGACCACGACCAGCTCGACATCGCCGAGCACCTCGGCCATCTGCCGGGCGGCGGGGAACGGTGCCGCGGTGTCCTCCTCGCCCACCATGACGAGCGCCGGTCCGGTGAACACGCGCAGCATCTCGGTCCGGTCCGGGCGGGTGGCCATCGCGAGCTCGGACCAGGCCACGCCGGCCGGCACCTGGTCGGCGATCCACTCGCCCAGGCGACCGGCCAGCTCCGGTCGGGTGACCTGGCTGGTCGCTCCGAGCAGGGTGGTTCGCATCCCGGCCACGGCATCCAGGCTGTGCTCGAGCATCACGGTCGAGACGATCTGGAGCCGGTGGCTCACGACGCTCTCGTCGTCGGCCTCGGACCGGGTGTCGAGCAACGCGAGGCCCGCGACAAGACCT
>Ga0209430_1002305_pt1 | contig 12456 bp, 16 predicted proteins | sample BarGraIncub1133A_FD_184504 | JGI IMG/M metagenome (GOLD analysis project Ga0209430, IMG submission 184504) | Arctic peat soil microbial communities from Barrow, Alaska - Barrow Graham LP Incubations 11-33A (SPAdes) (version 2) | ecosystem: Environmental > Terrestrial > Soil > Wetlands > Peat... | reverse complement strand
CGCAGCATTGCGTCTGCTTTTTGAGGGAAAGTCGCCTCAATTCATGTTGCCGGAATAGCTCGTATCAGCACTTGGGATTAGCAAGTGCATTTGGGTGCTGAATAGTTACAAAGCGGCATGACCAATAGAGGAACCGGCTGGAAGTTGCGGAACCGAAGACGCCGCTGACATCAGCTTTAGCGCGGACAGCCGGAGAAAAACGAAGAGTTTACCGCCGGAGGAACATGGCGGAGAGATTAGAACCCAACAATGACGGTGGACACCGACCGGGCGATAAGGCCGCCCGGACGGGTCACCGCCCGAGCCGTTGGCAAAGGAAATTATGAAAGAACTATTTCTGGCATTTATAGGGACTTTCTTCGGAGCTTGGGCAGCTTTTCAATTCCAGATAGCTGAGCAAGCTAGGAAGGATAAAAAAAGTGAAGCGGCGGCTGGTAGGAGAGCAGTGCTTGTGTTGTGCAATCAGTATGGGCAGACAAAGCGATTCTATAAGCAGGCGCTCAGCAAATTTAAGGATGACCCATTTCGCTGGGTAACACTTCAGCCATTTGATGCTTTCCACTCATTTCTCCGACTTGACGTTAATTCACTTGGCTTTCTCATGAACAGTTCAGAACCAAATATAATTCAAGAAGTCCTATTGGCTGAGGAAGCATTTCTAGAGTTAGTGACAACTGTGCATCAGAGGAATGATGTTCATTTGAATCAGTTACAACTTGCAATTCAGAAGCTTGGACTTGACTCACTCCCGGCTAGCGAAGAGAAAATCAAAGAGCTTCTGGGCCAGCGCCTTGTGGTGGTGATGAAGGATCTTACGGACTCAACATACGATCTCGCCGATGCAGTGTTGATCCACAACGAAGCTATTTTTAATCGTCTAAATACATACCTCAACATGCATTACAGTGATTACCAGCTATTAAAGCGTGAAGACGTCGTAAGAGATTGCCAACCATCGGCGGCAGACGATAGCCGCGACTAGCGCCGCGCCGCCGCTGCGACTCACCACCGTTGTAACCGCTGGATGCAATTAATAATCTGCTAAAAAATGAACCAATGTAGGAGGATAGTAGATGGCATGGTATCTCAGAAAATCTGTAAGTATCGGCCCTGTAAGATTCAATCTTTCCAAAAGTGGCATCGGTACTTCGGTTGGTGTTAAAGGCTTCAGAGTTGGTGTTCGACCAAACGGGAAAAGCTATATTCACGCTGGTAGATACGGGCTTTATTATCGGCAGGAACTTGGTGGTGGAGCGGCAGGCGAGAGAACAACCCCACAGATTCCTACGCAAACCTACGTTGAACCACCAAAACCGGGCACAATCGAATATACGACGGCGTCTTCCCAGGAATTGATTCCGCAATCAAGAAAAGAGCTGCTGGAAAAGCTCAATCAATCATACAGCACAGTACGGCTTGATTATATGTGTGGCGTGATTGCCTTTTTCCCCTCCCTATTGGCCTTTCAGGCAAAGCCCCTTGCTGGCTGGATAGTCTCATTGCTTGGAGTAGCAGCATTTGTTCTAGTTGCACGGTGGGAGTCAAAGCGCAGGACTATCGTCCTGGATTACGACTTCGAGGACAAGGGGGATCATTTCCAGAAAATCATATCTTCATTCAATGCCTTGGCTTCGAACAGCAAAGTGTGGTCGATGATAAATTCAAGACAAGTATTCGACATCCATGAGAGCAAACGCAATGCCGGAGCAGGAAACTTAATAAGTCGCACCGAAGCCCAACTCGGAGAAGGAAAGCCTCCTTGGGTCGAGACGAATATTGATGTGCCGGTGATAAAAACCCGTGGGCAAAGCCTGTACATGATGCCTGATGGCATCCTTGTCTATGACAGCAAGGGTGTTGGATTTGTCGAGTATGACGATCTTCACATGGAGGCGAGGACGACCAGATTCATCGAAGAACGGCCCCCACATGATGCTAAGGTCGTAGACAAAACATGGAAACATCCGAATAAGAGCGGCGGGCCGGACCGGAGATTCAAGAGCAACTATCAGATACCAATTTGTCTATATGGTGAGCTAAGGGTCAAGTCGGTCTCCGGCATGGACTTGTATCTCATGACTTCAAAAAATGATGCGCCTCAGAATTTCTCGACACAGTTCGGCAGTGTCTGCAATGCTGCATAAATAAAATATTGGGTCTGCTCTCTTCGTAGTAGGTAGACCCCTTTGGGGTCGCCCTTCACATATTCACATATGAGAAAAAAGGATGTTCCAACTCTCGTGTGGACTCGGTCGCGGCGGAAAACCTGCCGCGCCGGTCACACTCATAGTCGTTCGGCACAACCGAAATGATAGCGTACGATCAAATCGGAAATAACCTATGACGAAGCCATTATTAATTACCGCCAAATGCGTAGTGGCTGTCGTGTTCATTTTTGCAACATACAGGATGATATTGCATGTGGGGACTTCTACTAATGTCTTTAAATATGTTGCAATTGTAGCCGTTTTGATTGGCTTGCTTATCTCTGAAATAGAGCGTCGAAACAAGTTGAAAAGGCGATATATTAAAATGTAAATCGCCGCAAGCTGCCATAGAAACTGCCGAACCATGCGCTAGTGTGGTCAAGCCACACAGCGCCAAAAGAGTTGAACGAGTCGAAAAATGAGCAAAAAATACAAAGGGAAAACATGTGTTTATTGTGGCAAGGCATTGTCGGAGACTGCCGACCATGTATTTGCAAGGGAATTCTTTTTACTTACAAAACGCAATAATCTACCTAAGGTTCCATCTTGTCTTTGCTGCAATGGGCATAAATCTCAACTTGAGCATTACTTATCATCTCTACTGCCATTCGGAGGGCAGCACAATGATGCCAAGGCGAACTTGACTCAGATGGTTCCAAAAAGATTGGCCAGAAACCAGCGCCTACATGAAGAACTGCAACAGAATAAATCCTACTCTCTTCTACACGATTCATCTGCTCAAGCTGTGACCACCATGGTTTTGCCTTTTGATGGTCAAAAGCTGTTATCCCTCTTTGAGTATATTACGAAAGGTCTTTTGTGGCACCATTGGAAGGCTTTTTTGTCAGACGACCACTTTGTACAGACGATCGCCCTAACAAAGACAGGTGAGGACTTTTTTGAAAGGAACTTCCTCTCATTGCACTCCCCAAACCGAGTCTCGGTCACTCTTGGTGATGAAACCTTCAGATACGTTGGTGCTCAGGGCGTTGATTATCCACAGATCAGCGTTTGGGTCTATACAGTTTACAATGGACTGAGACTTAGCGAAAGTGGCACAGATTTTTGTGAAACGTCAACCAAGATTGGTGCATTAACTGGGAATAAGCGACTATTGGACAAACTAAACATTCTGGCAGGCTAAGGGGAACTTAGGGGACGCCCCTGAAATCATGCGCAAATCCTGAGAGGGATTGGAGTTGACCCGGTTTAGTGGACACCTTATCTTTTGAGAAAAGGAGGAGTCCCATGCCGAAAAGTCGTCTTCCATATTCACCCGAGTTCCGGCGGCAGATGGTTGACTTGGTACGCGCAGGGCGTACCCCAGAAGATCTGGCCAGAGAGTTCGAGCCTACAGCTCAGGCAATTCGAAATTGGGTTGCCCAGTCCGACCGTGACGGAGGCCGACGTGACGATGGCCTCAGTAATGCGGAGCGCGAAGAACTCAGACGGTTACGCCATGAGAACAAGCAACTACGCATCGAACGGGAGATATTAGCAAAAGCAGCGGCTTGGTTCGCTCGGGAGACCGGCTCGATACCACCCAAGGATTCCAGCTTGTGAGAGCACATCAGGCCCAATATCCTGTTCGAACTCTATGCCGCCTTCTGGGTGTCTCCCCCAGTGGCTACTATGCTTGGCTATCGCGCCCTCCATCAGCAAGGTCTCTGGAGGATGCCATAATTCTCGGGCGTATTGAAGCAATTCACGCCCGCTCTGACGGTACCTACGGAGTACCCCGGATTCATCCCGAACTTCGTGATGAGGGAATCCGAATCGGTCGAAAGCGCGTGGCCCGCTTGATGCGGAAAAAGAACCTCGCCGGGGTTCACCGCCGAAAAGGAACGTGGACCACGCGGCGCGATCCCAAAGACCAACCTGCTCCTGATCTGGTTCATCGCCAGTTCGAGGCTGATGGTCCAAACCGAATATGGGTCGCGGATATAACCTATATCCCGACCTGGTCAGGCTTTCTCTATCTGGCGACAGTGCTCGACGTCTTCAGCCGCCGGATTGTCGGTTGGTCGATGGCAACGCACCTACGGACCGAACTGGTACTTGACGCCTTGGATATGGCCCTGTTACAGCGCCGGCCCAAAGAGGTCATTCACCATTCTGACCAGGGATGCCAGTATACTTCCATTGCCTTCGGCAACCGGTGCAAAGAGGCTGACGTCAGCCCATCCATGGGTTCCGTAGGTGATTGCTACGACAATGCAATGGCAGAGAGCTTCTTTGCCACACTGGAATGTGAGTTGTTACAACGCCGCCGCTTCAGAAACCAGGCGGAAGCAAAACTGGAAGTGTTTCGGTTCATAGAGGGATGGTATAATCCGCATAGACGCCATTCCTCGCTCGACTATCTTTCACCAATGGGCTATGAGGCAAGATACGTTTCAACGATATCTGCCCTCAAGCCACAACCTGTCCACTGGTGGAGTTCCGGGGTGGAGTTCCGGGGACACCATACATAATTCCGTGTTTTTCACTTTGTAATTAAGTATGGTGTCCGTACGCAGTAACAACTGCTTCATCTAGCGGGTTAAAGTCCCGTCCGGGGAATTGTCCGATTCACCCCGGTAGCTCAAGGGAGCGGCGTCCTGGCAACAGGGGGTCGTAAGTTCCCAATTGGCAAAGTAGCAGGCCGTAACGAAAGTGAACCTACACGTAGCCTCGTTAAACTTATTTGGAGATGCCGACCCAGTGGACACATGGGGAAGGCCGTTGTGCATGGGCTTTGATAACGGAAGTGGCCCATGTGGTCTCTCGGGGTAGCAAGGTCGGCATGCTGCGGAAGATAAGCAGTCCAGTGCTGGAGACCCGTTATAGTGATGTTGAGGAACATCAACCGGCGTGTATAAGGAAACGAAATCGCGCCGGGCTGTAACGGGAGTCGGAGGGGTCCATAGTACCGTTTGAGGGCATGGGACAACATAACCCTGCCCGAGGGAAGGGACCCTGCTTTGTTCACGCAACCAACGAGCGGAGGTAAGGGGATTGCATTCATGCTAACAACCCCGGAAAACATCAGAACGCTACAGAGGAAGCTCTACCGCAAGGCCAAGCAGGAACCGGCCTGCCGCTTCCACGCCTTGTATGACAAGGTTTATCGGGCTGACATCCTCAGTCACGCCTACAGCCTTGTCCGTGCCAACAAAGGGAGCGCCGGCGTAGACGGTTTGACCTTCGAGGCCATCAAGACGGGAGAAGGGGTAACCGCCTTTCTGGCGGAACTGGAAGAAGCACTGAGAAACAAGACGTATAAGCCCGATCCTGTAAAAAGAGTCATGATACCTAAAAGCGACGGCAGTCAGCGTCCTCTTGGTATTCCGACGATCCGGGATCGGGTGGCGCAGATGGCCACAAAACTGGTCATTGAGCCGATCTTCGAAGCGGACTTCTGCCAAACCTCATACGGATTCAGGCCGAAGAAGTCAGCTCACGATGCAGTCGATGATGTAACGAATGCCATGCATACCGGCTATACCGAAATCATCGACGCCGATCTTTCTAAATACTTCGATACCATTCCCCACTCCAATTTGTTGGCTGTGGTCGCCGAACGGATCTGTGACGGCGAGATACTGCGCCTGATACAGTGAGGTACCCTGAAGACAATGGACACTCCCGCTTGGTATACTACCGAGAAGGGAGGACCTATGAAAAAGCTACAACGTTACACCCCCGAGTTCCGAGCCGAGGCTGTCAAACTGGTTACGGAGCAAGGGCTGTCACAGGAAGCAGCCGCAAAAAGGCTAGCAATGCCCAAAGGAACCTTGGGGAATTGGCTGGCATCTGACAAGGTTTCAAAGAAGCGACCGACAGCACCTGGGTCGCGTTCAGTGGCGGAACTGGAATCCGAGAATGCCCAGTTACGCAAGGATCTGGCTGAAGTGCGCATGGAGCGTGAAATCCTAAAAAAAGCGACCGCGTACTTCGCCAGGGAGTCGCTGCCCGGTACGCGTTCATGAAAGAGTGGCGACTCCATTTCCCCGTAAAAGCCATGAGCCGGCTGTTCGGCGTATCACGCAGCGGTTATTACGCCTGGTTGAGCCGAAAGCCCTCACAGCATGCCCAGGATGATGAGCGCCTCAAGGTGGCCATCAAAGCCGCCCATAAGCGCACTCGCGAGAGCTATGGCCCTCTGCGGTTGCAGCCGGAGCTGGCTGATGATGGTTTTGTCGCAGGGCGCGATCGCATTGCCCGTTTGCGTCAGGAACTGGGGCTACGTTGTCGGCAGAAGCGCAAGTTCATAGCTACGACGAATTCGAACCATAGCTTGCCGGTAGCAGAAAACCTATTGGATCAGAAGTTTACACCCAGCGTTCCCAACCAGATTTGGGTCACAGATATCACCTACATCCCTACTGGAGAGGGCTGGCTTTACCTGGCAGGGGTTAAGGATGTGTTCACCTGCGAAATAGTCGGTTACTCCATGGATGAGCGCATGACACAGGAACTGACTGGCCTGGCACTATTCCGGGCAATTCAACAGAAGCGGCCGCCAAAGGGACTGGTCCACCATTCGGATCGTGGAAGCCAGTACTGCGCCGACGACTACCGTAAACTCCTTGAGCAGTTTGGCATGTTGGCCTCGATGTCGCGCAGGGGAAACTGCTATGACAATGCGCCTATGGAGAGCTTCTGGGGTAGCCTCAAAAATGAACTAGTGCATCATCGCCGTTACGCGACCCGGGCTGAGGCTAAGGCCTCTATCAGAGAGTACATCGAGATATTTTATAACCGCCAACGGCGTCATTCGCGCCTCGGCAATCTAGCGCCGGCTGTATTTGCACAAAATTGCAACATACAGCCGGCTGCCGCTTGAGTTGGGAGTGTCCACTATTGACAGGACACCTCACAGATGTGGCTCAAGGCTCCGGTCATGGAGGTGGACAAGGATGGAACGAAGCGGAACATCGGTGGCGGCAAGGGCAACCGCAAGGGAACGCCGCAGGGCGGGGTGATCTCTCCGTTATTGTCCAATCTCTACCTGCACATTCTGGACAGGATATGGGAGAGGGGAAACTTGCAACAACGGATAGGTGCCCGTCTCGTCCGCTATGCGGACGACATCGTCATACTCTGCCGAAGAGGTAAGTCGGGCAAGGCTATGACAATGTTGCAGCATGTACTGGAGCGACTTAAACTTACCCTGAACGAGACGAAGACAACAGTCGTCAACGCCTTCAAAGGGAAGTTTGACTTTCTTGGATTCTCAATCTGGATGGGCAAAGGCGTGAGAACGGGAAACTATTACCCGCATGTTCAGCCATCGAAGAAATCCTTGCAAACTATCAAAGACCGGGTCACCCTTCTCACTAGAAGAGAACGGACGATAATGCCGCTTGAATGGATAGTGAAAGAAGTCAACGCCACCGTACGTGGCTGGGTCGGATACTTTCACTACCGCAATTGCAGCAAAGCACTGGGGCAGTTACGAAACCATGCAGAGCAGCGGTTGATAACGCATTTACGTAAGCGCCACAAGGTCAGAAATCGTATGACAGGATACCTCAAGTTTCCCAACAGGTCACTGTACGTGAGATATGGCCTGTACAAAGTGCCGACATCAGCGGCCTGGAAAAAAGCGCATGCCTTGCAGTGAAGAACATCGGAAAGCCGTGTGCGGGAGAACCGCATGCACGGTTTGATGAGGGAGGGCAGGGTAACACCTGCTCTCTACTCTACCCGTGTTTTAAAGCGCTTGTTCCAGCAACTCCGCAAAAAACCACTCCAGCACTGGATTTGACCAACGTGAGAGAGTGCAGCGGCGAAGCGAAGACCGTCTGCCACGCTAAGTTGAACACGTAATTCGCATTGCCCCCATTGCGTCAACTCACTCTTGAGATTTCAGACCTTTTGCTCGATCGCCAGCTTTTAATCGCTTTTCTAGATATTTTGTCACCGAGCTTCTTGAAAATATCATCCGCCTGATTTGCGTGAACAATTGCATCAGCAACCTCTCGGGTATTCATAAGGCATTTGGCAATCTTGAAATGAAGACCAGCTATCAGTTTTTAGTTACCAAAGTCGCTAGTGAGTGCGAATGCGTTATTGTAGGCTTCTAGTGCTTTAGCAGGGCGTTTAAATTTCAACAAAAGGTCACCAAGCCAAATTTCAACAAACATTTCCGCTTTTTCATTTTTTGCCTTTTTGTTGAGTTCCAAGGCTTCGTTAAGGGCATTTTGACATTTGTCAAAATCATTTTGCATTCTATAGATTCCGCCTATCTTTGCCATTGCTGTCGCAGCCCACGACAACTCGTCGCCCGTTAGAGCTAATTTATGCATTTCTTGAAATATGGAGAACGCATCTACTAGCCTCTCCGACTTGAGCAGAAAAAGTCCATATTCGTAAAAAGCTGGCAGACTTTTTCGTGGCATTATCTCGCCAACCAGTTGAGCCTCTGCATCGGTCAAGTTACCATTTTCATATATTTTCTCTATTCGTTGTACGAATGGATCTTCTTTTTGTTCAGCGTCCTCTATATCAACGACACTGTACACGGACTCATCTTCCTTTTTTGCAGGTTTCATTTCCTTAATTGCTAGGCCTGCTTTACTGGAAATCTCCTTTTCATGATCTCTAGTCCATTTTGCAAGATGTTTTCTGATTTTTTCAGAAAAGACTTCTGTTGAATCAAATGTTTCGAAAAGCAAAGTTTTCTCTTTTTCAAGTTTCTTCTTAAAATCTAAAACCGCTGAGAGTTGAGGGCCAGGGTCACTAAGCTGCCGTGGGTCAACAGTCTTGAATAGTACAACCATCTCTCGCATCGGGTATTCATGCTTTAAGCAATCTAGTGCAACTTGATATTCTTCTTCTGTTCCCGATGTGTGACCTTCCTTTGATCCAGTTGATGATCCCCATCTATCCCACAACACCAACACGAAGAGATCACAATCTCTTAGCTCCTCATTTTTTTTTCCTGCGGCCGCCCAACTCCTCCAAGAGTAATTTCCCAACCTATCGGCTCGAATAAACAATTTCGTGCCATAGCATCTGCTTGGTTGTGTGCAGAGACGACTTCTTTGAATGCTTCCCTTTCTTTTTCAAGTCCACCTGGACTTGCGATGAATATTTTATAGCCGGTAATTTGTTTGGCCATGCTAGAGAACCATCCTTTCTATGAGAATAAATCACTGTTCAACGGGGCGGAAAATCACCTGACGGTCTTTTGGTCAGGTGCATTTTTCTGGTTGGACATTTTAACATTAACAAAACCAAGTCATCGCGCTATTACATACCCTTTTCTTTGAATAATCATTCTTGCCAAGTAAATAGCAAGAAGTCCGCCCAACATGTGCGCTGATACAACTCCAACCAATGGCAACAAATTGATCTTATTAAGATAAAACTGTGGATATGCTACAATTATAATTGTAAAAAGTATTATAATTGCTGTGAACTTATCTCTGTAAATATATATAAGTGTTGGCGTTAATATTAGCATTGAAAAAAATATTGATATTAAATCTATTGATAACAGATATATTTTGTGTGTTAAATTTGAATTATGTTGCAGGTAATTCATTGCTATTGGCCACGGAATAATATTGCTGAATATTCCAATAAGTAATATGGCATAGATAAGTAATGGTATTAAAATAACTGCCTTTGTGATGATTGTTATTGTTTCTCCACGTTTCCAGTGTTTATAAAAATAAAAGTTAACTGCAATAAATAATATTGAGAGCACAATTATCGAACCATATCCGGGATTGCTCTTGACCGAAAAATAATACGTCGAAATGCACCAAATAATCGCAACAGTCAGTTTAATGGCAGCTTGATTCATATTTTTTCCATTATCTATTATTTGCCCAACGGGTCGGCAGTTGACCCGCAAGCCCAGTCTTTTCGGGCTGGCGGTGTCCAACTGTCTGGTTGAGAATATCACTGCTTGTTCTCGTCAAGCTCTTTTCGCGTTTGCGCTATTCCTCTGAGACACGACTTCCTGAGTTCAGCAGTTTCTTTGTTTGATGACTTTTTTACTGCCTTTTCGAGTCGATTCACATACGTCCGAACAGTCATATCATCTGGAAACTCGCTGTCCCAGCCGAAATAGCAAGCCTCCGAGTCTTTCCACCAGATCTTCTTCATGATGGGCAAAGCAAGGTCAGGTCTCTTTAGCAAGGCCAGCGACAGGGCATCATTCATTTCTTCGCTTGCTCCGGCGTCTGTTCCTGGTTTTAAAATTACTGCGGCCTCAAGCCACTGTTTTTCCCCCGAGCTTATCCCTGGGTAAACGTACTTTGCCCAAACACCCGTCTTGAAGAGTTCGGCGACCACTTGGGATGCACCTCTTGACTTGGCTGCTTGGATAATCTCTTTTGGCGTTTTGAATGTCAGAATTTCAGTGGAATACACTATCCTCGGCGTAAATCCGACTATCAGGATCATCAGCAGTTTCTTTTTCATTTTTTCTCTTCTCAACTCGTTATTGACCGGATCTGGCCATCCTGCCATTTGGCTGCAAAACAAAATTTACCGGAGTAAGCCGAATTGACCCATCTGTCCGGTACTGCTATCTTATTAGAGGTGACCAACATCCCTTTTGGGGGGATGGACGGCTTCCTGCCAAATGTTCCATTTGGGGGGATGGCCTTTTTTCTGACCAACATTGCGTCTGCCTTTTTTGGACTTGTAAACTCTCGAACGAAGCGTGTATGAAAGTGCGGCTATGAGGATATTTCAATCAGGGCGCACTATATTACGCATTCATTTCGTTGTCAAAGGGGAAAGGGTATGCTTCAGGTCCCGAATATCATTCTGAACCGCTATGTAGCCTATATCGTGTCGAGAAAGATTGCTGCTGACCGCCATGGTGAGTATCAGAAATGGTTGCGGTATTATCTGGATTTTTGCGATAAGTTTCCACTCCAAGGGTCAAATTCTGAGCGGGTAACGCTCTTTATGGTTGAGTGGACCCTATAGTCAAGACAATAAACCGTCGAGTTTAAGGTGGTACCCGGTCGCGCAGCTGACCGGCGCTGCCCCGGTTTTGAGCGTGGTTTTACGCTCAACAAATTTGTCCACGATTCTAGCTCCGCCGCCGCTGGCAGTTTGATAGACCTGAATCGGCGTGAGGTTGCCGAGCGATTGATGGGGCCGTTCAGTGTTGTAGAACTCGAAATACTCTGTCAGGCCCAGCTGCAACCCGAGCATGTCGACATACCCCTTCAGGTACACATCCTCGTGCTTGACGCTGCGCCAGAGCCGTTCCACGAAGATGTTGTCCAACGCCCGACCGCGCCCATCCATGCTGATAGCGATGTCGTGCAACTTCAGGACACCGGTGAAAGCATCGCTGGTGAACTGGCAGCCTTGGTCAGTGTTGAAAATACCAGGAGTGCCGTAAGCACGTAGCGACTGTTCCAGGCAGTCAACACAGAAATCGCTATCCAACGTGTTCGACAGCCGCCATGCCAGCACTTTGCGTGAGTACCAGTCGATCACTGCTGCCAGATAGGCAAAGCCGCGTGCCAAGCGAATGTACGTGATATCAGTACTCCAGACCTGGTTGGGCCGTGTCACATTCACGCCTCTAAGCAGGTACGGATAAATCTTATGCTGAGGGTGAGGGAGGCTAGTATTGGGACCCGGTGCCATGCCAGCCAGTCCCAAGAACCCCATCAGCCGCTGGACCCGCTTACGGTTGACCATATGCCCGGCTCTGCCCAGATGAATCACCATCCTGCGGCTACCATAGAACGGATGACGTGTATATTCGGCATCAATCAACGTCAGTAGCAGCAACTCCAAATCATCCGGAGCGGCTGCCAGATGTGGAGCATAAACAGTAGAGCGGGCGATACCAGCCAGCGCGCATTGCCGAGTCAGGGCCATGGGGTCCAACAGGCTAACCCAGGGCCTGCGGTCCGCTATTGGTTGATCCCGGACTTTTTTTTAAGCCAGTCTAACTCCATCTTCAGTCGCCCGATCTCTGAGTAAAGCCGCTCCGGGCTGGCTGACAAATCTACCGTCTTTGGACCGCGCTTAGTCTCGAAAATGCTGGGCGCCTGGGTAAGTAGCTCACGTTTCCATTCGCCGACCTGAGTCGGGTGCACACCGAACTCCTGGGCGATTTCATTCACCGTCTTGACGCCTCGGACCGCTTCAAGAGCCACTTTCGTCTTGTACTGGCTGGTGAAATTTTTGCGCTTCCTTTCGCTCATTGCCTGCTCCTTTTTGTCGCAGGCACCATCTTAAACTATTGTCCTGAAAACGGGGTCCACTATAAAGTGCG
>Ga0209430_1002304_pt1 | contig 12458 bp, 6 predicted proteins | sample BarGraIncub1133A_FD_184504 | JGI IMG/M metagenome (GOLD analysis project Ga0209430, IMG submission 184504) | Arctic peat soil microbial communities from Barrow, Alaska - Barrow Graham LP Incubations 11-33A (SPAdes) (version 2) | ecosystem: Environmental > Terrestrial > Soil > Wetlands > Peat... | reverse complement strand
AAAAGTTTGGAGAGGTTTCACCCAACGAAAACCCACCCATTCGTCGTGGAGTGAGTAACTACAATCATGAATTCTACGCTCGGATCTTTGAACTTCTGTTGAGAATCAAAGCCAATTATTTGTGGCCTGCCATGTGGAGCAATGCCTTCAATGAAGATGACGCAGAAAATCCACGCCTGGCGGATGAATACGGAATTGTTATGGGCACTTCACACCAAGAACCAATGTTGCGTGCGCAGCAAGAGTGGGACAGGCGGTATAGCCGAACCATCGGTAGCTGGGATTATTCCAAGCATCCTGCAGTTATGGAGGAATTTTGGACGGAAGGCATTCGTCGGAACAAAAACTATGAAAGCATTATTACCATGGGGTTGCGTGGCGCGAACGACACTCAGATGAAAGGTGAAATGTCAACCAACATTGCCATGGTGGAAGGTATCATCCAAACACAACAAAAAATCCTGTCCAAGGAAATGGATCGTCCACTGAGCGAAATACCCCAGACATGGTGCCTCTACAAGGAGATCAACGATTACTACAACAAAGGCATGAAAGTGCCCGATGACATCACGTTGCTATGGTCTGACGACAATTGGGGGAACATTCGCCGCTTGCCCAATGAACAGGAACGGCTTCGCAAAGGTGGTGCCGGCGTTTATTACCATTTCGATTACCACGGAGGCCCGCGAAGCTACGAGTGGATCAACACCAATCCCCTTCCTAAGATATGGGAACAGATGTCCTTAGCCAAGCAATACGGCGCCGACCGCATCTGGATTGTCAATGTCGGCCATTTCAGAGGGTATGAATTGCCTTTGGAGTATTTTATGGACCTTGCCTGGATGCCAGACCGTTGGACCAACGAAAATCTGAACGACTACACCCAAAAGTGGGCATCTCGTGAGTTTGGACCGACCTATGCCAACGATATTGCTGATATACTTTCCAAATATGGAAAATACAATGCACGGCGTAAGCCGGAATCCTTGACTCCAACGACCTACAGCCTGATTAATTACAATGAAGCTGAAAATGTAGTGGCTGACTACAACGCTCTATCAAAAAAAACAGAAACGATAGCTGCCAAATTGCCGAAGGAGTGTCAGGATGCTTTTTTTCAAACGGTGCTGTTTCCTGCCAAAATAGGTGCCATCGTGAACGATCTTTATGTTACGGCAGGTAAGAATCAACTCTATGCCCGTCAAGGTAGAGCCAGCGCCAATGATATGGCGGCCCGTAGCCAGGAACTTTTCCAAGCTGACACAGCCCTAATGACCTATTACAACAAAATCTATGCCAATGGTCGTTGGGATCATTTTATGGATCAGACGCACCTTGGGTATATCAGTTGGATCCCTCCCAAAAAAAATAGTCTGAATGTCCTAAAATTGACAGAACTCAATCTGCCCGATTCAGCTGCACTAGGAGTTGCAGTGGAAGGCTCTGAAAATGTTTGGCCAAGTTCTAACTCAAGCCCGATACTGCCCGAGTTTGACATGTATGGTAACGACAAGCATTGGTTGGAAGTATTCAATAAGGGAAAAGTGCCTTTTGGATGTCAGATCACTTCCGATGTTCCATGGATATCGGTTTCAGAGACCAATGGAACTATATCCAACACGGATAAACGCATCGGACTCACCTTAATCGATGATAAATTACCCGAAGGTCAATCTGTGGGAAAAGTCACAGTCACCGGTGCTGGTCAATCCGTAACGGTTCAGCTAAAGGCATTCAAGCCGTTTTTAGAAGAAAGTATGAAGGTTAAAGGCTTTGTGGAAAGCAATGGAATAGTTTCCATTGAACCGGAACATTTTGCTAAAAATAACTCTTTTACTGATCGTCAATGGATTCGTGTGGAAGATTATGGTCTAACTCTTTCCGGCATGAGGGCAACGGCCACCAAACCAAACGAGGCACCGGCTGTGCCTGGTATAGACGCTCCTTGCTTGGAATATCCAGTCTATCTGTTTTCGAAAGATACTTTTCAACTTCATCTGATTACATCACCGGTACTCAATTTCATGCCCAATCGAGATCTTCAGGTCGCTGTATCCCTTGACAATGAAAAACCTCAATACTTCATCAATGTACCTGCCTCTTTCAGCGTACAGACCAGCCGTTCGTGGGGTGAAGGTGTACTTAATCAATCCAGGAGATTAACGACAAACTTTCAGATTCCTACTGCTGGTACACATACTTTGAAGATTTGGATGATTGATCCCGGTGTGGTCCTGCAAAAAATCGTTCTTCAAAAAGGAGTATATAAACCATCCTATCTCGGCCCGACTGAAAGCAACCGTATACCCTAAATCTTAACCAATCTCAACACTTTGTACTGATGGCTGGGACCTATCTTAACGTCCAATCTGCAGAGATAGATGCCGGCCTTCAATCTGGAACCATCGAAATTGGTTTCGTGATTGCCGGCATTCATTTTTTCGTCCAAAATAGTTGCAAGTACCCTTCCTGAAAGGTCGACTATAGTCATGCTGACCAAACCATCAAACGGTAAATTGTACCGGAACGTTGTGGACTCCACAAAAGGATTGGGCGCATTGCTCAGCTGAATCTGGTTGTAGTAACCATCAGGTTGGTTCAAACCGACCGAATTCATCACTATCAGATTTTGGTCAACCAACGCACTCCATACACCATTATAAACCGCTCTGACTTTGAAGCGAACATTCTGGCTCGGCTGAATGGTAGTACCATATTGTTTGGTTGAAGTGTTTAATGAACCGCTTCCGCTGGCTGTCCATTTTACAGGATCGGTCTGGTCCAGCGTATAAAAGATTTTGCCACCAGTTGCGGCCATGGTTAGTTTATCTCCCAGCTGAATGGTATCCTTCTTGATAGCTAAACCATTTATGGTGAGGGTGGGGGCTAAAACTATCGGATATAACCCAGCATTTTTCATATACGTCACAAAGTTGTTGGTACGCTGCGGGAAATAGGTTTCCAACATCCATTTCTTTTGCGCGTCGAATTGGACATCTTTTCGATAAAGTTCACCAACCGCCATATACGGGTGAACATCCCTGCGATAGTCCCCCCAACGTGCGGATTCAGCATACAAGGAATTCTCGATGGGAGTGATTAGTTTTGTGAACGTTTCAGCTGCGATAGCAGGTGTCAAAGCTCCATTATTGAAGCAATGTTTCTGCATTCGGTCTCCCCAAAGGCGGTTGAATGAAGGCACTTTTCTCAAACTCTGAAACAAGTCGCTGGGGCAGTTTTTGTTGTATTTGCTCACCAGGTTGGAAGTGGTCGAAAGGAGCAGAGACTCGGAATCCCAACAGAAGAACTGGAACCCTTTGCCCGGGTTCACCCTATTTCGGGCTGCATACCAATTGTGATGATCCCAATCGTCGTTTCCACCATACAAGTTTAACATCATATAATCGATGAAGTTTTCGACATCCAACAACGGTTCGTATTCCGGATTGGGCGTGCCGTCCGGATTGTTGCCCTGAATGCGCTGGTAAACGGTGTCCGTGGCATTGACTGTCATCGTACACAAATTTTTCCACAAGGTATTTAATTCTTCCACACGCACCACATCCCATTCGGTTTTGTCCCCACCCAGGTAGTTTTCACAGAAATCGTCATCCATTTTTTCAGTAGGGTTGTACAAGCCCCAATACATTCCGTTGATGAACAAATGCGCATGTTGAGTGTTGCCACTTCGGTTTCCCATTTTCGTTTGAGTCCGTTTGGCCCATTCATCCCGACTGTAAACACCTTTGGTACGGTTACTATTGTCCCAATGAACCCACGAAAAGCCGAAACCTGCTCTCAAATAAAATGCATTTTGTTGTTGCGCTTCTGTCTCACCAAAGAAGGGATAAAGCAGCTTGGAAGGGCCGTATTTTGACTTGAAAGCTACCTTGAAGGAATGTTTGGGCGATTTCTCAGCCATTCGACTCGCGCTTCCGTGCAGTTCAATGCCGCAATCAGCCTGCAACGAAACCGAGTTATTATAATCGAAGTATTCAAATGAAGCTGGCCTTTCCCAACCGTCACCAATACTGTAACCTGTATAGATGTAAATTCCACCGGTTTCGGAGTCGTTTGTCTTGTTGAACAAGTTGTTCTTATCCGTGACTAGAGAAATGATGGGTAGTTCCTTGAAGGCTTGCCTGACTTTATCCGAATTTGCCTGAACATTTAGAATTTCAGGATCCATTTCATAATCCGCAACGGCAGAATCGGGAATACTTTCGTATTTACCCCATTTGGAGGGATATCCGGCTGGGGTGTTTGATTGTTTAAGTATATCCTCCATGAACAAATACGTACTTGTATTCACGGTACTCTCAGCAATATTGAACGTATCCCCAGGCATCGCTGCGACGATGGCACGCAGTATCGTCGTATGTTCGATACTCAAAGGCGTTGAATACACTTTCCCATTGCTGGCGGTAGGCACACTGCCGTCGAGGGTATAGACGATGCGTGCATCCGGTAGTCCGCAAGTCATGTTGAGTTGGAACGCTTGGTCATAGAACCCATGATTTTTGCTGAAAACAGGTTTGGGGTACTGGGCAATACTCACAACCTTATTTAGCGTCTGAAATTCATTGATGATCAACGATTGCGCTTTTGCAGGATAGATAAAGAAAAGAGAGGTCAAGACTAGCAAAATAGTCAGTCTCCGTGTTTTTTGCATGATGTGGTTTTTGTAACAGCTGGAATGCATTGTTGATTGCATGCCGAACAGTTGCAAAATTACGACTCCCACAGAAAGAAACGTGAAATTACGAACTCAATGGTTTCAGATATGATACATTGGATTTTTTTATTAAAAAAAGGGAATCCAAAAAGATTAACCTCTTGGATTCCCCATCATTCGAGTGAGCTGTACTGGAGTCGAACCAGTGACCCCTACCCTGTCAAGGTAATGCTCTAAACCAACTGAGCTAACAGCTCGATGCGGATGCAAAAATAATAAAAAGTATCGGATACAAAAGAGCTGTGCCCCTTATTTTTTGCACAAAAAACCGTATAGTCTCTTTTGTTGTGTTAATCAACAAATCGAACTATACGGTCTTAATCAATAGAGAAGCATTTTTAATTACAACAATCCAATAGGTTGATCCAGGGTGAAAATTTCAGGATCCATGATAGCCTCAGTTGGTCCCACTGGAGGTATGAGTGACTCCATGGTTAGGGAAATCTCACTGTCCAGCAATACTTGTTCTAACTTTGGAGATGCATAGGTTCGTTTTTTAACGTCGCTATTTTTATAGATGGTGTTCATTTTCTAATTTTTATTAATGGAATGTACTGCGGTTCAGCGAAGATTTACTTTTTTAATAACGGTTTTTCCAGCATTACTGACAGAAATCAGATAGATTCCTGAAGCAGTAGGTGTAGAAATCACGGTACGTTGACTATCGAGTTTTTGATGAGCCAACTGCTGACCTAGGGCATTAAATACCCTGACAGTCGCATTTGCTGAAAGTTTCTCTGTACAATTGACTTCAATCCGATTGTTTTCATTGCAGAAAACAGATAGGTTAGCATTTTCCGATGATTCCGACAAACTCGTGACTCTATCCGTTGATTTAAAAATCAAGCTAAATCGGTCTGAACCACTGGTTACATCCGAAGTGAATGTAAATGAATCACCCAATGTAAGGTCCATTTGCTTATTTGTCAATTTATCCTTCAGAATGATGCTCATGTCCGAATTCAAACTGCTTTGTTCTCCCATCCTTAAGTTGAACGAACCGGCAATGGCTGTTTTGAAAGCCACCGGAATTTCCATACCGTCTTTAAAATCGCTCAAACCATTGATTACAAGTTTATTTGTGCCAGCTAGCGTATAGATTTCAGGGGTTGTCCCATCGTTATTAAACATCTTGGGAGAGTCATACCTATCATATCCGTTATCTGCATGGGCATCCGAATAAATGACCGTTTCATCACTGTAATCGCCACTTGAAACTTTCAATCGGAGCAATTGCCTGTCCACATTCATTGCTTTCAACATGTTGCTCGAATTGTCCGTATGAAAACGCATGGCATTTGTAAAGATCAGCGTGGTTGGTGCGGTGATGTATACCCAAAATGCCTGCATGGGCGGAATCAGTTTACTAACCATTGTCGCACCGTTAGTGCTGGAAACATTACCGGTCGCATTATACGTGTCGAATGTGTATGCATTCAGAGCCGTTTTGGTGCGATACCAGATGGAGCTCAGTACTCCCGGGTTTGCAACAGCTGCTGCAGACCAGTCTAAATAAGAGGGGTAAGGATTGCCCACTAAATTGAAGCCAGCATCGGTACCTATAGTTTGGGTCAGATTGATGGATTTGTTGCCATCGTTAAGCGAACCGGTAAAGGTGATGTTTCCTGAAACCGGCATATTGGCCACATAACCCTTGGCAACCGTAAGGGACGTGCTGTTATCGCTAATTTGAGGCCAAGTATGATTTACCTCATCATAAGAATATAATTTGTTTGTCGTAGAATTGACTGCATCAAAAATAGCGCTCGTAGCGTTTGATACAGGGCTGCTCAGATACCAGTTTCGTCCAGTTGTCACATATTGACTCATCGAAGCATTACCCGTAGTCAGCGTGCCTCCATTGTTTACAAATGTGCCCGTTCCAGTGGCATCACTCTTGAAATTAACATTACCAGTCGTAAGTGTTTGACCACTGTTAATAGTTAGTTTAGCCCCTGGGTTCACAATAAAAGAGTTAACTGTTTGAGAGTTATCCACCACTAATTCGCCGCTGCTAACCGTTATGTCTGAGTTTGCATTTGGTGTTGATGTCCATGAAATTGAACTCCAGCTTCCTCCTGTAGTTGTAAGTGGGGAAAGAAATGTAATATTATCTAAAAGATAAGTATTATCTACATTCCCTAAACCATATACCAATTGAGCAGATCCTGAAGTTAATAATGGATACGTAATACCAGTAGCGATGTTTTCCTGTGTTGGACTCCAAGTTATACTATCGAGAGAATACGACATATTAATTGTAGCTCCTATTATCGTAGCTTTAACCCAGAATGGTACGTTATTGGCTATAGTGTTATAATAAGTACCACTGCCATAACCTGCATCAAGACCTGCTAAACCTGCTGCATGTGCTCTGTAAACTCGCCCTCCAATACCAATGCCTGGACGATACCATGCCATGCAATAATATCCTTCTTTTAATCCGGTAGCGTATGAACTTGTACCACTCGCTCTCAGCAAAATTCCTACTTTTGTTTCCTTAGTTATGTCAGTAATATATTGCTTCCATATTACTATAGCATCCTTCCCATCAGATGGGAATTGTAAATCTGCTACTCCTGTTGTTGCATTGGTATATACTTTTAAACAATTGCTGGTTACAGGAGTTGAAGCAGCATCGGTAAACGAAACTACTCCAAAAGTTCCCGTATTTCCAACACATACGTTAAGTTTATCCACAGTAGAGGCAGCTATTCCAGCTACATCATCATTGAAAGTATAAAGTTTAGTTGATGGTACAATTGTGAAATTATAGGGAGCAGAAGTGACTAAACCTAGCGAGGCATCAGTTACAGCAGCCACAACTTGATACGTTCCAATATTTGTTGGAGGCGTGGTTGAAGAAGCATAGGTTGTTAAACCTATTCCGGTATAAGTGTATGTAACGGCACCACTACATCCTGCTAAAACAGATGTGCTTGGACCCTGCGGAGTAGTATTAGTGTAAACAAATTGTGTAGAGCCAGTTACCGTTATTGTTGGAGAAACAACTGCAAAGTTGAAGTTGGCAGAAGTCAGATTATCCGGAGCGCCAACCGAAACAACGGCTTTGTATGTTCCCAGCGCCGATGGTAAAATAGCACTAGGGCCATAGCTTGGAGTAGCGCCTGTACTTGTATATAGCCATGAAACTGTTCCGGTAATGGGAACACCTAACGCATAGGCGGTTGGACCTGCTTGTACTGAACCATTGGAATAATATTGAGTATTACCGGTTACTGCAATTGGTGGAACAGCATTTAAATCGGTAAGGGTCACATCGTCATAATAGTAATCTGGAACGGCTCCCATTCCTAAGCCCCATGCAAGCTGTACGGTACCACTGGTGTAAGTGGCATCTGTAAATGGACTACCCGGGAATGCAGTGAAAGTAGTACCGTTAGTAGAGTATTCAAAATACAATGAAGTTCCTACTGCTTTAGCTTTTAAATATAACGGTCCGTTGGTAAAACCTGGGATAGTAAGATTAGTTGCACCCTTAACAGTAGAAACCGCAGTGGCTGCATCTAACTTTTGAATCCTAAAAGTAACATTACTAGAAGAACCTTGACCATAAAAGCAAAAGTAATAACCATATTTTGCAACAGCACGAGTAGCATTTGCAATATAGCCTGCTTGAGTGTTTTGTGCTCTTAAAGTTACACCTCCTCTGGTTGCACTTGTAGCTGTTTTGAAATACGTTTTCCAAACTACTTGTTGGTCTGTACAACTAGCAAATGCAGTAAGGTCAGCAGAGGCAACAGGGAGTCCTTGAAGTCCATGAAAAACATTTGTAGTATTAGCATCTCCACCAGCAGCAGCACCTAAAGTGGTTAACGTTTTAGTTTCGAAAGTAGAAGTGAGATAGGGCGTCATGTTTGTATAAGTTACTCCATCTGAAGAATACCCGTTACCACCAACATCAAAGTTGTAGGTGATTTGCCCAAAAACCGCTGCCGGGAGCAGCATAGCTAAAAACAATAAAAATCTGCACAGTTTTTTCATGAGTTTCATGTATTAATTTATAGAAATAGGTACGTAGTTTCAATTCCCTGATATATTGCTGAAACTTCAATCAATGAGTAGGGTTGATTTATACAAACTTAAGCAAATGTCCCCTTGAATTGCTTATGAGATGAAAAGCATGCTGTCAGGTTAGTAACATCTAACTTTCTATCCGATACATAAATTATCATATGGGATACAATTTCTCACCAAAAGAACCCTTCCTTAAATTGTGTATCGAGTAAATTCCTAAATTCTCAAAATGGAACGTTCGTATATATACAAATAAAGTCCTGCTCCGATGGGAACAGGACTTTATAAAGTTTATAGGAAACAAGCGTTTAAAAGAAATACCAGTAGAATGCAGCACACAAAACGACCACGCCGGTAGATGCGATAACATCCCATTTGTCCCAGCTCTTTTTGATGAGCGCCTTGTAGTCACCTGTGAACGTGATGAACTCAATCTGTTGAGCGGTTGGTTTCTTCGTAAAGAAGGATACTAAAACCATAAACAACATGATGAAGACAAGCAACCAGATTTCAAAGATTAGCCAGTTGGTATGCCAGAACCAATGGGTGTTTACCCAGATCCAGCCTGTCATGACGTCTTCACCACTTTTTGTAAAGATGTTGGTCAGCAAGCGTGCCATACCAATGAGGAAGCCTACAATTAAACCTGCTTCACCTGCCTTGGGTGTAATTCTTTTGGAAAATATACCCATTAGGAATACTGCTACCATTGCAGGAGCGAGCAGCGATTGAATATCTTGAAGATATCCATAAAGGCCTTTCCCAGAACCCCTCATAACAGGTATCCAGGCAATACCAAGTATTACTACGACGATTGTTGCAATACGACCTACCAAAACGTATCTGGCTTCGGTTCTGCCTTTGAATATTGGCTTGTAAAAGTCTTCTGTAAACAGTGTAGCACAGGAGTTGAAGAATGCTGCCAACGAAGCAACCAATGCTGATATAAAGCCGATGGTTACAATACCTTTTACACCGGCGGGCAAAACAAACTTAACCATTGAACCAAAAGCTGTATCAGGGTCGGTTAATGTAAACCCGCTGCTTGGACGAGCTGCCAGTGCAGCTGCGATCATACCGGGTATCAGGAACATGAATACAGGAAGAATTTTGAAATAACCTGCAGCGATGGTGCCTCTGCGTGCACGTTTCATCACAACGTCACTTGGCTCGCCTTTTGATTGTCCGAGTACACGTTGAACGATGTGCTGGTCGGTTGCCCAATACCACAAGCCGATAATGGAGGCTCCGATAAATACCCAGAAGCCGGGAAATCTGTCATACATCGGGTCACCTGTCTCTAAGTGGAACATGTGGTTAGTACCGTATGCAATACCGTCTTTTCCTAAGTTAAGTGATCTTGAATAGTCAATCATGGCCGTCCAGCCGTGACCGATGTTGCCGTCTCCGAGCGCTGCCAATCCAAGGAAAAGCACCAAGAAGGAGCCAATGATCAGAATAGGTGTTTGAATGGCTGAAAGCGTCATCACACCCTTCATGCCACCTACAACGGTAAAGATACCCGTTAAGACGATCAAGCCAATAGCTCCGTACCAGAACGGCAGGCCAAGAAGGCTCTGCAGGAAGATCCCTCCGGTAAATGCAGTCACACTCACTTTGGTGAGCACGTAAGCGATTAGTGTGATGATAGATAACCACGAACCAGTACGAGGTGTGTAGCGATTCTTAAGGAAGTCGGGCATAGTGATGATTTTCCCCAATTTATTATTCATAAGTTGGTAGAACGGTACAAAAAGCCAACCCAGAATGAGAATCATCCAGCCTTGCATTTCCCAATGTGCCATACCTACACCAGCCTTTGCACCTGTTCCGGCAAGCCCTACAAGGTGTTCCGAGCCGATGTTTGCAGCAAAGATAGCCGCACCGATGATGTACCAAGGTTCTCCTTTACCGAATAGGAAATCTTCGCTGTCAGCGCCCTTTTGGGAACGTTTGTGTTTTTGTATCGAGCGGCCTACAGCCCAGCCTACGGCCAAAATCCCAACTGCAATGATTGCCCAGTCGAGCCAAATAAATTCTTGTGAACTCCAATTCATGTTTCGAATGTATTAAATAGATGATTAATGATTAGCTTTCTTCTCTACGCCTTGCCAGTTTCAAAGTGGACCGAACTACATGGAGGTGTACTTTTTAAAACAGGTGTAAAAGTAACACTTATTCAATTGCAGTGTTCGTTTTATGGTATGTTGTACAACACAATAAAAACGGAATCTTTCGATCCCGTTTTTATATGGTTGGGACAGTGCCTCAGGGCACTGTTTACGCTAATTTCCTAGCGCCGTCGCTGATGACGACGTCGTACACTTTTGGAGAAACGCCGAACTTGGCTTTGAACGTTTCCTGAGCATCCCATAGGAAAGCATCGTAGAGTTCGTCCTTCACCAAATTGATGGTGCAACCGCCGAAACCGCCGCCCATGACGCGGGAACCAGTAACGCCGTTCTTTTTGGCACATTCATTCAAGAAATCGAGTTCGTCGCAGCTTACTTCATAGAGTTTGCTCATGCCCCAATGGGTTTCGTACATACGAGCACCAACGGTTTCATAATCACCCACTTCCAAAGCAGCGCAAACGTCCATGACGCGTTGAACTTCGCCGATGACGTATTCAGCACGCATGTAGTCTTCTTCCGTGATTTCAGCTTTCACAGCATTCAGCATGTCCATGGTTGCATCACGAAGGAATTCAACATTCGGGTGGTTCTTACGGATGGCAGCGCAAGCAGTTTCGCAAGAAATGCGGCGTTTGTTGTAAGCGGAAGAAGCAAGTTCATGTTTGACCATGGTATCCAGCAACACCAGCTTGTATCCTTTGGGATTGAAGGGATAGTATTTGTATTCGAGTGAACGGCAATCCAGCAGGATGAGGCTGCCCGCTTTTCCGAAAACGGAAGCGAACTGGTCCATGATGCCGCATTTCACACCACAATAGTTGTGTTCGGTAGACTGACCGATCTTGGCCAGCTCAAATTTGTCGATGCCACAGTTGAACATGTCGTTCAAAGCGAAAGCGTAGGTGCTTTCCAGGGCAGCGGAAGAGGACATGCCGGCGCCCAGGGGTACATCGCCAGCAAAAGCGGTGTCGAAACCATGTACGATGGCACCGCGTTTTGCCATTTCACGGCATACGCCGAATATATAGCGGGCCCAACTGGCTCTGGGTGCATCTTCTTCGTTCAGGCCGAATTCCACGTAATCTTTAAAATCGATGGAGTAGGCGCGGACCTTTTCGGTACCGTTAATCTTGATTTCAGCCACCATGCCTTTGTCGATGGCACCTGGGAATACAAAACCACCATTATAATCGGTGTGCTCGCCAATCAGGTTAACACGACCGGGGGAGGCATAAACAGAGCCCTCTGCATCATCGAAGTGCTTTTTGAACCGGCTTCTTACAAATTCAATTTCCATAATGATAAAAAATTTATATAGGTTAATTATTCTACAGGGATATCCTTATTTACATTCTTGCAACCGATTACGGCGTACCATAACAGGTAAGCGACACAGGCGAACATGACCCAATAACTAGCGGTATAACCGGCAACGTCGGCAACACCACCCTGAATGAGCGGAATGATGCCACCACCGCAAACCATTACCATGAACCAACCGGAGCCGGAAGCAGTATATTTGCCAAGACCTTCCACAGCAAGGTTGAACG
>Ga0209430_1002301_pt1 | contig 12486 bp, 19 predicted proteins | sample BarGraIncub1133A_FD_184504 | JGI IMG/M metagenome (GOLD analysis project Ga0209430, IMG submission 184504) | Arctic peat soil microbial communities from Barrow, Alaska - Barrow Graham LP Incubations 11-33A (SPAdes) (version 2) | ecosystem: Environmental > Terrestrial > Soil > Wetlands > Peat... | reverse complement strand
AATGTGGATAAGAATTTAGAACAAAGAATTAAAGAAATTAGAGAAGAACTAATAATTGAACAGAGCAAATCAAGAAGTGGATATAATGTTGATAAAAGAAAGTCAAAGTCTGAATATAATATTGAATTGGTTATATCATTACAAAGTATAATAAAAACTTTAGAATCATTCAGAGATAATACAGACCATAAAGTACTATGCAATTCATGTAGTTGTGATTACAATAATGGAAAAGGTGGTTGTATTGTTATTGAAATAGAAATAAGGGATGGTAATTGTGAAAGTTTTTCAGAAAAAAGAAAATGGCAATTAAATTTAGAAAACAGTTAAGTAATAATATATTAAAATATGACTAAAATGATTGTTTTATTTAATTTCTGTAAACTAAGAATTATATGACTAAATATGTAAAAGGAGGTAAATAGTGAAAGTATTGTTAAGTTGTTATAAGTGTGGGTACACAGAATTTAAAAGAACAACACAATTTGGTTATAATGTAGATAATAAAAGATATATATCACAAGAAGATAGTAAAGAATTAAAATCGAAAGTGAAATGTGATAGATGTGGATTGGAAGATTATATTGAAAATCTTGAAATAACTTTTCGTTGATAAATAAGTCTATAATAATATAAAATAAGTATTGAAACTCACTTTAAAATATGGTAATATAGTAATTGAAGATAAATATAAATGAAACGAGGTAATAATTATGATAGGATTAAAATATATACTTGAATTAAATAATAATATGAATTATACGACATTAGCTAAAAGACTAAACATACATGTATCTAATATAAGTATATGGGTTAATTGCAAAAGAATTATACCAAGTAAATATTTATTAACGTTGTCTGAAATATTCCAAATATCACAATGTTATTTTCAAAAAGAAATTAATGAGGATGATAAAATTAAAATACAAGAAGTAAATCAATATAATATAGATAAAAAGAAAGTAGATAATTATGAATTAACGGATAAGGGTCTTACAACAATGAAATATTTTAATACACCTTACGGGGTTTGTGGAACTTATTCACCTAGACCAATAGATGGAGAATATCAATTATTATATTCATCAATAGATGGTAAATATACAACGTGGGTTAAAATAAAAGACTTAGTAAATTCTATGAAGGAGGCTAAAAGTTCTAAAGTGTCTGTAGTTATTAAGAAAATTATAAAATAAGATGAAAATTAATATTATAATAATATAAAATAATGGTATCATTTTTAGATATTAAGAGTATAATAATAGTATAGAAGGATAATAATTTATGATATAATCTTATTATTAAGGAGTGATATTAATGTTTCATAGAAGAGGATGTCAGATATCTGTATTAATGCAAATGTTAAAAGATAATAATGGAGATATAAATGTTGGATTTATAGACAGTATGATTAATGAATTTGGAAATAGTTTCATTGTAAGAGTTATATTTTATAATCATTCTGAAAGATTAATAACATTAACAAATATTAATAAATTAGAAATAGAAAATAAAGAATTATTTGAGGATATTAAGCATGTATCATTAACATCAGATTCTTATGAAAGAATGTTTGGGTAAATAGATAGAATACCCAAAGTTGGGTATTTAAAATTAATATTAAGGAGTGTTATATGAGAGATATAGATGAAATGAATAACAATATGAAGTTAAACTGTATATCAAGACAAGAACATAAATTTATTTGTTCAGTATCATATAAAGATATAGCTTTATTCCATAGTAAAGGCATGTTGAGTTATAATTTAGAGCCTACTAATATTAAGAAAGATAGTTTTAAAAATAAAATAGTTAAAAGAATTGGTATTGATAACGAAAATGTTAAAACCATAGAAGAATCGATTGCAAATAATGAATTGAGGCGTTCTAAATTACTTTTAAATATAAGAAGTGAAAATACTTCTATGTTTATGTATAATGAACTAGATAGAATATTAAGCATCGCATGTAATCACACAGATATAGGAAATGAAATATTTGTTGATGTAGTGTCGGGATATGAGGAAATTGTTGCAATAAATAATGTATATCAGTTCAATCCATTAATTGGAAGTAGAATAATAGATGCAGAGGTATTTTATAATTTATCTTCTAATGAAATTAAGCAAATGACTAGCTAGAGTGCAAGTGGTTAAATTTAAGGGGAGTGGATATATAATGTCAAATATAATTAAAGTATTAGATATGCAAAATTTTGTTCAAATTTTAGAAGATGATTTCAAATATAAAGAGGATATTGAAAAAGTATGTCGTAATATTGAACTAGATGAAGAACTTAAAAAGATATTCTTTTATTATGATAAACAAGATGAATTGCATTTCTATGAATCTAAAAATGAAAAGCAATTACTATTATATTTGACTAAGTATAATACTGCACATGTAATGAAATTAGCAACGGAAAGTCATGAGGTTTTTTATGATTATGGTAAAAAACTATATGAAGCCAGAAGATCTAAAAATATTAGTATTAACGTTGATTTTGGTTCAATAATTATAACTAAAGAAACTTTCTATAAAACTTTAAGACTTGAATATTTAAATAAACAAGGTATGATAGATAGACTTATTGAAGCAGAAGACTTTTTTGATGAACTAGATGATATTAAAAAAGAATGTTTGGAGTTAGTATTAGATGAAATAACTGTTGGTACAAGAGAATTTATAATTAGAAGTTTAATAGAAAATATAATAGAATAGTTGATAAGAGGGAGTGAAATTATGAGGACGATGAGAGAAGTATCAGTATATGTAGCTGAAAATAAATCTGATTTATTATTTGATTTATATGAAAGATGGGGAGAAGAGAAAGAATATGAGGATTTTAATGATTATATTGATGTTGTAAAAAAGAATATAGTTGAAGTTTATAAAGGGACTAAAAATCCATTTACATTTATTGCAAAATGTTCCGATGGAAAACTAGAGTTTTTATTAGAAACTGCTAAAAGTGGTAAAATTGAATTGAATTTTTATGAGATAACTTAATGAATAAAATCCCCAACGTTGGGGATTTGAATGGAGAATTAATTATGGATAAAATTAATTATAGTAAGGTGAAAAATATTAAATATTATCATCCCAATTTAGATTTAAGTGAAGAATTTTACACTAAATTTAAAGATAAGATTAAAACAAAAGAATGTTATGATAATATTTATCATATTGTTAATAATTACAGTTCATTATCAAATGATTATCCTAATATTTATATTGTTTATGGTGGTGTTCAGATTGATTTTAAAGAAAACCCCGAAAGCAATTTATTCGTAAAACATTGTTTCTTTAGGTTACAAGATAAAATTATAGATCCAACAATGTATAAAAATAATCTTCGTAATAAACAAACTAAATATTTTAGTGTTATTGAATATAATATTAATGAATATTTTAATATGTTAGTTGAATACGAAGAAACATTACCAATAAGTATAATGCGAGAACTTAATAAAGTAACTATGGATTTATTAAATCATAATATTACTTATGCAGGTTGAAAGAGGATTATTATATTAATTATAGGGGATTTACTTTTCTTGTAATTGATATTTACATAAATATAATAATAAAAAGGAGAAATAATAATGATATTTGAAGTTAAATATGTAGTGTTTTTTGATAATGGAGATACAAAATATGAGAGTTTATATTATGAAGTAGAGACCTATCAACTGTCTAGTTTAGAGTTTCATGCAAGTAAATATATACAAGAACATTTTGATTATCCTCATTATAAATTTTTGTCTATTGGACTTTCACATGATAATAATTCGGGATTAGATAAGTATGAATTAATTAAATTAACTAAATCTGATAAAAAGGACTTTGAAAAATATTCTAATCGTTTTAAAGATTGGTATAAGGAAGAATCGGAAGGATTAAAAGGAGATGAGAACTAAAAATGAGTGATATTATAGGACTACAAGATTATAAGATGGATAAAGAAGGTCAATTATTAAATAATTTAGATTTTATTAATAATACGTATGTTTGGGCAAGATGCGAACATTGTGGAGAATTATTAATACTAAAACAAGAAGGGGAAATAAATGAATTATGTTGCAGACGATGTAAAAATGTAGTTACAGGATTTATGAGAGAAGCACGAGAAAAAGAAGTATTAGCATATATGATAAGAAATAAGATTAAATATATTTAAAATAAGAATATAAAGATATAAAATTACATTGACATGATGGAATTAATGGAATATAATGAGAATATGGAAATTAAGGAGGTGATTATTAAAATGAATAAAATAAATAGGAAAGAGGCTGAGGAATTATATAAAATATTAATAAACACAATGCATTATGTATTTATATTGGATGAAATTACTAAACATAAGAAATTAACATTAGACTTATTTTTCATGATATCTAAACACCTTGATTTATTATCTTACATAAAGATAGAAAGTGATGAAACAATATCAATAGACATCATAAAGCTTGCTGAATTGATTGACAATAATAAAACAAAACTAAGAGAAGTCTTTACAGAAGAAGATTTAAATGAAAAACTTTATAAAGATAATCAATTAATAAATCCACATTACTAAGGGTGGCTACCAAATAGCTGAAGGAGTGTTATTAATGAAAGATATAAGTATTATTATTGAAAGTTTAGAAGAGATTGGAACTGAATCGGAAGGAATTTTAAAAGAAATAGAATTACATAATACGGGCATTATTATACCAAAGGAAATATTATCAAGGATTTTTAAATTTATCAAAACAGGTACTGAAGTAGAACAACGGAAAATTGCAGAAGGATTAATTGATATAGACAATTGTAGTATTTTAGCTGAGACATTGAATAATATTACATTACAATTAGCAAATAATAGTAAGATTTATGGAAAGGATTTAAATTTCTTAAAAAGATATATAATAGATAATTTCATACTAACTACTAAAAATTCATCCAATTTTAATGAAAAAGATACAACTGAAAGTTATTTCTTATTATCCTGCAAACAGAGATTATGGATAATTGAATTTAATTATAAAGTAATAGATGTAACGGAAGAAATGGAAATAAAATAAATAATACTAAAATATAAGGAGTGTATAAAATGTTAAAAGGAATTAAAATAAATCTTACAGGATTAGACGAAATTAAAGAAATGCTAGAAGGAATGTTGACAAATATAATAAAATATCAAGATAGCATAAAGGATGAAATAATACATAATTTAGAAGTAAAAAATAAAATTGGTAAAGAAGACAATAAAAGACTATTTCTACTAACATATGACGTATGTGGTGTAGATAATAAGGAGTGTTATTCTGCTATAAAAGAATTAAAAGAATTTTCTAGTGCAGCAGAAGTTAAAAAATATCACAATGATAAAATAACAGAATTAAGTAATAAAACAAAAGAATTAAAATTTAAGTGTAACGGAGGAAGCATTGTAGATTTAAAAGGATATATTCAAGAACAAGGATTTGACTATCAAATTAACAAAAGAAAATAATATAAAAATAAAAGGAGTGATTATTGATGAAAGATATTAAAATTATAAAAGAAAATTTACCTACCTGTAATTTAAGTGATGACGAGATATACAAACACATATTAGAGTTAAAGGAAACATTGCCTAAAAATACTTATATAGTAATATAAAATAGTAGATTGTTAGTTCCTACGTTAAATAGAATTGATAAAATTATAGGGTGATGACCAAGCATCGAAGGAGTATATTAAAATGGATGATAAAAAATTATTAGAGAAATTTGTAACAGATGTATTTAAAATTGAAGGTAAATTAATTAAAGTTAGATTATTAGAAGAAGGTAATTCTTATAGAAGTTTAACGGCTCTGTATATAGATTCACTTCGAAATATTGAAACATATAACAATAAAAATTATGACAATGTATATTTTGAGAATTTCTATACAGAAAGAAAAAATACAATATCAGATGAATTAATAGAATTAGAAAAAATATCAAATAGGTTGTTAGATAATGATAACTTTAGAGAATATAAGGTGTTCAATCAGTCATTTCAGGACTTGGCAAGAGTTCAATCTAATGTAAATAGTTTAATTATACAGTATAAAGATAAAAATGAATATGATAAATTGTTGAATTATAGAAATGAAGAAGCTTTTATTAATAAGGATAAATTAATAGGGCTATTAAAGAACAAAACTAGTCTGAATTTTTTCGATACTATATCTATTGAGATTAGTCGAGCAGAGGGAAAAGAACTCGCTAACTGTACAATAACAAAAATGTCCAAAGACAAAAATAATTTAATAATAGATAATATAAGTGATTTAACATTTACAAATATAAAAGAAATTTATGAGCATATAAAAACGTATTATGTTGGTATAAATAAAATAATTGTAAATACAAATGGAATAGGACGTTCATTAAGTGATTACATAAATGAAGATGAAGAGCTAAAAGATAAATTAGTTCAGAATATTTCTATAGATAAAGTAAATCGGTCTAAGAGTATTGTTAGATTTAAAGATGATGTAAGTTTAAATAATATAACATTCAGAAGGACTAGTTGCAGTCCTATGTATCCAAGTCGTATTAATCCAAGAATACTACAATTTTTTAATGATATTCAAAACTTAAAATTAGAGTTAAATAATGGAGTGGCAAAGCTGGTTAATATAAATGATGAAAAAGAACAAAGTAAAAGCTTAAATTGTATTCTAAATTATTATATTTATTTAAATCAAATAGAAAACTATGAATAATATATTTAAGTGGCTTATGGAGTAGTTCCCACTTAAAAAAGAACTACTATTCCAATAATAATACAAAAATTAATAAAAGGAGAAGTAGAGTGATTATAACAAATATAGTAAAAACAACATGGAATAATATGACTAAAGAACATTATGAGGGGAAAGGTTATATTTTCACTAAATTCAGAAGAGTTTTTGAAGTTAAAGTAAAAGATCTACCAAATAGTTCAACAGTTAAGGTAAAAGTAGCATGTGATTGTTGTTTAAAAGAAGAAGATAAAGAAATATGTTTTGGTACTGTTTATAATAATATGATAAAAAATAAAGGATTATATATTTGTAGAAAATGTGCAATGAAAGAGAGCGGAAAGAGAAGAAGAAAGACACATGAAAATTTCAAGAAAAAAGTTTATAATTTAGTAGGAGATGAATACACAGTTATAGGAGAATACATAAAGTCTCATGATAAATTGTTGATGAGACATAATAGCATGAATTGTAATAATAATGAATACCCAGTAACTCCAGATAAATTTTTAAGTGGTAGAAGATGCCCTGAGTGCTATGGAAATATTAAACGTACATTCAATGATATTGTAAATAAAATGAAAATAGTTCATCCTGATATTAAAGTATTGAGCGAATTTTATAAAATAGCTGGCGATAAAGATAAAAGAAATACAAAATTTATTAATTGCAAATGTTTAAATGAAGGATGTGACAATGAATGGAGTGCAAGTGAGCAATCTGTTATATCAGGATGTGGATGTTATAAATGTGGAAGGATTGCTACATCAAAAAAACTTAGAATCGAATTAGATGATGTAAAGTCAGAATTAGCAAAAACAAATAAGAATATAATAATACTAAATGAGAACTATAAAGAAGATGAAAATTGTAAATCATATTTAAATATGAAATGTCTAATATGTAATAATGAATGGGAATCTACGGCTGATAATTTGCGAAGTGGTAGAGGGTGTCCGAAATGTGCTATTAAGAATAATAGTGGAATAAATGCATGGAATTATAATCCTAATTTAACTCAAGAAGAACGAGAAGTTAGAAGAAGTTACATCGGAGATGAAAATTACTCTCATTGGAGGAATAGTGTATTTAAGAGAGATGATTATACTTGTCAGCATTGTGGTGCTCGAAATGGAATGGGTAAAGCAATAACCTTAAATGCACACCATTTAAATGGATATCATTGGGACAAAGAGAATAGAATGAATGTAGATAATGGAATAACTTTGTGTAAAGAATGTCATGATGAGTTTCATAAAAGATATAAAAATAAATATAATACAAAAATAAATATAATACAAAAGCACAATACGAAGAATATAAATACATAGAAATAGAAAACAAAATAAATAGAGCGATTTAATTAATACATAGTATAAGATAATAAAAATTATAAAAAAGCTAAATAATGTAATAATATAAAATAAATAAGAGGAACTTATAAGTACATAAAAATATGTTGTAGCTACACCTCCTGACGAGGAGAATTTAATAATGAGGAAAGTATTGGGTAAAAAAACAAACGAATTCAAAATAAAAACAGGGGATATCTTTAAAGATAATAAGAGAGATTTAATAATAATAGATAGAAAGTATAAGGCTGATAAAAATAAAAGATTATGGAAATATTATAAGTATAAATGTAATATATGTGAATATGAGGATTGGGCAACAGAAGATAGTATAAGAGGATTAAGAACAGGATGTGCTTGTTGTAATAGCAAAACAGTAGTAGAAGGGATTAACGATATACCTACGACTGCACCTTGGATGGTTAAGTTTTTTCAAAATCCAAATGACGCTAAACAATATACAAAATCTAGTAATAAAAAAATATTCCCTATTTGTCCTGATTGTGGTAGAATAAAGAAAACTTTGACAATAATTGGTAATATTTATAAAAGGCATAGTATTAATTGCAGTTGCTCTGATAAAATTTCTTATCCAGAGAAATTAATGTTTAATATTTTAGAACAATTAGATATTGATTTTATAACTCAATTATCTAAAACAACATTTAAATGGTGTGAAGACTATAAATATGATTTCTATATTCCTTTATCAAAGACAATTATAGGAACACACGGCGAACAGCACTATGAGAAAAATAGGAGAAAAGGTGCAAGAAGTCTTGAAGAAGAACAAAAGAATGATAAAATAAAAAAAGAATTAGCAATAAATAATGGAATTAACGAAGAAAACTATATACCTATTAATTGTAGAAAATCTGAAATTGAGTGGATTAAAAATAATATATTACATGAGAAAAAATTGCAGTTGTATAATTTAAATACCATAGATTGGAATAAAGCCGAAGAATTTGCATTAAGTAATTTAGTTAGAAAGGCTTGTGAAATGAAAAGAGATAATCCGACTATATCTACTATTGAAATAGGTGAAATTATGAAATTACATCAAACTACAATTATAAGGTATCTTAAAAAAGGAAGTAAGATATGGGGTTGGTGTGTATATAATCCAAGAAAAGAACAATTAAAAAGTAGTAATAAAAATGGAAAAGCTTCTGGTAAACCTACTGAAATATTTAAAGACGAAAAATCATTAGGTAAATTTAAAAGTGTTATAGAATTATCTAGACAATCAGAAGAGAAATTTGGAGTTAAACTAAAATGGGGGAGTATATCGGCAGTGTGTAGAGGTGAAAGAAATAAACTTGAAGGTTTTACTTTTAAATATATAAAAGAAGCAATTTAATTATTACATAGAATTAAATAATATATAATAAATATATTAAAGAATCATTGTATTTTAAAGGAGGAATAAATATAAAATGAATAGAAGCAAATTTGATTTAAAACAAAGTAGATTACATATAGAATATTGGAAAACACATAAGCCATACTTGATACAAAACTTTGAGTGGCAATGGGAAATTGAGGATGCTGAAAATGTTAGAGAATATGAATACATTGAAGTAAATACAATAGAAGAGTTTATGAAGATAATACATAATTATAAAATAGGGATTAAGTTTATAGTTAAATATTCGAAGAATGATTATTCTTTATTTAAAGAAGAGAAAATTATTTTAATTAGGAATAAAGGGATTGATAGAGATATGGAATTTAAGAATAAGTTTTATATATTTGAATATGGGAATAGTGATATGCATGAGTTGGAATTGGAAGAGATATTAGAATGTTTGAATGCAGAAAAGAAATGATGAATAATTTCCCCAGTAAAATTAAATATAAAATAATACAAAAAGATTTGTTATTCTATTGACAAGTCTATTTGTTTCGTCTATAATAGGAAGTAATGAAAGACAAAGTTATAACCTTACAAGAATACAAAGCATGTTTATAAAAATAATTGTAATAAATAATGAACATATGAGTATAATAATATAAATAGAGGTTATAATAAATAAAGAGATTAAAATAATATAATAAGGGGAAATTAAAATGAATACAAATATGAGAAATGAAAAGAAAATTGTAAAAACTATAAATAGAATGAGTATATATTGGGTTAACTTTCCAAAGATTGAAGGTAGTAGTTTACAGCACGGAATTCACCCTGCATTAATTTTACAGAATAATAAGGGAAATGACCACAGCCCCAATGTTCAGGTATGCACTTTAACAAGCCAAGTAAGAAAATGTACTTTACCTACACAAGTTTTAATTACAAGAGATAATATAAATAATTTAGATAAAGATAGCGTAATTCAATTAGAATCCACAACGAATGTTCCTCAATTCCTTGTCGGTGATTACATTGGGAAAATATCTAATGATATGATAACCAAAGTAGAAAGAGCTTTAAAAATTCAGATGGGAATGAAAGAAATTATAAAAGAAGTAATAAAAATAGTAGAAGTAGTTAAAGTTGAACCTTTTCAAATGAGTTATGTTGAAGAGAAAGTGTTTTCAGTAAGAAAGTTAAAAGAACTATATAATATTACTAAGCAAAATGATTTATGGAAAATGTATCAAACTGCATTAAATGACTTGAAAAAATACTGCAAAACTTATAATAAGGATTCAAAAGTATATTTTAATGATACAATAGAAGAAACTAAAAATATAAACATAAATGAAAAAATAGCATGTGCAATATAATAACAGGGGGATAGTTAGAATATGGAGGAGAAACTAAGTGACAAGATTTGCAAAGACGTATTTCAAGAGTTTTACGAAAATAAAGATTATCAAAAGAGTTTAAAAAAAGGGAAACGAGTTTATAGATTATTAATGAAAAACACAAATCAAGATTTCAAAGACGATTATTACATTTGGATGATTCTAATGATAATAATAAAGAGTTATGATAATATCGGAAAAATTGAAAAGAGTTTAAAATATATATTGTTGAGCTTAAGAAAAGCAAATGATTCGAATTGTGATTGGCAAAAAATGAACAGTTTATATTATTTAATTAGATATTATACCCATTTTTATAACAAAAATACAAACTTTGATTTTAAGGAATGGGGCTATAGGCTAGACGGATTTGCTAAAAACACAATGAAATCCGAGTTTTATTTTAAAAAGTTAGTAGAGATATGTATTAAAACAGGAGATTATCAAATTTTGATTAAAGTAATTGAATTATTTAAGATTGAAATTTGATAATACTGACATAAATATAATTGTGGAAAAGAATGTTAAAATATTGTTAAGAGATTGAAATTAAGTTGCTATTTGATTGAATTTATATTATAATTGTGTTAATAGGAATTGATTGAGAGTTTGTATATTATTATAAGAATATGAATAGAATATATAATATAGAAAGATATAATGAAATTGAAATTGAGAATGATTATAGAAATACAATACATATTTATTTTGATGTCTTGTTATCTAATTAATTTTAGATACAGATGACAAGATAATAAATTAAAATTTGAGAGGGTGGAGAGTTATGAGTGAGATTATAAAAAATGAAGAAATGTTAAAAAATGAAGAAACAATCGAAGCAACAGAAGATATTGGGATATTAATAGATAAACTATTCGTAATAATTGGTATGAAAAATAAGGATGAACAAGTAAGGGATTATATGCAGGGAATATATGAAGAAAAGCAAATGGTAGACAGAAAAGTTGATAAGATATTAAAAGGACAAATAATGTTAAAAACTTTAGGTGAAGATGAGTTAGGTGTTTGGGGAGTTTATCTTTATGATTTCTTGTCAAAACAGTTTTTGAAAAATAAATTTAGAACAAGCGAAGAAAAGCTAAGAGAATATAAATTAATTGAATCAATAAATCCAAAAAAATATTATCCTGAATTAAAGATTGAAAGAATAAAACAATATTATGATGTGAATAATAAAAAAACAAAAGTAGATAAGATAGTTTTGAAAAATGTTATTAAAGTAAAGAATCAATATTTATGTCCTTTTATATCATATGCAGACATTGGACTCTATATGAGCAACGGTTTAATTGAATATAATATTGAAACTCAAAGAAATCCAGATGTAGTCAATGTTAAAGGAATAATGTTAAAACAACCAAATATTAATTGGACTAGTGTTAAAGAGATATCTGAAATAATAGATTCAAACTCCTTTATAGCTAACCTTTTAACATTTAATGTATTAAAAACAAGTAATTTTTCACAAGATAGTATGATATACAATGAAAAAGAAAAGACATTAACAATCACAACGGGTATGCAGGTACTCGATGGATTTCATCGTATAGTTGCCACGTTAGATTCACTCGACAAGAGTCGTGAGAACGATATAGT
>Ga0209430_1002299_pt1 | contig 12488 bp, 10 predicted proteins | sample BarGraIncub1133A_FD_184504 | JGI IMG/M metagenome (GOLD analysis project Ga0209430, IMG submission 184504) | Arctic peat soil microbial communities from Barrow, Alaska - Barrow Graham LP Incubations 11-33A (SPAdes) (version 2) | ecosystem: Environmental > Terrestrial > Soil > Wetlands > Peat... | reverse complement strand
AAATGACCGGCGAACGCCGGATCAGTAGATGTTGCGGTGCTCGCGGAACTCCCGCCAGACGTTCTCGAAGAAGTCGTCGTCGTTCGGGATCGGCCGCACGGGACGCCAGGTGAGCTCGGTGCGCCCAGCCGGGTCGTCCCCGTCCCCCTCGGCCGAGGACCACGCGGCCTCCTGGATCTCACCGTCCAGCGCCCCGCCGTCGAGCCGGAACCGGAAAACCTCCGGCAGGTCGAGCTCGGCGGCCGCGTCGGGCCCGTAGCCGACGACCGGTAGCGACCCCTCCGGGTCGGTGTAGAGGACCGACCCGCGCGAGCGTCCGCCGTGCGCCGTGAAGTCAGCCATCGCGGAGAGGTAGACATACGCGGTCGTGAGGATGTCACGGACCAGGAATGTGCGGTCCACCGCGCGCCGGGACCCGGCGTCAGCGGTCACCAGCTCCTCGTAGCTGGCGAGCCATTCATGCACCTTGACGAGCGCGTCGTGGATGGACGCCACCGAGCGCACCGGTCCTGCTTTGGCACTCATCAGCTCGCCGACGTCGCGCAGCAGCTCTCCCGTGTTGTCCGCCATCCCGGCGGTCGCACGGGCGGTGGCCTTCGCGAGAAGTCCGAACGCTCCAGCGAGTACGGCCTCAGCGGCGACCGTGAAATCGTCGACCTCCAGCGGCACCTCGGCCCGCCTCGCCGCGATGAACTGGGCGGCGCGGGTGGCACCGACCTGCCCGCTGTTGAGCGCCGCGCCCCCCGGCCGATACACCCCGTGCGCGCCGCCGGCCTCACCCACCGGGAAGAACCCGGCAATGTTGGACTGCCACCAGGCGTCCACGACCAGACCCCCGTTGTTGTGCTGGGCGCACACGTCGACCTCGAGCATCTCGGTGGCGAGGTCCACGTTCGGGTTCTTCTGCAGGTAGAACTCATACGCGGGTGAGTTCATCTGCTTGAGGCGCTCGATCGGCGTGCCGAAGAGCGCGCCTGCCCGGTCGAGGTAGGCGTGCGCCTCGGGCGACAGCTCCGCGGGGTCGAGGTCCGCGCGCATCGGGTTGCGGCGGAAGTCCAGAAACACCCGCCGTCCGCGTAGCACCGTCTCGCGGTAGACGAGCAGGTCGATCAGCGAGGACCCGTCCCTCGCCTTGCGGATGTCGAACGGCCACTGGTAGCCCTTGAGGAAAATCATCGACAGCTGGCGCCCATAGTCTCCGATCACCTCGGTGAGGAACTCGCGCTCGTCCCCGCCGCCGGTGTCCGTCGACACGAACCGGGGCATCGCCTGCATGTACGTGCCCGAGACGTTCCAGCGCGGCTTGATCGACCCGAGCCCGAACTGCCACTCGGTCAGGTTCTTGCCGTGCACCCCGGCCCGGTACGCAGCGCCCGACGCGCCCCACTGCCCGTTCGGGAAGACGCGGGTCGCATACATTCCCGCCGGTCCGCCGGTCGCAAACACGAGGTTCGTGCAGCGGAACAGCAGGAACGGACTCTCCCAAGCGCCGCCCTGCGGCTCGGCGCGCACGTCCGTTCGCAGCACGAGCAACCCGGCCACGGCGCCGTCGCGCACGATGACGTCCACGACGCGGCAGTCGTCGAAGATCCGCGTGCCGTTGCGGGCAACCTTCTTCTCGAGCTGCTCGACCATGCTGCGCGACGTGTAGGGCCCCACCGAGGTCGCTCGACGGCGCGGGTCATGATCGGTCTTGTACCCGACGAACTCCCCGTACCGGTTCTGCGGGAAGGGAACACCGAGCTCGCACAGCCGCAGAAAACCTCGGGCAGACAGGGCCGCCTCGACAAGCGCATTGTCGCCGTCCATCGCCCCGCCTGCGAAGAGCGTCTGGGCCATCTCCCGCACCGAGTCGGCGTCGTCCCCCGACAGCGTCAGCTTGTAGTAGGTCTGCTTGTCAGAGCCCGCGTTGCGCGATGTTCCGGCACCGATCTTGTCGGTCACCATGACGATGTCCGTCTGCCCGAACTCCCACAGCCGGTCCGCCGCGCAGAACCCCGCGGTGCCCGTCCCGACCACCACGGTGTTCACGGTGACGACCGGGACCTGCCTGCCTGCGATCCGCAGGACGTCAGGGTCGTGAGTGCTCATCGGGTGTTCTCCTTGATCGGACGGCTTCGCTGGTCGACCTCCGCTGGAAACGTCTCTCCAGATTCACAGACGCTGGATGTGCATCCCACCGTCGACGTGGAAGATCTCACCAGTGGAATACGGCGTGCTGCCCGCCACGAGCATCCCCACAGCACCGCCGACGTCGACCGGGCGGCCCCAGCGTGGCATCGGCGCCAGGCCAGCGGCGAACAACGCGTCGTACTTCTCGGTCGCGCCTGCGGTCATGCTCGTGGCGATGACGCCGGGGCGGACCTCGTAGACGACGATCCCCTCGGGGGCGAGGCGCACCGCCCAGAGCTGGGTGGCCATCGCGACGCCCGCCTTCGAGATGCAGTACTCGCCCCGGTTGGTCGAGACCGTCGTGGCCGAGATCGAGGAGACGTTGACGATCGTGGCGACCGGCTGCTCGGGCGGTGCGGCGAGCGGGCCGCGCAGCTCGATGACGGCGCGCGCAAAGGCCTGTGTGAGGAAGTACGGGCCGCGCAGATTGATCCCCAGCACCCAGTCGAAGCTCTCGGTGCCGGCGTCGAGGAGATCGTCGCGGACCTTCGGCCCGACGCCCGCGTTGTTGACCAGCACGTCCAGCCGGCCCCAGGCGTCGAGCGCATCCTGGACGTAGCGCTGATGGTCAGTCGGTTCGGCGACGCTCCCACGCACGTACCTGACGGCGTCGTCGGACCCCGCAAGCGCACGGAGCTCACCGAGGACGTCGCAAGTCCGGTCGACGTCAAGGATGGAGACGGCGAAGCCGTCTGCGAGCAACCGCCTCGCGATCTCGAGGCCGATGCCGCGGTTCCCTCCGGTGACCAGCGCGACTCTCGGCATCGATGTCTCCTTTGATGGTGCGACCATGCCCGATCCTGTCACGCGGCTTCACTTTCGGCAAACGCTTTCCGAGCGTCCCTCCGATCCCGGCGATGGCCTCAAGCCACGCGGTGTAGACACCGCCGCCGCCCAGATCAAGACGACCAGGGCAACGACCATCGCGAGCACGCCAGTGACGAGGAAGCCAGGGGCGACGGTGCGGAACGGTTCGCAGACGTGCCACATCGCCTCAGGCTGGCAGCGCGGGACGACCCCAGATTCCTGGGCGCAAGCGGACGCCGTGTCAGTGCCGCCAGTCGTAAGTGGTGAACGGGCTGTAGTACTCATCCTTCGGAAGCTCATCCGTGTTGAAGAGCTCGATCTCGAGGATTCCGAACGGACACCTGGCCTCCAGGTCCTTCGACGCCAAGCGGACGTAGCGCGCCGTTGCGGTGAAGGCATCAACGCTCGTCCGAGGTCGTTGGTCCGTGGCGGATCGATCCGCGACCGGCCCGGGACGCGGCCCGACGACGACCGCATCGGCCTGCACGCCGACGTCGTCGTGGTGGGCGACGCCGTAGGGTATGTCGTGTACTTCACGCACCCTGGTCGCTCGGAGCTCTGGCGTGCCGCCGGGACCGGTGGGGGGGACGGGCCCAAGATCGGCCCGATGGTCACGCCCGGCGAGCGTCGGTCCTCGATCCAGGCGGCCCGCCTGCGGGTCGTGGACGGGCACCTGGTGTGCGACCGCGACGAGCCGCTCGTCCTCGCCCTACCCACCACCGTCGGACACTCAGAGCAAGGGAACTTGTCGTGACCCTGAAGGCAGCGATCGTCGGAACCGGCGCCGTCGCGCACCTGCACGCCCAGGCCGTCATTGCCGACCCACGGGTCGAGCTCGTGGCCGCGTGCGACTGCAGCGCCGAGCGACGCGAAGCCTTCGCCGACCGGTACGACGTCGTCAGCCGGTACGCCACGATCACCGAGCTCCTGGCGGGCGAGCAGCTCGACGTCGTGATCTTGTGCACCCCACCGGACCTGCACTGCGAGCAGACTCTGGCCGCTTTCGCGGCCGGGGTCCACGTGATCTGTGAGAAGCCCCCCGCGCTGTCACTCGCCGAGCTCGACAAGATGCAGGCTGCCGCCGACGCCGCGGGCCTGGCCTTGGCGATCGTGTTCCAGCAACGCACGGGCAGCGCAGCCGCCCACGTCAAGCACCTGCTGGACTCGGGGTCTCTCGGCCGTCCCCTGCTGGCCCAGTCCCAGACGCTGTGGCTGCGGCTGGACGACTACTACGCCGCCGACTGGCGCGGCACCTGGGACGGCGAGGGCGGCGGTACGACCCTCGGTCATGGCATCCACCAGATGGACCTGCTCGCACACCTGTTAGGCGACTGGGCCGAGGTCGACGCGCGCCTGTGGCGGCTGGCCCGGGACATCGAGATGGAGGACGTCTCCACCGCGACCATCAGGTTCGCCAACGGCGTCGTCGCGACGGCGGTCTCGAGCGTGCTGTCCCCGCGGGAGACAAGCTACGTGCGCATCGACACCGAGCTCGCCACCGTCGAGGTCGAGCACCTCTACGGCCACAGCGGACACGACTGGCACATCACCCCCGCCCGCGGCGTCAGCGAGAAGCAGTCCGCCTCCTGGGCATTCCCCGCCAAGGACGAGCCCAGCGGCCACGGGCCGCTGCTGCGCGCGGTGATCGACGCGCTCAGCACAGGCTCGCCCCTGCCTGACCTGGTGACCCATGCGCGCCGCCCGCTCGAGCTGGTCACCGCCATCTACGCCTCGGCGACGCGCGGACGGCCGATCACCCACGAGACCCTCGACGCGGACGACCGCTTCCGCCTCGCCCTACGCGCCGAAGTGCAGGACCTGCGCCCCGGCCACTGACCCGGGCTGCCCTACAGGGCCCAGGTCTGCAGGCGGCCACACATGCCATAGCGGCGCGGACCGGGGCGGGCCGCCGCGCTTCCCACGGCCGACTGCGCCAGGTGCTGTGCGTTTCCCTCGGCCAGGCCGGCGAGCGCCTGAGCTGTCGCGGCGGTCTGGGTCAGCACGCTGGCCGACCAGAGCTCCCGCCACCGGGGCACGCGGTCCGCAACGAGCCGACCGGCCGCGGTGTACAGATCGTCCAGGCCGGCCGGCCCCTCATGCTCCAGCCGTTCGCGCAGCGTCGCGAACCCCTCCACAGCCAGGTCCCGCCGGGTCCGCACCGCGGCCGCAACGACGTCGTCGTCCGCGTCCTCGTGACCCGGGCGAGGCCCCGGCGCAGGCAGTGCGGCCGCCTGCCGGTAGCGTCCGACGTCGTCCAGCACGTCCGCCGGGAAGGTGAGCACCGCGTCACCCGCCTCGGGCAGTCCCGCGTTGGACATGACGACGAGGATCTCCAGCCCACCGTCGTTGACCAGCCGGTGCACGACCCCCGGTGTGAACCACACGACCGCGCCGGGCACCAGCGTCGTCTCGGCGAACCCCAGCGAACTGAGGGTCTGCACGCTCCCGGCACCGGCCAGCACCACGTAGCCCTCCGAGGATGCGGTGTGCAGATGCGGGGTGCCACCGCCCGCGAGGCCAGCACCGTCCGACGTCGGCCAGTCGTAGACGCGCAAGTGGCTGACCGACGTTCCGCCGGGGAACGGTGGCGCACCGGCCGAAGCGGGCATCGCCCCGGTCATCCCCACTGCTGCAGGGCGGCGCGGCCCAGCCCTGCCAGCTCCTCACCCCGGTTGGCGTCGGCCTGACCGTCGGCGATCACCACGGCGTACCGGAACTGCAGCGTCTGACCGGGGCCGAACGGCACCTCCTCGCTGAAGAACGGTGCGGGGTTCACCCCGGCGAACAGCTCGTTGCGCATGAACCACTTCGGGGGATGCTGCGGGTTAGCGGTGTCGTCGACCACGACGAGGCTCGAGTGGCGCGCGGTCTGGTCATGCTGGCCGGTGAAGCCCATCCACTCGGCGCGGGTACCGCGGACCTCCTCCCCGCCCGCATACCCAGGAGCGATGATCGTGCCGCCGGTGAAGGACCGCGGCCCGCGCCAGAACAACCCTCCGTACCCGGCGTTCTCACGGCCCTTGGTGGTCGGCGACCCGATGTCCAGCCGCTCACCGCTGGTGTTCGTGATCGTCGAGGAGAAGGTCAGTACCCAGGCGTCGTCGGTGGGCACGGTCACGGCGAAGGCACGTGCCTCGTGCACGATCTCTGCCCCGACCGCCTGCCCGGCGACCGGTTGCGCGTGCCACACCAGTTCGTGGGAGACCTGCACCCGGTCGTCGGTCACATCGAGCACAGTGAACCGCTGGTGGTCCATCGACCCGTTGTTGGCCAGCTGCACGTAACCCTGGCCATGGACATAGGTGGGCCCGCCCCAGAAGTTGTGGGGTCCGACGTTCGGCAAGGACCAGGCGATCCCCTTGTGCCACACGTGGTCGTGCGGACGGAACAGGCTGACGAGGTCTCCGCCGAGGGTGTGCAGCGGGTGGAAGTACGGACGCGGCGACTCCAGCTGCACGTCATCCGGGGCATAGACGTAGGTGAGCAGGTCCTGCCTGCGGTGGGCGACCTGCACCGACCAGCCGACGTCGTGCCGAACGGTCAGGCGGGTGCGGCGCGCGGTCATGTGATGTTCTCCTCCGATTTCGGCGTGACGGCCCAGGGTGCCCCGGTGCCGTCCATGCGCGTGTAGAACGGGTGGCCTGGGCCGATGTCCCCGCGCCGGACGACCTGCCCGGTGAACGCCGAAGCGTAGATCGCCGCGACCAGCTCCAGGGTGCCGCGCGCCTCGCTGAGCGGCACGGGCAGGTGCTCGCCGGTATCCATCGCATCGAGCAACGCCGCCATCTGGCTCGCGTGACTGCTGCGAGGTTCTGCGTCGTCGGTGGTCCATAGTGCGGCGAGATCCTCGTGGCCGGGTGCCGCGGTGAAGGTCCAGTCGGCGTCGGTGTATCCGTAGAGGTGCTCTAACTCGAGCGTCGCGCGCTCGGTGTCGATGCGCAACGTGGACGTCTGCCGCGGCGACACCACCGAGTTCACGATTGTCGCGAGCGCCCCGCTGGCGAATCGCACCACGGCCATGGACACGTCCTCGGTGTCGATGTCCCGCGCCTGCCGTCCGGCCATCGCAGTGACCTCCGTCCACGGGCCGAGCAGCGCGAGCAGCAGGTCGAACTGGTGGATGCCGTGGCCCATCGTCGGCCCGCCGCCCTCGGTGTCCCACCGTCCACGCCAGGGCACCGCGAAGTAGTCGGCGTCGCGGTACCAGAGGGTGTGGCACGTGGCCAGGAGCGGCCGGCCGATGCCCTCGTCCAGTCGCCCGCTGTCCGCCAGCAGAGCTTGCGCCCGGCGTGCACCGGAGCCGAACCGGTGCTGGAAGACGACGGCAACGTCCACCCCGGTGCGCTCGGAGACGGCGATCAGCTCGTCGGCCTGGGCAAGGCTCAGCGCCGGCGGCTTCTCCAGGAGCACCGGCACGCCGGCCTCGAGGCACTGGATCGCCAATGGGACGTGCGATCCCGGTGGAGTGCAGATGTGCGCGAGGTCCACCCGGCCGCCGTCGAGCCAGGTCTGGCGAAGTGCGGTGGGGAGGTCGTCGCTCCAACCCTCGATCCCGTGCCGGGCGGCGAAACTCTCGGCCCGCGCCGGGTCGACGTCCACCCCCGCGACGACCACTGCGCGCGCGCCGTTGGCGGCGACCGCGGCGGCGTGCGCGCCCGCGATCGAGCCCGTGCCGACGATCAGCGTGCGTCGCAGGGTCACAGCCCGGCCCCGTGGTCGAAGACCTCGACCGCCTGCCTGATCGCGATTGACCTCTGTGCCGCGGTCCACACCGCCACGGCGCACGTCCTTCTTGTCGTCGCTCACGTCAAGCCCCCAACTGGCTCGTCGACCACCCATTCTTGGCCAGAGGAGCACAGTGCTACCCCAGCGGCGCAGGGTCGCATCATCTCTCTGCGGCTTGACGACCGCATGCCCCCGCGCCATTTCGACTTGGGGGCCGACTGCTCAGGCGTGGCGCCCCCAACGGCGGCGCAGGAAGCGTGCGGCGGCCTTGGGTCGACGGTCGCGCGTGAACACACCCTTCTTGTTGCCGTCCACGCGGCGGACCCCGGGTGCCGTCGCAAAGTCGGCGAAGTTCCACACCTGCTCGCCGACGACGGCGTCCACGCGGTCGAAGACGCGGTGGTTCATCTCGAGATACTCGACCTGGTACTCCTCGGTCCACGGCACGGGAGCGACCGAGTGGAGCCCGGCGATGGTGTCGGCGCCGTACTCGGTGATGATGATCGGCTTGCCTTCCGTGGCCCAGGCCTCGAGCTCGGTTTGCCAGGCCTGCTCGGCGGCGGGTAGGTCGCCGGTGTTCTCGTACCAGCCGTAGTACCGGTTGAGCATGAGTACGTCGCCGAACTCGGACACCAGGCATTTTCCGTGCGGCGCGCCTATCTGGTTGGCGAAGCCGACCGGCCGCGTCAGATCGAGCTCGCGCGTCACGTCGAACAACGGCGCGAAGTACTCGCGCGATGCCAACGTGGAGGACTCAGGTTCGTTGGCGATCGACCACAGCACGACGCTCGGGTGGTTCTTGTCCCGAGCGATGAGCTCGCGGATCGCCTGAGCGTGAACCTCTCGGCTGACGTCGTTGACGGTCTCCGGGGAGAACGTGCCCCCCGGTAGCCCCATGTTCTGCCCGACCGCGGCGACCTCGTCGATGACGACGATCCCTTCGCGGTCCGCAAAGTCATACACCTCGTCGGCGTACGGGTAGTGCGCCGTCCGGAACGAGTTGGCTCCGATCCAGTTCAGCAGCGCGAAGTCGTGCACGAGGTAGGCGTCGTCGTGGCCCTTGCCTCGCACCGCGCTGTCCTCATGTTTCGCGAAACCCCGGAAGTAGAACGGCTCGCCGTTGATGAGGAACTGTGTGCCGCGCACCTCGACGGTGCGGATCCCGACGGTCTGCAGGTAGCTGTCGAGCGTAGCTCCCGTGGCGTCGACAAGCTCGACCTCCAGCGCGTGCAAGTAGCCGTCCCCGGGGGCCCACAGGTGTGCGTCGCGGACGCTCAGCACGCCATCGGCCCCGCGGCCGGTCGCCACCGTCCGGCCCTCGGCGTCGCGCAGGGTGACCCGGACCGTGTGGTCGGTGCCCCCGGACGACTCGACCGCGTAGCGCACCAAGCCGGTCGAGCCTTCCAGGTCCGTCACCACTCGCACGTCGCTCACGTACGTCGGCGGAGTCGCGTACAGCCACACCGCGCGGTGCAGGCCGGCGTAGTTGAAGAAATCGTGGAAGATCCGCTGCCGGCGGCCGTGCGGGGTCTCCTCCACGACGCCGGGTGGGATGGACTGGAAGCTCAGCTCGTTGTTCACCACGGCGGTGATCCGGATCTCGCTTCCGGGGACCGCGAGTCTGGTCACGTCGGCCTCGAACGGGGTGTAGCCGCCCTCGTGTTCGGCGACCAGTGCGTCCCCGACCCAGACGACGGCCCGATGGGTTGCGGAGTCGAAGCGCAGGACGACACGCTGGCCGTCCCAGCCGCGCGGGACGCGGACGGTGGTCTGGTACCAGGCGTCACCGACGTGGTCGCGGGCGACCGCATCGGCGAAGAGGTCGTTGTAGCTCGACGGTACCGGGGCCCGCACGGAGGCGGGCAGCGGGTCGGCGAACCACCGCTCATCACGGCCGACACCGGCCGCGTCGAGCTGGAACTCCCACAAGCCGATCAGCGACTTGCGCTCACGGGTCCTCGTGTCCTGGGGGCGAAGCACTACGGTCTCCTCATCGGTTGCGGAACATGGTCTACCTGAGAGATCGGACCCGTGCCGACGATGAGGGTGCGCCGGCGGCTCATAGTCCGATCCCGAGGTTCAGGTCAGATACCTCGACGGCTTGCCCGGTGGCCATCGATCTGTTCGCCGCGATCCCGACCGCGACAGCGCGCAGGCCGTCGACGTACCCCGCGGGCCGGCCGAGCGGATCGTCACCCGGCCCGCGGAAGACATCAGCCAGCAGGATCGCCTCACCACCGCCGTGCCCGCCAGTGCCAACAGAGATGGGATACGACGTCGCGCGTCCCCAGTGCTTCTGCACCAGCAGCCGATCGCCGAACGGACGCAGCGTGTCCCCGGCCCACGCGTCGGGCGTGGCGCTCGGGTCCAGGATGGACCGGCCGAACTCGTCGAACTCGACCGAGCCCCGCTCGACGACGTCGAGCTCCGCGCGGCCGGCCGTGCCGTTGACCGTGACCTTGTAGCCCTCCCACGGGCTGTGGGCGTTCAGGGAGTAGCTCATGGTGGCGCCACTGCGGTAGTCCACCAGGACCGACATGTTGTCCTCGATCGTGATGCCCGGGGCGAAGACGTCCCGGTCGCGCAGATAGCCGTCATAGTGCTCTGAGTCGAGGTACAGGCGCTTGAGCCGTGGGTCCGCGGTCAGGTCGAGCGCCCACGGGTCGTCCCGGTGGCCGGTCCCCCGGTCCGGGCGAGGCCCCATCCCCCGGGATGCCGCGGCGTCGGCCCCGTAGAAACGGAGCGCGCCGCTCGCGTACACGCGGACCGGGGTGTCCGCGAGCCACCAGTTGACCAGGTCGAAGTGGTGCGACGCCTTGTGGATGAGCAGCCCGCCGGAGTTCTTCTTCTCGCGGTGCCAGCGCCGGAAGTAGTCCGCGCCGTGCACCGTGTCCAGGGCCCACTCGAAGTGCACCGAGGTCACGGTGCCGATCTCTCCCGAGGAGATGACTTCCTTCAGCGCGCTGTTCCGCGGCGCGTAGCGGTAGTTGAAGGTCATGACGATGTCCCGGCCGGTCTGGGCCACGGCACTCGTGATGGCGCGGCACCCCTCGGCATTGATCGTCAACGGTTTCTCGACCACGACGTCGGCCCCGGCCGCCAGCACCCTCGAGACGAGGTCCGCATGCGTGAAGTCCGGGCTGGTCACGACGACCACGTCGACGTGCTGCTCGGCGATCATCTGCTCGAGCGCATCCGGGAGGTAGCGCGGGAGCGGAGAGCGTGCGGGATGGCCGACAGCTGCGGCCACCTGCTCGTCGTAGTAGTCGATCCGACCGGGATTCGGTTCGCACCAGGCCACGAGCTCAGCGACCTCAGCGTGCTCGCCGAGGATCGCCTCGATGTACATCCACGCCCGGTGTCCGGTTCCGGCGACCGCATACCTGCGTCGCGGTGGGGTCTGCGTCATGTGCGTCCTCAGCTCTTGTCACGGGGCTCTGCGGAAGAGAAGGCGGTTCATCCGGCGCGGCCCTCTTCGACACCGGGCCGCTGACCCGAGCGATGCTCGACAGCCAGCACCGCCAGCGCGAGGAGACCTCCGACGATGAGCATGAGCGGTGTGAGCATCCAGACCAGAACACCGCACATCACCACCGCGGCGACCAGCAGGGCGGATCCACCGAGGTCGAGCCGCGCGCACCGCGCGGCCGCACGCACGGACCGCCACCAGTGCTGCCCGGGGATCCATGCCCCGGCCACCCGCAGGGCGACGACGACGACCCCGGCCGCCACCACCGCGTTGACCACACCGAATGCTTGCCCTCCGGGCTGCAGGCCGGTCCTGGCGAACCACACGTTGTAGGCGAGCAGCACGAGGGCGGCCGGCGTGAGCAGTCCGAGCGGCCATAGGTCCCGCATTGCCGGGAGGAGGTCGCGCAGCATCCTGCGAAGGGAGTCGTTCTCCCCGACGAGGAACCGGCCCAGGTGCCGCACCCCGACGGCCAGCACCGGCACCACGGTGACTACCGGCAGGCTCAGCACCAGCACGATGACACCGACCAGCAGCACCTCGCCGAACAGGGCGAACCGCGTGGTCCCGTTGGCCAGGCCGCCCCGCGGGGCGGAGCCGTCGTTCTCGGTTTCGTCGGCCCGATTGGCTCTCATGGTTGCGACGCTCGTCTGTCGCACGTCACCCCTTCAAGCCCTGCGTGGCGACGCCTTCGACGAGGTAGCGCTGGAAGACCAGGAAGAACAGCAGCACCGGGATGAGGGCGAGCACGGACATGGCCATCAGCGCCCCGTAGTCCGAGGTCGAGGTCTGGTCGACGAAGAGCCGCAGCGCGATCGGCAGGGAGTACAGGCTCGGATCCTTCAGGTACAGCAACGGCCCGAGGAAGTCGTTCCAGCTCCAGATGAAGGCGAAGATCGCCGAGGTGACGAGGGCGGGCTTCATCAGGGGAAGGATGATCGCGGTGAAGATGCGCACGTGGCCCGCGCCGTCGATGCGCGCCGCTTCGTCGAGCTCACGGGGCAGGTTGCGCATGAACTGCACCATGAGGAAGACGAAGAACGCCTCGGCGGCGAGGAACTTGCCGAGCAGCAGCGGGACGAACGTGTTCACCAGGCCGATGTTGTTGAAGATGATGTACTGCGGAATGATCACGACGTGGATGGGTAGCAGCAACGACCCGATCATCAGCGCGAACCACACTTTGCGCCCCGCGAACTGGATCCGCGCGAACGCGTAGGCGCTGACCGATGCGGACAGGACAATACCCACCACCGAGGCGGTGGCCAGGATCATCGAGTTCCGGAAGAACGTCCAGAATGACACTCCTCCGATG